>Ga0222419_100026_pt1 | contig 322868 bp, 297 predicted proteins | sample 1B20Ametagenome_FD_182474 | JGI IMG/M metagenome (GOLD analysis project Ga0222419, IMG submission 182474) | Enriched microbial communities from leaf-cutter ant dump, University of Wisconsin, Madison, United States - 1B20A (version 2) | ecosystem: Environmental > Terrestrial > Nest > Insects... | reverse complement strand
TCCGGCTTCCTTCAGACTCGCAGTCGCCCGCGAAACCCTTGCCATTGGCTAACTCTTCCCCTTGTCGGGCGAGTAAGGGACTTGCACCCTCTAGTGGGTGCGCCCTGCCGGGCGCACAAAAAGAAAAACGGCGCCCATCAGCGCCGTTTTTTATCCCTGCGAAGAAATCAGGCTTCCTCGCGGCCGGAATACGGCGTGGGATCGACGCCCGGCTCGGGGGCGGGATGCGCGCCGGCATGCTGGATGGCGTAGGCGAAGCGGCGTTCGTTGTTCTGGCCGAATTCCACCACGTCGTCGCAGACGGACTGGATGGCCTGGGCGTCCTCGGACAGGGCGGGGTCGCCGGAATGCAGGTGCCGGAACCACAGGAACAGGCCTTCCTTCTGGTCCGTCAGGGTGTCGCACAGGCCGTCGTACAGGGCGTCCAGGTTGCCGCCGAAGTATTCCGGGTAGTCGATGGCCTTGACCACGGCCCGCAGCACGGCGGAGCGGTTGCGCGCCCGGTCGCAATCGACGACGAAGGCCGCCAGGCCGGCCTCGGACGCGGCCGCGAGGGCTTCCTGCTCGCTCACCGCCCGGGCGTCCACCACGCCCTGCGTGAGCATTTTTTTGATCTGGGCCGGACTCATGCGGACCACTCCTTGAAAAAAGCGATGACTTTTTCAGCCTGGTTCAGACTGTCTGCCCTGCCCAGCGCGATCAGGCTGCGGGTGTAGCCGGATTCGAACAACAAGTAGGACGCCAGCGCGCCGCCGCCCGGTTCGATCCTGCGCGGTGAAACGCCCAGCACGCGAAACAGGGTGCGCACGGCGCCCGGCAATTCATCCAGATGCTCCAGCGCCAGCTCGTCCAGGGACCGGCTGGGCGCGATCATCAGGGTATGGATGGGTCGCAGTGAATCGCTTTTTAAACGATTTGCGGGGATTCGTGCAAGCAGCTCATTGATCCGCTCCATGCGCTCCATGTCCATGGACACGCCGTCGAGGAAAATGTTCGACAGCGTGTGCCCCGCGACCTGGGCCAGGTTGGGATACGGCGGGTCCAGGTCGCGGATGTCGGGGCTGGTTTCGTCCCGGTAATTGGTGCCGATGACGAAGACGCGCTCGGCCCCCAGGTGGATGGCCGGACTGATCGGGGCCAGTTGGCGCATCGAGCCGTCCCCGCACCAGAGCGTGCGGCCGCCCATCAGGATGGCGCGGGCGGGAAAGACGAAGGGAATGGCGCTGGAGGCCATCAGGTGGTCCACGCCGATGGAGCACGCCACGGCCCGCCGCAAAGTGCGCGACCAGGGCTGGATGCACTGCCGGGCCTGGTAGAAGGTCAGGTGCTCGCCGGTGGTGTAGGCCGTCGCCGTGATGGCCAGGGCGCTCAGGTGGCCGCGCGCCAGGTTGGTGCCCAGCCGGGAAAAATTGAGCGAACGGCCCAGCAGGCCGGCCAGCGGCTCGTTGTCCAGCAGGGAATGCGGCGCGTAGCGGGACAGCTGCGGCCGGATCCAGCCCAGGCTCAGCATGCCCAGCCACTGCAGGCCGGTGCGCATCAGCCTCGCGGCGTCCGAATAATAGATGTCCCGCGTGCGCAGCGCCTGCCACAGGTCGCGCAGGTGATCGACGGCGCGATGCGGCTGGTGGGCGCGGCAGGCCAGGGCGGCGGCGTTGATGGCCCCCGCCGAGGTGCCGCACACGATGTCGAAGGGATTGCGGAAGCCCGGCCGGCGGTCCGGGTCGAGCAGTTCCAGCACGCCCGAGAGCACGCCGGCCTGGTAGGCGGCGCGGGCGCCGCCCCCGGTCAGGACCAGGCCGACCCTGGGCGGCGCGCCGGCTTCGGGCCGCCCGTCCGGCGCTTGCTCAGGCGTGGCGCGGCTTGTTGGCATCGACCACGGTCAGCGCGGTCATGTTGACGATCCGGCGCACGGTGGAGCTGGAGGTCAGGATGTGCACCGGCGCGTTGGCGCCCAGCAGGAACGGCCCGACCGCCACGTTGCCGCCCGCCGCCGTCTTGAGCAGGTTGTAGGCGATGTTGCCGGCGTCCACGCTGGGGCAGATCAGCAGGTTGGCCTCGCCGTGCAGCGTCGTGGACGGCAGGATGCGTTCGCGCAGCGCCGGATCCAGGGCGCAGTCGCCGTGCATCTCGCCGTCGATCTCGAGGCCGGGATCGCGTTCGCGCACCAGGGCCAGGGCCTGGCGCATCTTTTCGCCGGAGGACGAGCTGCCGGTGCCGAAGTTGGAGCGCGACAGCAGCGCGACCTTGGGCTCGATGTTGAGGCGGCGCATTTCGGCCGCCGCCATCAGGGTGATCTCGGCGATCTGGGCCGCGTCGGGATTGTCGTTGACGTGCGTGTCCGCCAGCGCCACGGTGCGCTCTTCCAGGAGCAGGATGTTCATGGCCGCGTAGGTGCGGGCGCCGGGCTGCTGTCCCAGGACCTCGTCGACGAAGCGCAGGTGGTTGCCGTAGGATCCCACCGTGCCGCAGATCATGCCGTCGGCGTCGCCCAGGCGCACCATCATGGCGCCGATCAGGGTCAGGCGGCGGCGCATCTCGACCCGCGCCATTTCCTTGGTGATGCCCCGGCGGCACATCAGTTCCCAGTACGTGGTCCAGTATTGATGGAAGCGCTCGTCGTGCTCGGGGTTGGTGACCTCGACGTCCACCCCCAGGCGGATGCGCAGGCCGTATTTCTCGATGCGGTCGGCCAGCACGGCGGGGCGGCCGATGAGGATGGGCTTGGCCAGGCGCTCGTCCACCACGATCTGCACGGCGCGCAGCACGCGCTCGTCCTCGCCCTCGGCGAAGACGATGCGCGCCTTGCCGCCTTCGCGGATCATGGCGCGCGCCGCCGAGAACAGCGGCTTCATGAAGGCGCCGGAATGGTAGACGAACTGCTCCAGCTGGCCCGCGTAGCCTTCCAGGTCCGCCAGGGGCCGGGTGGCCACGCCGTCATCCATGGCGGCCTTCGCCACGGCGGGGGAGATCCGCACGATCAGGCGCGGGTCGAAGGGCTTGGGGATGAAGTAGCTGGGCCCGAAGGACACGTCGTACAGGCCGTAGGCGGCCGCCACGATGTCGTTCTGCTCTTCGCGGGCCAGCTTGCAGATGGCCGTGACGGCGGCCTTTTCCATGCCGCGCGTGATGGTGGTCGCCCCCACGTCCAGCGCCCCGCGGAAGATGTACGGGAAGCACAGCACGTTGTTGACCTGGTTGGGGAAGTCGGACCGCCCCGTGGCGATCACGGCGTCGGGCCGCGCCGCCAGCGCGTCGGCCGGCAGGATTTCCGGGTTGGGATTGGCCAGCGCCAGCACCAGCGGGCGTTCGGCCATTTTTTCGACCATGTGGGGCTTGAGCACCCCGCCGGCCGACAGGCCCAGGAACACGTCGGCGCCGCCGATGATGTCGTCCAGTGTGCGCGCGTCGGTCTTCTGCGCGAAGCGGGCCTTCTTTTCGTCCATCAGGACCGTGCGGCCTTCGTAGACCACGCCCTCGATGTCGGACACCCAGATGTGCTCCAGCGGCAGGCCCATGTCCATCATCAGTTCCAGGCAGCCCAGGGCCGCCGCGCCGGCGCCGGAAACCACGACCTTGACCTTGGAGACGTCCTTGCCGACGACCTCCAGGCCGTTGATGAAGGCCGCGGTCACGCAGATGGCGGTGCCGTGCTGGTCGTCATGGAAGACGGGGATGTTCATGCGCTCGCGCAGCTTCTGTTCGACGTAGAAGCATTCGGGCGCCTTGATGTCTTCGAGGTTGATGCCGCCGAAGGTGGGCTCCAGGCCCGCGATGATGTCGACCAGCTTGTCCGGATCCTGCTCGTTGATCTCGATGTCGAAGACGTCCAGGCCGGAGAATTTCTTGAACAGCACGGCCTTGCCTTCCATCACGGGCTTGGAGGCCAGCGGGCCGATGTTGCCCAGGCCGAGGACGGCCGTGCCGTTGGTGATGACGCCGACCAGGTTGCCGCGCCCCGTGTAGCGGAAGGCGTTGTGGCTGTCGGCGACGATTTCCTCGCACGCGGCGGCGACCCCGGGCGAATAGGCCAGGGCGAGGTCCCGCTGGTTGGAAAGCTGTTTGGTGGGAGTGACCGAGATTTTCCCGGGACGGCCGTGCTCGTGATATTCGAGCGCCGCGGCGCGCAAGGATTCGTCCATGGTGAGGCAGCCTTGATACGTGATGAGGAATAAACGGGTGTGCTGCCGGCCATTCTAGCCGCTTGCGCCGGCCCGCGGTATGGCGCGGGGCGCATGCGGGCCATATCGGAAAATCAGAACCGCTGGCCCCGTTCCGGAAAGACGCCGTCCGGATCGAACAGGGCGCGCACGGCGAAGTCCGTGTCCCCCGTCGCCACCTCGGTCCCCGCGCGGCGCCCGTAGCGCCGTTCGTAGGGACGCTCGGCCGGACGCCCGGCGCGCTCGTCGAACACCAGCCATTCGACCCAGCCCAGCTCGCCGCCGTGGCCCAGCAGCAGATGGGCCAGGTTGACGGTGCGACCCGCGGCCGGGCGCAGGGCGTCCAGCCGGTAGCGCCCGTTCCACAGGCCATCGGCCCGCAGGCCGTCGGCGGCCGGCGACGAGACGAGTTCGAACAGCCGGGGGATCATCCCCTGGACGCGCAGATTGTCCAGCGGCTTGCGGTTGTCCACCCCGAAGGCGCCCAGATTGGCCTGCGTGCCGTCGGCCAACAGCACCAGCGCGTGCGCCAGGCCGCTGGCGGCCGTGTCGCCGCAATCCCAGTCGCAGCCGCGCCGGTCGGCCAGCCAGGCCGCCACCGTCAGGTGCGGCGGCTGGTCGCGGAACTGCGGCAATCCGGCCTGCTCCAGTTCGCCGATCAGGCAGCCGGGCTGCACGAACCAGCGCGGATCGTCCGGCCCCAGGCGCTCGCAGCGGGCCATCGCGGCCCCCGGCTCGACCCACAGCACGGGGCCGTCGTCCAGCCGCGCCGCCGACGGCATGCCGTCCAGGGCCAGCGTGACGCCGTGCTCCACGCACAGGGACCGGGCATGGTAGACGTCCTGCATGTGCCCCGGCACCAGCCGGGCGCTGCCCGCCTCCGTGGAAAAATCGTGCACCGTGCCCTGCGCGGCGCGGCGCAGGCGCGCCAGGAAGGTTTCCCAGGGAGATCGTTCCGTGCGGCGGCCGACCAGGAATGCGCGGCGCGAGAAGGACTGCATGGCGGGACTCCGGAAGCTAGGGCCTGTTCGCACGAATCAAAGGGCCTACAATCGGGCTTTCATTCCGAACAGCATTGCAAGAAGGTTGCGCGATGGTCCGACTGGCCGACAGAACCGAACGCACGGCGCCATTCTACGCCGTGGAAGTCCTGAAACAGGCCCAGGCGCTCGCGGCCCAGGGACGCGACATCATCAGCCTGGGCATCGGCGAACCCGACTTCACCGCGCCCGCGCGCGTGCTGGAAACCCTGAACCGGGCGGCCGACGCCGGCCTGAGCGGCTACACCGCGCCCGCCGGCATCCCGGCGCTGCGCGAGGCCATCGCCCACTACTACGGCACGCACTTCGGCGCATCCGTGGACCCGGCCCGCATCCTGGTCACCTCGGGCGCCTCGGGCGCCCTGCTGCTGGCGGCGCTGGCGCTGGTCAATCCGGGCGACGAAATCCTGATGCCCGACCCGTCCTACCCCGCCAACCGCAACTTCATCACGGCGGCCGGCGGCGTCACGCGCCTGGTGCCGACCACGGCGGAACACCGCTATCAGCTGCGCCCGGAAGACATCGACGCCCACTGGGGCCCGGCCACGCGCGGCGTGCTGATCGCCTCGCCCAGCAACCCCACCGGCACCTCCATGCCGCGCGAGGCCCTGCGCGCCCTGGTCGCCGCCGTGCGCGCGCGCGGCGGCTTCGTCATCCTGGACGAGATCTACCTTGGCCTGTACTACGACGAGCCGCCGCAAAGCGGCCTGACGCTGGACGACGACCTGGTGGTCATCAACAGCTTCTCGAAATACTTCCACATGACGGGCTGGCGCCTGGGCTGGCTGATCGCGCCCGAGGCCATGATGCCCGCCCTGGAACGCCTGGCCGCCAGCCTGGCGATCTGCGCCCCGGCGCTGGCCCAGCACGCGGCGCTCAGCTGCTTCGAACCCGAGGTCATGCAGGTCTACGAGCACCGGCGCCTGTCGTTCAAGGAACGGCGCGACTTCCTGCTGCCCGCCTTCGAGCGCCTGGGCCTGCGCGTGCCCGCCGCCCCGGACGGGGCCTTCTACATCTTTTCCGACATCCACGAACTGGGGATGGACAGCACGACATTCTGCCGCCGGCTGCTGCACGAGGCCGGGGTCGCCTCGGTGCCGGGCCTGGACTTCGGCCAGGCCCATGCCCGGCGCACGGTGCGCTTCTCCTACGCCACCGGCCTGGACCGCCTGCGCGAAGCCATCGACCGGATGGCGGCATTCCTGGGAAACCGCTGACGCCGCCCCGGGCCGCGCCCGAAGGCTCAGTCCTTGGGCGGAATCCCCGAGGCCAGGGCGATGCGGCGGCGCTCGGCCAGCACCCGGGCGCCATAGCCGCCGTCGCTGGGCCCGGTCGCGCCGACATAGCAGGCCAGGCCGCCCTCCAGCCCGCCGCGCCGGCGGATGCAGTCCGCCAGGATCTGCGCGCCGACCCGGATGTTGACCACCGGATCGAAGGCCGCCGCCGGCCCGCCGCTGGGCCGCAGCTTGGCCCGGTGCACGCTGGTCATGACCTGCATCAGGCCCTGGGCGCCCACGGCGCTCTCGACGAAAGGGTTGTAGCGCGACTCGATGGCGATCACGGCCAGCAGCAGCTGCGGATCCAGCTTCCGCTCGCGGCCGACGTCGAAGGCCGTCCGGATCAGGGCGCCCGCCACGCTGCTGGCGATGCGGTACTTGCGCGCCAGGTAGCTGCGCAGGGCATGCGCCTGGGCCTGGGTCACGCCCTGGATCGGCTGGTCGCGCAGGCTGGCGGCCAGGGCGGCGGAAAAGCTCATGCGCCCGGCCTCCGGCCCGCCATCCTGGCCGGCCGGGGCCGCCTGGCCGGAGTCCGCCGCCACGGCGGCGTCACCCGCAGGATTGGCGGGCGGGGCGGCGCCCGCATCCGGCGCACCGCCCGCATCGGGCGGCACCCAGTCCGGCATCTCGCCTTCATCGTCGGACGCATAGCCGCCCCCGTCGGCCTGGAACATCGCCAGGACGACCTCATGCAGCTGCTGGGACTGCTGGCGCATGGACGGCAGCACCAGGCTCAGGCCCAGCGTGGTGAGCACGGCCAGCCCCAGGTAGATGGCGCTGACGTGGACGAACTCGCCCACGGGCCGCAGCACGGCGCGCACGCCATGCCTCAGCCGTTCAGGAACGGACCGCATGGGCACCTCCGGAAACCGTCCAGGCGGGGGGAATGGTAATCTTGGGCACGACGCCACTGTAACCGATCACCGATACCGCCGTGAAATACCGCGACCTCCGGGACTTCATCTCCCAACTGGAACGCCAGGGCCAGCTCAAGCGCATCGCGCACCCCGTTTCCACCGCCCTGGAAATGACCGAAATCAGCGACCGGGTCCTGCGGGCCGCCGGCCCCGCCCTGCTGTTCGAACACCCGACCCACGCCGGCCGGGCCTGCGGCACGCCGGTGCTGACCAATCTGTTCGGCACCCCGAAGCGCGTCGCCTGGGGCATGGGGGCGGAGGACGTCTCCGCCCTGCGCGACACCGGCGAACTGCTGGCCTCGCTGCGCGAGCCCGCGCCGCCCCAGGGCATGCGCGACGCCCTGTCGAAGGTCTCGATGCTGAAAGCCGCCCTGTGGGACATGAACCCCCGGCAGCTGCGCAGCCCGCCCTGCCAGGAAGTCGTCGTCGAGGCCGGCGACGTGGACCTGGGCGCCCTGCCCCTGCAAAGCTGCTGGCCGGGCGACGTCGCCCCGCTGCTGACCTGGGGCCTGGTGATCACGCGCGGCCCGCGCGCGCGCCGCCAGAACCTGGGCATCTACCGCCAGCAGCTGATCGGCCGCAACAAGCTCATCATGCGCTGGCTGTCGCATCGCGGCGGCGCGCTGGATTTCCGCGATCATTGCCTGGCCCATCCGGGCGAACCCTTCCCCATCGCGGTGGCGCTGGGCGCCGATCCCGCCACCACCCTGGCGGCCGTCACCCCGATTCCCGACAGCCTGTCCGAATACCAGTTCGCCGGCCTGCTGCGCGGCTCGCGCACGGAACTCGCGCCCGCGCTGGGCAGCGGCCTGTCGGTGCCGGCCCACGCCGAGATCATCCTCGAAGGCCACATCCTGCCGGCCGCCGATCCGCGCGCGCGGCGCCCGGACGTGCCGGAAGGCGTCGCCCCGCCGCCGGACACCGGCTATGAAATGGCCCTGGAAGGCCCCTACGGCGACCACACCGGCTACTACAACGAGCAGGACTGGTTCCCGGTCTTCACGGTGGAACGCATCACCCACCGGCGCGACCCCATCTACCACAGCACCTACACCGGCAAGCCGCCCGACGAACCCGCCGTCCTGGGCGTGGCCCTGAACGAGGTCTTCGTCCCCCTGCTCAAGCGCCAGTTCCCGGAAATCGTCGATTTCCACCTGCCGCCCGAAGGCTGCAGCTACCGCCTGGCCGTGGTGTCGATCCGCAAGCAGTACCCGGGCCACGCCAAGCGCATCCTGTTCGGCCTGTGGAGCGTGCTGCGCCAGTTCATGTACACCAAGTTCATCGTGGTGGTGGACGAGGACATCGATCCCCGGCAGTGGCCCGAGGTCATCTGGGCCATGACCACGCGCATGGACCCGGTGCGCGACACGCTGCTGGTGGACAACACCCCGATCGACTACCTGGACTTCGCCTCGCCCGTCTCGGGGCTGGGCGGCAAGATGGGGCTGGACGCGACCAACAAGTGGCCGGGCGAGACCCAGCGCGAATGGGGCCGGCCGATCAGCATGACGCCCGAGGTCAAGCGGCGCGTGGACGAGATGTGGGGGAAACTGGGGTTGTAGTGTGGCCCGGCCCGTCTCGGATTGCGGCATCTCCCCCACCTCGCGGCCTGCATGCCGCTCGGACTCGCCAGGCATAGGCCAGTCCGCAGGGACTGGCCTATGACCGGGCTCGTCCCGGCGGCAAAAAGGCTCTTCGCGCTGCCCCTCTACAATTCACCCGTCATTTGCGCGGTCCCGGCGCTTGCCCAGCCAGACCAGGCCGGCGATCAGCGCCGTCTTCAGGGCGATGCCGCGCCGCCGGCGGTTCGACACCACCGACGTCAGCAGGGACAGCAGCACGGGATAGCGGCGCAGGGCCTGGAGCCCGCCGCCCAGCCAGCCCAGCCCGACCGATCCCAGCCGGTCGCGCGCCTGGGCCACCAGGGATTCCGGCCGCAATTCGCCGGCCAGCCGGCAGGCGCCGCGCCGGACGGCCATGCGTTCGTAGCCGGCGCGCATGCGCAGCAGTTCGATGCGCAGGCGGCGGTCCGCCGCGGTCGAGGGCGCGGCACGATCCACGGACGACGTTTTCATGGCGCATCTCCCGGGATCGGCTCGTCCGGGGCGGGACGCGCGACGGCGCGGCCCGCCGGATCGCCGCCATCATCGTCCGGCCGGTCCGGGGCGCCGGCCAGCGCCCGGGCGTCTTCGCGCAGCACCTCGGCCGTCACGGAAAACGGATCCGGATCGCGTTTCAGGCGATGGACCAGCCAGGCGGCCAGGCCCGCGCCCAGCGCCGCGTACAGCAGCGCCAGCAGGCCCAGGGCCAGGTAGCGGTATTCGGTCGGCCAGAAGAGCAGGGCCAGGGCCAGCGTGGCCACCAGCAGCGCCAGCAGCAGGAAGACCGCCGCCGCCAGCAGCGTCGCCAGGCGGCACAGCAGGCGGTCGCCGGCGTCCCGGGCCTCCAGGCCAAAGAGCTCCAGGCGCGTGCCCGCCAGGGCCGCCAGCTGGGCGGCCAGGTCGGAGAACGCGCGGCCTAGCGGTCCCATCCGGATCAGCGGCGGGACAGCAGCGCGCCCAGCAGCAGGCCGGCCACCCCGGCGATCCCGACGGCCTTCCAGGGATTGGACTGGACGTATTCGTCGGTGTCATGCACGACCTTGCGCCCCTGCTCCACCAGGCTGGCCTGGGTTTCCGACAGGACCTCGCGGCCCTGGTCCAGGGCCTTCAGCGCCCGGGCGCGCAGGTCGGCGGCCTTTTCCCCCGTCGCATCGGCGGCCTCGCGCAGGAGCTTTTCGGCCTGGTCCAGGCTGGACTTCAGGTCTTCGATCAACGCATCCCCTGCGGATTGCGTGGCGATTTGCTTGCGAGTGGCCATGGACAGCTCCTGTGAAAGGGAATGATGAGCCTTCATCCTACCCGATCCGGGAAAACCCGATGTATCAAAACATGAGAAAGCTGATGGAAGTCAAGGACGACCGGCGGCGGGACGCCGGTCCTCGTTCCGCCGTCAGTCGGTCTTCTGCCGCGTGCCGAAGATGCGGTCCCCGGCGTCGCCCAGGCCGGGGATGATGTAGCCGTTCTCGTTCAGGTGATCGTCGATGGACGCGGTGTAGATGTGCACGTCCGGATGGGCGCGCTCGACGGCGGCGATGCCCTCGGGCGCGGCCACCAGCACCAGGGCGCGCACGGTGCGGGCGCCGGCCTGCTTGAGCATGTCGATGGCGGCCACCATGGAGCCGCCCGTGGCGAGCATGGGATCGACGATCAGCGCCAGGCGCTGGTCCAGCTGGCCGACGAGCTTTTCCAGATAGGGCTGGGCCTGCAGGGTTTCCTCGTTGCGCGCGATGCCCACCGCGCTGACCTTGGCGCCCGGGATCAGCGTGAGCACGCCGTCCAGCATGCCGATGCCGGCGCGCAGGATGGGCACCACGGTGACCTTCTTCCCGGCCAGCTTCTCGACGTCGATCTCGCCCGCCCAGCCGGCGATGCGCACGGGCTCCAGCGGCAGGTCCTGGGTGGCCTCGTAGGTCAGCAGGGCGCCGATTTCCTGAGCCATCTCGCGGAAATTCTTGGTACTGAGGTCCGCCCGCCGCATCAGGCCCAGCTTGTGGCGGATCAGGGGATGGCGGATTTCATGGATGGGCATGGCGGCTCGGTCGTCAAGGACAGGTTGGCATGCAGTGTAACTCGCCGCGCCTAGAAAACCTCGAACAGCGCGGCCGCCCCCATGCCCCCGGCCACGCACATCGTCACGACGGCATGGCGCGCCTTGCGGCGCCGGCCTTCCAGCAGCACATGGCCGGCCAGCCGCGCCCCGGTCATGCCGAAGGGGTGCCCCAGGGCGATCGCCCCGCCGTCGACGTTCAGCCGCTCCGAAGGAATGCCCAGGCGCCGCTGGCAATACACGGCCTGGGAGGCGAAGGCCTCGTTGAGCTCCCACAGGTCGATGTCCTCGACCTTCAGCCCGTGCCGCTCCAGCAGTCGGGGGACGGCGAAGACGGGGCCGATGCCCATTTCGTCCGCCTCGCAACCCGCGACGGCGAAGCCCCGGAAGGCCCCCAGGGGCGACAGGCCCAGGCGCTCGGCCTCCCGGGCCTCCACCAGCACGCAGGCCGAGGCCCCGTCCGAAAGCTGGGACGCGTTGCCGGCGGTGACGAACCGGTCCGGCCCCCGCACCGGCTTCAACGCCGCCAGGGCTTCGTAAGTCGTATCCGGCCGGTTGCAGGTGTCGGCGGCGACCGTGACCTCCCGATGGCTCACCGTCCCGGTCGCCTTGTCGGTCACGGCCATGGTCGTCGCGCAAGGGACGATTTCCTCGTCGTACCGGCCCGCCTGCTGGGCCGCATGGGCGCGGCGCTGGCTTTCGACGGAGAACCGGTCCTGGTCCTCGCGGCCGATGCCGTAGCGCGCCGCCACGATGTCCGCGGTTTCCAGCATGCTCATGTACAGCGCCGGACAATGCGCCTCGATCCAGGGGTCCAGCGTCGGATCCGGCTCGCCCGGGGCGGACCGGCGCAGCAGCGAGATGCTTTCGGCACCGCCCGCGACCACCGCCTGGGCGCCTCCGACGACGGCCCCGGCCGCGGCGGCGATCGCCTGCAGGCCCGAGGCGCAGAACCGGCTCACGGTCTGGCCCGCCGCCGAAACGGGCAGGCCCGCCCGGACGGCGGCCTGGCGGCCGAGATTGCGGCCCGTGGCGCCCTCGGGATAGCCGGTGCCCAGGATCACGTCCTCGATCCGCCCCGGATCGATCCCGGCGCGCGCCACGGCCGCCCGGACGGCGAAGGCGGCCAGCGTCGGGCCCGGCGTCAGGTTGAATTCGCCGCGATGCGACTTGGTGAGCGGCGTGCGCGCGGTGGAAACGATGACGGCTTCACGCATGGAGGCTTCCTTCAGGTCCGGTTCAGATCGGAGAAATCGCGCCCCTGCCCGGCCAGCAGGACCAGCAGCGGCGAAGGCCGCCAGAACAGGGGATCGTCCTGGGCATACGACCGGATGTCGGCCAGGATCGTCGCCAGGCCCACGGTATCGGCATAGTGCATCGGCCCGCCCAGGCGGCGCGGAAATCCGTAGCCGTGCAGCAGCACGGCGTCGACGTCCAGCGGCCGCAGCGCGATGCCCTCGTGCACGACGTTGGCGCCCTCGTTCACCATGGCCGCCATGTAGCGGCGCACGATGTCCTCCTCGCCGAACGTCCGGACGGCCGCGCCCGCGCGGACGCGCTCGGACTCGACGATGGCCAGCACCTCGGGATCCTCGGACCCGACGCGCGCGCCCGGCGCGTAGCGATACCAGCCGCGCCCCGTCTTCTGCCCGAACCAGCCGCGTTCGCACAGGCGATCCGCGATCTGGACGTAACGCGCGCGGGGATCCCGCGTGGCCGCCTGGCGCTTGCGCATGGCCCAGTTGATGTCGCCGCCCGCCAGGTCGTAGACCTGGAACGGCCCCATCGGAAAACCGAGGCCGCGGACGGCCGCGTCGATGGCGTAGGGCGAGGCCCCGTCCTCCATCATGACGTTGGCCGCCTGGCGGTAGGCGGCGAGCATCCGGTTGCCGATGAAGCCGTCGCAGACCCCGGCCCGCACGGGGATCTTGCCCAGCCGCTTCGCCAGGGCGAAGGCGCTCGCCACCACGTCGGCGGCGGCCTGTGCGGGCACGACGATCTCCAGCAGCTTCATCACGTGGGCGGGCGAGAAGAAATGCAGGCCGATGACGTCCGCGGGCCGCGAGGTGCCGGCCGCGATGGCGCCCACGTCCAGGTAGGACGTGTTGGTCGCCAGGATGGCGCCCGGCCTGCAGACGCGGTCCAGTTCCGCGAAGACGGCCCGCTTGACGGCCATGTCCTCGAACGCGGCCTCGATCACCAGGTCGGCGTGACGCAGCGCGGCATAGTCCACCGAACCGTCGAACCGCGCCAGCGCGGCGTCGCGCTCCCCGGCCGACAGGCGCTGCCTGGCGACCAGGCCTTCCAGGATCGTCTCGACGTTGGCCCGGCCCCGGGCGCCCCCGGCGGCGTCGCGCTCCACCATGCCGACCCGCAGGCCGGCCCGCAGGGCCGCCACGGCGATGCCCGCGCCCATGGTGCCGCCCCCGACCACCCCGACCGCCTCGACGGCGCGGGGCGCCGCCGCGGCGGCCTCGGGCACATTGGCCGCCTCGCGTTCGGCGAACAGCGCATGGGCCAATCCCGCGCGCGCCGCCTCGTCCATCTCTTCCGGGAAAGTCGGATCGGACATGATCGGCCTCAGTCGGGAATCACGGCCGTGACCTCGATCTCGACCTTGGCGCGGTCCTCGATCAGCGCGGCGACTTCGATGGCGGTCATCGCGGCGTTGAAGCTGCCGATGAGCTCGCGGAACGCCTTGCCGATCTCCGGATAGGCCGCGACGTACTCGTCCTTGTCGGTCACGTACCAGGTCATGCGCACGATGTGCTCGGGCCGCGCGCCGCCTTCATGCAGCACCTCGACGATGTTCCGCAGCGCCTGGCGCACCTGGCCCGCCAGGTCGTCCGTATGGAACACGCCCTGGGCGTCCCAGCCGATCATGCCCGCCACGAACACCATGCGGCCGCGCGCGGCCACGCCGTTCGCATAGCCCTTGGGACGCGGCCAACCGGGAGGAAGTAGGACTTGCATGGGAATTCTCCTTATCGAAAAAGCGAAACGAAGGCCGGACCGTGGCCCGGCCCTAGGCGGCCGCCAGGGCGGCGCGCACGTCCTCGGGCAAGGCGATGGCGCGGTGGGTATCCAGGTCCGTGAACACCAGGACCTGGCGCGCGGCGACCCGCCGGACCCCGCCCCCGCCGGCGTCCAGCGCCAGCGTCAGCGACTTGCCGCCGACCCGCTCGACGTCCAGGCCGAAGGTCAGCGTCTCGCCCATCCGGCCGATGGCGCGGAAATCGCACTCCAGGCGGACGATGGGCAGGCCGATGCGGCGCGGCCCCAGCATGTGCGCGTAGGAAACGCCCAGGCCTTCGGTGAACCAGTCCTCGACCAGCTGGTTGAACAGCACCAGGTACTGCGGAAAGAACACGATGCCGGCCGGGTCGCAGTGCGAGAAGCGGATCCGGTAATCCCGCTCGAAGCGCGCGACGGGCCGGGGCGCGGCGGCGGCCATCGTCAGGCCTCCGCCGGGCGCAGCAGCTCGCGCGCGATGATGAGCTGCTGCACCTCGGTCGCGCCTTCGTAGATGCGCAGGGCGCGGATGTCCCGATACAGCCGTTCCACCGGCTGCCCGCTGACCACGCCCAGCCCGCCGAACAGCTGCACCGCGTCGTCGATCACCCGCTGGGCGTTCTCCGTCGCCGTCATCTTCGCCATCGCCGCCTCGCGCGTCACCCTGCCGCCCCGGTCGCGCTGCCACGCCGCCCGGTAGGTCAGCAGGGCGGCGCCGTCGATCGCCGTGGCCATCCGCGCCAGTTTCGACTGCGTCAACTGGAAATCCGCCAGCACGCCGCCGAACATCCGCCGCGTGGTGGCGCGCGCGAGCGCCTCGTCCAGCGCGCGCCGGGCGAACCCCAGCGCCGCCGCCGCCACGGACGTGCGGAACACGTCCAGCGTGCGCATCGCCACTTTGAACCCCTCGCCCGCCGCGCCCAGGCGCCGGGACGCGGGCACACGACATGCGTCGAACCGCAGCCGCGCCAGGGGATGCGGCGCGATCACTTCGATCCGCTCCGCGATTTCCAGGCCCGGCGCATCCGCATCGACGATGAAGGCCGTGATGCCGCGCGCGCCCGGGGCCTCGCCCGTGCGGGCGAAGACGACGTAGAAATCGGCGATGCCGCCGTTGGAAATCCAGGTCTTCTCGCCGTCGAGGACGTAGTCGTCGCCCTCGGCGCGCGCCGCGCAGGCCATCGCGGCCACGTCCGAACCGGCGTCCGGCTCGGACAGGGCGAAGGCGGCGATCGCCTCGCCCGCGGCCACGGGCGCGAGATAGCGATCCCGCTGCGCGGGCGTGCCGTGCAGCGAGATCGCGCCCGATCCCAGGCCCTGCATCGCGAAGGCGAAATCGGCCAGGCCCGAATGGCGGGCCAGCGTTTCCCGGATCAGGCAGACGGCCCGGGTGTCGATGACTTCGCCCATGCCGCCGTGGGCCGCGCCCGCGACGGCATGGCGCAGCCAGCCGTCACGTCCCAGCGCGCGCACCAGCGCGCGGCACTCGGCATCCACGTCCGGGCCGTGCGCGGCCCCGGCGTGGACGCCCGCCCAGGCGTCGAGCGCCACGGCCAGTTCGCGGTGGCGCGGCTCGAAGAACGGCCACTCCAGATAGGACAGGTCGGCCACGTCAATTCCCCTCGAAGACCGGTTTTTGCCTGGCCACGAAGGCCTCGTAGGCCCGCGTGAAATCCTGGGTCAGCATGCACAGCGCCTGGGCCTGGGCCTCGGCCTCGATCGCCTGCTCGATGGTCATGGCCCATTCCTGGTGCAGCATGGTCTTCGTGATCCCGTTGGCGAAGCTCGGCCCCTGGGTCAGTTGCGCCGCCAATGCCCGGGCCTCGGCCAGCAGCGATCCGGGTTCGCACAGGCGGTTGAAGAAGCCCCAGCGCTCGCCCTCCGCCCCGCCCAGGCTGCGGCCGGTATAGAGCAGTTCGCTGGCGCGGCCCTGGCCGACGATGCGCGGCAGGATGGCGCAGGCGCCCATGTCGCAGCCGGCCAGGCCGACCCGGTTGAACAGGAAGGCCGTCTTGCTGCGCTCCGTGCCCAGGCGCAGGTCGGAGGCCATGGCGATGATGGCGCCCGCCCCCGCGCAGACACCGTCCACCGCCGCCACGATGGGCTGCGGGCAGGCGCGCATGGTCTTGACCAGTTCGCCCGTCATGCGGGTGAACATCAGCAGTTCCGGCGCCTTGAGCCGCACCAGCGGGCCGATGATGTCGTGGACGTCGCCCCCCGAACTGAAATTGTCCCCCGCGCCGGAGACCACCACCGCCTTCACGTCGTCGGCCCATTTCAGGCCGTGGAACAGGTCCCGCAGTTCAGCGTAGCTGTCGAAGGTCAGCGGATTCTTGCGCTCGGGGCGGTTCAGCGTGATCGTCGCCACGCCCTGTTCCACCGACCACAGGAAATGGGCCGCGCGGTAGCCGGCCAGGGGGCGGCGGTTGCCGGCCAGGAGCCGGGGGTCGATCGGGTCGTCGTTCATCGGGAATCTCCTCGTCGTTTGCGCGCATCGCGCGTCACTGCATGACCTCGCCGCCGCAGACGGGCAGCGACAGCCCGGTGACCGCGCCCGCCCCTTCGCCGCACAGCCAGGACACGGCGTCGGCCACCTCCCCGGGCGTCACCAGGCGGCCCTGGGGATTGGTCTTCGCGAATTCGGCGCGCACGTCCCCCGGATCGCGGCCGGTCTTCGCCGCCACGCGCGCGACGCTCTCGCGCACGAGGTCGGTATCGGTGTAGCCGGGGCAGACGGCGTTCACGGTGACGCCGCGGGCGGCCAGCTCGAGGGCGAGCGCGCGCGTCAGGCCGATCACGCCGTGCTTGGCGGCGCAATACGCCGACACGTAGGCGTAGCCCGCCAGCCCGGCCGTGCTCGCCACGTTGACGACGCGGCCCCAGCCGCCCTCCAGCATGCCGGGCAGGACCGCCTGCGTGCAGATCATCGTCCCCGTCAGGTTCACCGCCAGCATGCGCTGCCACAGGTCGGCGCCGGTCTTCAGGAAGGGCGCGCTTTCCGCCTGGCCGGCGTTGTTGACCAGGACGTGCACCGGCCCGAAGCGCGCCTGGGCGTCGGCCAGCGCGCGGGCGACCTGCCCCGCGTCGGCCACGTCGGCGGTCACGGCATGCAGGCGCCCGGGGTCCCGGGCCGCCAGGGCCTCGACCGGCCCGCGGCTCCGCCCCAGGACCGTCACCCGCAGGCCGTCGGCCGCCAGGCGCAGGGCGATGGCCGCGCCGATGCCCCGGCCGCCTCCGGTCACCAGCGCATGGCGGACGATCGTCTTTCCGGCGTCCATTCAGTGCCCCTGCGCGGCCGCGGCCTGGAGGGCCTTTTCCCGCGCGAAATTGCTTTCCATCTGCTGCTTGGCCGAGCGGTACTGCCTGGGCCACTCGGTGCCGATCCAGCCGATCCGGGCGGCCTCGGTCAGCGTCCAGGCCGGATTGGCCAGGTGCGGGCGCGCCACCGCGCACAGGTCCGCGCGGCCCGCGGCCAGGATGCTGTTGACGTGGTCGGCCTCGCTGATCGCGCCCACCGCGATCGTGGGGATGCCCGCCTCCTGGCGGATCCGGTCGGCGAACGGCGTCTGGAACATGCGCCCGTAGATCGGTTTTTCCCGCTTGCTCACCTGCCCGGAGGACACGTCGATCATGTCCGCGCCGGCCCGCTTGAAGGCGCGGGCGACCTCCACGGCGTCCGCGGGCGTGATGCCGCCCTCGACCCAGTCGTGCGCGGAGATGCGCACCGACATCGGCTTTTCCCGGGGCCAGACCGCGCGCACCGCCTCGAACACCTCCAGCGGGTAGCGCAGCCGGTTGGCCAGCGTGCCGCCGTATTCGTCCGTCCGATGGTTGGTCAGCGGCGAAATGAAGGACGACAGCAGGTAGCCGTGGGCGCAGTGCAGCTCCAGCCAGTCCGCGCCCGCCTCGTCGGCGGCGCGCGCCGAGGCCACGAACTGTGCCGTGACTTCGTCCATGTCGGCCCGCGTCATGGCCCGCGAGACCTGGCTCACGCCTTCCAGGTACTGCTGCGGCGAGGCGGAGACCAGGGGCCAGTTGCCTTCCGGCAGCGGCTGGTCGATGCCGTCCCAGGCCCGGCGCGTGGAGGCCTTGGCGCCCGCATGGCCGATCTGGATGGCGAACTTGGCGTCGGTGTTGTCGTGGATCCAGTCGGCGATCCGCTTGAACGCCGCCGTGTGCGCGGGCTTGTACAGGCCCGGGCAGCCCGGGGTGATGCGGCCTTCCGGGCTGACGCAGGTCATCTCGGCGAACACCAGGCCCGCGCCGCCCTGGGCGCGCGCGCCCAGGTGCACCAGGTGGTAATCCCCCACCGTGCCGTCCACCGCCGAATACTGGGCCATGGGCGAGACCACGACGCGGTTCTTGAGCGTCAGGCCGCGCACCGTCCAGGGGGTGAACATGGGCGGCGCGACAGGGCCGGCCTGCGCGGGCACGTTCGCCCGTTCGGCGAACCAGCGTTCGTAGCCTTCCAGCCATGCCGTGTCGCGCAGGCGCAGGTTTTCGTGGCTGATGCGCTGGCTGCGCGTCAGCATGGAATACATGAGCTGTTCGGGCTCGAACTGGTCGCAGTAGCGTTCGCCGCAGACCTCGAACCATTCCATTGCGTTCCAGGCCGCGTTCTGCAGGCGCAGGGTCTCGATGCGGCGCGCCTCCTGGTAGGCGGTCAGCACCTCGGGCAAGTGCGCCGCGTCGTCGCCCAGCCGCTGGAACTGGCGCGTGAGCTCGATGGCGTCCTCGATCGCCAGCTTGGTGCCCGAGCCGATCGCGAAGTGCGCGGTGTGCACCGCGTCGCCCATCAGCACGACATGGCTGCCGCGCGCGTTCTTCAGCCACCACTGCCCGCACACCACGCGCTGGAAATTCAGCCAGGCCGCCCCGCGCAGGTGGCGCGCGTTGGTCATCAGCTTCGCGCCTTCCAGGTTGCCTTCGTCGAACAGTTTTTCGCAGAAGGCGATCGACTGCTGCTGGTCGGCCTTGTCCAGGCCGTGCGCCAGCCAGACATGCTCGGGACACTCGACGATGAAGGTGGTGGTCTTTTCGTCGAACTTGTAGATGTGCGCCTGGAACCAGCCGTGCCCGGTCTTGCGGAAGTCGAAGGTGAAGGCGTCGTAGAGCTTGTTCGTGCCCAGCCAGATGTAGCGGTTCGGGCGCGTGACGATGTCCGGCTGGAAGGTCTCGGCGTACTTGCCCCGGATCCTGGAGAAGATGCCGTCGCTGGCGATGACCAGGTCCGCGTCCGGATAGTCTTCGTCGGAGTCCGCCTCGGTCTCGAAGACCAGTTCGACGCCCAGCCGCTCGCAACGCGCCTGCAGGATGTTCAGCAGCTTCTTGCGGCCGATCCCCACGAAACCGTGCCCGCCCGACCGGATGGCGCGCCCCTTGAAGCGCAGTTCGATGTCGTCCCAGTGGTTGAAGGCCTCCTGGATCTCGTCGGCCGTCTCGCGGTCCCACTGCCGCATGTTGTCCATGGTGGCGTCGGAGAACACCACGCCCCAGCCGAACGTGTCGTAGGGCCGGTTGCGCTCGACGACGACGATCTCGTGCCGCGCGTTCAGTTTCTTCATGAGCAGGGCCAGATACAGACCCGCCGGCCCGCCACCGATGCAAACGATCTTCATCTCATGTCTCCTGTACCTTGGGTATTTAATTCATTTATATTTAATTTACTTATAAAGTAAATGCCTGTCAATCCGAAGGACGGCATCCCCGCGCGGACGCGCCGCCCTCACTCCTTGGCCGGCGGCGCGTCGGTCCCCACCGGGTGATAGTCGCGGTTGAAATACACCAGGCCGCCCCGCCCCGTGCCGCGCCGGACGTCCTGGACCTCGCAGAGGAAGATGCTGTGCGATCCGACCGTGCTGGTGTTCGTGATGCGGCAATCGAAGCTGACGATGGCGCAGTCGAGCAGCGGACTGCCCGTGGCGAGCCGTCCCCACTGGACACGATCGAAGCGTTCGCTCATCGAGAACTCGCGATTCGCGAAGAGGGCCGGCGCTTCCTTGTTGGACGCGCCGAGGACATTGACGCACAGCACATGGTTGCCCTGGAAGAACTGGTGCGCGAAGGACGAGCGGTTCATGCAGACCAGCAGCGTGGGCGGCCGATCCGTGACGCTGCACACGGCGGTCGCGGTGAACCCGGCCAGGCCGCTGGGGCCGTCGGTGGTGATGATGTTGACCGCGCCCGCCAGCATGGACATCGCGTTGCGAAAGGTCTCTGCGTCTGCCACGACGTTCTCCTGATGATCGGTATGGGACGCCCGGCCCGCGCCGGACGGCTGGGCACCTTCCACGCTAGCGCATGAAAAGGCCGCCGTTGACATCCCAGGTGGCGCCGTTGACAAAGCCGGCTTCCCGGGAAGCCAGCCGGACGACCAGGTCGGCCACGAACCGCGCGTCGCCCAGGTGCCGCACGGGGATCCCCTGGACGATCTGTTCCAGTTTTTCCGGCGGGACGAGCGCGCGCACCGAAGGCAGGTCCATCGGGCCGGGCGAAACCGCGTTGGCCGTGACGCCGAGCGGCCCGAGTTCCCGCGCGAAGACCTTGGTGAGCGTGATGATCGCGCCCTTCGAGCAGGCATAGTGCGCCCCGGTGGCCGTGCCGCCGTTCTGGCCGGCCAGCGAGCCCATGTTGATCAGGCGTCCGTACCCCGCGCGGGCCATGTGCGCGCCCATGACCTGGCAGCCGAACAGCGTGCCGCGCAGGTTGGTGCCCAGCACCGCGTCGAACTCCTCGGGGCTGATGTCCATCACGGGCGTGGCCCTGGTCATGGCGGCGTTGTTGACCAGGACCTGCAACCGGCCCCAGCGATCCAGGGTGGCGGCCAGCGCCGCTTCGAAGTCCGGTTTGCGCGTGACGTCGAGCCGCAGGGGCAGCACGCGCTCGCCCCCGGCGTCGATGCGCGCCGCGGCCTGCCGCGCCAGGTCCAGCCGATGGTCGGTGACGGCCACCTTGAACCCGGCCGCATGCAGGCGTTCCGCGATGGCGAACCCCAGCCCCTGGGCGGCGCCGGTCACGAGGGCGATCTGATCCATGGTGTCTCTCCTGGACATGTGCCGGCCGCGGCGTCAATCGATGACCAGTTCGCGGCCGATGCGGGCCTCGACCCGCATGTATTTCCACAGCTTGTGCGCGCCGTCGCCCACGGGCGTGACGCGGAACAGGTTGCAGGCGGCGGCCACGGTGGCGTAATCCGGGACATCCGCCAGCACATAGGTGGTCCAGGGAAACTGGATCGAAGGCCCCACCATGGTCTGGTCGTCGTCCAGGTTGCCCAGCACCCGCACGCCGGGCAGATCCCGGATGCCGCGCATCATGGCCAGGAAGGCCGTCCAGACATCTTTCATGTCCTGGGCGGTGCCGTCCATGAAATTCTGATTGACGCCGATGCAGAACAGCACGCGCAGGGATTTCTTGTCTTCCATGAGATTCTCCTGAAGTGGGATCGGGACGGGCCGCGCTCAGAGGTAGCCCGGCAGGGGCGACAGGCCGAAGCGCATGGCGCCCGCGTTCTGGTACGTGATGTCGCCCATGAAGGCGTGCTGGGTCACCATCTGGGCGTCGCGCACCTGCTGGGCCAGCGGGCTGGACTCGTACACGCCGGTCATCCCGCTGAGCATCTGGGCGCGGCGGGCCACGTCGGCCCCGACCCGGGCGGCGTGCGTCGCCGACAGGCGCAGCATGCTGACCAGGTGGTCCTCGGGCTTGCCGCCGGCCACGAGCACCCGCCAGGCATCGTCGATCGCCTCGTAGAACCAGCTGCGCGCGGCGCGCAATTCGGCCTCGATCCGCGCGACTTCGAGCTGCACGTAGACGCGGTCCCCCAGGTTCGGAGCGCCCGTCACGGACTTGCGGTTTCCGGCCATGCGAAGGACCTCGTCGATCGCCCCGCGTCCGATGCCCAGCCCGACCACGGCCAGCACCTGCGCCGCGAACGCCAGCGCCGGGTAACGGAACAAGGGCGTGTCCAGGGACGAGGCGCCGCCGCGCACGAAGGTCCAGTCGTCGGGCACCACGACGCCGTCGGCCACGAGGTCGTTGCTGCCGGTCGCCTTCAGGCCCATGACGTCCCAGTTCGGTTCGATGCGGATCTGGTCCCGGCGCATGACGGCCATCCGCGGCAAGGGCGCCTGGTCCTTGACGGCCGGAATGATGCCGACCCCGACCACGTCCGCACCCATGCTGCCGCTGGAAAATTGCCAGCGGCCGGCGACCTTGTGCCCCCCTTCGACGGCCTGCGCCGGCTGCGGAGGAAAGATCCCGCCGGCAAAGACCTGGTCCACGCCGCCGCCCGCATACAGCGCTTCCAGGGTGGCGACCGGCAGGGCCGACAGGTAGATCGGGCCGATGCCGAAGCTGGCGACCCAGCCCGCGGAACCGTCGGCCTGGGAGATCAGTTCGATCAGGCGGCAGAACTCGGCGGGCGAGCACTCGTCCCCCCCGAAGCGCGCGGCGACCAGGGCGCGGTAGACGCCCAGGGCCTTGAAGCGATCGATGATTTCCTGGGGAATGTGCCCCAGGGCCTCGAATTCGCGTCGGCGCGCGTGGATGTCCCGCAAGAGTTCGTCCAGTTCGGCACGCGAACGGACGCCCGGGGGCAAGAAAGTGGTGTCAGTCATCTGTCGTCTCCATGGATCGGGGCTGTCGTACTGCTGCCTGAATGCGCTGGGGCATGGAATCGCCTCGCGCAATTTATTTCCGATTTCAATTGATTTTTGAATTAAATGCCTGAAAAAAACCCGGAACGTCCTGCGGCCGGTCAGCGCGCGGCGGACACTCCATCTTTGCAAATAAATAAATCCAAAATCATATATTTAGTTGTAATGCTATTGAGCGTCACAGGAGTGGACAATAGGGAATATCCCGGATCAGGCGGGGGTCTTGACCGCGCGCCGCTTCGGTGCGCGCGCCACGGCATCGGCCTCGACTTCGGCCTGGCGGTCCGCCAGATGGACCCTCAGGTGGCCCAGGTGTTCGTACAGGGCATCCCGGCTCTCCGCGGGCAGGCCCTTGAACATCTCGACCAACCAGCGCTCGTGCTCGGCGGCCATGTCAGCGAACTCGGCGCGGCCCTTGTCGGTCAGCGTCACCCGCCAGGACCGGCGGTCCTCCGGATTGACGATGCGGCGCACCAGCCCTTCCTTGACGAGCTGGTCCGTCAGGCCGGTCACATTGCCGCCGGTCACCATCAGGTAGCGCGACAGCACGTTCATGCGCAGGCCGTCCGGATGCCGGTCGAGCTGGGCGAGGTAGTCGAAGCGGGGCAGGCTGGTCGCGAAGCGCACGCGCAGGAGCTGGCGGATCTGGTGCTCGATCTGCGTGCTGCAGGCCAGCAGGCGCAGCCAGATCTTGGTTTCCATGTGATCATCGATCTGCGCGCGCGCCTCCAGGCCGATGTGGTCATCGCCCAGGGACTGCACCAGACGAAAGTGTTTGGCATGAGTGGTCACGCGTCCCTTCTCCTTTCGATCGAACTGCCAGCCATGTCGGACTCCTTCACCTCGCGCCGGCGGCAACCGCCGCCCCAAGCATAAAACAATCGTCCCGCGCTCAAGCCCGGGACTTGCGCGGCGCCTGGGGACGCTCCCAGGTCGCCGCGGTCACGCCGTGCTCGCGCAGCCTGTATTTCTGGATCTTGCCGTTCTCGGTGCGCGGCAGGTCCTCCAGCACGTCGATGTAGCGCGGCACGGCGAAATGCGGCAGCCGGGATTCGCACCAGGCCGCCAGTCCGGGCAGATCCAGGCTCTGGCCGGGCCGCGCGACCAGCGCCGCCATGACCTCGTCCTCGGCCAGTTCGGAGCCGACGGGATAGACGGCCGCCGCAGCCACGGCCGGATGGCTCAGCAGCACCTGCTCGACCTCGAAGGACGATATGTTCTCGCCCCGCCGGCGGATCGCGTCCTTGATCCGGTCCACGAAGCGGAACGCGCCATCGGCCTCCCGCAACACCCGGTCGCCGGTGTGGAACCACAGGTTGCGCCAGGCCTCGACGGTCTTCTCGGGCATGTTGAAGTAGCCCGAGGCGAAGGCATAGGGTTCCTGCGCCCGCAAGAGCAGTTCGCCGGCCTGGCCGACGGCCACTTCCACGTCGTCCTCGTCGGCCACGCGCGCCTCGAAGCCCGGCAGGACCCAGCCCATCACCCCGCGCCGGGGCGAATCCGGCGCGGTGCCGATCACGAAATTCGTTTCCGTCGAGCCATAGCCTTCGAGCAGTTGCACGCCGGTGCGCGCCAGGAACGCCTCGCCCGCCTGGGCGGGCACGCCCGGCCCCAGTCCGATGCGGACGCGATGCGCCCGCTCCGCCGGCCCTTCCGGCTGCGCCAGCAGGATCGGCACCATGGCGCCGAGCAAGTATACGACGGTCGCGCCGCAGGCGCCCATCGAGGCCCAGAAGCCCGAAGCCGAGAACTTCGGCTCGAACACCACCTCGCAACCGGCCAGCGCGGCCTGCGCATAAGTGTTGAGGGCATTGACGTGGAACAGGGGCAGCGTCGTGCACAGGACGTCGTCGCGGGTCACCCCCAGGACGCGGCGGGTATTGGCGCCCCACCAATAGTAGTGCGCATGCGGGCAGAGCACGCCCTTGGACGGTCCCGTCGTGCCCGAGGTATAGAGGATCGCCAGGGTATCGCCCGGCCCCACCGCCTCGGCCTCCAGCGCCGGCCCCGCGGGCGGCCACGGCCCGGACGGCACCTCGCCGATCGCGCCCGCCGCGCCGGCGCCGTCCAGGATCCAGATCTGCCGCAGGGAAGTCTTGCCCAGGTCGGCCGTGGCCAGCCGCTCCAGGTATTGCGCCTCGATCACCAGCAGCCGGGCCTGGCTGTTGGCCAGGAAATACTCGATCTGCGGTCCCCGGGAGGCGGTATTGATCGGCACGGCGACCGCCCCCGACCAGCCGCAGCCGAGGAAGGCCTCCAGGAACTCCGCGCGGTTCGAACTCATGATCGCGACGCGGTCCCCCCTGCCCACGCCGGCCGCGCGCAACGCGCCCGCCCGCCGCGCGGCGATCGGCGCGGCATCCGCGTGCGTCCAGCGCGCCGCGCCCAGCCTCAGGGCCGGCCGGCCGCCGAACAGCGCCGCCTGGCGCGCCAGCATCCGCGGCACGGTCCGCGCTTCGGGCGGCAATCCTTCATGCGTCGTCATCGGCGCCTCCTCCCAGATAGGTGGCCCGCACCCGCGCATCCTCGGACAGCGCGGCCGAGTCGCCCGACAAGGCGATTTCCCCGGTTTCCAGCACATAGCCGAAATCGGAGCTCTCCAGCGCGGCCCGGGCGTTCTGCTCGACCAGCAGGATCGACACGCCGTCCTCGCGCAATGCGCGCACGATCGACAGGATCTCCCGGACGATGAGCGGCGCCAGCCCCAGGCTCGGCTCGTCGAGCATCAGCAGGCGCGGCGCCGACATCAGCGCGCGCCCGACCGCCAGCATCTGGCGTTCGCCCCCGGACAGGGTATCGGCCCGCTGCGTGCGCCGCTCCGCCAGCCGCGGAAAGCGCGCATACACGGAATCCAGCCGATCGCGCAGGGCCTGCGGCCGCAGGCGGCGCGAATACGCCCCCAGGCGCAGGTTGTCCAGCACCGGAAGCTCTCCGAACAGCTCGCGGGTCTCGGGGACGAGGCACAGCCCGCGCTCGACGCGCGCCTCGACGTCCAGCCCCCTCAGGTCCTCCCCCTCGAAGCGCAGCGCGCCCTGCGAGGGAAGCAGGCCCATCACCGCCGACAGCAGCGTCGTCTTGCCCGCGCCATTGGGTCCGATGACCGACACGATCTGCCCGGGCTGCAAGGCGATCGAGACGCCGCGCACCGCCTCGACCCGCCCATACGCGACCCGCAGGTCCCCCACTTCCAGCATCGGCGTCCCCGTCGTCGCGCTCATGCCGTCCCCCCGAGATAGGCGGCCTGCACCCGCTCGTCGGCGCGCACGGCCGCCGGCGCGCCTTCGACCAGCTTGGAGCCGAAGTTCATCACCACCAGCCGGTCCACCAGGTTCATCACGAAATCCATGTCATGCTCCACGATCAGGATGGTCATGCCCTCTTCCCGCAGCCTGCGCAGCAGATTGCCCAGCGCCAGCTTTTCCTGGCGCCGCAGGCCCGCGGCGGGCTCGTCCAGCACCAGCAGGAAGGGGTCGGACGCCAGGGCGCGCGCGATCTCCAGGATGCGCTGGGTGCCCAGCGGCAGGCTGCCGGCCATTTCGTGGGCGCGGTCGCCCAGGCCGATCCTGTCGAGCTGGCGCCGCGCCTCGTGCAGGATCCGGCGCTCCTCCTCCCGGTCCAGGCGCAGTCCGGCGCGCAGGATGCTGGGCCTCGTCCTGGCGTGGACGCCCAGCGCCACGTTGTCCAGCAGGCTCATGTGCGGACGCAGCTTGACGTGCTGGAACGTGCGCCCCAGGCCCAGGCGGGCGATCTCGAGCTGCCGCATGCCGGACACGTCGCGGTCCAGGAACCGGACCCGGCCGGAAGTCATGGGGATCGTGCCGGTCAGCAGATTGAACATGGTCGACTTGCCGGCGCCGTTCGGCCCGATCAGCCCCAGGATCTCGCCCGCGCCCAGGTCGAAGCTGACGTCGTTGACGGCGACCAGGCCTCCGAAGCGCTTGACCGCGCCCTGCACCGACAGGATCGGCGTCCCACGGGCCGGCATGGCGCGGTTCGGCAGCGGCCGGGCCGGGGCCGCGTGCGCCGGCGCCGGCCGGCCGGCGCCATGGCGCCGCCGCCAGCGGCGCACGAAGGCCATCAGGCCCCCACGGGCAAAATGCAGCAGGGCGATGAACAGGGCGGAAAACACGATCGAATCGAGCTGGCCGGACCGCTGCGTGAGCCACGGCAGCACGTCCTGCAGGACGTTCTTGAGCGCCAGCACCAGGCCGGATCCGACCAGGGCGCCGGCCAGGCTGCCCAGGCCGCCGGCCACCGCCATGAGCAGGTATTCGATGCTGGCGTGCACGCTGAACGGTGAAGGACTGACGAAGCGGTTCATGTGCGCATACAGCCAGCCCGCCAGGCCGGCCAGCAGCGCGGCGGTCACGAACAGGGACAGCCGAAGCCGGTAGGCGTCGGCGCCGACGCTGGCCAGCAGCGTCGCGCCGCCGCGCAGCCCCCGGATGGCGCGCCCCGGCCGGGAATCGAGCAGATTCCGGCTGAACAGGAACCCCAGGCCCACCACCGTCCAGACGAGGTAGTACATGGCCCGAGGCTCCATCAGCGACCAGCCGCCGATCGCCAGGGGCGGGATGCCCGACAGGCCGGTATGCCGGCCCAGGGCATCGAGGTTGCCGAACAGCATGGAGATCGACAGGCCCCAGGCGATCGTCGACAGGGCCAGGAAGTGCCCGCCCAGGCGCAGGGTCAGCATGCCGATCGCCAGGGCGGACAGCCCCGTCAGCAGCAGCGCGAACGGCAGCCCCAGCCAGGGCGACATCCCGTGGGCGGTCGTGAGCCAGGCGCTGGCATAGGCGGCGATGCCCACGAAGGCCGCCTGGCCGAACGAGGTCGCGCCCCCCACGCCGGTCAGCAGGACCAGCCCGAGGGCGACCAGGGCGCCGATGCCGATCTCGTTGAGCAGCGAGACGGTGAAGGTGCCCGCGAACAGCGGGACGACGAGGAAGGCGACGGCCAGCGCGGCCATCAGGCTCCGGGAGGCGAGCGGCTTCATTGATCGATCTCCTCGATTTCTTCCTCGTGGTGGCGCGCCATGTAGGAACGCGCCATCAGCACGGGAATCAGCAGGCTGAACACGATCGCGTCCTTGAGCGCGCCGCTCCAGAAGGAGGCGAAGCTTTCGAACACGCCGACGGCCAGGGCGCCCAGCGCCGTGGCCGGGTAGCTCACCAGGCCGCCGATGATGGCGGCCACGAAGGCCTTCAGGCCGATGAGAAAGCCGGAGTCGTAATACATGGTCGTGACGGGCGCGATCAGGATGCCGATGAATCCCGCCAGCAGGGACGCATAGCCGTAGGCCAGCAGGGCGGTGCGGGCGGGACGGATTCCCACCAGCCGCGCGCCGACGCGGTTGATCGCCGTGGCGCGCAGCGACTTGCCCATCGCGGTCCGCTCGAAAACGAGGAAGAACAGCCCGCTGAGCACGACCGCCGTGCCCACCATCAGGATCACCTGGCCGCCGACCTCGACCCCGTCGCCCAGCGAGAGGGAGCCCACGGCCAGGGGCGACGTGCGCGTGCCCTCGGGGCCGAAGAACAGCAGGCCCAGCCCGGAGAGCAGGAAGCTCAGGGCCAGGGAAACGATCAGCAGCACCAGCACGGAGGCGTCGGCGATGGGTTGGAACACCACGCGCGCCAGCAGCGGCGCCATCGGCACCACCAGCAGCACCGACGCGATCATCTGGACAGGCGCCGGCGCCCCGGCGCGCGCGGCCGCCCAGGCGATCGCGCAGGGAATCAGGGGCAGCCCCCCCCACAGCAGCAGGGCGCGCGGGATGCGGCGTCCCTCGCCCTTGCGGACCAGGCTTCCCAGTTCCGTCAGCAGCGCCGCCGCGGCCAGGAAGACCACCAGGCCGATGGTCGGCGGCACCCGGCCCGCCTCGAACGCCGCCAGGCTCAGGGCGGCGAAGGCCGCGATGTCCCCGAACGGCACGAACACGACCCGGGTGACTGAAAAGATCAGCACCAGCCCCAGGCCCGCAAGCAGGTAGATGGCGCCATTGGCCAGGCCGTCGATGCCCAGGATGAGCGCGATATCCCATGTCATGATGTCAGTTTCCTTCGTTTCAGCGCCGCGGGCCGCCGCTCAGCGAGGCGGCGCCGGTTGCGCGGCCAGCTTCCACTGCCCGCCTTCCATGCGCACCATGACGACCGCGCGCTCGTCCGAGCCGTAGCGGCTGTCGGGCCCGAAGTTGTAGATGCCGTGCGTGCCGGCCAGTTCCCGGGTCGACACGATGGCGTCCTTGAGCGCCTGCCGGTAGGCCGGGGTACCCGGCTGCGCATCCCCCCGCACCCGCGCGGCCGCGTCGGCCAGCACGAGATAGGCGTCATAGGTGTAGGCCGAGAACGCATCCGTCGGCGGCGCGCCGTACAGCTTCTCGTACGACGCGCGGAACGCCATCGATGCTTCGCGGATCGGATCGCCGGCCGGCAATTGCCCGGCGACCAGCACCGGACCGCTGGGCACTTCCAGGCCTTCGATCGAACGGCCGCCCACCCGCACGAAATCAGCGTTGATCAGGCCGTGAGTGCCGTAGATCCGCCCGGCATAACGGCGATTGGCGAGCTCCAGGTACGGCAGCGCGCCCGGCGTGCCGCTGTTGCCCGCGAAGACGGCGTCCGGCCGTTTGCCGATGATCTTCAGGACCTGGCCGGCCACCGACATGTCGCCGCGCGCGTAGCGTTCGTCGGCCACCACCGCGATGCCCAGTTCGCCGGCGCTGCGGACCAGGCATTCGTAGGCCAGGTCCCCCAGCGCATCCGAGAAGCCGATGAACGCCACGGTCCCGACGCCCTCGGCCTTCATGCGCCTGACCACGGCCGACACCATCAGTTCGAACGGCTGCGAGGCCACCACCGTCCAGTCGTGATCCGGTCCGGGCAAGGAAACCGGCGTGGGCGAGATCAGGGGCGTCTTCAGTTCCTGCGCGACGGCGGCGATCGCCATCGCCCCGGGAACGCCCGAGGTACCGACCAGCACATCCACCTTGTCCTCGTTGACCAGCTTGCGCGCATTGCGCGCCGCCGTCGCCGGATCGGAGGCGTCGTCCAGGACGACGAGTTCCACACGGTGGCCCGCCACTTCGGGGAATCGGGCATGGGCGGCGCGAATTCCCTTTTCATAGGGGATGCCCAGCGCCGATACCGGACCGGACAGGGAGCTGATCACGCCCACTTTCAGATCCGCTCCCCAGGCGGCGATCGACAGGCAGGATGCGCCGGCGAAGAGCAGCCAGCGCAGCGCGCGCGGCGCCGCGGACATTTCCAGAAACAAGGCCATGCGTCTCTCCAGGAATCGTGGACGGACCGCCGCCGTACCGGGGCGGCGGCCGGACCGGCTGTCAGGGAACCAGTTTCCAATGGCCCTTTTCGAGCTGGACCACCACGCGGGAGCGCTCGTCCGTGCCATAGGTCGTGTCGGGCCGGAAGTTGTAGACCGCATGGGTGCCCACCAGCTCCCTGGTGCTGTTGATCGCGTCGCGCAGCGCCAGGCGGAACTCCGGCGTGCCCGGCTCGGCCTTGGCCGACGCGCGCTTGGCCGCGTCCAGGAAGATCAGCCAGGCGTCGAAGGAATAGGCGGAGAAGGCATCGGCGGCCGGCGCGCCATTGGCCTTCTGGTAGGCGTCGCGATAGGCCATCGCCACCTTGCGAATCGGATTGTCCTCGGGCAGCTGCTCGGCCACGATGACCGGACCGGTCGGCGCCAGCAGGCCCTCGACGGAACCGCGCGCCACGTTGATGAAGGCCGGGTTGATCAGGGCATGGGTGCCGTAGAGCTTGCCCTTGTAGCCCCGGTCGGCCAGCGCCAGGTACGGCAGCGCGCCCGGCGTGCCCGAATTGCCCGTGATCACGGCATCGGGGCGCCGGGAGACGATCTTCAGCACCTGGCCCGCCACCGAGGTGTCGCCGCGCGCATAGCGCTCGTTGGTCACGACCTCGATGCCCGCCGCCGGCGTCGTCTTCTCCAGGGCCTCGTAGACCTGGTCGCCCCAGGCATCCGAGAAGCCGATGTAGCCCAGGGTGTGAACGCCGGCCTGCTTCATGTGGTCGACCACGGCGCTGATCATCAGGGTGGCGGGCTGCGGCACCGTCACGACCCATTCGGCCTCGGCCCCCGACAGATCGGCATGGGCGATCGAGATCAGCGGCGTCTTGGCCTCGCGCGCCACCGCGGCGATCGCCAGGGCGCCGGGCGACCCGGCCGTGCCGATGATGGCGTCGACCTTGTCCTCCTCGATCAGCTTGCGGGCGTTGCGCGCCGCCGTGCTGGGATCCGAGGCATCGTCCAGCTGGATGAGCCGGACCTTCCTGCCATCGATCTCGGACTGGTAGGCCTGCCCCGCCTGGATGCCCTTCTGGTAGGGAATGCCCAGCGAGGAGACCGGACCCACCAGGGAGGTGATGAATCCAACCTTGTAATCGGCCGCGCGGGCCGACGGGATCGCGACGATCATGGCCGCGGCCGAGGCGGTTGCGGCCAGGACGCGCAGGGAACGAAGAGACTTCATCACGGACTCCTTCAGAAAGGACCAAAGTATTGATTCATGAAAAATTCATTTATGAAACATAAGAACGGGATGCCGGACATCCGGCGCGGGCGCCTGCTTCAGGCGTCCGCCACCAGGGCCAGCACCCGCAGGGGGCTGCCGCTGCCCTTCTCGATCTTCAGCGGCGGGCAGATCAGCACCGCGCCGGAGGCGGGCAGCAGATCCAGATTGCACAGGCACTGCAGGCCGTAGCGTCCGGCGCCATGCATGAGGTAATGGCAGGGATACGGGGGGCGCAGATGGTATCCCTGTCCCGCATCGGTGCCGATCGCCTCGGAACCGAATCCCAGCACGTCGCGCTGCTCGATCAGGAAACGCACGGCCTCCGCGCTGGGCCCCGGCGTGTGCTGGCCGGTTTCATCGTAATTCTGGTATTGCCCGGGGTCGGTGCGCTTGGACCAGTCGGTGCGCATCAGCACCCACGAGCCCGCCGGAATGCGGCCGTGCGCGGACTCCCACGCGTCGATGTCCTGGACGGTCAGCAGGTAGTCCGGGTCGTCCTTCACCTGCGGCGAGCAGTCGATGACGCAGGCGGGGGCCACGAAATGGCGCACCGGGATGGTGTCCACCGAGTTGTTGGGCAGGTCGCGGCCGGAGATCCAGTGGATGGGGGCGTCGAAGTGCGTGCCGGTGTGCTCGCCGCAGGAAAAGTTGTTCCAGTACCAGCCCGGCCCGCGCTCGTCGTATTTCGAGACTTCCTCGATGCGGAAGGGCCAGCATTGGCCGAACTCGGGCGGCAGCGCGATCTGCGGAAATTCGGGCGTCAGGGTCTGGGTCAGGTCGACGACGCGGATGCCGCCCCCCAGCAGGGCACGGGCGAACCCCAGCAGGGCCTGGGCGCCGGTCGTCGTCGGATCGGTATGGGATGTCATGCTTTGCTTCTCCAGGTCGTCAGGCGCCGCGGTTCATCGAGAGTTCCCGTTCCAGGACCTTGGGGTTGTCGCGCCAGCGCTGCAGCCATTCCTGCGCCACGTCGCCGGGATACACGTCCTCGATCCCCTCTTTCAGGGCCTTGACGATGGCGCCGGCCAGGGCCTCGGGGCTCAGCTTGGGAGGCGGCACGTTCTGGTTCCATTCATCGTCGACCGGCCCGGGATAGACGTTGACGACGCGGATGCCCGCCGGCGTCATTTCCGCCCGCAGGCACTGCGCCAGCGAGTGCGCCGCCGCCTTGCTGGCGCTGTAGGTGCCCTGCGGCGGGAAATTCGACAGGGCGTAGATCGACAGGAGATTGACCCATGCCGTCGCGCTGGCCGTGCCGTCCGCCGAGCGCCCCCTGAGCGCGGGGCCGAACGCCTGGGCAAGCCGCAGCAGGCCGAAATAGTTGATGTCCATCTCGGCGTGCGCGACATCGGTGCCGCGCCGCGAGGCGATGCCATGCGTCCGGTGCACCTCGGCGTTGTTGATGACGATATCCACCTTGCCGCCGATGGAGCCCGCCTGTTCGACGATGCTGCGGCCGTCGCTGAGGTCGAGCGGCACCAGCGACACCTGCGGCAGGGCGGTGATGTCCTCCAGCCCGCCCAGCCGCTTCCAGGGCTCGGCATGGCCCACCCAGACCAGATCGGCCCCCGCCGCCACCAGCGCCCGCACGAGGGCCTGCCCCACGGGGGTCTTGCCGTCGGTGACCAGCGCCTTGCGGAACTTGGGGTCGCAGCCCATCTCTCGCAACATCGGATCGTCTGCCATGTTCGCACTTCCTTCCATCGGGAATCCAATCAAGACGGCCTGCCCGGCGCGGTCGAGCCGGGCCCCCACGCGCACGCGCTGCGGCGCGGCGCCGACATCGCCATGCACATGCACCATGACGGTGGGCCCGGCATCCAGGCGCACGAACCCCAGGCGCCAGGGCAGGCGTTCGCGGAAAAACAGGTCGTTGCTGTGATGCAGCGTCGTTTCCGTGAGCAGCTCGCCCTCGCCGCCCTGCTCGCGCCAGACCAGCCGAACGGACAGGCACCGGTGGCAGGCCGAGCGCGGCGGATACTGCACGGCCCCGCAGGCATCGCAGGCCTGCAGTTCGAAACGCCCCTCGGCGGCGGCCGCCGTCATGCCCAGGGCCACGCGGCCGCGCGCCCAGGGGGGCAGATTCATCTGCCGGGTGCGCAGGACCGGATTCTTGCGCCGGGGCCGCATCAGAGGCATGGTCATTGGCTGCTCCCGAGGATCACCGCGCCCGTGCACAGGCAGCGGTCGTAGGTCACCATGCCGAATCCCGCCACGAGGCCCAGCCGCGCGCCGGCGACGGCGCGATCGCCGGCCTGGCCCGTCAGCTGGCGTATCGTTTCCGTCAGCCCCATGAACCCTCCCGCCGCCCCCGGCTGTCCGGCCGACAGCTGGCCGCCGCCGGTGTTGTTGGGAAAGCTGCCGTCCACCGTCAGGGTGTTGGCGCGCACGAACTCGGGGCCTTCGCCCTTTTCGCAGAATCCCAGGTCCTCGAACTGCATCATCACGATGACGGGGTAATCATCGTAGGATTGCAGCAGGTCGATGTCGCCGGGCCCGACGCCGGCCTGCGCATAGAGATCGTCGCGGTCCTGGCGCCAGCCGCCGCACACCATCACCGGATCATCGGAAAACGCGTTGTGGCGTTCGATGGCGCCCCGCACCAGGACATGCTCGAGCCCCAGGTCGCGGGCACGCTCCCGCCTCATCACCAGGAAGGCCTCGGCGCCGGCGCAGGGCATGACGCAATCGAACAGGTGCAGGGGATCGGCGATCGGCCGCGCCGTCATGTACTGGTCCAGCGTCAGCGGTTTCTTGAACAGGGCATTGGGATTGCGCAGCGCATTCTGGCGCTGCGCCACGGCGATGCGGCCGAAGTCCTCGCGCCGGGCGCCGAACTTGCGCATGTAGTGCGCCGTGATCATGGCGAAGACCGAGTTGGGCCCCCCCGAGCCATACGGATAGGTGGCATCCCGTGCGAAGTCGCTGAACGCCCCGAGCGTCTGGCGAAACGAATCCACATGGTTGGTGTCGGCCGCCACGCAGGCCACGACGTCGGCGTCGCCCGACTGGACCGCCCGGGCCGCGCGCCGCAGGCACATGACGCCGGAAGCCCCTCCGGTGGGGACATGATCGAGCCAGCGAGGCGACAGGCCCAGGTGCTGGGTGACCCCCACGGCCGTATCGGGCACCAGCGAGAAGCTGGACAGGCACAGGCCGTCGATCCGGTCCTTGGCCAGGCCGCTGCGCTCGATCAGTCCGCGCACGGCCTGGCCGATGAACCAGTGCGCGCCTTCGTTCGAGAAGCGCTGGTAAGGCACGGTGACCGGCACGGCCACGGCGACGTCGTCATACCCCAGGCGCGCCATCAGGACGTCCTCCCGTTCATGGTCATGGGCTTGGTCATGGACCGCTCCGTTCCGCCCCGGCGAACAGCCCATCGACCGGGAACCCCCGGCGCGCCAGGGTGTCGCGCAGGAAGCGCCCGTGCTCGTCGGCCAGCGCCGCATTGCGGATCTCGCGCAGGATGGCGGGGGCCAGCGCCTGCGCATGGCGGTCCAGCACCGTCATGATGACCTCGTAGTTGCGCAGGCCCCGCTCGTGCGTGTCGCTGTAGCCGCGCACCAGCGTCTGGCATTTGGCCGCTTCCAGCGCCAGGCGGGGGTCGATGGCGGCCGCCGCGCGCAGGCGCCGCAGCCAGGACTCGATGCGCTCGGTCTCGATGGCATGGCGCCAGGTGACGCGCCGCCAGCGCCCCCACCACGCCAGCGCATACAGCAGCAGGAACCCGCCCAGCGAACTGGTGGCGACCACCCGGCCTTCGCGGGTGAAGCGGGCCACGAGGCGATGGACGGCATGCGGCCTGGACAGCCAGCGCCCCAGGCCGGCCGGCAGGGTTTCGCAGATTTCCTCGATGCGCGGGTGCATGTATTCGGAGATCGACAGCACCTGCCCGTCGGTGGAATGCACTTCCTCACGCACCCGTTCGAAGCGGCTGCCGCGGATCTTGAGGTCGGCCACCCGGATGGTGTCCTCGTAGGTCATCCACAGGGCGAGGTGGCGGGCCACTTCGCGCATCATCCCGGTATCATCGCCGCCAGGCGCGGCCATCATGACATCCAGGCGGTCGAGATACAGGCGCCCGTAGGCCGGGTCCTGGTAATCCACGCAGCGGCGGATGCCCTCGATCACGACGGGCTGGACATCTTCCGGATAGCCGCGGGCATGCTCGACCAGCCGGGCCACCTGCGGATGGCGTGGCGCCACCGAGGCCGGATCCGGCAAGGCCGGACGCGCATCGGAAGCCGGCCGCCGGCCGCCGTCCCGGGCGCGCACGGTGGGACGCGAGGTCTCGCTTTGTGCCAGCCGCGCCTGCTCGAAGGCGTCGGCGAAAGCCGCCAGGCTGGCCTTCACGCCCACGCCCCCGCGTTCGATGGTGGCCTCGAACCGGGCCCGGTTGAAGGGCAGCACCCCGGCGCCGCTGAGCGCGCCGAACAGCGCGGCGCTGACCACGCTGCCGTTGCGCTCCGCCGTCCCGGCCATGTCGAAGGCGACCAGCCGCCGGGCCGCGCGGCGGATCTGCCGATGGAGCGCATCGCCGTCCACCCGGCCATCCCCAGGGTGGGATTTCTCGGCGATCGCATAGACCCGGTGCGTGGACGCGACCAGGGTCGTGCGGTCCGGCGTGACGAAGCCGCGCTGGACCGCGCGGCCCGCCTCCATGAGCTCGGATGCCAGGACGATGTCCACATCGCCCGGCATGGGCGACTGCGCCAGCACCGGCACGCGGGCATCGGGCCGGTCCGCCCCCGGAAACAGCTCGACGTAATAGATGGTGGCGCCGGTACGCTGCGCCACGCCGGGCACGGACGTGGTCTGGGCGAACCAGCCGCTCTCCTCGCCCATGTCGACGATCCAGTCGGCCAGCACGCCGCCGCCTTCGCCGCCCATGGCCAGAATCGCGATCTTGATCGGTTCGGAATACATGTCGAAGGCCCTAGAAGGCATACCGGTCGCGGCGGCGGGCCAGGCCGCGCTGGAGCCGGGCGATGACCGCCCCGCGCACGCGGTGCTTCCATTTGTCCCAGCCGGTCGGATTGTCGATGATGCTGGCCTTGTAGAACGAGGGGCACAGGACCGCGGCATGGGCGACCTCGCCGCAATGGCCGCATCCCACGCAGGTGTCCTCCACGGCCGTGATGGGCTCCTGGCGCAGCGGATCGGGATTGTCCCTGATGGTGAGCGACGGACAGCCGGACAGGCGGATGCAGGAATGATCGCCGGTGCAGGTGTCGGGATCGACGCCGAAACGTTCGCGCACGACGCGCCTGCCCTCGGCGATGGCCTTGCGCCGCAGCGGCTTCTCGCGCCGCTGGCGGTTCAGCATGCATTCGCTCTGGGCGATCAGGACCTTGGGGCCGTGCGAAAGGGTGGTGAGCGCCTCGCGCAGGGCGGCCGTCATGGCCCTGGTGTCGTAGGTGCGCCGGATCGTGCGCACCCACTTCACGCCCACGCCGCGCACGGCGTCCTCGATCTCGTGGCCCGTGCTGCGGGTCGGGTTGACGGTATTGTGCGTGGAAAGGACGTCCTGCCCGCCGGTGGCGGCGGTGTAGTTGTTGTCGACGATGATGGTCAGGTTGTCGCTCTGATTGAATACCGCGTTGGCCACGCCGCTGGTCAGGCCGTTATGCCAGAACCCGCCGTCCCCCATGATGGAGATGGCGCGGCGGTTGGCGGGCGCGCTGCCCGGGGCGACGTTCAGGGCCGAGGCGCTCGCCCCGCCCAGGCCATAGCCCATGGTGGTGTTGCCCAGGCCGAAAGGCGGCAGGATGGAGAACAGCTGGCAGCCGATGTCGGCGCTGATGTGATGCGCCCCCAATTCGCGCTCGACCAGCCGGATGGCGGAAAAAATGGGCCGCTCGGGGCAACCGGTGCACAGCCCGGGCGGACGCGGGTGCACGGTTTCGCTCAGGGACGGCGGGACGTCTTCCCCGCGATCCCCCTCGGTCCCGGCCGCTTCGGGCGCCGGAGCCCGGGCCGCGGCGGCGGTTTCGGCCGCCCGCGGCCGCATCGCCTCGGCGGCGGGCCCGGGCGGGACCCGCCCGTACCGCTCCAGGAAGGCCCGAAGCCCGGCGCGCACCGTGGCGGCCGTGTATTCGCCCGCCATCGGCAGCACGTCCTTGCCATGCAGGCGGATGTCCAGGCGCCGCCGCAGCACGATCGCGGCGACACTCTGCTCGATGAAATCCGGCTGTCCCTCTTCCACCACCAGCAAGGCCTTCTTGCCCCGGCAGAAACGCTCGAATTCATCGTCCACCAGGGGATAGGCGACGTTCATGACGTACAGCGGGATCTCCGACTCGCCATACACGTCCGCCAGCCCCAGGCGCTGCAGCGCGCGGATCACGGTGTTGTAGAGACCGCCTTGCAGGGCGATGCCCACGTCCGCGGCCCCTTCGGAGAAGAACTCGTTGAGCCCGCGTTCCTGGATGAAGCGCACGGCCGCGGGCCAGCGTTCCTCGATCTTTTCCTTTTCGTGGACGAAGCTGGCCGGCGGCAGCACGATGCGGCCGACGTCCCGCACGGGATTTTCCAGCGCATCGCGCACGGAGAACGCCGGCGCCCGGTTGTCCGACGCGATGAACTGGCCGTGCAGGTGGCAGGAACGGATGCGCACCTGCAGCATCACCGGCGTATGGCTGGCCTCGGACAGTTCGAAGCCGTCCTTGACCGCCTGGACGATGCAGGGCAGGTTCGGGCGCGGATCCAGCAGCCAGATCTGGGACTTCATGGCGAAGGCGTGGCTGCGCTCCTGCATGATCGAGGAGCCTTCGCCGTAATCCTCGCCCACGATCACGAGCGCGCCGCCCGTGACCCCGCCCGAGGCCAGGTTCGCCAGCGCGTCGGAGGCGACGTTGGTGCCGACCGTGGCCTTGAACGTGACCGCGCCGCGCAGGGGATAGTTCACCGACGCCGACAGCGTCGCGGCGGCCGTGGCCTCGCTGGCACTGTTTTCGAAGCGGATGCCGTATTCGGCGAGGATGTCCTGCGCATCCGCGAGGACGTCCATCAGGTGGGAGATGGGCGCGCCCTGGTAGCCCGCGATGTAGGCCACCCCCGATTCCAGGAGCGCCTTGGTCACGGCGAGGATCCCCTCGCCGCGGAAGACTTCTCCCGCCGGCAGCCTCAGCTTTTCGACTTCGGCGACAAACGATCGCTCGGCCATTGTCTCGCTCCAGAATCGTGGATCCGCCGCCCCTCGATGGCGACCGGATCGTTCTGGAACCCATCATAGTTTATAAATGAACTTATTCATTATCATGATTTACCCTAAGAGCGCGGACGGCCGCCGACGGACGGGCATAGAATTGAGGCCGCTTCTTGCCATGGGAACCCAATGTCACACACCAAGGAATCCAGCCAGCCAGCGCCCGCGCGCTTCGTCGACGGCTACCTGCCCGCCCTGCTGGCGCTGGCCAGCCGGCTCATCTCGGGGGAATTCCACGAAGTGGTCCGCCAGCACGGCTTCTCGGTGTCGGAATGGCGCGTGATGGCCTCGCTGGCCGACGGCAACCTCATCAGCATCGGCGACCTGGCCCAGGTCACCGTCACCAAGCAGCCCACGGTCACCCGCCTGCTGGATCGCATGGAATCGAAGGGACAGGTCGAGCGCCTGCCTCACCCGAGCGACCGGCGCATCACCCTGGTGCGCATCACGCCCCAGGGGTCCCGGACGATCGAACGCCTGATCAAGCTGGCGCGCGAGCACGAAAACCGCGTCCTGGAGCCCTTCGGGCTCGCCCGGGCCGAAGAACTGAAGAAGACGCTGCGCCAGATCATCGAACTGCACGCCGGCCATCCGGCCGGCGACGAGAGCGCCGGCGAGGACGCCCCGCCCGGTTCAATGCTCGGATAGGTTCGTGAACATGCGCTTGAGCATCCGCATCAGATGCTCGAGCTCGCCGGCATCCAGGCCCTGGTAGCCGCGCACGAAGATCCTGTGGGTCGCCTCCTCGATCCGGACGGCCAGCGCCTCGCCCTCGGCGGTGATCAGCACATCGGTCACGCGCGCGTCCTCCGCGTTGGTGCGCATCTCGATCAGCCCCGCCTCGCGCATCCGCTGCAGGATGCGCGTCAGCGTCGAGGGCTTGATGACCACGTGCATGGCCAGCGTGGAGATGCTGACGATCCCGTGCTGCCGCAGGACGATCAGGACACGCCGCTGGGGAATGCCCGTCTTCAGGCGCTTGAGCACCCGTTCGAGTTCGAGCGTGTAGAGGGCGTGGAGGCGGACCAGCCAGTAGAACGGGAACTCATCGTAATGGAAGTCCTTGCCTTCCGGAATGAAGCGCTGCGGCTCGATGTCGGCCATGATTTCCGCCTGATTGCACACGGAGGCCCGGCCCCGGGCGGGGCCGCGCGATCTTCGCGCATCATACGTCAAACCGGGCGGCCGGCGGCGCGCAGGCCCGACGCGATCGCCTCGAGTCGCGCGGACGGGCCCTAATCCAGGTCGTGCAGCTTGAAACGCTGCAGCTTGCCGGTCTGGGTGCGGGGCAGCGCATCCACGAACTGCACGGCGCGCGGGTACTTGTAGGGGGCGACCGCCGCCTTCACGAAATCCTGCAGCGTCCGGACCATCGCCGCATCCCCCGCCCGGCCGGGCCGCAGGACGACGAAGGCCTTGACGATCTGGCCCCGGGCATCGTCGGCCACGCCGATCACGGCGCACTCCGCCACGGCGGGATGCTGCATCAGGACCTCCTCGACCTCGGGCGCCGCGATGTTGTAGCCCGACGAGACGATCATGTCGTCCGTGCGCGCCTGGTAGAAGAAATAGCCGTCGGCGTCCATCAGGTAGGCGTCGCCGGTCAGGTTCCAGCCGTCCCGCACATAGGCCTTCTGGCGCGGGTCGGCCAGGTAGCGGCAGCCCGTGGGGCCCTGCACGGCGAGCTTGCCGACGGTGCCCGGAGGCACCTCCCGCCCCGCGTCGTCCACCACCCTGGCGCGGTAGCCGGGCACCGGCCTGCCGGTGGCGCCGGGGCGGGCGTCACGTTCGTCGTGCGAGATGAAGATGTGCAGCATTTCGGTGGCGCCGATGCCGTCGATCAATTCGATGCCGGTGGCCTCCTTCCAGAGGGCGCGCGTGGCGGCCGGCAGCGCCTCGCCCGCCGACACGCACTTGCGCAGCGGCGTGCGCCGCAGTTCGTCGCCGTGGGCAGCCAGCGCCCGGTACGAGGTGGGTGCGGTGAACATCACGGTGGCGCCGAACTCGCGGATGCCCTCGAGCAACAGCGGCGGACCGGCCTTTTCCAGCAGCGCCACGGAGGCGCCCACGCGCATGGGGAACAGCAGCAGTCCGCCCAGGCCGAAGGTGAAGGCCAGCGGCGGACTGCCGATGAATACGTCGTCGGCCGTGGGCCGCAGCACGTACTTGGGCCAGCAGTCGCAGATCGCCATCACGTCGCGGTGGAAATGCATGGTGGCCTTGGGCACGCCCGTGGTCCCGGACGTGAAGCCCAGGATGCAGGTGTCGTCGGCGGCCGTCTCGACGTTCCGGAATTCGGCCGGCATCCGCGCCATGGCGGCCTCCAGCCCGTCCGGCCCGTCCTGCTTGAAATACCGCAGCTGCCGCAGCCCGGGGCACGCCCGCGCCGCCAGGTCCATTTCCTCGGCCAGGGAGGCATCGCACAGGGCGTGCGTGACCTGGCCGATCTCCAGGACGGCCTTGAGTTCCTTGGCCCGCAGCAGCGGCATCGTCGCCACCGCGATGCCGCCCGCCTTCATGACGGCGAACCAGCAGGCGGCCAGCATGGGGTTGTTCGGCGCGCGCAGCAGCACACGGTTGCCCGGCACCAGGCCCATGTCCCGGACCAGCACGTGGGCGATGCGGTTGGCGCGCTCCTGCAGGTCGGCATAGGTCCAGGTCACGCCGGGCGCCCGGATGCAGACGCGCCCGCCGCGTCCCTCGGCCACGTGGCGGTCGAGCAGTTCGGTGGCGCAGTTCAGGCGCTCGGGAAACCGGAGCTCGGGCAGTTCGAACAGGAACACCGGCTGCTGTTCGGGCGGCGGCAGGTTGTCGCGGGCGAAGGTGTCCAAATGCGCGGTGGTCATGTTGTCTCCTCTGTCAAGACGAATCGTCCCGGGCTCGATCGGCACGGCTCCGCCTCACGCGCTCATTAATTTAGTTCATATTAATTTAGAAATAAACTAATAGGATGTCAACAGCGCCGGGCATCCACCCGGCGCGAAGGACAGGGAGAAAGGGCGCGGCTCAGCGCGCCGCCAGCCATTCGACGAGCGCGTCGTCGAATGGCCGCACGGCGGCCGCGCCCGGACCGTTGACCAGGCTGACCAGGATGTAGCGCTTGCCGCTGGCGCCGCGCACGTAGCCGGCCAGCGCGCGCGAATCGCGCAGGGTGCCGGTCTTCAGGTGCGCCTGGCCGCGCGTGTCCTCGGCCCGCAGGCGGCGGCGCACCGTGCCGTCCACCCCCGAGATCGCCAGAGAGGAGACGAATTCTGGCATCAGGGGCGAACGCCAGGCCACGTCGAGCATCTGCGCCAGGCCGCGCGCCGTGATGCGGCCCTGGCGCGACAGGCCCGAGCCGTTGTCCAGCGTCCAGCCCGCCGTGTCCACGCCCTGGTTCTTCAGGATCTGCCGGACCGCCCGGCCGCCGCTGTCGGGCGTGGCGCCCGGGCCGTTCAGTTCCGCGCCCAGGGTCAGCAGGGTCATGCGGGCCATGACGTTGTTGCTGTGCTTGTTGATCTGGCGGATCACGTCGGCCAGGACGGGGGAATCGTGCCAGGCGAGCGCCGTGGCCCGCGCGGGCGCGCGGCCGTCGCGGATGCCGCGAGACAGCGTGCCGCCCAGTTCGCGCCAGAGCAGGCGGAACAGCGCCTCGAAATGGTCGCCCTGGTTGCCGGCCAGGCGGTACACGCTGAATTCGCCGCAGTCACCGACGGCCTTGCCGGAAACGCGGATGACCGACTGGGGCCCCTCGGGCCGCACGTCGGCCGCCACGACGGGCGAGCCCTTGCAGGCGCCGTCCAGCCACTCGAGCCGGCCCTCGACGCGCACGTCGCGGGTCGGCGGATCGAGCAGGGGAATCCACTGGCGCGACCTGGCGTCGGGCAGGAACACCAGCCGGGTCGCGCCGAAGTTGACCATCATCGCATCGGGGCTGGCGTTGTAGGGGCGATCCGGCGAATCGTCGAAATCGCCCGGATCGATGGCCACGTCGCCGAAGCGGCTGCGGTCCACGACGACCTCGGACAGGTTCTTCACCCCCCGCAGGCGCAGTTCGCGCAGCATGTTCCAGAGGTCTTCCTGGCGAAACCAGGGATCCCCGGCCGCCTGGACGTAGAGCGGCCCCTGCAGGGTGCCCTGCTCGTCCACGCGGGCGCCCGGATCGGACAGGAAGCGGGTGCGCCAGACGTAGTCCGGTCCCAGGGCCGAGAGCGCGGTCCAGGTGGTCACGGTCTTCATCACCGAGGCCGGGTTGCGCGGCTCGTCGGCCTGGACGCGGGCGATGACCGGGCCGCCGGCCTCGCGGATTTCCAGTGAGAGCGACGACAGCGGCAGCCTGGTGGCCTTCCAGGCCTTCTGCAGTTCCGGCGGCAGGGCCTGCGCGCCGGCCCCCAGGGACACGCCCGCGAGCAGGCATGCCGCCAGCCCCACGCCCAGCCGTTTCGGCCCCATTCGCCATCCAAGCCATCCCGCCAACCGCATGCGACCCCCCAAGCCAACGGCAAAAAAGTGCCCCCACGCCGCGCCTTCGGCTTGCTGCCCCCCGAGGGGGCTTTTTGCCTTGGGGCGGCCCGGCGTCAAAAAACGCCAGCATAATCCAAAGCGGCCGGATCAACGTCCAGGCAAATGTAAGGTGCGCAAGGCGGGCCGGGCGCCCATGCCGGGCGGGCGCGCATCGGCCCCGGCGCATCGGACTAAAATACCCCCGGTTTTGCCCTCCCCGGACTTTTTCCTTCCCCGGGCGCCCTCGCCGGCGCCCGGACCCGCCCGTGACCGATTCCCTCGATATTTCCCAGTTCGACTACGAACTGCCCCCCGAACTGATCGCCCAGCATCCCGCCGGGCGGCGCGACGCCAGCCGGCTGCTGCACCTGGATGGCGCCGGCGGCCTGCACGACCGGCGATTCACCGACCTGCCCGGCCTGCTGCGCGCCGGCGACCTGCTGGTCTTCAACGACACCCGCGTCATCAAGGCCCGCCTGCGCGGCCGCAAGGACAGCGGCGGCCAGGTCGAAGTCCTGGTCGAGCGCATCACCGAGCCCCGGCGCGCCCTGGCGCACGTGCGCGCCAGCAAGTCGCCGCGCCCGGGCACGCGCCTGATCCTGGCCGACGGGGCCTTCGAAGCCGAGGTCCTGGGCCGCCGGGACGAGCTGTTCGAACTGGCCTTCCCCGCCCCCGTGCTGGAACTGCTGGAACGCCACGGCAGCGTGCCCCTGCCGCCCTACATCACGCACGGCGCCGACGGCGAGGACGAGGCGCGCTACCAGACCGTCTACGCCGACAAGCCGGGCGCCGTGGCCGCGCCGACCGCCGGCCTGCACTTCGACCAGGCCATGCTCGACCGCCTGGAGGCCCTGGGCGTGGAGCGCGCCTTCGTCACCCTGCACGTGGGCGCCGGCACCTTCCAGCCGGTGCGCGTCGCGCGCATCAACGAGCACGTCATGCACGCGGAACGCTATTGCGTCCCGGCCGAGACCCTGCGGCGCATCCGCGAAACCCGCGCGGGCGGCGGCCGCGTGATCGCCGTGGGCACCACCAGCGTGCGCTCCCTGGAGGCCGCCGCCCGCGACGGCGACGGCGAACACGCCTGCGAAGGCGACACCCGGCTGTTCATCACGCCCGGCTACCGTTTCACCAACGTGGACGCCCTGATCACCAATTTCCACCTGCCGCAATCGACGCTGCTGATGCTGGTGTCCGCCCTGGCGGGCATGGACCCGATCCGCCGCGCCTACGCCCACGCCGTCCAGTCGCGCTACCGCTTCTTCAGCTACGGCGACGCCATGTTCATCGAGGCCGCCCAGGACCTCGCCGCCCTCCAGCCCTGATCGACAGACCCAGACCATGACCGGACTCCGATTCGAACTGCTGCACACCGACGGCGCCGCCCGGCGCGGCCGCCTGACGCTGAACCACGGCGTCGTCCAGACGCCGATCTTCATGCCCGTGGGCACCTACGGCAGCGTCAAGGCCATGCTGCCGCACGAACTGGAGGAGATCGGCGCCCAGATCGTGCTGGGCAACACCTTCCACCTGTGGCTGCGTCCCGGTACCGACATCCTGGACCGCCACGGCGGCCTGCACGGCTTCATGCAATGGGACAAACCCATCCTGACGGATTCGGGAGGATTCCAGGTCTTCAGCCTGGACGGCATGCGCAAGATCACCGAGGAAGGCGTGCGCTTCGCCTCGCCCATCGACGGTTCGCGCCTGTTCCTGACGCCCGAGGAATCGATGCGCATCCAGCGCAGCCTGAATTCCGACATCGCCATGGTGCTGGACGAATGCACGCCCTACCGCATCGGCGACCGCCCCGCCACCCACGAGGAAGCCGCCGCCTCGATGCGCATGTCGCTGCGCTGGGCGCGCCGCTCGCGCCAGGCCTTCCTGGACCTGGGCAATCCCAACGCCCTGTTCGGCATCATCCAGGGCGGCATGTACGAGGACCTGCGCGACGAATCCCTGGCCGGGCTGACGGAGATCGGCTTCGAGGGCTACGCCATCGGCGGCCTGTCGGTGGGCGAACCCAAGGAAGACATGATGCGCGTGCTGGCCCACGTGACCCCGCGCATGCCCGCGCAGGCGCCGCGCTACCTGATGGGCGTGGGCACGCCCGAGGACCTGGTCGAGGGCGTGAGCCGGGGCGTGGACATGTTCGACTGCGTCATGCCCACCCGCAACGCGCGCAACGGCTGGCTGTTCACCCGCCACGGCGACATCAAGATCCGCAACGCCCGCTACCGCGACGACACCCGCCCGCTGGACCCGACCTGCGGCTGCCACACCTGCCGGCATTTCTCGCGCGCCTACCTGCACCATCTGCAGCGCGCCGGGGAAATCACCGGCGCGCGCCTGAACACGCTGCACAACCTGCATTTCTACCTGCACCTGATGGAGGACATGCGCGCGGCCATCGAACAGGACCGTTTCGAGTCCTGGCGCGAAGCCTTCCACCGCGACCGAGCGCGCGGCATCGAATGAGGGCGGGAACACGGCCGGACGGATATCTCGCTACAATCATGAGTTAATTTCACTCATGCGCCGGATTTCGTCCGGCGCATGCGCGTCCATCGAAACCCACCGACCCCGCAGGAGCCTTCATGTCCCTCGTCGACACCCTGACCCTGATCCCGGCCCAAGCCGCCGCGGAAGCGAATCCGCTGATGAGCATGCTGCCCATCATCCTGATGTTCGTCATCCTGTACTTCCTGATGATCCGTCCGCAGATGAAGCGCCAGAAGGATCACAAGAAAATGGTCGAGGCCCTGGCCAAGGGCGACGAAGTCATCATGACGGGCGGCATGCTGGGCAAGATCAGCAAGGTCAGCGACAACTACCTGACCGTCGAGATCGCCCAGTCGGGCGACAAGGCCGTGGAAACCATCGTGCAGCGCAGCGCCGTCACCGCCGTGCTGCCCAAGGGCACGATCAAGTCGCTCTGATCCGCCCGGCGGGCGCCGCCTGCCGGCGCCTCGTCTCTCCAGACCCGCCCCACCCGATCGACCATGAACCGCTACCCTCTCTGGAAATACCTCATCGTTCTGGCCGCCGTCCTGATCGGCGTGCTCTACACGCTGCCCAACCTCTACGGTGAATCGCCGGCGGTCCAGATCGCGGGGGCCAAGACGGCCGTCAAGGTCGATCAGAACACCCTGGCCCGGGCCGAGCAGGTCCTGGACCAGGCCGGGCTGCGCCCGACCGCCGGATCCTTCGAGATGAACGGCCCGGTCGGCACGGTGCGGCTGCGCTTCGACTCCACCGACACGCAGCTCAAGGCCAAGGACCAGATCGAGAAGGCCCTGAACCCGGATCCGCAGAACCCCGACTACACGGTCGCCCTGAACCTGATGTCGGCCTCGCCGAACTGGCTGACGTCCCTGGGCGCCCACCCCATGTACCTGGGCCTGGACCTGCGCGGCGGCGTGCACTTCCTGCTCCAGGTGGACATGCAGGGCGCCCTGACCAGCCGCTACGACTCCATGGCCGGCGAGGCCCGCACCACCCTGCGCGACGCCAAGCTCAAGGTCGAGGACGTCGAGCGCAACCAGCAATCGGTGCGCGCGACCTTCGCCACCCAGGACGAACGCGACGCCGCCGTCGACACGCTGCGCCGCGCCATGCCCGAAATGGTCTTCACGACCGGCCAGTCCGGCGACCAGTGGCTGGTGGACGGCACGCTCAGCCCGGCCTCCATCACCCAGGTCCAGGACAACGCCCTGAAGCAGAACATCCAGACGCTGCACAACCGGATCAACGAACTCGGCGTGGCCGAGCCCGTGATCCAGCAGCAGGGCGGCGACCGCATCGTGGTCCAGCTGCCCGGCGTCCAGGACGTGGCCAAGGCCAAGGACATCCTGGGCCGCACCGCCACCCTGGAAATCCACATGGTGGACGACTCGCCCACCGCCACGGCCGCCCTGGCCTCGGGCCGCGTGCCCTTCGGCCTGGTGCGCTACGCCGACCGCGACGGCCGCCCGCTGCTGCTGCGCCGCCAGGTGATCCTGACGGGCGAGAACCTGCAGGACGCCCAGCCCGGCCGCGACCACCAGACCCAGCAGCCCACCGTCAACCTGACGCTGGACTCCAAGGGCGCGCGCATCTTCCGCGACGTGACGCGCGACAACATCGGCAAGCGCATGGCCATCGTGCTGTTCGAGAACGGCAAGGGCGAGGTCGTGACCGCCCCGGTGATCCGCTCCGAGATCCCCGGCGGCCAGGTGCAGATTTCCGGCAGCATGACCGCCCAGGAAGCCGCCGACGTGGCCCTGCTGCTGCGCGCCGGCGCGCTGGCCGCGCCGATGCACATCATCGAGGAACGCACCATCGGCCCCAGCCTGGGCGCCGCCAACATCCGGCAGGGCTTCGATTCGACGCTGTACGGCTTCACCGCCATCGCGATCTTCATCATCCTGTACTACCACCTGTTCGGCCTGTTCTCCACGCTGGGGCTCAGCTTCAACGTGCTGCTGCTGCTGGCGGTGCTGTCGATGCTGCAGGCCACGCTGACCCTGCCCGGCATCGCCGCCATCGCCCTGACGCTGGGGATGGCCATCGACGCCAACGTGCTGATCAACGAGCGCATCCGCGAGGAACTGCGCGCCGGGCTGCCGCCCCAGCAGGCCATCCACCTGGGCTTCGACCGCGCCTGGGCGACGATCTTCGACTCCAACCTGACCAGCCTGATCGTGGGCGTCGCCCTGCTGGCCTTCGGCACCGGACCGGTGCGCGGCTTCGCCGTGGTGCACTGCATCGGCATCCTGACCTCGATGTTCTCGTCGGTGGTCGGCGTGCGCGCCCTGGCGAACCTGTGGTACGGCCGCAAGCGCAAGCTGAAGACGATCTCCATCGGCCAGATCTGGAAACCCAAGCAGGACTGACGGGCATCCGCCCCGAGCCCGTCCACCCCGCACCCAGGACACATCATGGAATTTTTCCGCATCCATCGCACCATTCCGTTCATGCGGCATGCGCTGATCCTGAACATCATCAGCCTGCTGACCTTTCTGGCCGCCGTCTTCTTCATCGCCACCCGGGGCTTCCACCTGTCGATCGAGTTCACCGGCGGCACGGTGATGGAAGTCCACTACGAGCAGTCCGCGCCGGTGGCCGAGATCCGCACGGCGATCGACGCGCTGGGCTATTCGGATTTCCAGGTGCAGAACTTCGGCACCTCGCAGGACGTGATGATCCGCCTGCCGGTGCGCCCGAACGAGGACACCGCCGCCCAGAGCCGCACCGTGCTGTCGGCCCTCCAGGCCCAGAACGCGGACGTGCAGCTGCGCCGGGTGGAGTTCGTGGGGCCGCAGGTCGGCCAGGAACTGCTGCACAACGGCCTGATGGCGCTGCTGTTCGTGGTGGTGGGCATCATGGTGTACCTGGCCGTGCGCTTCGAATGGAAGCTGGCGGCCTCGTGCGCGCTGGCGAACCTGCACGACGTGGTGATCATCCTGGGCTTCTTCGCGTTCTTCCAGTGGGAATTCTCGCTGTCGGTGCTGGCCGGGGTGCTGGCGGTGCTGGGCTATTCGGTGAACGAGTCCGTGGTGGTGATGGACCGGATCCGCGAAAACTTCCGCAAGCAGCGCAAGGCCTCGGTGCGCGAGATCATCAACGCGTCGATCACGCAGAACATCTCCCGGACGGTGATCACCCACGCCTCGACGCAGATGATGGTGCTGTCGATGTTCTTCTTCGGCGGGCCGACGCTGCACAACTTCTCGCTGGCCCTGACGATCGGGATCTGGTTCGGGATCTATTCGTCGGTGTTCGTGGCCGCCGCCCTGGCGATGTGGATGGGCATCAAGCGCGAGGACCTGGTCAAGCAGGTCAAGAAGGACGGGCCGGAAGTCGAACTCGGGTAACGCCCCCGTTCACTTGCCCCATGCACAGGGCCGGCATCTTCGGATGACCGGCCCTGTTTTTTGGGTTCTTGACCCGTACGCGGCGACGGGCGGTTCCCCTCCGCCCTGTTCGGCGGTCCTCCCTGCGGTCGGACTGCCCGGCCCTTCCTCGTCCGGCCGGGCGGCGGGCGAACTCGCCGCTGCGCGGCTCGGACACACCCGCCGGATTCCCCCGGCCTCCCTTCGGAAGCCGCCGGCGCCTCACGCGGTTGTCGGAGAACCGCCCGCCACCGCACGCTCCGTCAGAACAGCAATAACGCCTCTTTTAGTGCGGATGCGTCGCCCACACCACGTAATCCGCCACGGTCTCGCGCTGTTCCCGGGTCAGGGTTTCAGCGAAGGACGGCATGGCGCCGCCGCCGTCCCGCAGCGCTGCCAGCACCTGGTCGCGGTCGGGCTGCAGTTCGTCCAGATTCGGTCCGATGGGCCCTGTGGCCTGCGCGTCCTCCAGCGTGTGGCAGACGGCGCAGGCGGGGACCGCGTTCTTTTGGAAGAGCGCCCGGCCCTCTTCCAGCCGCGCCACATCGGGGGTATCGGCCCATGCGGCGCCGCCGGCCGCCAGGCCCAGCGCGCCGCACAGCGCAACACGGCCCAGCCAGGCTTGCCGACGGATGCTCCAGTTCATTGCCCTACGCACTCAGACGACCTCCAGTTCGACGCTGTGATCCAGCCAGCTATTGTTGTTGTAGCCCCGGTTGTTTTCCCGCCGTTCCTTGGGCTGGGTATCGCCCTGGTCGTTGGTCGCCCGGGTGGCGATCCGGTACTTGCCCGGCTTCAGGTCCACGGACAGCGCGAAGTTGCGCCAGGCGTAGCGTCCCATGTCCGGACCGAACCACTCGGCCGCCTTCCAGGTCTGGCCGCCGTCGGTCGAGACCTCCACGCCCTTGAGCGCGTGGAATCCGCCCAGGGCGACGCCCGACAGCAGCACCCGGCCCGCCGGCTGGGGCTTGCCCGGTTCGTAGGGCGAGGTGAGCCAGGAGTTGACCGGCATTTCCCAGATCGAGGGGTATTTGTCCGAGCCCTTCTCCCCCACCGGATAGAAGCGGTAGCTGCTCTGCTGGATCTTGGCCGGCGACTGGGCTTCGGTGAACGCCAGGTGCCGGATGTACTTGATGTTGTTAACGCCCATGTAGCCGGGCACGATCAGGCGCAGCGGGCCGCCGTGCGCCAGCGGCAGCGCGGCGCCGTTCAGCTCCCAGGCCAGGATCGCGTCCTCCATGGCCTCCAGGGGCACGGAGCGCTCCACCTTCACCGTATTGGGATCGACGCCGTCGGGCAGGATCTCGCCGCCCGTGCTGGTCATGTATTTCATGCCGCCCGCCACGCCGCCCAGGGCCGCGACGACGTCCTTGACCGGCACGCCCGCGAACACCACGCAGCCGGCGGCGCCGACCGTCCATTGCGTGCCGCTGGGCTTGTGCGGGAACCAGGCCCGCCCGTTGCCGGAGCATTGCAGCACCATGGTCACGGCCGTCAGGCCCAGGCGCTTCAGGTCGGCCACGGTCAGGCTGCCGGGCCTGGCGACCCCGGAAACTTCCAGCGACCAGGCGTCGGGATCCTTCACGATGTCGGCCGAGGGCGGATTCAGGTTGTTGCGCACGTACAGGCGGTCGCTGGGCGTGATCGTGCTGTGGCCGAAGGCCCCGCGCCGCAGTTCGATGGTGTTGGCGCTGTGCACGATCATGGCGTCCGCGTCCTTCCAGGCGGCGTATTCCGGCAGCGCCTTGCCGCCGCCCGCCGCGGCCTTGGCGGGCGGATCCTGGCGGACGCCGTCGGCCAGCGCGGCCCCCGGCAGGCCCGCCAGGGCCGCCAGCCCGCCGCCGACGGCCAGGGCGCGCCGGCGCCCGGGATTCACGAGATGTTGAGTGGTCATGCCTGTTCCCCCTGGTGATACCGGTCCGCGACGCGCATCCAGCCGACATCGCCCCCGGTGCGGATTTTCGAATGATCCTGCTTTTGGTAATTTGCTTATAACCCATGATTTGTTGAATCCTCAACCATAGCGTTCTTCGCCCGCGCAGCGACACCGCATGCCAACAGGAATCGGCCCCCCCGCCACGGTACAATCGGAGGTTTCCATCTTCCGCCCCCGGGATATAAACCCGTCACGGCACCCGCCATGCAAGAAACCACCCTGCGCCGCTCCGGCGTCGCGCCCTCGCCCGCCGCCCGCACGAACCCCGCCGCCGACACCGCTCAGGACCAGGCCCTGGCCGCCCTGCTGCAGCCCGTCGAGCCCGGCCGCGTGAAGAAACTGTTCATCCGCACCTTCGGCTGCCAGATGAACGAATACGACTCCGAGAAGATGGCCGACGTGCTGCACGCGGCCAAGGGCGTGGAACTGACCCAGACCCCGGACGACGCCGACATCATCCTGTTCAATACCTGTTCGGTGCGCGAAAAGGCCCAGGAAAAGGTCTTTTCCGACCTGGGACGCGTGCAGCACCTGAAACGGCAAAATCCCGACCTGGTGATCGGCGTGGGCGGCTGCGTGGCCAGCCAGGAAGGCGAGGCCATCGTGCGCCGCGCGCCCTACGTGGACGTGGTCTTCGGTCCCCAGACCCTGCACCGCCTGCCGGAACTCATCGACCGGCGCCGCGCCACCGGCCGGTCGCAGGTGGACATCTCGTTCCCGGAAATCGAGAAGTTCGACGCCATGCCCCCCGCCCGGGTCGACGGGCCGGCGGCCTTCGTCTCCATCATGGAAGGCTGCAGCAAATACTGCAGCTTCTGCGTCGTGCCCTATACCCGGGGAGCGGAAGTCTCGCGGCCGTTCGACGACGTGCTGGTGGAAATCGCCGACCTGGCCGACCAGGGCGTGCGCGAAGTCACGCTGCTGGGCCAGAACGTCAACGCCTACCGGGGACCGGCCGGAGACGGCGGCGGGATCGCCGACTTCGCCATGCTGCTGGACTACGTCCACGACATCCCCGGCATCGAGCGCATCCGCTACACCACCTCGCATCCCAAGGAAATGACCGCGCGGCTGATCGAGGCCCACGGCCGGCTGCCCAAGCTCGTCCCCTTCCTGCACCTGCCGGTCCAGGCCGGCAGCGACCGGGTGCTGGCCGCCATGAAGCGCGGCTACACGGCCCTGGAATACAAGTCCATCATCCGCCGCCTGCGCGCCGCGCGGCCGGACATGACGCTGTCCTCGGACTTCATCGTCGGCTTTCCCGGCGAGACCGAGGCCGACTTCCAGAAGACGCTGGACCTGGTGCGCCACGTGGGCTTCGACCAGTCGTTCTCCTTCGTCTATTCGCGCCGCCCGGGCACCCCGGCCGCCGACCTGCCCGACGACACGCCGGAAGCCGAAAAACTCGACCGGCTGCACCGGCTGCAGGCCCTGATCAACGAACAGGCCGCCGCCATCAGCCGGTCCATGGTCGGCGGTGTCCAGCGCCTGCTGGTCGAAGGCCCCTCGAAAAAGGATCCCCGCGACATGAAGGGCCGCACGGAAAACAACCGCATCGTCAATTTCGCCGGCCAGCCGCGCCTGATCGGACAGATGGTCGACGTGCGCATCACCGAGGCGCTGGCCAACACCCTGCGCGGCGAAATCGTCACGACCGACAGCGCGCAGGCAAACGCATGAGCACTAAAAGCCACCCGACCGCCGCCGCCCGACGCGCCCCCGGATCAACCCCGGCCCCCGCCCGCGCATCCGCCGCCAAGGCCCGTCCGCTCTCGCTGCAACTGGACACGGACAACACCCATCTGGCCAATCTGTGTGGCCCGCTGGACGAGAACCTGCGCCAGATCGCCCAGGCCTACGGGGTGGAGATCAGCCGGCGCGGCAACCGCTACACCCTCCGGGGCGCCCAGGCACGCCCGGCCGCCAGGGCGCTGCGCTGGTTCCACGAACGCGCCGCCCAGGCGCCGCTGTCCCTGGACACCCTGCAGCTCGGCCTGGTGGAACTGGGCGCCCGCTCGGGCGGAGCCCCCGACGGCGCGCCGGACCTGCCCGAACTGCCGCCCGTGGACGATGCCAGCCTGAACCTGCGCACCCGCAAGACCGACCTGCGGCCGCGCACGCCGCGCCAGCGCGACTACCTGAACGCCATCCTGAAGCACGACGTGACCTTCGGCGTGGGGCCGGCCGGCACCGGCAAGACCTGGCTGGCGGTGGCCTGCGCCATCGACGCCCTGGAGCGCGAATCGGTGTCCCGGCTGGTGCTGACGCGCCCGGCCGTGGAGGCCGGCGAGCGCCTGGGCTTCCTGCCCGGCGACCTGGTGCAGAAGGTCGACCCCTACCTGCGGCCGCTCTACGACGCCCTGTACGACCTGCTGGGCTTCGAGCGCACGCAGCGCCTGTTCGAAAAGCAGACGATCGAGATCGCCCCGCTGGCCTACATGCGCGGGCGCACCCTGAACCACGCCTTCATCATCCTCGACGAGGCGCAGAACACCACGCCGGAACAGATGAAGATGTTCCTCACGCGGATCGGCTTCGGCAGCAAGGCCGTCATCAACGGCGACCCGTCCCAGGTGGACCTGCCCAAGGGCCACCAGAGCGGCCTGCTGCATGCCCTGGACGTGCTCGACGACGTGCCGGGCATCGCCCAGACGCGCTTCACCAGCCGCGACGTGGTGCGCCACCCGCTGGTGGGCCGCATCGTCGAGGCCTACGAACGGGCGGGCGACCATGTATCCTGACTTCACCCTCTCGGTCCAGTACGCGGCCGAAGCCCCGGCGCTGCCGCGCTGGCGCCTGCGGCGCTGGGTGGGACGCGCGCTGGCCCTCGCCCTGGCGCCCCCCGAACCCCGCGCCGGCAGCCCGGCGGCCCTGACCCTGCGCATCGTCGACGCGGAAGAAGGCCGCGAACTGAACGCCGCCTGGCGCGGCCGCGACTACGCCACCAACGTCCTGACCTTCGAATACGGCGCGGATCCTTCCGGCCTGATCATGGGCGACATCGTGCTCTGTCTGCCGGTGCTGGAACGCGAGGCGGCCGAACAGGGCAAGCCCCTGCTGCATCACGCCGCCCACCTGGTCACCCACGGCGTGCTGCACGCCCTGGGCCACGACCACGTCGAGGCCGACGAGGCCGAACGCATGGAGGCCCTGGAGACCCGCATCCTGGCCGCCCAGGGCATCCCGAACCCTTACGCCGACGACGAACGCGCCTGAAACCGATCGTTTATCGGTTATGCTACAGAATCCGTCACTCGTCCCCAGGACAATGCCAGACCCCCACGCCTCCGACTCGGAGCCTCGACCTCCCCGGCCCGCGCGTTCCCTCATTTCCCGCTTCAAGGCCCTGCTGCGACCCGCACCGCCCGCCGACCGCGACGACATCCGCGCCGTCCTCGAAGCCGCCCATGACCACTCCGTCCTCGACGGGGAATCGTATGCCATGATCTCCGGGGCCCTCGCGGTCGCGGACAAGACCGTGGCCGACATCATGGTGTCGCGCGCGCGCATGGACCTGCTCGACATCTCCCGGCCGCTGCCGGAACTGATGCCGGCCATCACCGAGACCGGCCACTCGCGCTTCCCCGTCTACGAGGGCGACCGCGACAACATCGTCGGCGTGCTGCTCGCCAAGGACCTGCTGCTGGCGCTGGCCGACCACGCGCTGGACATCCGCGCCCTGGTGCGCCCGCCCGTCTTCATCCCCGAATCCAAGCGCCTGAACGAACTGCTGCACGAATTCCGCGTCAGCCGCAACCACCTGGCCATCGTCATCGACGAGCACGGCGGCATCTGCGGCCTGGTGACGATGGAGGACGTGCTGGAGCAGATCGTCGGCGACATCGAGGACGAATTCGACGACGAGGCCGAAAAGACCATCTTCCGCACGGGCGAGAACAGCTGGCGCGCGATGGGCTCCGCGGAAATCGAAGATTTCAACGAAGCCTTCGGCGTCCAGTTGCCCGACGAGGACGCCGACACGCTCAACGGCTGGCTGGCGGCCGAACTGGGCCACATCCCGCGACGCGGCGAACGGCTCGAACGCCACGGTCTGGCCTTCACCGTCGTGAGCGCCGACGGCAAGCGGGCGCGCTGGCTGCACATCCAGCGGCTGGACCCGCTCCCGCCCGCCACGGAACATGCCGCCTGAGCCCACGCCCGCGGCGCCGGCCGCGCGGCGCGCCTGGCGCGGCCCCCTGGCGGCGCTGCTGGCCGGCGGCCTGCAGGCGCTCTGCTTCGCGCCCGGCCCCCTGCCGGCCTGGAGCCTGCCTTTCGTGCAGATCGCCGCGCTGGCCGTCCTGGCCGCCCTGACCTTCCAGGCGCCCGGTCCGCGCCGGGCGGCGGGCCTGGGCTGGCTGTTCGGCCTGGCCCAGTTCGGCATCGGCGTCTACTGGCTGACCATCAGCATGCACGAATTCGGCGGCCTGCCCCTGCCGCTGTCCGTCGCCGCCCTGCTGCTGTTCGCCGCCGCGATGGCCGTCTACGCGGCGGGCGCCTGCGCCCTGACCGCCTGGCTGTGCGCCGGCCACGGCCGCCCCGAAAGGCGCGCCCCGCGCCAGATCCTGAACGCCGTCGCCTGGGCCTCGGCCTGGACGCTGGCCGAATGGCTGCGCGGCACGCTGTTCACGGGATTCACCTGGCTGAACGTCGGCTATGCGCACGCCGAGGGCATGTTCGCCCCCTGGGCGCCATTCGCCGGGGTCTACGGCCTGGCTTGGCTGGCGGCGTTCTCCGCCGCCGCCGTCGCGCTGATGGCCCGCGCCAAGGACACCGCCTACGACCGCAGCGCGGCCGCCGTGGTGGGACTGGCGCTGCTGGCCGGACTGCTGGGCATCGCCTGGGGACACATCGAATGGTCGCGCCCGCTGGGCGAGCCCCTGATGGTGCGCCTGGTCCAGCCGGCCACCCCCCAGTCCGACAAGTTCCAGCCGGAACTGTTCCTGCCCACCCAGGCGCGCATCCAGCGCCTGGCCTCGCTGGCCCCCAAGAGCGAGGCGGACCGCCCCGCCGTGGTCATCCTGCCGGAAACCGTGCTGCCGATCTTCCAGGACCAGGTGCCCGAGCCGGTCTGGCGGCAATGGCGCGAAGCCGCCGAATCGATGCGGGCGACCTTCGTGCTGGGGGCGCCGCTGCACGTCGACACGCCGGTCGGCGACCGCTACACCAACGGCGCCATCGCCCTGCGGCCGCGGGACGCGGCTTCGTCCCCGGCCGGCCACGCCTGGCACTACGACAAGCGCCACCTGGTGCCCTTCGGCGAGTTCATCCCGCCCGGCTTCCACTGGTTCGTGCGCGCGCTGCGGATCCCCCTGGGCGACTTCGACCGGGGCCCGGCGCGCCAGCCGCCGCTGGCGGTCGGCGGCCAGTTCCTGGCCGTCGACATCTGCTACGAGGACACCTTCGGCGAGGAGATCGCCGCCACGGTGGCGCCCGGCGGCCCCGACGCGCCGGGCGCCAGCATCCTGGCGAACCTGAGCAACCTGGCCTGGTTCGGCGACGGCTGGGCGCTGCGCCAGCATCTGTGGATCGCCCGCATGCGGGCCCTGGAGACCGCGCGCCCCGTGGTGCGCGCCACCAACACCGGCGCCACCGCCGTCATCGACGCCCGGGGCCAGGTGCTGGGCGCGCTCGAACCGGGCCGGCCCGGCGTCCTGGACGCCGAGGTCCAGGGCACCCAGGGGCTGACGCCCTACGTGCGCTGGGGCAATGCGCCGATCCTGATCTGGACGCTGCTGGGCCTGCTGCTGGCCGCCCGGACGCGGCGGCGAGCAGACCCCGCGTAAGGCTCCCGGCCCGCAGCCCCCGCGTCGCGGCTTGCGCCCACGTCGCGGCCTGCATGCCGCTCCGATTCGTCTGGCATAGGACAGTCCTCAATGGACTGCCCTATGTCCCGCATCATCCCGCAGCCGCCGCTCGAAGGCGGCCTGATCCAGGGGCTCGTCGAACCAGTAGCCCTGGCCCTCGTCGCAGCCCGCGTCGCGCAGCAGTTCGTACTGGGCCTGGCGGGTGATGCCTTCGGCGGTCACCCGCAGCCCCAGCCGATGCGCCAGGGTGATGATGGCCTCGCTGACCATGGCGGCATGCTGGCCGTCCAGCAGCCGCTCGGTCGTCGCGCGCTCGAGCTTGAGGGTCTCGAACGGCAGTTCGTGCGCCGCCAGCAGGGCCGGCATGCCGATCGACACGGCCCCGACGCTGAAGCGCAGCCCGGAATCGTGCAGGCGCCGCAGCCGGTCCCGCGCCTGGGGATCCTCGGTCACGAGCATCTGCTCGCTGAGTTCCAGCACCAGGCAATCCGGAGGCAGGCCCAGCGCATCGAACAGCCCGAACACGACGTCCAGGCCGGCGTCCTCCAGGCCGAGCTGGCCGGGCGAGACGTTGATCGTCAGGCGCAGGTCCGGCGCCAGGTCCTCGCGCCAGCGGGCCAGCTGGCGGATGGCCTCGCGGAACACCCAGTCGCCCAGCGGCCGGATCAGCAGGCGCTCCTCGGCGAAGGGAATGAAGTCCGCGGGGGAGATCACGCCGAACTCCGGGTGCCGCCAGCGCAGCAGGACCTCGGCCTGGACGATGCGCCCGGTCCGGAAGGCATGGATCGGCTGGAACAGGAGGAAGAACTGCGAGTCCTCGATGGCCTGCGGCAGGGCGTACATCAGGTCGCGCTGCATGCGCGCGCGCTCGCGCATGCTCCGGTCGAAATAGTGGAAGCAGTTCCTGCCGGAATCCTTGGCGACATACATCGCCATGTCCACGTGGCGCATCAGGGCCTCGGCGTCCTCGGCGTCCTGGGGATACAGCGCCACCCCCAGGCTGGCCGAGACCCGCAGGGGATCGCCGCCCAGGCGGTAGGGTTCCGTGATCCGGTCGAGGATGGCGCGGCACAGCGCGTCGATCCGCGCCCTGTCGGGCGTGTCGCCCAGCAGGACGACGAACTCGTCCCCCCCGAGGCGCGCCACGAAGCTGGTCTCCGGGGTCGCGCAGGCCTGCAGGCGCCGGGCGACCTCGATCAGCAGCCGGTCGCCCGTCGCATGGCCCATGGAATCGTTGATTTCCTTGAACAGGTCCAGGTCCAGGAACAGCAGCGCCAGGGACTGCCCCGACTGGTCCGCGGACTGGACGGCGGCCCGCAGGCGTTCGTTGAAGTACTGGCGGTTCGGCAGACCCGTGAGCGGATCGTGGTGCGCCTGGTTCCAGATCTGGGCCTCGATCTGCTTCTTCTGGGTGACGTCGCTGAGCATCGCCACCCGGCAGTTGACGGAGCCGTCGTGGTTCCAGGCCGTGTCCATGACCACGCGCTCGGCGTAGTCCTCGCCCGACTTGCGCTGGCCCCAGTATTCGCCTTCCCAGCGTCCCTGGGTGTTGATGGCGTGCCACATCTCGTCATAGAAATCGCGGTTGTGGCGGCCGGGCCGCAGCAGGGGCAGCAGTTCGCCCGCGATCTCGTCGGGCCAGAAGCCCGTCATCCGCGAATAGGCGGGATTGACGTCGATGACCACGCCGGCCGAATCGGTGATGGCGATGGCCTCGCTGCTGTTCTCGTAGGCGATGGCGGCCAGCTGGGCCGAGGACTCGGCCTGCTTGCGCTCGGTGATGTCCTGGACGATCCCGATGATGGAGACCTGCTCGCCCACCCGCACGGTCGAACTGAACACCTCGATGTCGATCTCCGAGCCGTCCTTGCGGCGGCCGTGGCGCTCGAAGCGCAGCGTGCCGTCCCGCCGGTTCTGGCTGGCCTTGATCGACTCGGCCATCAGGAAGCGCTCGCGCGGCACCACGATGCCCAGCAGCGTCATGGCGTCGATCATCTCGCGCGGTTCGTAGCCGAAGATCTCGGCCATCTTGTGGCTGACGAAGGTGAAGCGCTCGTTCTCGACCAGGAAGATCCCCACGATGGAGTTCGACGCCAGGCCCTGGAAGATGGTGTCGGCCCGCAGCAGCCCGGCCTGGTCCTCGCGCATCTTGGCCAGCAGATCGTGGACCTGCCGGATGCCGTCGTTGAAATCCCGGGCCACCTGGCCGAGCTCGCCCCGCCCCCGATAGCCGATCCGGGCGTCGTAGTGCCCGCGGACCAGTTCCCGGCACGCGATCCGCAGTTCGCGCAGGGGCCGGACCAGATGGCGGCGCAGCATCAGGTACAGGCCCAGCAGCAGGACCAGGTCCAGCAGCGCCAGCCCACCGCTCACCAGCAGCGCGCGGTCCTTGCCCTGGCGCAGCAGCGGCATCAGGACGTCGGCGCAGGCGTCCAGCGTGCCGAGCAGGGTTTCGGCGTCGTCGGCCACCCACTGGCGCTGGACGACCTGCGGCAGTTCCTGCGCCTCGGGTGCGCGCTCGTCGCGCATGTAGGTGCCCAGCAGCACGGTCTGCAGCCGGCCGCGCAGGGTGGCCCAGTCCCGCCGGATCCGGGGCAGGAAGTCGCGCGCGGCCGATTGCGCCAGAGCGGGAATCTCGCGGCCGTCGATGACGCCGCCCTGGTCCAGGGCCTGCAGGGCGCGGTCCATGAGATCCATTTCCTGGCTGAGCTGGCCGGCCTGCACCAGGGCCCCGTCCGACAGGCGCATCGCCCGGACCGCCAGCTGCTGGCTGGAGGCGCGCATGCGGTCCAGGGTGACGGCCTGGTCGAGCGCGCCTTCATAGCGCGACAGCAGGGAATGCACGACGGCGGCGTTGCCCAGCACGAAGACCAGCATGAGCAGGAAGAAGACGGCAGACGCCGTCCCCGGTCCGAAAGTGCTCCGGGCCGCCGGCCAGACCGCGCGCGATGTATGAGGGCTCATGCCTTCCCTGTGAGGTGAACGACGGCGACGGCGGGCCGATGCGCGGCCAGGGACGCCATCCTCTGGCATGTTACTGGATGCGGGAAAAAGAACAACACGCTAACAACCGGAATCCACAGGCGGATATCGGGGTTTTGAGGCGCCCGGATCTTGATTTCGCGCAGCCGAATCCGACATCGGGCAAGACAGGGCCGATCGAGGTTTGATACCGTGGGAATTCGCTCCCGAGGCCCCCAGCGCCCATCCATACGGAACGTGATGTGACCGAGGACGACACACTGATCAAAGCCGATCCCGCCCCGATCATGACCGACTGGCATCGCCACAGCGCGGAATTCGTGGCGCAGGCGCTCGAATCGCCCGAGAACGGCCTGTCCGAAGGCGAAGCCGCCGCCCGCCTGCGGGCGCACGGCCCCAACCGGCTGGCCGCCGCCAGGCCCCGCCACCCGCTGCTGCGGCTGCTGCGCCAGTTCCACAACCTGCTGCTCTACCTCATGATGGCGGCCGGCGCCATCACGGCACTGCTGGGCGAATGGGTGGACGCCGGCGTCCTGTGGGCCGCGGTGCTCGTCAACGCCCTGATCGGCTTCCTCCAGGAAGGCAAGGCGGAGAACGCCCTGTCGGCCATACGTGGCATGCTCTCCCCGCACGCCACGGTGATACGCGACGGCAAGCGGCAAGTGATCGATGCGGCACTCCTCGTGCCCGGCGACCGCGTCGTCATCGCTTCGGGCGACCGCGTGCCGGCCGACCTGCGCCTGGTCCATGCGCGCGAACTGCGCGTGGACCAGGCCTCGCTGACGGGGGAATCGCTGGCGGTGGAGAAGACCACGGCCCCGGACGCCGCGGACGCCGAGCTCGGCGAGCGCGGCGGCATGGGCCATTCCGGCACGCTGGTGATCGGCGGCCAGGGCGTGGGCATCGTGACGGCCACCGGCCCGAAGACGGAGATCGGACACATCACCCGGATGATCAGCGGCGTGGGGGACACGACTACGCCGCTGATGCGCAAGATCAACGACTTTTCCTTCCGCCTGGCCCTCGTCATCCTGTGCATCGGGGTGTTCACGTTCGCCTTCGGCGTCCTGCGGCACGGCCATCCTCCCACCGACATGTTCCTGATGGTGGTGGCGCTCGTGGCGTCGGCCATCCCCGAGGGCCTGCCCGCCATCATGACCGTCATCCTGGCCCTGGGCGTGCAGCGCATGGCGCGCCAGCGGGCCATCATCCGCCGCCTGCCCGCGGTGGAGACCCTGGGCTCGGTCACCATCATCTGTTCCGACAAGACCGGCACCCTGACGCGCAACGAAATGACGGTGCAGCTCATGGTCACGAGCGCCGGAAGCTACCGGGTCTCGGGCGTGGGCTATGCGCCCGAAGGCGAGATCGCCGCAGACGACGGCGGGCCCGGCGCCGCCCGCCGCAGCGACCTGCTGCCGGCCTTGCAGGCCGGCATGCTGTGCAACGACAGCGTGCTGGAACGGCGCGAGGACGGCTGGCACATCGTGGGCGACCCCACGGAAGGCGCCCTGCTGGTGCTGGGCGCCAAGGGCGGCCTGAACCTCGCCGCGCTGTCGAAGGAATGGCCGCGGCTGGACTCCATCCCCTTCGCATCGGAAAACCGCTACATGGCCACCCATCACGAGGACGCGGACGAGACGGACTGGATACTCGCGAAGGGCGCGCCGGAACGCGTGCTGTCCATGTGCCGATGGCAGATCGACGGCGAGGGCCTGCGGGAACTGGACGTGGACTACTGGCGGCGCATGGTCAACGACATCGCCGCGCGCGGCCTGCGCCTGCTGGCCCTGGCCCGCAAGGCCGCCGGCCCGGCGGACGGCCCGCTCTCGCCGGCCGACATGGAAGACGGCTTCGTCATGCTGGCGCTGGCCGGCATCATCGACCCGCCGCGCACCGAGGCCATTTCCGCGGTGCGGCAATGCCATGCCGCGGGCATCAACGTGAAGATGATCACGGGCGACCATGCCGACACCGCCCGCGCCGTGGGCGCCCAGTTGGGCATAGGCGTGGGCAAGCCGGCGGTCACGGGTGCGGAGATATCGCTGCTGGACGACGCCGGGCTGCGGCTCGTGGTGTCCGACGTGGACATCTTCGCCAGGGCCAGCCCGGAACACAAGCTCCGGCTGGTGCGGGCGCTGCAGGACAACGGCAACATCGTCGCCATGACCGGCGACGGCGTCAACGACGCGCCCGCCCTGAAGCGGGCCGACGTCGGCGTCGCCATGGGACTGAAGGGCACGGACGCCGCGCGCGAGGCATCCGACATGACGCTGGCCGACGATAACTTCGCCACCATAGCGGCCGCGGTGCGCGAGGGGCGCGCCGTGTACGGCAACCTGCGCAAGTTCATCCTGTTCATGCTGCCCACCAACGGCGGCGAGGCCCTGGTGGTCATCGCCGCCCTGCTGTTCGGCCTGACATTGCCGCTCACACCCGCGCAGGTGCTCTGGATCAACATGGTCACGGCCGGCACGCTGGGCATCGCGCTGGCCTTCGACCCACCGGACGAGAACGTCATGCGGCAGCCGCCACGTCCCCCGGGAGAGCCCCTGTTCACAGCCTTCTTCGCATGGCGGCTGATCCTGGTGTCGCTGCTGATGATGTTCGGCGCGCTCGCCCTCTTCCTGTACAAGCTCGACAGCGGCGCCGGCATCGAGGTGGCGCGCACCATGGCCGTCAACACCATCGTGCTGTGCGAAGTGGTCTACCTGATCAACAGCCGGCGGCTGCGGCGCAGCGTACTCGACCGTGAGGGCCTCTTCGGCAACCCCTACGCACTGCTCACCATGGCGGTCGCCGTGCTCTTACAGTTCGTCTACACCCACTGGAGCCCCATGCACGGCATCTTCGGCTCGGCCGCGCTGAACACCGGCGAATGGCTGCTCGCCCTGGCCGCCGCGCTGGGGCTGTTCTTTGCCGTGGAAGCCGAGAAACTCATCGTGCAGCGGGTGCGGGCCGCCCGGGCCTGAGCCAAAAACGGAACCCGGAATGAAAAATGGGCTGGCATCTGCATGCCAACCCATTTTGAATTCCTTGGCGGAGCGGACGGGGCTCGAACCCGCGACCCCCGGCGTGACAGGCCGGTATTCTAACCAACTGAACTACCGCTCCGCAGCGGTGCCAGAAAATCCTGGCGTCCCCTAGGGGATTCGAACCCCTGTACTCACCGTGAAAGGGTGATGTCCTAGGCCTCTAGACGAAGGGGACAGGACATTCGACAACGAAAGTTTTTTGGTGGAGGTAAGCGGGATCGAACCGCTGACCTCTTGCATGCCATGCAAGCGCTCTCCCAGCTGAGCTATACCCCCAAAAACTGGCTTTGTTAACGAAGAAACGAGATTATGCACGAATTTTTTTTGGTGTGCAAGTTGGGGCGGATTTTTTTGAAACGAAGCCGGATTTTCTCTCCGGGCCTCGGCGAAACCCGCATCCGCCGCCCCCGGATCACAACTCTTTACATCTTCGCGCCCAGGCAAAGATCGCGCCCGAAGCCCGGGGCGCGGGCATGGCCATTCCGGAATAGGCGGCAAGATCGCTCTATTACCGCCAATTTCCGCATCGGTTGCAGGACGTTCGCGCTTGCCGGACGGCGGCGGGAACGCCTACGATCCGGGCTGTTTTCATTCCGGAGCCCGCCATGCATGCCCGCGTCCGTCACGAAACCCTGGCGACCGCCTGGCCGGTCCAGGCGATCCTGGACCTGTTCGCCCTGCCCTTCAACGACCTGCTGCTGCGGGCGCAGACCGTGCACCGGGCGCACCACCCGGCCAACGCCGTCCAGCAATCCAGCCTGCTGTCGATCAAGACCGGCGCCTGTCCCGAGGATTGCGCCTACTGCCCGCAGTCCTCGCGCTATCACACCGAGGTGGAAGCGGCGCCGCTGATGCCGCTGGACCAGGTGCTGGAAGCGGCGCGCAAGGCCCGGGACGCGGGCGCGCAGCGCTTCTGCATGGGGGCCGCCTGGCGCTCGCCGACCGAACGGCAGCTGGACCAGGTGGTCGAGCATGTACAAGCCGTGAAGGCGCTGGGCCTGGAGACCTGCGTCACCCTGGGCATGCTGAAGGACGGCCAGGCCGAACGCCTGAAGGCCGCCGGCCTGGACTACTACAACCACAACCTGGACACCGCGCCGGAACACTACGGCGAGATCATCCGCACCCGCACGTTCCAGGACCGCCTGGACACGCTGCGACGCGTGCGCGACGCCGGCCTGAAGGTCTGCTGCGGCGGCATCGTCGGCATGGGGGAATCGCGCGAGATCCGCGCCGGCCTGATCGCCGCCCTGGCCAGCCTGGACCCCTATCCGGAATCCGTGCCCGTCAACCAGCTGGTGAAGGCGCCGGGCACGCCCCTGGCCGACGCGCCCGACCTGGATCCGATCGAGTTCGTGCGCACCATCGCGGTCACCCGCATCGTCATGCCCCGCGCCGTGGTGCGGCTGTCGGCGGGCCGCGAGAGCATGCACGACAGCACCCAGGCCCTGTGCTTCATGGCCGGCGCCAACTCGATCTTCCACGGCGAGCGGCTGCTGACCACGCCGAACCCGCAGGCGCAGGCCGACGCACGGCTGTTCGAGCGCCTGGGGCTGGTGCCCATGCCCGGAACCGGCGCCGAAGCCGAAGCCGCGGCCTTCGCCCTGGACGAGGCCACGGCCGCCGGCCCGACCTGATCCCCCGATAGCCGCGAGGCGCCGGCCGGTGCCCGCCCCATCAGATCTCCGAACCATCCCGTCCCCGATCCTTTCGCCATGCACACCCTGATCCTCAGCATTTCCTTCAGCGTCGCCGTCTCGATCTTCCTGAAGCTGGCCCGCCGCGGCGGCATCCGCGTCGACCAGGCCATCGCGGTCAACTACGCGACGGCCGTGGCGCTCAGCCTTTGGCTGCTGCGCCCGCCCCTGGACACGCTGTTCGAGCAGCCGCCCGCCGTCTGGCTGATCCTGAGCCTGCTGGGGGTGCTGCTGCCCAGCGTGTTCCTGGTCATGGCCGCCGCCGTGCGCCGGGCGGGGATCGTGCGCAGCGACACGGCCCAGCGCCTGTCGCTGATCCTGCCGATCCTGGCCGCCTTCCTGGTGTTTCACGAAGCCGTGTCGGGCCGCAAGGCCCTGGGCATCGTGCTGGCGCTCTGCGCCCTGGCCTGCCTGCTGGCGCGCCCCCGGCACACCGGAAACGGCGCACCATCATCAAACGCACCCGCGTCGGTGACGGCTGCGGCGGCATCCACAGCCGTCACCGACGACGAAGCGCACGGATCGGCGGCACGCGGCTGGCTGACGCTGCTGGGCGTCTGGGCGGGCTACGGCTGCATCGACATCCTGTTCAAGCAGATGGCGCGCATCGGCGCGGGCTTCACCGGCAGCCTGCTGCTGAGCTTCGCCCTGGCCGGCCTGCTGATGGGCCTGTGGCTGCTGGCGCGGCGCGCCCGCTGGCACGCCCGCAGCCTGGCGTCGGGGCTGGTGCTGGGCGGGCTGAACTTCGGCAACATCTACTTCTACATCCGCGCGCACCAGACCTTCCCCGACAACCCCACCCTGGTGTTCGCCGCCATGAACATCGGCGTGATCTCGATCGGGACGCTAGTGGGCGCGGGCCTGTTCCGCGAGCGCCTGAGCGCGCTGAACCTGCTGGGGATCGGCCTGGCCCTGGGCGCCATCGTGCTGCTGTTCCCCCGCTGAAGCCGCCCGGACCGGAGCCGATTCAGGCTCCGGCGTCGGTTCCGGTTCCGGCGCGGCGGGCGCCGCCAGGGGGTCGTCGATCACCGGATCGTGCGAGATGTCGCGCTGCGGGTCGACGCGCGGATCCAGCACCGCCATCACGTTGGAATTCTGCAGGGTGTCGGCCATGGGCACGAACTGGGTGGGCGCGTCCTCGCTGCGGTGCGTGCCCTTGACCTTGCGCTCGCGGATGAACACCACCAGCAGGCCGGCGCAGGCCGACACGAAGACGAAATACACGTCCGACCCCCAAGCCCGCATCAGGCCGCCCGCCGCCAGCGGCCCCAGACAGGCCCCCAGGCCGTAGACCATGTACAGCAGGGCGCTCAGGCCCACCCGGCGTTCGGGATCGACGTTGTCGTTGGCGAAGGCCGCGCCCATGGGGTAGAGCGTGAACTGGACGATCCCCAGCACGCCGGAAAAGGCGACCAGCGCCGGATAGGGAAACTGGAACCAGCCCCACAGGGGCACCCCCAGGCACAGCAGGAGCAGCGCGCCCAGGCGGATCAGGCGCACCCGGCTCATGTGGTCGGCCAGCCAGCCCAGGGGCCACTGGCACACCAGTCCCGCCGCCACGGACACCGCGAGGAACACCCCCACCTGATGGTTGTCCATGCCGTGCTGCAGCCCGTAGACGGGGGCCAGGCCGTAGAACGCGCCCGTCAGCATGCCGGCCAGGAACAGCACCGTCAGGGACAGGGGCACGCGCGCCACGTAGTAGCGCAGGGCCAGGGGCGCCGGCACCTGCAGCGCCGGGTGCAGGCGACGCGTCAGCATCACCGGGATCAGGCTGAGCACGCTGCAGATCGCCACGAACACCAGCGGGTCGGAATCCAGTTTCGGAAACAGCCCCACCGCCAGCTGGCCCAGCACCGTGCCCAGACAGGACGCGACCATGTAGAAGCCGAACACGGTCCCCCGCGAGGCGTTCTCGGTCTGCTCGTTGAGCCAGCTTTCGATGGCGATGAACAGGCTGACCATGGCGATGCCCGCGACGAAGCGCAGCGCCAGCCAGACCCACAGGTCCTCGATCAGGATCAGCGCCAGCACGGTGACGGTGACCAGCGCCGCGCAGGCCGCGTAGGCGCGGATGTGGCCCACGCCGATGATCAGCCGGTGCCCGATCCGGGCGCCCAGCACCAGGCCCAGGTAGTAGGCGGCGATCATCGCCCCGACCCAGACCTCGGACACGGACAGCGCCGTCAGCCGCAGGCTCAGGTAGGTGTTGAACAGCCCGGAACTGAGCAACAGGATCAGGGTCGCCAGGTACAGGGAAAAGAATGCGCCGATCGTCTTGGCCATGCGGAATTCCGGTCGGGAGCGCCGCCGGCATCCGGCATTGCCCTCAAGCAAGCATCATAGCAGCGGCGCATGCCGCCCGGCGGCGTCCTCGTTTATCATAGGACCATGAGCGAAACAGACCTTTCCCCCGCCCTCAGCCACCTGGACGAAAACGGCCAGGTCCGCATGGTCGACGTCGGCGCCAAGGCCCCGACCGACCGCACCGCCGTGGCCGAAGGCCGGGTGCGCCTGAACGCCCACGCCTGGGGCCTGCTGTCGGCCCAGGCCAACGCCAAGGGCGAAGTCCTGAACACGGCCCGCATCGCCGGCATCCTGGCGGCCAAGCGCTGCGCCGAACTCATCCCCCTGTGCCACAGCCTGCCGCTCAGCTTCGTCGGGGTGGACTTCTCGGCCGACGAGTCCAGCCGCACGCTGACCATCCGCGCCACCAGCCGCACCCGCCACCAGACCGGCGTCGAAATGGAGGCCATGACGGCCTGCTCGGTCGCCGCCCTGACGGTCTACGACATGTGCAAGGCCGCCGACAAGGGCATCGTCATCGAGCAGGTCCGCCTGCTCAGCAAAACCGGAGGCAAGAGTGGCGACTGGCGCAACGATTGAAGTCCTGTATTTCGCCCAGGTCGCGGAACACATGGGCCTGCGGCGCGAAACCCAGCCCCTGGACGCGCCCGTCCAGGCGGGCGCCTGGCTGGACGCCCTGGCGGCGCGCTGTCCCGCGCTGGGGCCCGCGACCCGCCTGAAGCTCGCCATCAACCAGGAACACGCCGGCCGCGCCGCCACGATCCGTCCGGGCGACGAGGTCGCCGTGTTCGAACCGGTCACCGGGGGCTAGGCCCGTTCACGCCATGATCCGCATCCAGACCGAACGCTTCGACACCGCGGAACTGACCGCCCTGCTGCAGGATCGCGCCGCCGGCCGCGCAGGCGCCCTGGTGCACTTCCTGGGCATGGTGCGCGACTACAGCCCCGACACCGGATCCCGCAGCCTGTTCCTGGAACATTACCCGGGCATGTGCGAACGCGAGATCCAGGCGCTGTGCGACCACGCGAAACAGCGCTGGGACGTCCTCGACACCCTGGTGGTCCACCGCGTCGGCGAACTGCCGCTGGGCGACCCCATCGTCTTCGTCGGCGTGGCCGCCGCCCATCGGGGCCAGGCCTTCCGGGCCTGCGAATACATCATCGACGCCCTCAAGACCCGCGCGCCCTTCTGGAAGCGCGAGACCCTGGCCGACGGCAGCGCCTTCTGGGTCGAACAGCGGGCCGCCGACGCCGAGAAAACCGCCCAGTGGGACTAGGGCCTGTTCACACTAATCAAGGGGTCGCGAAGACATGAAAAATCTGGCTGAACAAGGCGCCTGGCGCAGCGCGTATGTCAATACGCGCAAGACAGGCAACGCAGGGCAGGCGGATTTTTCATGCCTTCCCGCAGGGTTGGGCCTGAGCTCCGCCGCCCGCTGCGTTGTCCATCCTCGCAAGACATTGAGTCTTGCTGCGGTGCACGCCTTGCGCTCGACAGCGCCCAGGCCCAACGCGATCCCCTTGATTAGTGTGAACAGGCCCTCGCCCCAGGACACGCCATGAAAGCCGACCCCGCCCTGCCGCCCGTCAGCCTGCGCTGCGCGGTGCTGACGATCTCCAGCCGCCGCGCGGCCGCCGAGGACACGACCGGCGACTACCTGGCCGCCGCCCTGGCCGAAGCGGGCCACGTCCTGCAGGCCCGCGCGCTGTGTCCGGACGACCGCTACCGGATCCGCCAGGTCCTCAGCGACTGGATCGCCGACCCCACCGTCCAGGTCATCCTGTGCAACGGCGGCACGGGCTTCTCCCACGGCAAATCCACCATCCCCGCCGTCACGCCGCTGCTGGACCAGGTCGTGCCCGGCTTCGGCGAACTGTTCCGCCACCTGTCCTGGCTGGACATCGGCGCCTCGTCGCTGCAATCCGACGCCCTGGGCGGCACGGCCAACGACACCCTGGTGTTCTGCCTGCCCGGTTCGACGGGCGCCTGCCGGCTGGCCTGGGAAAAGATCCTCCTGCCCCAGCTCGACAGCCGCCAGCGCCCCTGCAATTTCGCCAGCGCCTACCGCGCACCCACGGAAATCTGACCATGCTCGACTTCGATACCGCCCAGGCCCGTCTGGCGGCGCGCGGACGCGCGCCCGCCGGGCACGAGACCCTGCCCCTCGACGCCCTGTACGGCCGCGTGCTGGCCGAGGACATCGTCGCCGGCCTGGACCTGCCGCCCGCCGACAACAGCGCCATGGACGGCTACGCGCTGCGCGCCGCCGACGCGGCCGTCCCCGGCGCCACGCTGCCGGTCCAGCAGCGCTGCTTCGCCGGCCAGGCCCCCGACCCCTTGCTGCCCGGCCAGGCCATCCGGCTGTTCACCGGCAGCGTGATCCCGGCGGGCGCGGACACCGTCGTCATGCAGGAGGACTGCCGCGAGGACGACGGCCGGGTCGCGATCCTGGCGCCGCCCCCGCCCGGACAGCACATCCGCCGCCGGGGCGAGGACATGCGGACGGGACAGACCGTCCTCGTGCGGGGCACCCGCCTGGCGGCCGGCCACCTGGCCGTCCTGGCGTCCCAGGGCCGCGACCGGGCGCCCGTCTTTCCCCGCCTGAGGGTCGGCATCCTGACCACCGGGGACGAACTCGTCCCCCCCGGCCAGCCCCTGCCTCCGGCCGCCATCCACAATTCCAACGCGCCGATGCTCGCCAGCCTGTGCGCCGGCCTGGGCACGGCCGCCCCGGTGCTGCGCCACGCCCGCGACGACGCGGACGCCACCCGCCTGGCCCTGGCCGAACTGAACGAGGCCTGCGACCTGGTGCTCAGCGTGGGCGGCGCCTCGGTCGGTGAAAAGGACCTGGTCAAGCCGGCCATCGAGGCCCTGGGCGGCACGCTGGACCTGTGGCGCGTGCGCATGAAGCCGGGCAAGCCCGTCGCGCTGGCCGAACTGAACAACCGTCCGGTGGTCTGCCTGCCCGGCAACCCGGTCTCGGCCTTCGCCGTGTTCACACTGCTGGTCAGCCCCCTGATCCGGGGCCTGCAGGGCCGGCGCGACGCGCTGCCCCCCGTGCGGCGCGGCATCCTGGACACGCCCCGCCCCGTCGGCGGCGACCGCGACGATTTCCTGCGCATCCAGGCCGCGCAGGGCCCCGCCGGCCTGCCCCGCCTGACGCCGCACACGCAGCAAAGCTCGGGCGCGCTCGGCAGCCTGGCCTGGGCGCACGGCCTGGCCCGCATTCCAGCGGGCCAGCGGCTGGAATCCGGCGCGGAAGTCGACTGGATGGCGCTGTCCGACTGGCTGGTCTAGGCCCAGGCCCTGGTTACCGCCAGCGGGCCCAGTCTTCGGGCGTATTCAGGTTGACCAGCGCGCCGGCGTCGGGGAAATCGACGGCGACCGCATCGCAGGACCGCAGCCAGCCCTGCACCTGGCGCCCGCCGGATTCCAGGAACGCCTGCAGCCCGTCCGCCAGATCGCGGTGCGCCATCAGGCACAGGGGATGCGGGCCGTCGGGCGTGCGGGCATAGGCCGGCTGGCCGGGCCGGGCCGCCGCGCTCAGCCGCGCGCCCAGATCGGCCGGACAGTGCACGACGTCCACCGGCAGCGTCAACAGCCAGGGGGACCGGCTGTGTTTCAAGCCGGCCAGGACGCCGGCCAGGGGGCCGCAATCCGCCTGTCCGGGATCGTCGCGCAGCACCGCGCCATAGGCGGCGTAATCATCCACGTGGCGGTTGGCGCTGATCCACAGCGCGTCCGCCCCCTGGGTCCGCAAGGTGCGGCAGGCGTGGGCCACCAGCGGTTCGCCGCGCCAGGCCATCAGCCCTTTGTCGGCCCGCGGATCCTGGACGGTGCGCATGCGCCGCGACTGCCCGCCCGCGAGAATCAGACCGTCGAATTCAACCACCGATGTAGCTCATCTCGATCTTGTGCTCGCGGTGGGCCTCGCCGCGCCGTTCGGAATAGCGGTCGTCGCGCGCCTGCCAGACGCCCGCCAGGCGCCGGGCCAGCGCCGCGTCGTCGGCCCCTGCGCGCAGCAGTTCGCGCAGGTCGTGGCCCTGTTCGGCGAACAGGCAGGTGAAGAGCCGCCCTTCGGGCGACAGGCGCAGCCGCGTACAGTCCCCGCAGAAGGGCTGGGACACGCTGGTGATCAGGCCGATCTCGCCCGCGCCGTCGGCGTAGGCCCAGCGGGCGGCGACTTCGCCCCGGTAGCGGGCCTGGACCGGGCGCAGCGGGAATTCGGCGCCGACGATCCGCACGATTTCCGCCCCGGTGACGACTTCGTCCATGCGCCAGCCGTTGGTGCTGCCGACGTCCATGTATTCGATGAAGCGCAGCGTGTGGCCGGAGCCCCGGAAATGGCGCGCCATCGGCAGGATCTGGCCGTCGTTCATGCCCCGGCGCACGACCATGTTGACCTTCACGGGGGCCAGCCCCGCGGCGGCGGCGGCCTCGATGCCGTCGAGGATCGTGGCGACCGGGACGCCGCTGTCGCTCATGCGCTCGAACAGGGCGTCGTCCAGCGCGTCGAGGCTGACCGTCACCCGCGTCAGGCCGGCGTCGGCCAGCGCGCGGGCCTTGCGGGCCAGCAGCGTGCCGTTGGTGGTCAGGGTCAGTTCCGGCGGTTCGCCCTCCGGCGTGCGCAGGCCGGCCAGCATTTCGACCAGGGTCTCGATCTGCTTGCGCAGCAGGGGTTCGCCGCCGGTCAGGCGGATCTTGCGCACCCCGCTCGCCAGGGCGATCCGGGCGACCCGGGTGATTTCCTCGAAGGTCAGCAGGGCGCCGTGGGGCAGGAAGTCGTGGTCCGCGCCGAACAGCTCGCGCGGCATGCAGTAGGTGCAGCGGAAATTGCAACGGTCCGTGACGGAAATCCGCAGATCGCGCAAGGGCCGTCCGAGCGCGTCGCGCACCGTCCCGCCCGGCGCCTGGACCGCGTCGCGGCCCTCCGGCGCCGGGTCCGGCCGGTGGTGGATCACGCGGGGCATGGAATCAGTCGTTTTCCTTGACCCGGTAGACCAGGGTGGCGACCTTGGCCAGGCCCAGGACCTTGACCGTGACGCTGCCCAGCAGCAGGCGCGACAGGCCGCTGCGGCCGTGGCTGCCGATGAAGATCAGGTCGCAGCCTTCGGATTGGGCGGCCTGCACGATGCCGTCGGCGACGTTGAAGTTGGACACCGCCAGGGGCTTGGCCTTGACGCCGGCGGTCTCGGCCCGGTCGAGCACGGCCTGGAGGTATTTCTTGGCCTGCTCGGCGGCGGTGCGGTCGTAGTCCTCGTCCGTGATGGCGTAGGCGGCGGCCATGCCGTCGAAGCCGACCGTGGCGGCGAACGGCTGGGTCACGTGCAGCGCGACGACTTCGGCGCCGATGGTGCGGGCGAAGCAGACGCCCTTGTTGGCCGCCTGGGCGGAAAGCTTGGAGCCATCCGTGGGGATCAGGATTTTCTTGAACATGCGCGGATCATCCAAAACGCTAACGGGAGATATCAGCATACCTGCTGGCTCCCCGAAATGACAGTCGGATCAGCCCTGGGTTTGATCTACGCCATATTCCCGGGCCGCCAGGAACAGATTCGTGCAGCGCGCGCCCGAGCGGCAGAAGGCCAGCACCGGTGCGGGCAGGTCCCGCAGCAGGCCGGCGAACTCGGCCACGTCGGCGGCCGTGATCGCGCCGCTGACCACGGGCTGGTAGCACGCCTGCAGGCCGGCGTCCCGGGCCGCCCGCAGCACGTCGTCGGACAGGGGTTGCTCGGGGCCGCCCTCGCCGTCCGGACGGTTGATGATGACGGACTTGAACCCCGCGTCCGCCAGCGCCCGCATGTCGGCGGGCTGCAGCTGGGGCGCGACGGAGAAATCCGGGGTCAGGGTCTGGTAGGTCAGGGTCATATTGCCTCCTTGGTGCCGCACGCCGTCCCCCCCCAAGGGGGAATTCGCACTCGGGACGGCCCGGCGTGCTCATGCTGTCTCGATCGTCAGGTGATGTTCCGCCAGCAGCCGCCCCATCAGCGCGCCCGCCAGCACCTCGTGTTCGGCCTGGCGCTGCGCCGACAGGCCGTCGGCGCCATCCGCGCCGAGCGCGGGATGGCACATCAGCACGTCGCCGTCGCGGCACGACGCCAGCCAGCGGCGCATCCAGCCCTCGTAGGCCGGGACGCCGCCCTGGAAATCATACACGCCCAGGAAGCCGGGATTGAGCGCATGGCCGCGCGCGGCCGCCCGCCGCCTCAGGCCGGCGGCGCCCAGCCCGGCGATGACGGCGGCCTTGAAGCGCAGGCGCGGCGGCAGGCCCGCCATGCGGGGACGGCCGACGTCGCGGATCCAGGGACGGCCGCCGAGGGGCTCGGGCAGCGATGCCAGCAGCGCGTCGCGGATGCCCGGCAGCTGGTGCACGTGCTGGTGGCCGTCGACGTAGTCGGGTTCGCGGCCCGTGATGTCCCGGAACAGCGCCAGCTGCCGCCGCACGGCGTCGCGCACCGTGTCGCCGGGCAGCCGCCCCAGCCAGGCCGCCCGGATCAGCCGCCCCAGGGGCAGGCACGGGCCGGGCTGGCCGAAGGACTCGGTGAAGTTCAGGTGCAGGCCGATCTGCAGCCCGGACGCCAGCAGGGCCGGCGTGTCCCGGCGCGCGGCCGGGCCGTCGACCAGCAGGCTGGTGGCCGACAGGCGGCCGCGTCCGGCCAGCGACAGGATGCCGGCGTTCACCGCCGGATTCATCCCGAAATCATCGGCGCACAATACTACAATGCGCCGGTATCGATGCCCTGCTGTTCGTGAATCCGGATCCATGTTCAAGAAGCTCGCTGCCCAGATCGGCTGGTTCGTCATTGTAGGCTGCGCGGCGGCGGCCACCCACTGGGCGGTCGCCGTGGCCTGCGTGGCCCTGGGGGGACTGGCGCCGCTGGCCGCCAACGTCGTCGGCTGGCTGGTGGCGTTCGGCGTGTCCTTCGCGGGCCATTACCGCCTGACCTTCCGCCACCATCGCGCGCCGCTGCGGCGCGCGGCGGCGCGGTTCTTCCTGGTGTCGGCGCTGGGCTTCGCCGTCAACGAGGCCGCCTACGCCGCGCTGCTGCGCCTGACGGCGATCCGCTACGACGTGCTGCTGGCCCTGGTGCTGGTCGGCATCGCCGGGATGACCTTCATTCTGGGGCGCTACTGGGCGTTTCGCCGCAGCCATTGACGGTTTCGGCGGCCGGGACGCGCCACAGGCCCATCCTGGGCGTCCGCGCCAGGGGCTCGCGGCCCGACAGCGCCGGATAGCGGTCGGCCTCGTCCAGCCAGGCCAGCAGCCAGGTCGTCGCATGGCCCGGATCGCACAGGTAGGACTGCAACTGCGCGGGCCGCCACAACCGGTCGGCGCCCCGGTCGGGCGTGAAGCCGGCCGCGTCGGCCAGTTCGCGGCGCCAGTCGTCGCCCCGCATGACGTCCGGGTCGTCCCAGCGCGCGACGGCGATGACCGGGCCGCGCCAGCCGGCGTACATGGGCACGTCGTAGGCGTACTGGTCGAGCATCGCCAGGCGGTCGCCGGGCGATGCCGACGCGGCCAGCGCCTGGGCCAGGCTCTTGGTGCTGCGCTGCGGGAACAACACCATCGCCGCCACGGCCAGCAGGCACAGGCCGCCCGCCACCAGGGCATGGCGCACCAGGCTGCGGACCGCCCCCGGCGCGGTGGACTCTTCCCGCTGCTCGAAGGTTTCCTGGATGAACCAGGCCAGGGGCGGCAGCACGGCGATCACGTAGCCGACCAGCTTCGAGGTGGGGATCGAGAAGAACACCAGCACCACGGCCAGCCAGGACAGCATCAGGCCGCGCAGCACCCTGCGGTCGACCTGCTCGATCCGGTGGGCGGGCGGCACGAACGCCGTCTGCAGCGGTCCCCGGGGCTGGGACCAGCGCCACAGCTGGATCGACCAGGGCAGCGTCAGGCCCAGCACCACCGGCACGTAGAACCAGAAGGGGTGCGGATTGTTGAAGCCGGATTCCAGGAAACGCTGGAAATGCTGGTAGACGATGTAATAGTCGAAGAAACCGGGATGGCGCGTTTCCATGATCGCCATCCAGGGCAAGGTCAGCGCCAGGAACAGCAGGATGCCGGGCCACCACAGCAGGCGCCCCAGGGCGCGGTACCGGCGCCGGCCCAGCAGCCAGAAGAACAGCACCCCGCCCGGCAGCACGACGCCGATCAGGCCCTTGGCCAGGAACCCGGCCGCCGCCGCGACATACATGGCCGTCAGCGACCAGGCGTCCGGGCGCAGCTGTTCGCGGCGGAACACCGCGTCGGCGCCCGCCATCACGGTCAGGCCCATCAGGGCGGCCACCAGCATGTCCAGGTTGGCGTAATGCGCCGCGCCGAACAGGAAGGGCTGCACCGCCAGGATCAGGGCCGTCCGGCCCGCGGCGCGGCCGCTGGCGTAGCGGCGCAGGAAGACGTAGGTCGCCGTCACCAGCGCCGTGGCGGCCAGCACCGAGCACAGCCGCCCGGCCCAGGCGTTGTCGCCGAACACCGCCAGGGACGCCGCCGTCAGCCAGTAGAACAGCGGCGGCTTGTGGAAGAAGGGCATGCCGTCCAGGCGCGGCGTCAGGTAATCCCCCGAAGCCAGCATGTGCCAGGCCACCCCGACGTAGCGGCCCTCGTCGGGCAGCAGCAGCGGGTACATCCAGGTCGTGGCCGCCAGCCAGAGAAAGGCGAGCAGCGCCACCCAGGGCCAGGCGCGCCGGGCCTGCAGGCGCCGCCAGGCGGATTCGCCGGCATCCACCAGCCGCGTGCAGAAGACGGGGAATCTCATGCCTGCCGTCCCCCCGGCGAAAGCGGATCGTCGGGCGCCGGGGCGGCGTCCGTGCCGGCCGCGCCGGAGCGCGCATAGCGCGGCGGCGGGACCTCCAGGCCCGGGCGGGGGGCGGGTCCGTCCCCCTGGCCGGGCGCGGGGCCCGTGCCGCCCAGCCCCGCGCCCGCGCGTTCGCGCAGCAGGTAGACGGGCCGGCCCTTGACCTCGGTGAAGATGCGGGCGACGTATTCGCCCACCACCCCCAGCGACATCAGGTTGACCCCGGCGAAGAACAGGATCACGGTGATCAGGGTGGCCCAGCCGCGCACCGCGTCGCCGTAGAGCAGGTGGGACACGATGATGAACAGGCCGTACAGGAAGGCCAGCAGCGACACGCAGGCCCCCAGCAGGCTGAGCAGGCGCAGCGGCCAGGTGGTGAAGGCCGTCAGCCCGTCCACGGCGAAGCGCAGCAGCTTCAGGGGCCGGAAGCGGCTGGTGCCGTGCAGCCGCTGGGGCGGCGTGTAGACCATGGCCTCGGACTGGAAGCCGACCCAGGCGAACAGACCCTTCATGAAGCGGTCGCGTTCCGGCAGCTGTTTCAGGGCGTCGACCACGGCCCGGTCCATCAGGCGGAAATCCCCGGCGTTGGGCGGCACGCCCAGGCCGTCGGACGTGCGCATCAGGGCGTAGAACAGCCGGGTGCCGACGCGCTTGAACCAGGTCTCGTCGTCGCGCGTGGCGCGCACGGCGTAGACCATGTGCACCCCGTCGCGCCAGCGCGACAGCATCGCGGGGATCATGTCCGGGGGATGCTGCATGTCGGCGTCCAGGCAGACCACGGCGTCGCCGCGCGCAGCCTCCAGCCCGGCGGTCAGGGCGGCCTCCTTGCCGAAATTGCGCGACAGGCGCAGATAGACGATTTCCGGATGCAGGCGGGTCCAGTGGCGCATCAGGTCGGGCGTGCCGTCGGTGCTGCCGTCGTCGACGACGATGATTTCCGGCACGCAGTCCTGGCGCGACAGCATGGCCAGCAATTCCGGCAGCAGCGCGCCCAGGTTGGCCTGTTCGTTCAGGCAGGGGATGACGCAGGACAGGGTGACGGGTTCGGGCATGGTGGGAAGCGCCAGCGCCGCCGCGAGGGGCGCGATCCGGGAAGAGGGAAGACCGATGGAGACTCCGATCATAACTGAACGCCGGGCCGGGCGGGCCTCGCTCCGCCGCGGGAGATTTTGCGGTTCTCCTTTAAGATATCTATAATATGAACCTTTGAAATCCCGACCCGCCGCCGCATGGAAGACACTCCGGTCTGCACCGAGGACGAGATCACCGCCCTCGTCCACCATTTCTACCGCCGCGTCCGCCAGGACGCGGTCCTGGGGCCGATCTTCGACGCCCACATCGACGACTGGGACGAGCACCTGGAACGCATGGTGCGCTTCTGGTCGTCGCTGCTGCGGCGCACCGGCACCTACAGCGGCACGCCCATGCCGCGCCACATCGCCCTGCCCGGCCTGGAAGGCCCGATGTTCGTCCGCTGGCTCGACCTATTCCGCGACACGCTGGGCGAGTTCGACAATCCGGCCTTCACCGCCCAGGCCGAGGATTTCGCCCGCCGCATCGCCCGCAGCCTGTGGTACGGCTACCAGATCAGCCACCAACCCGACCAACCCGTGACGGAGTTCGACGCCCATGTCCCGCCTGCTCGATATTGAGGAACCGGCCGCCGCCGCGCCGCGGCCGTCCATGACGGCCTTCCTGGCCCTGGGGTTCCGGCCGCTGTACCTGGCCGGCGCCGCCTGGGCGCTGATCTCCATCGCCCTGTGGATCTTCGCCCCGCAGGTGCTGGACGGCCCCCTGCCCCTGGTCTACTGGCACGCCCACGAAATGCTGTGGGGCTTCATCATCACCATCGCGGTCGGCTTCCTGCTGACCGCCAGCGCCACCTGGACCGGCTTCAACCCCCTTTCCGGCCGGCCCCTGGGCCTGCTGTGCCTGCTGTGGCTCGTCGCCCGCGTCGGCTTCCTGGCGGGCGGACTGACGGGCTTCTGGATCGCCACGGCGGCCGAGCTGCTGTTCTTCCTGACCGCCGCAGCCAGCCTGATGCGCGTCATGGTCAAGGGCCGCAGCCGCCGCAACTACGGCCTGCCGGTGGTGATGCTGGCGCTCGGCGCGGCCGACCTGCTGTACCTGCTGGCGGCCCTGCGCGGCGACTATGCGCTGCTGATGCGGCGCTTCGACCTGGGCCTGATCGGCATGGCCGTGATCGCCCTGCTGATCGCCCGCCGCGTCATCCCCTTCTTCTCCATGCGCATGGTCCAGGGCCTGCAGATCCCCATGCTGACCCGCTCCGGCCACGTCCAGATGGTCTTCAGCGGCCTGGCGCTGGCGTCCGGGGTGCTGATGCAGATCGTGCCGCCCGCCGACGGCGGACCGGCGTTCCTGCCGCTGCTCATGGCCTTCAGCCTGGCGCTGACCGGCCTGATCAGCCTGGGCCAGCTGCTGGCCTGGCGGCCGCTCGCGGTGCTGCGCAAGCCCATGCTGTGGATCCTGTACCTGGGCTACGCCTTCATCGGCGTGGGCCTGCTGGCCGCCGCGGTCCAGGTCAGCGGCCTGTTCGATCCTTCGCTGCTGCGCGGCCTGCTGGCGCGCAGCGCCACGCACGTCCATCTGATCGGCATGGCGGGCTTCTGCATCCTCATCATCGGCATGCTGACCCGCACGGCCCTGGGCCACCTGGGGCGCCCGCTGGCCCTGGACCGCAGCATGCTGGCCAGCTACTGGCTGATGATCGCCGCCGCCGTCTTCCGCCTGGCCGCACTGTGGCCCTCGGCCGCCAGCCAGCCCCTGCTGCACCTGGCCGCCTGCGCCTGGATCCTGTGCCTGGGGCTGTACCTGTGGCGCTTCGCGCCGATGCTGATCCGCCCCCGGCCGGACAAACCCGTGCCCGCCGCCGCCCCGCCCCGGGCCGCCGCGCAGCCCGTCCAGGCGCGCTGAGACCGGACCGGAATCCTCCATGCGCCTGACCAACATGAGCGACTACGCGGTGCGGCTGCTGATCTACCTGGGCAGCCACCGCGACCGCCTCTGCACGATCGCCGAGATCGCCCAGGTCTATGGCATTTCCGAGCCGCACCTGATGAAGATCACGCACCGCCTGGCCCAGCGCGGCTGGATCCGCACGGTGCGCGGCAAGAACGGCGGCATGGAACTGGCCCACGAACCCGGCGAGATCCGCCTGGGGGCGCTGATCCGCGACATGGAAAACGACCTGGCGCTGGTCGAATGCATGGGCGCCGACAACCACTGCATCCTGAGCGGCTGCTGCGGCCTGAAACCCATCGTGGCGGGCGCGATGAAGGCCTTCATGGACCACCTGGACGCCCACACCCTGGCCGACGTGATTCCCCCTTTTCCGCCGGCCGCGATCCGCATCGCGCCCGAGCGCGTGGCGGCGGGTGGTTTCCCGACAACCGCGTGAGGCGCCGGCAGCTTCCGAAGGGAGAGCGGGGGCAGTCGGTGCGCACTGTCTGAGGAGCGCGCAGCGCGACGAGTTTGCGCACCGCCCGCTCGGACGAGGAAGGGCCGGGCAGTCCGACCACAGGGAGGACCGCCGAGCAGGGCGGAGGGGAACCGCCCGCCGCCACGCGCACAGCGGCAATCCTGCTATTGCACCAGCGGCGAATCCGCACCCTGCATGGGGATGCCTTCGATGCGGGCGCCCCCGACCAGCTGCTGCAGGTACTGGTGCACCGCCCGCCGCCGGCTGGAGGCTTCCAGCCAGCCCGCCAGCCGGTCATGCACGTCCTCGAACGGCAGGGCGCGGCCTTCGATCCTGAAGCCGGTGCGCACGATGTGAAAACCGAAACGGGTCTCGACCAGTTCGCCGCCCAGGGTGTATTCCGGCAGGGCGAAGATCGCCCGTTCGAATTCCGGCACCATCTCGCCGCGCGACAGTTCGCCCAGGGCGCCGCCCTTGGCCCCGGAAGGACAGTTGGAGTAGCGCTGGGCGAAGGCCGCGAACGAGCCCAGGCCCTCGCGGTGCAGCTCGGCCAGGATGCCGTTGGCCCGGGCGCGCAATTTCTGCACGTCCAGCCCGGAAGTGGCCTGGAACAGGATGTGCCAGGCCTCGACCCGGTCGCCCTCGCGGAACTCGTCGGGATGCTGCTCGTAGTAGCGCCGGCAGCTGGCCTCGTCCGCGTCGGGCGTGCGCACGTCGCGGGCCAGCACGGCTTCCAGCAGGGCATCGTCGTCCTCGGCCGACAGGTCCAGTTCGGCGGCGCGCTGGCGGCACAGGGCGCGCAGCACCAGTTCCTGGCCGGCGGCCAGGCGGGGATTGGCTTCGTGCTGGTGGCGCGGGACCTCGGCCAGGATCTCGGCCTCGGTGATGAGCGTGTCGTTGACGGTGATCATCCTGCTTCCCGGATTCGTTCAGCGCGGCCGCACGATCTGCCAGGCCCGGACCAGGTAGGTGACCGAGGCGAAGCCCGACCACACGTGCACCAGGCGGGTGAAGGGGAAGATCACGAACAGCGTCATGCCCAGCACCATGTGCAGGCGGTAGACACCGGGCACGCCCTCCAGGGCGCCGACCGCGCCGCCGCGGAAGGTGACGATGCGCTGGGCCCATTCGCCCAGCTGGATCATCACCGCGCCGTCGCTGTGGTGCACGGACGTGAAGATCGAGGCGATGCCCACCACCAGCACCAGCAGGATCCACAGCAGCGTCACCCAGTCGGACAGGTTGGAGTTGTGGGCCAGGCGGATCTCGGCCCAGCGGCGGTGGATCAGCAGCAGCAGGCCGATCAGGCACACGACCCCCAGGATCGCGCCGACCACGATGGCCATCATCTGCTTGAACTGCGTCGTCACGCCGAAAGCGTGGTAGACGGCCGGCGGCGTCAGCAGCCCCACCAGGTGGGTGAAGAACAGGGAAATGATGCCGATGTGGAACAGGTTGCTGCCCCAGCGCAGCGATCCCCGCCGCAGCAGCTGGCTGGAATCGCTTTTCCAGGTGTACTGCTCGCGCTCGAAGCGCAGCAGGCTGCCCACGAAGAACACGGTCAGGGCGATGTAGGGGTACACCCCAAAGAAGAACAGTTCGAGTGTGGCTTTCATCGGAATCTCCTCAGGCCTGGCCGTCGGCCGGGCCGGCCTTGCGGGAACGGGGCGGGTGGAACACGATGGGCTGTGCGCCGTCGCCGCCGCCCGGGCGCCGCATCATCAGCGGTTCGGTGCCGTCGGCCTGGGGGCCGAAGGTGATCAGGGTCTCTTCCATGTCCCCTTCGGGGGGATCGGGCAGGACCTCGGGCTGGACGTCGGTCATGGTCCGCAGCTGGGCGAACAGGCAGGCGTAGGGGCTGCCCGATTCCGCCAGCTTGTCGCCCAGCCGGGCCAGCACGTGGATGGCGTCGCCCAGCAGGTCCTCCGACGCCTCGGCCGGGATCTGGCCGAGGAATTCCAGGAACAGCGGCACGTAGTCCGGCAGTTCGGTGGTGGCGGGCTCCAGCCCGTGTTTCAGGTATTCGTTGCGCAGGTCCACCATGGCCTGGCCCCGGTCGCGGGATTCGCCGTGCACGTGCTCGAACAGGTGCAGGGAATGGGCCGCGCGGCGGTCGAAGGTGGCGACGTACTGTTCCTGGAGGTCGATCAGGTCGTCGCCCCGGTCCAGGTAGTCGAACAGGGGGGCCAGCCGGGTGCGCGCCTCGGCCGGCAGGGCCGCGTGCAGTTCCGGCAGGGCGTCCAGCCAGTTCCGCTCGGGATAGCCGAGCAGCACGGACAGGACGGAGAACACCGGCGCCTGGCGGGAAGTCGTGACGGAATCCATGTCAGGTCTCCCTTCAGGCCGTGCGGGCCGGGTCGAGGAACACCACGCTCGGCTTGCGCTTGTTGCGCGGCTTGCCGAACAGCGAGCCCTCGGACGTGCCGCCCGAGCAGCCGTTGCCGAAGGTGAAGCCGCAGCCGCCGCGGATCTCGAAGGCATTCTCGGCGTTTTCCCGGTGGGCGGTGGGCACCACGAAGCGGTCCTCGTAGTTGGCGATGGCGAGATAGCGGTGCATGTCCTCGACCTGGTGCAGGGTCAGGCCGACCTGGTCTAGGATGTCGTGGCGTTCCTGGCGGTCCACCGAGCGCGCCCGCATGAAGGCGCGCATGCCCAGCAGGCGCTCCAGCGCCGTGGCGATCGGCGCCTCGTCGCCGGCCGTCAGCAGGTTGGCCAGGTAGCGCAGGGGGATGCGCAGCGACTGCACGTCGGGGATCTCGCCGAACGCGCCGATCTGCCCGCTGTTGGCGGCGGACTGGATCGGCGAGAGCGGCGGCACGTACCAGACCATGGGCAGGGTGCGGTATTCCGGGTGCAGCGGGAAGGCGATCTTCCATTCGACGGCCATCTTGTAGACCGGGGAATTGCGGGCCGCGTCCAGCCAGTTTTCCGGGATGCCGTCGGCCAGGGCCTGGCGGCGGACTTCCGGGTCGTCCGGGTCCAGGAACAGGTCCAGCTGCGCCTGGTACAGGTCCTTTTCATGGAGCGTGCCGGCCGCGGCCTCGATGCCGTCGGCGTCGTAGAGCAGCACGCCCAGGTAGCGGATCCGGCCCACGCAGGTCTCGGAGCAGACCGTGGGCATGCCGGCCTCGATGCGCGGATAGCAGAAGATGCACTTTTCCGCCTTGCCGGATTTCCAGTTGTAGTAGATCTTTTTGTAGGGACAGCCCGAGATGCACATGCGCCAGCCGCGGCACTTGTCCTGGTCGATCAGGACGATGCCGTCCTCGGCGCGCTTGTAGATGGAGCCGGACGGACAGCTGGCCACGCAGGTGGGGTTCAGGCAGTGCTCGCACAGGCGCGGCAGGTACATCATGAAGGTGTTCTCGAACTGCCCGTAGATGTCCTTCTGCACCGCCTCGAAGTTGTAGTCCTGCGAGCGCTTGGCGAACTCGCCCCCCAGGATTTCCTCCCAGTTGGGGCCCCATTCGATCTTTTCCATGCGCTGGCCGGTGATCAGGGAACGCGGCCGCGCCACGGGGGGCGTGGTGCGTTCGGGGGCCTTCTGCAGGTAGTCGTAGTCGTAGGTGAAGGGTTCGTAGTAGTCGTCGATCTCGGGCAGGTTCGGGTTCGAGAAGATGCGCGACAGCAGGCGCAGCTTGCCGCCCTGGCGCGGCTCGATGCGGCCGTCGTCGCGGCGGCGCCAGCCGCCGTTCCAGCGGTCCTGGTTTTCCCAGTCCTTGGGATAGCCCACGCCGGGCTTGGTCTCGACGTTGTTGAACCAGGCGTATTCCATGCCCTCGCGGGACGTCCAGACGTTCTTGCAGGTGATCGAACAGGTATGGCAGCCGATGCATTTGTCCAGGTTCAGGACCATGGCGACTTGCGCGCGGATTTTCATGGGGCGGACTCCTCAGGCCTGCGTCTGGGCGGAAACCTCATGGGTTTCGTCCATCCAGTCGACGTTTTTCATTTTTCGGACGACCACGAACTCGTCGCGGTTCGAGCCGACCGTGCCGTAGTAGTTGAAGCCGTAGGACAGCTGGGCGTAGCCGCCGATCATGTGCGTGGGCTTGAGCACGGTGCGGGTCACGGAATTGTGGATCCCGCCGCGCTTGCCGGTGACCTCGGACCCCGGCACGTTCACGATCTTTTCCTGGGCGTGGTACATCATGGTCATGCCCTCGGGCACGCGCTGGCTGACCACGGCGCGCGCGACCAGCGCCCCGTTGACGTTGAAGACCTCGATCCAGTCGTTGTCCGCGATGCCGGCCTTGGCCGCGTCGATCTCCGACATCCAGACGATCGGGCCGCCGCGCGAGAGCGTCAGCATGATCAGGTTGTCGGAATAGGTGGAGTGGATCCCCCATTTCTGGTGCGGCGTGATGAAGTTCAGCACCACGTGCGGTTCGCCGTTGCTGAAGCGCTTGTCCAGCATGGGGCCGATGGTCTTGGTGTCCACCGGCGGCCGGTACACGCACAGGGATTCGCCGAAATCGCGCATCCAGGGATGGTCCTGGTAGAGTTCCTGGCGCCCGGTCAGCGTGCGCCAGGGAATGAGCTCGTGCACGTTGGTGTAGCCGGCGCTGTAGCTGACCTTGTCGGACTCGATCCCCGACCAGGTGGGCGAGGTCAGGATCTTGCGCGGCTGGGCCTGGATGTCGCGGAAGCGGATCTTTTCGTGCTCGCTGGACTTGACCAGGTGGGAATGGTCCCGCCCGGTGAATTTCGACAGGGCCTCCCAGGCCTTCAGGGCCACGTGGCCGTTCGTTTCCGGCGCCAGGGTCAGGACGGTCTCGCAGGCGTCGATGTCGGTGAAGATGCGCGGCTGGCCCTGGCCGACGCCGGGTTCGCGCTCGCGGCCGTTCAGCTTGCCGAGGAACTCGACCTCTTCCTTCGTGTCCCAGGAAATGCCCTTGCCGCCGTTGCCCAGCTTTTCCGCCAGCGGCCCGAGCGTGGTGAAGCGCTCGTAGACGTGCTTGTAGTCCCGGTTCACGACCATCATGTTCGGCAGGGTCTTGCCGGGGACCAGGTCGCATTCGCCCTTGCGCCATTCGCGCACGTCGTAGGGGTCGCTCAGTTCGCCCGGGGAATCGTGCTGCAGGGGCTGCAGCACCAGGTCCTCGTCCGGCAGGCCCGCGTCGGCCGCGAGCTCGGAGAACTTCTTCGCCAGGCCCTTGTAGATTTCCCAGTCGCTGCGCGATTCCCAGACCGGGTCCACGGCCGCCGACAGCGGGTGGATGAAGGGGTGCATGTCGGACGTGTTCAGGTCGTTCTTTTCGTACCAGGTGGCCGTGGGCAGCACCACGTCCGAATACAGGCACGTCGTGGACATGCGGAAGTCCAGGGTCACCAGCAGGTCGAGCTTGCCCTGGGGCGCGTCGTCGCGCCAGGCGACTTCCAGGGGCTTGACCCCGCCCGCCTCGCCCAGGTCCTTGCCCTGCACGCCGTGCTGGGTGCCCAGCAGGTGCTTGAGGAAATATTCGTGCCCCTTGCCCGACGAGCCCAGGATGTTGGAACGCCAGACGAACAGGTTGCGCGGGAAGTTGTCGGGATGGTCCGGGTCCTCGCAGGAGAATTTCAGCGACCCGTCGCGCAGGCCGCGCACCGCGTATTCCTTGGGATCCATGCCGGCCGCCTGGGCGTCGCGCACGACCTGCAGCGGATTGGTCTGCAGCTGCGGCGCCGTGGGCAGCCAGCCCATGCGCTCGGCGCGCACGTTCATGTCGATCAGGCTGCCCTGGTATTTCGAGGCGTCCGCCAGGGGCGAGAGCAGTTCCGGCACCTGGAGCTTTTCGTAGCGCCACTGGTCGGTGTGCGCGTAGAAGAACGAAGTGCCGTTCATGTGGCGCGGCGGGCGCAGCCAGTCCAGCGCGAAGGTCAGCATGGTCCAGCCGGTCTGGGGACGCAGCTTTTCCTGGCCCACGTAGTGGCACCAGCCGCCGCCGGACTGGCCCACGCAGCCGCACATGGACACCAGGTTGATGATGCCCCGGTACGACATGTCCATGTGGTACCAGTGGTTCAGGCCGGCGCCCAGGATGACCATGGACTTGCCTTCGGTCTTGTCGGCGTTGTCGGCGAACTGGCGGGCCACGGTGATGACCTTTTCGCGGTCCACGCCGGTGATGCGTTCCTGCCAGGCCGGGGTGTAGGGCACGTCGTCGTCATAGGATGCGGCCGCGTTGTCGCCGCCCAGGCCCCGGTCGATGCCGTAGTTGGCCACGAACAGGTCGAACACCGTGGCGACCAGGACATCGCCCTCGGCGGTCCGGACGCGCTTGACGGGCAGGTTGCGCACCAGCACTTCGTCGTGGTCCGAGCCCTGGAAATGATCGTGGTGGATGCCGCCGAAATACGGGAAGGCCACCGGCGCGACCTCGTCGTAGGCGTCGATCAGGGAAAGGCGCGGGCGCACGTCGTGGCCCCGGGCGTCCTTCAGTTCCAGGTTCCACTTGCCGGCGTCGCCGCCTTCCTGCTGCCCCCAGCGGAAGCCGATGGAGCCCTGGGGCACGATCAGCTCGCCCGTGTCCTCGTCGCAGGCGACGGTCTTCCATTCGGGGTTGTTGTCCTGGCCCAGCCGGTCGGCGAAGTCGTCCGCCCGCAGCTTACGGTCGGGCACGTAGCGGTCGCCCTGGCGCACCAGGCGCACCAGGAAGGGCATGTCGGTGTACTGGCGGCAGTAGCGGTCGAAATAGGCGCTCTTGCCCGCCAGGTGGAATTCCTTGAGGATGACGTGGCCCATCGCCAGGGCCAGGGCCGCGTCGGTGCCCTGCTTGGGATGCAGCCAGATGTCGCCGAACTTGGCGCCTTCGGCGTAGTCCGGGAACACGGACACGACCTTGGCGCCCCGGTAGCGGGCCTCGACCATGAAGTGGGCGTCGGGCGTGCGGGTCTGGGGCACGTTCGAGCCCCACAGCATGATGAAGGTCGAGTTGTACCAGTCGGCCGATTCGCTGACGTCGGTCTGCTCGCCCCAGGTCTGGGGGCTGGAGGGCGGCAGGTCGCAATACCAGTCGTAGAAGCTGAGCAGCGATCCGCCCAGCAGCGACAGGTAGCGGCTGCCCGAGGCGTAGGACACCATGGACATGGCCGGGATCGGCGAGAAGCCGGCGATGCGGTCCGGGCCGTGGCGCTTGATGGTGTGGATGTTGGCCGCCGCGACGATCTCGTTGACCTCGTCCCAGTTCGACCGGACGAAGCCGCCCAGGCCGCGCGCGGTCTTGTAGCTGGCGGCCTTGTCCGGATCGGACACGATGGCCTCCCAGGCCTGGACGGCGCCCATCGTCTTGCGCTGTTCCCGCCACAGCCGGGCCAGGCGGCCGCGCAGCATCGGGTATTTGACCCGGTTGGCGCTGTACAGGTACCACGAGAACGTGGCCCCGCGCGGACAGCCGCGCGGCTCGTGGTTGGGCATGTCCGGACGGGTGCGCGGGTAGTCGGTCTGCTGGGTCTCCCAGGTGACCAGGCCGCCCTTGACGTAGATCTTCCAGGAACAGGACCCGGTACAGTTCACGCCGTGCGTGGAGCGGACGATCTTGTCGTGCTGCCAGCGGTTGCGGTAGGCGTCTTCCCAGGTGCGGTCTTCGCGGACCACGGCGCCGTGTCCGTCGGAAAAGGTTTCCTTCGGGCGGGAAAAGTATTTCAGGCGATCGATGAAATGGCTCACGATGGGCGCTCCGTTAGAAAAGGTTCGGCCGCGGGCTGGCGGCATGGCCGCGCGTCAGCACGGGATTTCGGCGCGGCGCCGCGAGTAGTACCACCAGGTCACGGCGATCGACACGGCGTAGAAGACGACGAAGAACACCAGCGCGGCGTACGGGGTGCCGGTGAGTTCGAAGGACGTGCCGAAGCTCTTGGGAATGAAGAAGCCGCCATAGGCCCCGATGGCGCTGCTGAACCCCAGCACGGCCGCGGATTCCTTGGCGCCCTCGGCGTCGGCCCGGGCCTGGCCGTCCGGCCCGCCGGCGGCGTGGCGGCGCTGCGCCAGCGTGTTGAAGATCACGGGGATCATGGCGAAGGTGGAGCCGTTGCCGATGCCGGTCAGGAAGAACAGGAACAGGAAGGACAGCAGGAAGCCGTAGAAGTTCCCTGGGGACTGGCCGCCCGGCAGCGAGGCCATCACGCCCAGCACGCCCAGGATCATCCAGAAGAAGGTCCAGAAGGTGATCCGCGCGCCGCCCAGGCGGTCGGACAGCCAGCCGCCGAAGGGCCGCGCCATGGCCCCGACCAGCGGCCCCAGCCAGGCGTACTGCAGCGGGCGGATGTCGGGGTACAGGTATTTGATCAGCAGCGGGAAGCCGGCGGAAAAGCCGATGAAGGAGCCGAAGGTGCCCAGGTAGAGGAAGCACATGATCCAGTTGTGCTTGCGCTTGAAGATCACCGACTGCTCGCGGAAGGACGCCTTGGCGTCGGCGATGTCGTGCATGCCGACCCAGGCCAGCATCGACACGATGATGATGAACGGCACCCAGATGAAGGCGGCGTTCTGCGCCCAGATCTCGGCCGGGCCGCCGTGGGCGCCGGACAGCTGCGCCGTCTGCGGGCCGCCCGCCCAGGGGCCGAGGATGCCCAGGGTGATGACCAGCGGCGCCAGGAACTGCACCGAGGACACCCCCAGGTTGCCCAGGCCGGCGTTCAGGCCCAGGGCCGAGCCCTTGCGTTCCTTGGGGAAGAAGAAGCTGATGTTGGACATGGACGAGGAGAAGTTCCCGCCCCCCAGCCCGCACAGCAGGGCCAGGATCAGCATGGTGGAATACGGCGTGTTCGGGTCCTGGACCGCCAGCCCCACCCCGATGGTGGGCAGCAGCAGGCTGGCCGTGGTCAGCGCCGTCCAGCGCCGCCCGCCGAACACGGGCACCATGAACGAGTAGAAGATGCGCAGCGTGGCGCCGGACAGGGCCGGCAGCGCGGCCAGCCAGAAGAGTTCGTTTTCGGTGTAGCGGAAGCCCAGGTTGGGCAGGTTGACGGCCACCACGCTCCACATCTGCCAGACGGCGAAGGCCAGGAACAGGGCCGGGATCGAGATCCAGAGATTGACGTTGGCGATGGCGTTGCCTTCCCGGGCCCAGAACGCCTGGTCTTCGGGCGTCCAGACGGTGAGGAGGCGACCACGGCGGGCCTTGGGCGAAGCATCAGAGGGCGAGAGGCTCATGCAAGGACTCCTGGTTAGAGACCCTCAACCATAAACCCCCACGCAAGGTAAGGGCGATGATCTGAATCAAACAGGAGCCGATTTCCGTGCCGGACACCGGACTGTCGAAACAGGATCAATCATGTCACCGGGCCACCTGGGAATGCTGGCCCCAGTATAGTGGCATGGCCGGAGAACAGAAAGGCCCCGGGCCGTCGCCCGGCCCGGCGGCAAGACCCCATGCGCGGCATGGTCTTCCGGGCGCGCCCCGCGCCCGGACCGGCTGCCTCAGACCCGGTCGCAGCGGATCGTGATGGGGTGGCGCCGCAGGCCCTCGATGACCTGGTCGGTGGCCTCGCCGTCGACGTCGGTGATGGCATAGCCGATCTTGCCGCGCGTCTGCAGCTGCTGGCTGACGATGTTCAGGCCGTATTCGCCCATCAGGTTGCTGAGCGCGCCCATGGCACCCGGCACGTTCTGGTGGATGTGGATGATGCGCGCCGCGCCCGCCTGCTCGTGGTAGGAGATTTCCGGGAAATTGACGGCGCCCTTGGTGGTGCCGCTGCTGATGAAGCGCTTGAGCTTTTCCGCGACTTCCCGGCCGATGTTTTCCTGGGATTCCTGGGTGCTGCCGCCGATGTGCGGCGTCAGGATCACGTTGTGCATGCCGCGCAGGGGGCTGTCCAGCGCCTCGTCGCGGCTCTTGGGCTCGGTGGGGAACACGTCGATGGCGGCGCCCGACAGGTGGCCGGATTTCAGCGCGCGCTGCAGCGCGGGGATGTCCACCACCGTGCCGCGCGAGGCGTTGATCAGGATGCTGCCCGGGCGCATCGCGGCGATGGCGTCGGCGTCGAGCAGGTTGGCCGTATCCTTGCCGCCGGGCACGTGCAGGGTGACCACGTCGGCCTGGCCGAGGAATTTCTTCAGCGAGGACGTGGCGTGGGCGTTGCCCAGGGGCAGCTTGGCCTCGATGTCGTGGTAGATCACGCGCATGCCGAAGGATTCGGCCAGGATGCCGACCTGGGAGCCGATGTTGCCGTAGCCGACGATGCCCAGCGTCTTGCCGCGCGCCTCGTAGGCGCCGTCGGCGGTCTTGTCCCAGAAGCCTTCGTGGACGCGGGCGTTCTTTTCCGGAATGCGGCGCAGCAGCAGGATGGCCTCGCCCAGCACCAGCTCGGCCACCGAGCGGGTGTTCGAGAACGGCGCGTTGAACACCGGAATCCCCCGCAGGGCGGCGGTTTCCAGGTCCACCTGGTTGGTGCCGATGCAGAAGCAGCCGATGGCCCTCAGGTCCGGCAGGTCGGCCAGCACGGCCTGGTCGAGATGGGTCCGGGAACGGATGCCGACCGCGTGCGCCCCCTGGAGGGCCTCGCGCAGGGCGTCGCCCACGAGCGCCCCCGCGTGCGTGACGACATCGTCGAACCCCGCCGCGACGAAGACTTCCCGGGCGCTGGCGTGTATGTTTTCGAACAGGACTATGCGTGGCATCTCGACCCTTTTCCGGCAAATGAAAAACGTTCATTGTGCGATATTTCAAGCATCTCGTCAGGGTCATCCCTAATGGAAGCAGGGTCAAGCCCCGATGTTTTCCGGGTATCCTTTTCCGAATCGCCCGCCGGACGGTCCCGTCGGCGGCCGACTCCCGTTCCTCCCCCGGTCATCGAACGCCATGCCCCTCAAGGAGAATCCGGCGGCGCCCCCGCTCCACGAGCCGGCCGCCACGCCCAGGAAACCGCGCCTGCTGCGGCGGGCGCTCGTCGCGCACGACGCCGAGGACCATGCCCACAACCTGAGCCAGTGGGAACAGAGCTACAGCCAGTTCTCGCCCGGACGCTTCGAGGGGCGCCTGACCGAACTGTGGCTGCCGGGCATGCAGATCTTCCAGGAATCGGCCAACCAGGCCCTGCGCCAGTCCTGCGCCGCCTGGCCGGACGCCCTGTGGTTCGGCCTGCCCGCGCCGGGCGCGGCGGCCTCGCGCCTGGACGCCCAGCCGATCGAGGATGACACCCTGCTGTTCCGCCAGGGCGGCCGCGAATTCGAACTGAGCACGCCCGAACACTACGGAATCTACGGCATCGTCGTCGGCAAGGCCTTGCTCGACGAGCACTTCCCGTACGCGGACGCTCTCCGGCTGCCCGACCACGGCGGCGCCCTGCGCGTACCGCCCGAGCTCTTCCAGGCCATCCTCGGCACGCTGCGCCAGGCCCTGTTTCCGGCCGACCCGCGGCCGGCCGCCACGCCCGGGCAGATCCTCGACCTGCGGGAAACCGTGCTCGACCAGCTCGGCGCCGCCCTGGCGCACGGCACGCCCCCGCCCCGGGACGCCCACCATTCCCGCATCCGGCACAGCCACCAGGTGGTCGGGCAGGCCTGCGAGCTGGTGCTGGCGCAGCCCGACCAGCGCCTGTCCATCGCCGACCTCTGCCGCCAGATGCACGTCAGCCGGCGCACGCTGCAATACTGCTTCCAGGCGGTGGCGGGGATGTCCCCGCTCACCTACCTGCGCATCCTCAAGCTGAACCAGGTCCGCCGCAGGCTGCGCAGCGCCGACGACCCGGCCGGCCGGGTCACCCGGATCGCCACGACCTGGGGATTCGAGCACCTCGGCCAGTTCTCCCGGGACTACCGCCGGCTGTTCGGCGAACTGCCTTCCAGCACCCTGCGCCATCCCGCAGGCTGAATCCGGCCGCCGCCGGACACGCTCCCTTCCCGCGCTCCGCCCATCGCCCCGGCATCCGGCCCGGCGGCCGCGCCCGCGCCGCCCTAGTGTCCTGTCTGGTTAATTCTGATCATTATCTTCGGCGCCTGGCCTCGCCATGCTGCGTTGCAAATCCTCGCGATAGCTACGGCTATCGCTACGGTTTGCGCCTTGCCTGACAAGCCCATGCATCCGAATTTAAATGACCAAACTAACCAGACAGAACACTAGGGATGTCCCTGATTTTGCCGAAATCCGACAAGGCGGTGCCGAATTCCGATGTCCGGCTGCCGTTTTGCGATAGGCGCGCGGCCCGGCGCGGCGCACCATGGCCCCGATACCCATCCACGGCCCCCAGAGGTGCAGCATGCAAGAACGATCCATCCAGACCGTCGAAGAAGCCATCGCGCTGGTCGAGCGGAGCAGCCTCACCCACATCAAGCTGGGACTGTCCGACATCGACGGCGTCATCCGCGGCAAGTACATGCGCAAGGACAAGTTCATCAGTTCGCTGAGGCACGGCTTCGCCTTCTGCGATGTCGTGATGGGCTGGGACTCCAACGACGAGCTCTACGACAACGCCACCTTCACCGGCTGGCACACCGCCTACCCCGACGCGGCCGCCCGCATCGATCCCCGGTCCTGCCGCCGCCTGCCCCTGGAACGCAACGCCCAGGGCGAGGACATGCTGTTCTTCATCGCGGAACTGGACGGCCCGGCGGCCGGCGTCTGCCCGCGCCGCCTGCTGCACCGCATGATCGACCGCGCCGCCGACCATGGCTTCGACGCCCACGCCGCCCTGGAATACGAATTCTTCATGTTCGACGAAACGCCCGATTCCGTGCGTGAAAAGCAGTACCGCAACCTGAAGAACTGGACGCCCGGCAATTTCGGCTATTCCGTCCTGCGCAGCACCGTCCATGCGGACTTCTACGAGGAGCTGATGGACCTGTGCGAACGCATGGACATCCCCATCGAGAGCCTGCACACCGAGACCGGCCCCGGCGTGCTGGAGGCCGCCCTCGCGGTCGACCGCATCGGCCAGGCCGCCGACAAGGCCTTCCTGTTCAAGACCTTCACCAAGGCCCTGGCCGAGCAGCAGGGCCTGATGGCGACCTTCATGGCCAAATGGTCGCACCACTGCTCCGGCCAGAGCGGCCACATCCACCTGTCCCTGACGGACCGGAAAACCGGCGCGAACGTCTTCCACGACCCGAAGGCCGAACACACCATGAGCGCGGCCCAGCGCCATTTCGCCGCCGGCCTGCAGCGTTACATGCCCGACTTCATGGCGATGTACGCGCAGACCATCAACAGCTACACCCGCCTGGTGCCCGGCTACTGGGCGCCGCTGGAAGCCAGCCTGGGCATCGAGAACCGCACCACGGCATTGCGCGTGATCCCCGGCGGCCCGAAGGCCCAGCGCATCGAGGTGCGCATCGGCTCGGCCGACGCCAATCCCTACATCGCGCTGGCGGCCGCCCTGGGCTCGGGGCTGCTGGGCATCGAACAGAAGCTGGAGCCGGTCTTCACGTCGGGCAACGCCTACACGCAGACCTTTCCGGACGACATCAGGTTCCCCCAGACGCTCTGGGACGCCGCCCAGCGCCTGCGCCGGTCGCAGGCGGCGCGCGCACTGTTCGGCGACGTCTTCGTGGACCACATGGCGGCCACCCGCGAATGGGAAGAACGCAAGTTCCGCGAATACGTCACCGACTGGGAACTCCAGCGCTATTTCGAAATCATCTGAACCGCCACGGCGAACGACCATCATGAGCGAACTCATCACCATCAGCCCCATCGACGGCCGGGAACTCCTGCGCCGCCCCCACGCCACCCGGGCGGACGCCGAACGCATCGCCCAGGCCGCGCGACAGGCCCAGCGCGACTGGGCGCAACGGCCGCTGAACGACCGGATCGCCGTCCTGTCCGCCGCCATCGACACCGTGCTGTCGCGCACCGACGATTTCGCCCGCGCCATCACGCGCCAGATGGGCCGCCCCATCAGTCAGGCGCCAGGCGAACTGCGCGGCTTCGCCGAACGGGGCCGCTACATGCTGTCGGTCGCCGAAGCCGCGCTGGCGCCTCTGGTGCCGCCGCCCAAGGACCGGCTGGAACGCTCGATCGAGCGCGAGCCGGTCGGCGTCGTCCTGACCGTCGCGCCCTGGAACTACCCCCTGCTGACGGCAGTCAACAGCATCATCCCCGCCCTGGCCGCCGGCAATGCGATGATCCTCAAGCATTCCGACCAGACCCCCCTGTGCGCCGAACAGCTGGTGGCGGCCTTCGCGGACGCGGGCGTGCCGGCGGGCGTCTTCCAGTACATCCACGCCACCCACGACACGATCCGCGACCTGATCCAGTCGCCCGCCATCGACCACGTGGTCTTCACAGGCTCGGTGCGCGGCGGCGGCGCCATCGAGGAAGCCGCCGCCGGACGCTTCATCGGCCGCGGCCTGGAACTGGGCGGCAACGATCCGGCCTACGTGCGCGCCGACGCGGACCTGGCCCAGGCCGTGGACACCCTGGTGGACGGCGCTTTCTTCAATTCCGGGCAATCCTGCTGCGGCATCCAGCGCATCTACGTCCACCAGTCGCATTACCAGGCCTTCGTGGACCGCGCGGTCGCGCTGACCGAACAGTACCGCCTGGGCGACCCCCTGGACCCCGAAACCACCCTGGGGCCGGTCGTGCGCGCGCGGGCCGCCGACGAGATCCGCGCGGCGGTCGCCGGGTCCATCCGCCTGGGCGCGCGCAACTGCGTGGATCCGGGCCGCTTCCCCCGCGCGGGCGCCGAAGGGCCCTACCTGGCGCCCGCCATCCTGACCGGCGTCGACCACGCCATGCCCGTCATGAACGAGGAATGCTTCGGTCCCGTCGTCGGCATCATGCCCGTGGCGTCCGACGAGCAGGCCGTGGCGCTGATGAACGATTCCCGCTACGGCCTGACCGCCTCGGTCTTCACCCGCGACGCGGAGGCCGCGCGCGCGCTGGGCCGCCGGATCGAGACGGGCACGTTCTTCATGAACCGCTGCGACTACCTGGACCCGGCCCTGGCCTGGACCGGCGTCAAGAACACCGGCCACGGCGTCTCGCTGTCCATCCTGGGCTACCACGCGCTGACCCGGGTCAAGTCCTATCACCTGCGCCTTCTGTAGGAACCCGCATCATGAACGCACCGAATCCCTCGCTCGCCGCCAACTGGAACTACCCGACCGCCGTCAAGGCCGGCCCCGGACGCATCCGCGAACTGCCGCGGCATTGCCGGGACCTGGGCATGCGCCGCCCGCTCCTGGTGACCGACCCCGGGCTGGCCCCGCTGCCCATCGTCACCGACGCGGTCCGGGCCTGCCGGGACGACGGCCTGGACTGCGGGCTGTTCTCCGGCATCAAGGGCAACCCGACGGGCCGCAACGTCGAGGACGGCGTGGCGGCCTTCCGCGCGGGCGGCCACGACGGCGTCATCGCCTTCGGCGGCGGCTCGGCGCTGGACGCGGCCAAGGCCATCGCCCTGATGGCCGGCCAGTCCCGCCCGCTCTGGGACTTCGAGGACATCGGCGACAACCACCTGCGCGTCGACGTCCAGGGGATGGCGCCGGTCGTCGCGGTGCCGACCACGGCCGGCACCGGCTCCGAGGTCGGCCGCGCCTCGGTCATCACCGACGAGGACGCCCACGTCAAGCGCATCATCTTCCACGCCCGCATGCTGCCCGCCCTGGTGATCCTGGACGCGGAACTGACCGTCGCCCTGCCGGCCCGCCTGACGGCGGCGACCGGGATGGACGCCCTGTCGCACAACCTGGAAGCCCTGTGCTCGCCCGTGCACCACCCCATGGCCGCCGGCATCGGCATGGAGGGCAGCCGCCTGGTGCACCAGTACCTGCGCCGCGCCGTCGAGGACGGCCGGGACCTGGAAGCGCGCCACCAGATGCTGGTCGCCTCGAGCATGGGCGCCACGGCCTTCCAGAAGGGCCTGGGGGCCATGCACGCCCTGGCCCACCCGCTGGGCGCGCTCTACGACGCCCACCACGGCATGCTGAACGCCATCCTCATGCCCTACGTGCTGAAGGCCAACGAGTCCGCCGTGGGCGACACGATGGCGCGCCTGGCGCGCTACCTGGACCTGCCCAAGCCGGGCGTCGCCGGCGTGCTGGACTGGGTGCTGGCGCTGCGCGAATCCATCGGCATCCCGCACGCCCTGGCCGCCATCGGCATTCCGGACGCCGCCGTGGGCGTCGTCGGCGCGCTGGCCGTGCGGGACGGATCGGCCGCCACCAATCCGATCCCCTTCACCCCGAAGGAATACGATCGCATCCTGCGCGACGCGATCGACGGGACGCTCTAACCAACCCTCACAGGACATTCGCCATGGCCCGGATCGGCGTGCTCGGCTTCCTGCACGAGACCAATACCTTCGCCCCGGACGTCACGGGGCTGGAACGCTTCGAGGAGGCCGACGCCTGGCCGGGCCTGACCGAGGGGGACGCGATCCTCGAGGCCACGCGGGACATGAACCTGGCCGTCAGCGGCTTCATCGCCGCCATGCACGCGGCCGGGCACGAGATCGTCCCGCTGCTCTGGTGCTCGGCGAACCCGTCGGGTCCGGTCGAGGACGCGGCCTTCGAGGCGATCACCGTCCGCATCGAGGCGCGCCTGCGGGGCCAGGCCCTGGACGGCCTGTTCCTGGACCTGCACGGCTCGATGGTCACCCGGAGCCTGGACGACGCCGAGGGCGAACTGCTGCGGCGCCTGCGCGCGATCACCGGCCCCGACCTGCCCTACGTCGCCGCCCTGGACTTCCACGCCATCCTCACCCAGGCCATGGTGGACCGGACCCAGGCCATGGTCGCCTACCACAGCTACCCGCACGTGGACATGGCCGACACCGGCGCGCGGGCGGCGCGGATGATGCAACGCCTGCTGGCCGGCGAGACTTTCTTCGCCGCCTGGCGCAAGCTGGATTTCCTGGTGTCGATGCCCTGGCAGGGCACGCTGGGCGACGCGCCGGCCGGCGCGCTGATGGCCGCCGCCCGCGCCCTGGAGACCGAGGACTGTCCCGAAGTGCAGTTCATCCCCGGCTTCCCCCTGTCGGACACGCCCGAATCCGGGCCCGGCGTCCTGGCCTACGCCCGCGTCCCCGCGCGGGCGACCCACGCCGTCCAGACGCTGGTCCGGGAAATCGAAGCCCGGCGGGACGCCTTCAGCGGCCGGCTGTACAGCCCCGACGAGGCCCTGGACGCCCTGGCGGACCGGGACGCGGGACGCGTCATCCTGGCCGATACCCAGGACAACCCCGGCGGCGGCGGATCGGGCGACACCACCGGCATGCTGCGCGCGCTGCTGAACCGGGGCGTCGGCCGGGCCTGCGTGGCCGTCGTATGCGACGCGGCCTTCGCCCGCGCCGCCCACGCGCTGGGCGCGGGCGCCCGCATCGACCTGCCCCTGGGGGGTCGCGGCCACCCGGGGGACGAACCCGCGGCGGGCCCCTTCGAGATCCTGGCGCTGGGCGACGGCCGCTTCGTCGGCACCGGCCCGTTCTACCTGGGCTGCCGCATGGACCTGGGCCCCATGGCGCGCGTGCGCCGCGACGGCGTCGAGATCCTGGTGTCCAGCCGCAAGCAGCAGGCCGCCGACCAGGCGATGTTCCGCCACCTGGGCGCCGATCCCCGGGACTACCGGATCCTGGTGCTGAAAAGCTCGGTCCATTTCCGGGCGGACTTCGCGGCGCTGGCCGACGAGATCCTGATGATCAAGGCGCCCGGCGCGAATACGGCCGACCTGCGCGACCTGACGTTCCGGCGCCTGCGCCCCGGCGTGGAGATCCGGTGAACGGCCCCGGCGTCCCGCCCCGGCCGCCCTCAGGCGCCGGCCGCCAGGATCTCCAGGGCCTGGCGGTGCAGGCCGGCGTTGGCCGCCGCCAGCACCCTGCCATCGGAACGCGGGCTCAGCGCCCGGCCTCGCCAGTCGGTGATGACGCCGCCCGCTTCCTCGATCACGGGCGCCAGCGCCAGGTAGTCGTAGGGCATCAGTCCGGCCTCGGCCACCAGATCGATCATGCCGCTGGCCAGCAGGGCGTAGGCGTAGCAATCGCCGCCGAAGCGCCGCAGATGGACCGCCGCGCTCAGGCGCTCGAACGCGCGGGCGTCCTCGCCCGCGAAGAGGTCGGGCGAGGTGGCCTGGAGGATCGCGTCCTCCAGCCGGGACACCGAACGCGTGCGGCAGCGTTCGCCATTGAGCCAGCTGCCGCGCCCGCGCACCCCCACCCAACGCTCTCCGGTGCAGGGCACGTCGATGATGCCGAACAGGGGACGCTGTTCGTGCAGGACGGCCAGCAGGCAGCCCCACAGCGGATTGCCGGTGATGAAACTGCGGGTGCCGTCGATCGGATCGATCGACCAGACGACGGGCGCCTCGCCGGCCTGGACGCCGAATTCCTCGCCGAGCAGGCCGTGGTCCGGGTAGCGGCGGCCGATTTCCGCGCGCAGGAATTCCTCGACCCCGCGGTCGGCCACGGTGACCGGACTGGCGTCCGCCTTGGTCTCGATCGGCGGCCGGCGGCGGAACCATCGCAGGGCGATCGAACGGGCCTGGCCGACCAGGTCCTGGGCGAAATCGAGGACCTCGTCGGTCCATGCCGGTACGGTTTGTGGAATCGACATCGCGCGCTCCCGTGGCGGTTGACTGGTGGCCTGAGCCTGATGGAAAAGTATTCTGATGGCTCTTGCATGATTTTGCAAATTTCCACAAAATAACAACTCGAGGCGCCTCGGCTCGTTGGCACGACCGCAACACGCCACCCCTGCAGCCGCCGCGAATCCCTTATCCGGCAAAGACCGGCTTCCACTACGACAGCAGGAGACACGCATGCAACATTCCACACAAAAGGCTTTTGCCGCGGCGCTTGCGCTCGCCGGGGCCGGCCTGATCCACGCCACCGCCCAGGCCAAGCCCCTGACGATCTACACCGCCCTGGAGGACGACGAGGTCACCGAATACATGGCGGCCGCCAAGACCGCCATGCCCGACGTCGACTTCCACGTGCTGCGCCTGTCCACCGGCGACATGGCGGCCCGGCTGCTGGCCGAGGCCAAGAACCCGCGCACCGACGTGATCTGGGGCTTCGCCGTCACCAACATGCTCGATCCCCGCATCCACGACACCCTGATGAAGTACGAGCCCGCCGCGGCCGGGAAACTGGCGCCGATCTACCGCGGCAAGGACGGCACCTGGTTCGCCGCCACCGGCTACATGGCGGCGTTCTGCGTCAACACCGACCGCCTCAAGGCCAGGAACCTGCCGATGCCGGCGTCCTGGGAAGACCTGGCCAAGCCGGTCTACAAGGGCGAGCTCGTCATGCCCAACCCGGCCGCCTCGGGCACCGGCTGGCTGCAGATCGCCGCCATCCTGCAGGGACTGGGCCAGGACAAGGGCTGGGACCTGCTCAAGCGCCTGAACGTCAACATGGCCCAGTACACCAGCTCGGGCTCCAAGCCCTGCAAGATGGCGCGCACCGGCGAATACGCCATCGGCATCTCCTTCGCCTTCCCCGCCATGCAGTCCATCGAGGCCGGATTCCCGGTCAAGATGGTGATCCCGTCCGACTGGGAAGGCTACGAACTGGAGGCCTCCGGCATCCTGTCGAGCACGAAGAACCCGGACGACGCCAAGCGCTTCCTGGACTGGACGCTCTCGCCCGAGGCCGCCGCCCTGTACAAGAAATACAAGGAGATCGTCACCATCCCCGGCGTCGAGCCTTCCGAACAGTTGATGAAGGCCGGCCTGCCGCAGGACGTGGACAAGGTCCTGTTCCCGATCGACTTCGAGAAATCGGCGGCCGGACGCGCGGAAACGCTCAAGACCTGGCAGCAAGTCACCGCTCGCTAACCCCCGCGGGGCCGGGCCGCGTCGCCCGCGGCCGGCCCCGCCCCGCCGCACCCGGAGGCCGCATGAGTCTGGAACTCTCCCACGTCCGCAAGTCGTTCGACGGCTTCCAGGCGCTCAAGGACATCAACCTGAGCGTCGGGCCGCACGATTTCGTCTGCCTGCTCGGCCCCAGCGGCTGCGGCAAGACGACCCTGCTGAGGATCATCGCGGGACTGCTGCAGGCCGACGGGGGCGAACTGCTGTTCTCGGGGCAGGACCTGAGCCGGATGCCGCCGCGCAGCCGCAACTTCGGCATCGTCTTCCAGTCCTACTCGCTGTTTCCGAACATGACCGTGCGCGAGAACATCGGCTACGGGCTGCGCATCCGCCACGAGCCCCCGGCGCGGATCGCGGCGCGCGTCGACGAACTGCTCAGGCTGATCCGCATTCCCGACATGGCCGAGCGCTTCCCGTGGCAGCTCTCGGGGGGCCAGCAGCAGCGCGTGGCCCTCGCCCGCGCGCTGGCCGTCAACCCCCGCCTGATCCTGCTGGACGAGCCGCTTTCGGCGCTGGACGCCCGGGTGCGCAACGAAATGCGCCACGAAATCCGCGAGGTCCAGCGCCGCCTGAAGATCCCGACCATCATGGTGACGCACGACCAGGAAGAAGCCCTGATGCTGGCCGACACCATCGTCTGCATGAACAACGGCGCCATCGAGCAGGTGGGGACCCCGCAGGAGCTCTATCACGAGCCCAGGACCCGCTTCGTGGCCGATTTCATCGGCCTGAGCAACCTGCTGCCGCCGGACTGGGCGCGCCGGCACGCGCCCGAGGCGCTGGCGGTCCGCCCGCCGCCCGCGGACGAATCGCGATGGCTGCTGTGCGTGCGGCCGGAGCACATCCGGCTGGCCGCCGACGCCGACGGCCCGGCCACGGTCAGTTCCGTGACCTTCCTGGGCAATCTGTGCCGCATGACGCTGCGCTGGGGCGACCTGGACCTGCGGGTCGAGCAGCACGCCGCGGCCGCATACCGCGAAGGCGACCGGGTCCGTCCGGCCATCGACCCCGAACGCGGCCGCTGGGTCGCGGCCTGAGCCCCGCCCACACCGAATCAAGGAGACCGGCATGCCCCTGTCCCCCACGGCGGCTTCTTCCCCCGGCGGCCTGGCCGCGCGCCTGGCCGGCACCCCCGAGCAATGGCTGACCCGGGTCTGCGTCGCCATCCCGGCCCTGGCGCTGATCCTGTTCTTCGGCTATCCCCTGCTGACGATCTTCTGGCAGAGCTTCGTCCAATGGGACGGCACGCTGGGCCTGGACAACTACGCCGCCATCCCCTCCACGCCCGGACTGGTGACGGCCGGGGTCAACAGCCTGTCCATCAGCCTGAGCACCACCCTGGTCTGCATCCTGCTGGGCTTTCCCATCGCCTACGCGCTCGAGCGCAGCCCGATCCGGTTCAAGTCCTGGATCCGGCTGAGCCTGCTGCTGCCGCTGCTGGCGCCCTCGCTGGTGCAGGGCCTGGGGCTGCTGTTCCTGCTGGGGCGCAACGGCCTGCTCTACCAGTGGACGGGCATCGAGCAGAACATCTACGGCTACTGGGGACTGCTGCTCTCGGACGTGTTCTACGCCCTGCCGCAGGCCATCATGATCATCCAGGCGGCCCTGCGCAACGCCGACGCCCGCTACTACGACGCCGCCACCGTGATGGGCGCCAGCCCGCGCCAGCAGTTCTTCCACATCACCCTGCCCAACTGCAAGTTCGGCCTGCTGAGCGCGGCCTTCGTGGTCTTCACGATCACGATCACCGACTTCGGCAACGCCGCCGTGATCGCCGGGGACTACCGCGTCCTGGCCACGGAAATCTTCAGCCAGGTGTCCGGGCAGCAGAACTTCGGCATGGGCTCGGTCGTGGGCATCATCCTGCTGCTGCCCGCCCTGCTGTCGGTCTATATCGAGCGGGTGGCGTCCCAGAAGCAGTTCGGCGGCAGTTCCGAAAGCCGGATCCCGCTGCGGCCGGCGCCGGCGCGCTGGCGCGACGCCCTCCTGGGCCTGGTCACCCACGCGACGGCGCTGGCGATCTGGGCGATCATCGCCGTGGTCGTCTTCGCCAGCTTCGTCAAGCTGTGGCCCTACAACATGAGCCTGACGCTGGCGAACTTCCACGTCAACATCGCCAGCGGCTACCAGCCGATCTGGACCACGCTGTACGTGTCGGTGGCCGCCGCCCTGATCGGCATCGTGCTGCTGTTCCTGCTGGCCTACGGCGTGCGCAACCTGCAGGGCCGGGTGGCCAAGGCCATCTACCTGATGGCCGTCCTGCCCGTCGGCGTGCCGGGGCTGGTCCTGGGCCTGTCATACATCTTCACCTTCAACGACCCGATGTATCCCCTGCACTGGCTGTACGGCAGCGCGCTGCTGATCGCCCTGTGCAATTTCTACCACTATCACACCCAGGGCTTCCTGACGATGGCCACCGGCATGCGCATGGTGCCCCAGGCCCTGGAGGAAGCCGCCGCCTGCCTGGGCGGCAAGGTCCGTCACGTCATGGGCGACGCCATCCTGCCGGTGATTGCGCCGACCGTGCTGGCGGTGTTCTTCTTCCTGTTCATGCGCTCGATGGTGACCCTGTCGGCCGTGATCTTCCTGGTCACGCCCCAGCTCAACGTCGCCGCCGTCTCCGTGATGCACCTGAACGAGGCCGGCTTCGTGTCCCAGGCGGCGGCCTTCTCGACCATCATCATCCTGGTCGTGGCGGCCGCCATGCTCATGATGCGGGCGCTGGTTTATTATTTCCGCCCCAACCTTTCTCCCGAGGCGGCCTGACATGTGGTCCGAAGCGCGCCACCAGAAGATCCGCATGCTGCTGCAGCGCCACGAGCGCATCACGACCGAGGACGCCATCCGGGAACTGGGCGTCTCCCGGGAAACCGTCCGCCGGGACTTCCTGGAGCTGGAGGCGCTGGGCCTGCTGCAGCGCGTGCACGGCGGGGCCGTCCACCTGAGCGACGAACCTCCCATCGACAAGCGCAACACCATCCACATCGCGGCCAAGAAGGCCATCGTCCGCGCCGCCGCCCAGCGGCTGCGCACCCCGGTCACCCTGTTCATGGACGCCGGCAGCACCACGACCCTGCTGGCCCGCGAACTGGCGCAGCTGAGCGGCCTGACCCTGATCACGAACTCGCTGAGCGCGGCGGCCTGCTTCACCGGGCCGCCCGGCAATCCGGACAACCAGATCATCATCCTGCCGGGCGTGCTGAACACGGCCCTGTCCTCGACCTCGGGCGCCTCGACCATCCTGCAGATCCAGACTTTCCGCGCCGACATCGCCTTGCTGTCGCCGGTGGCGGTCAACGCCCGCCAGGGCGCCGCGAGCTTCCTGCACGACGAGGCGCTGATCGCCCGCGCCATGTCCGAGGGGGCCGCCGAAACCTGGATCCTGGCGGATCACAGCAAGATCGGCGCCGCCAGCCGGGAAACCTATTGCCCGGCCGAACGCATCGACCGGCTGTTCTGCAACGGCCAGGCGCGGCAGGCCGAAGGCTTCGAGGCCCTGCGGGCGAAAGTGGGCGAGGTGGTGCTAGCCTGAGCCGTCCGCGGCCACCAGCCGGTTCCGGCCGGCGGCCTTGGCGCGGTACAGGCTTTCGTCGGCGCGGCGGAACAGGGACTGCGGGGTCTCGCCCTCCTTCCATTGGGCGGCGCCGGCGCTCAGGGTCAGCTCGATCGCATGGCCGCCTCCCAGGTCGATGGGATTCCGGCGCACGTGCTCGAGCACGCCGGCGGCCAGGATGACCGCGTCGTCCAGCGTGGTGGCCGGCAGCAGCGCCACGAACTCCTCGCCGCCGAACCGCGCCAGCACGTCCGAGCGGCGCCGCAGCAGGTTCAGCAGGACCTCGGCGACCCAGCGCAGCGCGGCGTCGCCCGCGTCGTGCCCGTGGACATCGTTGACCCGCTTGAAGTGGTCCAGGTCGAAGATGACCAGCGTCCCGCGCGCGGCCGCGCCCTCGGCCCCGGCGAACCGCGCCAGGGCTTCGTCCAGGCCGCGCCGGTTGAGCAGCCCCGTCAGCGGATCGTGCAGGGTCAGCTCGCGCAATTGCCGGTTGGCCTGCTCCAGCGCCCCCATGGTGGCGCGCAGGTCCGCCGTGCGCGACTGGACCTCGTGCTGCAGCGAACTGCGGGCGTCGGCCTCGATTTCCAGCGCCCGGCGCATCAGGTCGTGCAGCTGCATGACCTCGGCATAGGTCAGCAGGAACATCTGGCTGCCCAGGGCGATCTGCATCCAGCGTTCCTGGGCCATGAATCCGGGGATGTAGCCGAAGGCCGCCAGCCCGTAGGCCAGGTAGCCGGCGAAGAACACCAGCCAGGACAGCACGTACCAGCGCGCGGCGCGTTCGCCCCGCCGCAGATGGCGCAGGCCCAGGCCGAACATGGCCACCATGCAGGCCAGGGCGTAGACCGTGTCGATCTTGATGATGAGCGCGTAGGGCACGACCAGGCTGGCCGCGAGCAGCGCCGCGCCGATCCCGGCCAGGATGCGGATCAGCCAGGACTGGCGCGGCCAGCGGGCGGGCCCGATGCCCAGGAAATGGCGCGTGAACCAGAGCAGGCTGAGGATGGCCAGGATCTCGGTCAGGGGCACCGAGCGGTTCGCCAGCCAGGGCCAGTCCGGCCACAGGTACTGGAACGACAGGCCGGACATGGACGCCAGGAACAGCCCGGCGCAGACGATGTAGGCGGTGTTGTAGAGGGACTGGCGGATCCGCAGCCGCAGGTAGAGCGCGGCGTTGAACAGGGCCAGCATGACCAGGGCGCCCAGGAACATGCCCTGGCCCAGGCCGTGGTCCTGGGCCCAGCCGATGGCCGAGGCGCCCGAGTGCAGCGACAGGGGCACGTTGATCGCCCCGCTGCTGTGCACCCGGAGGACGACCGCGAGCGATTGTCCGGGCCCGAAGTCCAGGGGCAGCAGGAACAGGCGGTGGCGCACCGGCCGCGCGCCGAAGGGCCGGGCGTCCCCCATGCGCGTCGCGCCCAGGAGCCTGGGCGGCGCCCGGGGATCGGCGGCGGTCCCGAGGTCGTAGGTCCAGACGTCGACCTCGTCGAGCAGCGGGTAGTCCAGCTGCAGGTACCAGGTGCGGCCCGCGGGTTCCAGGTTGCGCAGGGGCACGTAGACCCAATAGGCGGACTGGTTGTGCCGGAATACGAGCTGGTCCGCGTCCCGGCGGTCCATCGGCAGCGCCCCGCCCAGGACGTCGCCCGGGCCGAGGGCATGGGCCTCGTCCCGCAGGAAGCACAGCTGCGGCAGGGAAGGAATGTCCGCATGGCTGGAAGACAGCCCGAACGTCGGACAGGCGGCTTCGGGGACGGTGGCCAGGGCCGGCGCCGCGCCGGACAGGCACAGCGCCAGGCCGATCGCCGCGGCGATCCACGCCCGCCACCGGGCATGCCAGCCCGCCGGCATCGTCATGCCGCGCAATGCACCAGCAATCCGGTCGCGATCCGACAGATCAGCCTCCCCTGTGACAGACAGACGTGAAACGGTTTATCGTTTTTGCGCATCCAAGAGGATTATGGATCAAAATCCGCCCACGAGGGGCGGCCCGAGGAGAACGCCATGGCCACCTGGCCCAGCGCATTGCTGCGCATCGACGACATCGCGCGCGACACCGTCGCGGTCCATTTCAGCAAGCCCGGGGACTTCCGGTTCCAGCCCGGACAGACCGTTTCGCTGACGCTGCCGTCCGATGCGCCGGACGCCCCGGTCCTGCGGCATACCTTTTCGCTGGTCAGCGCCCCGCACGAGGACGCGCTGTGCATCGCCACCCGCGTCCGCGCCACGCCGTTCAAGCAAGCCCTGGCGCGGCTGCGGCCCGGCGCGGAACTGAAGTTCAGCGGCCCCTACGGCAAGCTCATCCTGCCCGCCGAAGCGGACCGCCCCGTGGTCCTGATCGCCGGCGGCATCGGCATCACGCCCTACGTCGGCATGCTGCGCGACGCCGCGCACCAGAATTCCGACCAGCGGTTCCTGTTGCTCTATTCCAGCCGGACCCGGGAGCAGGCCGCTTTCCTGGACGAACTGCGCGGACTCGCGCGGCTCAACCCGCGCCTGCGCCTGCTCGCCACCCTGACCGGCCCGGCCGATGGCGCCTGGGACGGACTGCGCAGCCGGATCGACGCGGCCATGCTGGGGCAGGCGCTCCAGGGCCTGGACAAGCCCCTGTGCTACGTGACCGGCGCGCCCGCCATGGTCGAGGAGATCCGCGCGGGCCTGGCCGCGGCCGGCGTCCCCGACGACGCCATCCTCGACGAAAGCTTCCACGGCTATTGACGCCCCGGCCTTCACGCACGGCCTCGCATGTCGCGGGGCCGTGGTAGTCTAAAGAGCTGATCCCCCGCCACGCCCGCATGCCGCAAGGCCGAATCCGCAGGAATCCGATGATGCCCTCCACCGCCGCGCCACTGCCCCCCACCCCCGACGCCCGGACCGCGCCCGACGCGCTGTTCGCGCGCACGCCCGACCTCGCCGAACCCGACACCGGCCGCCTGCGCGCCACCCTCCGGCGCTATTTCCTGGACACCTTCGACCGCTACGAGTCCCTGTTCCAGTGCCTGGCCAGCGACGAGGCCTACGTCGTCAAGCCGATCCCCCTGCGCCATCCGCTGATCTTCTACTTCGGCCACACCGCTACCTTCTTCGTCAACAAGCTGCTGCTCACGCGCATGATCGACCGTCGCCTGGACCACCGGCTGGAATCGGTCTTCGCCGTCGGCGTGGACGAGATGAGCTGGGACGACCTGGACGACGCCCACTACGACTGGCCCTCCGTGGCCGAGGTCCGCGCCTACCGGGGCCGCGTGCGCGCCCTGGTCCTGGACCTGATCGACCACGCCCCGCTGCAATCCCCGATCGACTGGCGGAACCCCTGGTGGGCCATCGTCATGGGCATCGAGCACGAACGCATCCACCTGGAAACGTCCTCGGTCCTGATCCGCCAGCACGCGCTGAAATACGTGCGCGCCGTGCCGCAATGGGCGCCCATCCCCGACGCCGGCGGCGAACCGCCCGAAAACGGCCTCGCGCGCGTGCCCGCCGGCACGGTGCGCGTCGGCAAGGCCTTCGACGACCCGCAATACGGCTGGGACAATGAATACGGCGCCCACACGGCCGAGGTCGAATCCTTCGAGGCGGGACGCTACCTGGTCAGCAACCGGGAATTCCTGGCCTTCGTCGAGGCGGGCGGCTACCGCAACCACCGGGACTGGACCGAGGAAGGCCGCCAGTGGCTGGCCTACAGCCAGGCGGAACACCCGTCCTTCTGGGTCAAGAAGACCCAGGGCTGGTGCCTGCGCCTGATGACCGGGGAAGTCCCGATGCCCTGGTCCTGGCCGGTCGAGGTCAACTACCTGGAGGCCAAGGCCTTCTGCAACTGGAAGGCGGCCGAGACCGGCCAGCCCGTGCGCCTGCCCACCGAGGACGAATGGTACCGGCTGTACGACGCCGCCGGCCTGCGCGACCCCGGCGACCAGCCCTGCGCCGCCAACCTGCACCTGGACCACGGCGCCTCGTCCTGCCCGGTGGACACCTGGCGCCACGGCGACTGGTACGACGTGGTGGGCAACGTCTGGCAATGGACCGAGACCCCCACCTACCCGTTCGACGGCTTCGACGTCCACCCGATCTACGACGACTTCACGACGCCGACCTTCGACGGGCGCCACAACCTGATCAAGGGCGGTTCCTGGATCGCCTGCGGCAACGAGGCCGTGCGCGCCTCGCGCTACGCCTTCCGGCGGCATTTCTTCCAGCACGCGGGCTTCCGCTACGTCGTGTCCCACGCACCCGCCGAGGCCCCGGCCGCCTACTACGAAACCGACAAGCTGATGTCCGAGTACGCCGAATTCCACTACGGCGACGCGTATTTCGGCGTGCCCAACTTCCCGCAGGCCCTGGCGCGACGGGCCATCGAGGCCCTGGGCGACCGCCCGCGCCGCCGCGCGCTGGACCTGGGCTGCGCCTCCGGGCGGGCCACGTTCGAGCTGGCCCGGGTCTTCGAACGGGCCACGGGGGTGGACTTCTCGGCCCGCTTCATCAACCAGGGCGTGCAGCTGATCCAGACGGGCCAGCTGCGCTACACCCTGGCCGACGAGGGCGAGCTGGTGTCCTACAAGACCCGCACGCTGGCCGAGCTGGGCCTGGGCGAGGCCGTCGACCGGGTGGAGTTCTTCCAGGGCGACGCCTGCAACCTGAAGCCGCAGTACACGGACTACGACCTGGTCCTGGCCGCCAACCTGATCGACCGCCTGTACGACCCAGCCCGCTTCCTGGACCGGATCCACGAGCGCATCGTCCCGGGCGGCCTGCTGCTGATCGCCTCGCCCTACACCTGGCTGGAAGAGCACACGCCGCGCGCCTCCTGGCTGGGCGGCTTCAAGCGGGACGCGGAAAACCACACCACGCTGGACGGCCTGAAGGAACGCCTGGCGCCGCATTTCAGGCTGCTGGGCGAACCGGAGGACGTGCCCTTCGTCATCCGCGAAACGCGGCGCAAGTTCCAGCACACGCTGTCGCAACTGACGATCTGGGAACGGCTGCCGGACTGATCCGGCCGTTCCACGGCCAGGCGCCGGCGGGCGCGGTCAGGCTTCCGGCGCGCGCGCGCCGGCACCCCGCCCGTAGCGCTGGACGAAATGTTCGAACGCGTCGGGCTCCAGCGGCCGGCTGAAGTGATAGCCCTGGATGTCGTCGCAGCCGCTGGCGCGCAGGAAATCCAGCTGTTCGGCCGTTTCCACGCCTTCGGCGATGGTGCCCATGCTCAGGCTGCGGGCCATCTGGATGATGGCCGACGCGATCGCCTGGTCGTCCATGTCGGAATCGATGTCGCGCACGAAGCTCTGGTCGATCTTGAGCTTGTGGATCTTGAAGCGCTTGAGATAGCTGAGCGACGAATAGCCCGTGCCGAAATCGTCGATCGCCAGGCGGATGCCGCGCTGGTGGAGATCCTGGATCTTCTGAGCGGCGGTTTCCGGGGTCTTCATGGCGGCCGCCTCGGTCAGCTCCAGTTCCAGGCAACGGGGCGGCACGCCCGCCTCGTCCAGCAGCCGGCTGATCCGGTCGGGCAGATCGGGCTGGTCGAACTGCACCGCCGACAGGTTCACGGCGACGACCAGGTCGGACAGGCCGCGGTCCAGCCAGGTCCGGATCTGCCGCAAGGCGGTGCGCAGCACCCAGTCCCCGATGGACACGATCAGGCCGGACGATTCGGCGATCGGGATGAACTCGGCCGGGCTGACCGCCCCCCATTGGGGCGAATCCCAGCGCAGCAGCGCCTCCGCGCCGAAGACGCGGTGCTCGGACAGGCGCAGCTGCGGCTGGTAGACCAGCCGCAGTTCGCCGCGCTGCTGCGCCTGCTTCAGGGCGTGGCCCAGCGCGATCAGGCGGGCGGACCGGGCCTGCATTTCGGGCGTGAAGAAGCAGCTGCCGTTGCGGCCGTCGGACTTGACCCGGTACATGGCGGTCTCGGCGTGCTTCAGCAGGACGTCCAGTTCGCCGGCGTCGGCCGGGTACAGCGCGATGCCGACGGACGCCGTCACGAAGATTTCCTGGCCGTCCAGCCGCAGCGGCAGCGCCACGGCGTCCAGCAGGGCCTGCGCCCCGCGGGCCGCCTCCTGCTGGCCGGCGCCCGGCAGGATGGCCAGGAAATCGTCGCCCGACAGGCGCGACAGGACGTCCTGCGCCCGCAGGGCCGTGCGCAGGCGATGGGCCATTTCCTGCAGCAGGGCGTCCCCCGCCTGGTGGCCCAGGGAATCGTTGACGTCCTTGAAGCGGTCCAGGTCGACCCACAGGACGGCCAGCGCGCGGAACTGCCGGCTGGCGTACTGGAAATGCTCGTGCAGCAAGGTGCGGTTGGGCAGCCCGGTCAATTGGTCGTAGTGCGACAGCTGCTGGATCCGGGCGGCGGCCTGCTTCTTTTCGGTGATGTTTTCCTTGAGCGACAGGTAATTGGTGATTTCCCCGTCGGCGTTGCGCACCGGATAGACCAGCACGGATTCCGTGAATTCCTGGCCGGCCTTGCCGACGCTGACCAGTTCGCCCTGCCAGGGCTCGCCCCGGGCGACCTGGGCGGTCATGCCGAGCACGGTCGATTCGGGCATGCGGGGAGACCACAGGTCGACGGGGCTGCGCCCCAGCAGCTCCTGGTTGGTGTAGCCGCTCAGGCGGCTGTAGGCCTCGTTGACGTATTCGATGCGGTAGGCCGCGTCCAGGATCATGATGGACACCGGGCTCTGCGCCACCGCCAGGGAGAACTTGCGCAGCATCTGCTCGCTTTCGTGGCGCTGGGTGACGTCCCGCGAAATGACGACGTAGCGGTCGTCGCCCCCCGGCCGGGCCGGCTTGCGCGCCACGGACAGCTCGAACCAGCGGGTGTCCCCGCCGACCCGCAGGCTGAGGATCCGGCCGCGCGACACCCCCTGACGGCCGGCTTCGCCGAGCGCCGCGAGGACCGTGTCGGCGGCCTGCGGCGGCAGGATGTCCTCGACCAGCCGGCCCCGCAGGCCGGCCCCGGGCCGGGACGACTCCGCCTCCGGGCCGGCATGCACGGCCAGATAGCGGCCCCGCGCGTCCATTTCGACCACCAGGTCGGGCAGCGCGTCCAGGGTCGCCTGCAGGCGCTGCCGGGATTCGTCCATCATGGCGTAGGGGTGCTGGACGGTTTCCACGAAGACGGCCCGGTACAGGTAGAGATAGGCCAGCACCTTGTAGAGATGCCCGAACAGGTTGTAGACGTCCATGACGCCCATGTAGCGCGTCAGGAAGAATTCGCTCTGGGCCATGATGCAGGCGGCCGCGAACAAGGCGCCGACGTTGAAACGTCGGGGCTGGCGCATGAGCCACAGCAGCCGGACGGCCGCCAGCAGGTTCAGGACGAGGATGCCGTATTCGGCGCCGATGGCGAACGCGGTCGGCCCCCAGCCCGGGATGTAGGTGGCCGGCAGCCACGGCGGCGCGCGGAAGAACAGGATCGTCGCCCCGAAGACCAGCAGCAGGACGAACAGCTGCCAGCCGCCCGGGGGCATCCGGACCGGGCGGACCCGCCAGGGCATCCAGACCGCGGCCAGCAGGCCCAGCGCGCCCACCAGCCGGGCGGCCAGCCAGAAATCCGTGCTTCTCGCGGTCGAGCCGGGCAAGATGAAATCCGGCATGCCCGGCAGGGACAGCACGTGCAGGAAGTCCAGCAGCGCCACGCCCAGGAAGGCGCTGGCCAGCCACAGGAGATTGCCCGGCAGGTTCTCGTGGCGCGAGCTCCAGATGAGCCCGAAGATGAGGGACGCCACCACGATGGACAGGGTTTCCAGCGCCATGTGCAGCGGCAGGAAATTGCTGACGTCGCTGGCGCCGGCCGGCAGCCGCAGGGTCGTGACCACGACCAGGATCACCAGCAGCGCGCTGGCGGCGCCGAAGGCGCGGCGGGATTCCGCCAGATGGGCCGGATGGATGGTCATGGACGCTGCTCATGGAACGTGCAGACCAATGTAACGGGCCGGCCCCTTCATCGGCAAGCCCGGTCCAACCCGGATCACGGCGCGGGCGCGGCCGCCCCGGACGGCGTCAGTCCCCGTACAGCCCGATGCCCCACCAGCGCAGGGTGCCCGACAGGTGGGTGCGCACGGCCTGGGCGGCGTCCTCTTCGCGCCCGGCCAGCACGGCGTCGATGATCCGCAGGTGCTCGTCCATGGCGGGGATGATGCGCTCGGGCAGCAGCCGGCGCGATTGCTGCAGCACCGTGATGCGATCGTAGTTGCTGGCGTAGACACCCGCCGCCAGCGGGTTGTCCAGCGCCTCGGACAGCGCCAGGTGCAGCTTCCAGTCGACCGCCATGGCCCACTGCTGGAGTTCCAGCGTGATGCCGCCGAACGCCTGGTCCCGGACGGCGGCATGTTCCTCGCGCAGGGCCCGCATCGGCGCCTCGTCCAGCCGCGCGGCCAGGATCCGGGCGCCTTCCTGGTCCAGCATGCAGCGCAGGTGGAAACAGGAGCGGATCGTCTCGGGCGTGGGCTCGATGATCAGCACCCCGCGCTTGGGCAGGATCCGCACCAGGCCGGTGGATTCGGCATGCTTCACGGCTTCGCGCACGGGCGCCAGCGGAAAGCCGGTCTTTTCCACCAGCTCCGCGATCGAAACCAGCTGGCCGGCCCGGACCTCGCCCCGGAACAGCAGGTCCCGGAAGGCGAGGAAGGACCGGTCGGCCAGCAGCATGTCGTCCGCCATTACGCCTGTCCCGGGGCGGAGGCCGCGTCCTCGGCGTCGCGCAGGTCGACCTCGACCCGGCCATCCAGCACGTCGTGGGCGCGCTGGCGGTCCACGTCGCCTTCCCAGGCGCCGATGACGACGGTGCCGACGCAGTTGCCGATCATGTTGGTGAGCGCGCGCGCCATGCCCATGAACCAGTCGACCGACAGCACCAGCACCAGGCCGATCGCGGGAATGTCGGGGATGACGCTGAGCGTGGCCGCCAGGATCACGATGGCCGAGCCGGGCACGCCGTGGGCCCCCTTGGAGGTCAGCAGGGACACGCCCAGGATCAGCAGCAGGTGGGAGAATTCCAGCGGCGTGTCCGTGGCCTGGGCGATGAAGATGGCGGCCAGCGTCAGGTAGATCGAGAACCCGTCCAGGTTGAACGAGTAGCCGGTCGGCACCACCAGGCCGACGGTCGAGCCGCGCACCCCCATGAGTTCCAGCTTGCGCATGACCTGCGGCAGGACCGCGTCGGACGAGGCCGTGCCCAGCACCACCAGCAGCTCTTCACGCAGGTAGCGCAGCAGCTTCAGGATGTTGAAGCCCGCCAGGCGCAGGATGATGCCCAGCACGACCAGCACGAAAATCACGCAGGTCACGTAGAACAGGGCCACCAGCAGGCCCAGGGATCCCAGCGTGCCCACGCCGTATTTGCCCACCGTGAAGGCGATGGCCCCCAGCACGCCCAGCGGGGCCAGCTTGACGATGAAGCCGATGATCTTGAAGAACACGTGCGACAGGCTGTCGACCAGGTGGACCACGGGACGGCCGCGTTCCCCCAGCAAGGCCACCGCGACGCCGAACAGGATGGAGATCAGCAGCACCTGCAGGATGTCGCCCGAGGCGAAGGCGTCGACGAACGTGGTGGGAATGATGCGCATCAGGAAGCCGACCGTATCGGTGGCGCCGCCCACGCGCGACGTGTAGGCGGACAGGGCGCTGGCATCCAGCGTGCCCGGATCGACGTGCATGCCGTGCCCGGGCGTGAACAGGTAGGCCAGCGCGATCCCCAGGGCCAGCGCGAAGGTCGTCACGACCTCGAAATACACCAGGGCCTTGATCCCGACGCGGCCCACCTTGCGGATGTCGCTGGTGCCGCAGATGCCGTGCACCACCACGCAGAAGACCAGCGGCGCGATGATCATCTTGATCAGCTTGATGAAGCCGTCGCCCAGCGGCTTGAGCGACGTCGCGAATTCCGGCCACGCCACGCCCACGATGATCCCCAGCACCAGGGCGATCACCACCTGTCCAAACAAAGTCCTGTGAAAACGCTTCATTGTCTCGCTCCTTGTTCTCGAGGGTGCGCTGCCGGTCCGACAGCTGATATGTCAGTATGGATTTCTGCATATATTTGATCTGACATGTCAGTTATAACACCAGGCGGATTGACAGAAAAGAAAATCCGAATCAGGGGAAACACCAAGACGTCCCGGACCGGATCCCGGGCGCGGGACGGCGCACCCGGCGCCATCCCCGGCATCCCGCGCGGCAGGCGCGGAATGCCACCCGGCCCGGTCAATCCAGCGCGATCTGCGCCTTCAGCCAGAAGACCCGGCCCGGTTCGTTGATCCGCGTGTCCACGAAGGACACGCTGCCGGGGATGTCCACGCCCGACTTCGACAGGTGCTCGGCGTAGGTCTTGTTCAGGACGTTGTCCACGCCGGCGGTCAGCAGCACGGTCTTGTTCGGGCGCCAGCCGGCGTTGAGCGACAGCACGCCGAAGCCGCCGGTGGGACCGAGGTCCTTGCCCGCGATGCCGCCCATGCCCTCGTCGTAGCGGTTCTGCGCGGCCACCAGGCGCCAGAGGATGCCCGCGGAATACGGCCCCTGGGCATAGTTCAGCCCCAGGCGGGCCTCCAGCGGCGGCTGCTGCGCCAGCGCGGTGCCGTCCGTGCGGTTCCTGCCATATACGTAGGACAGGCTGGCCACGCCCTGCCAGGACGGATGGAACTGCCAGGAGGCGTCCAGTTCGCCGCCCATGACCGTGGCGTCGACGTTGCGGGTCACGCTGCGGTTCCAGTCGATGAGGATGTAGTCGTCCACGCGGCTGTAGAAGGCCGAGGCCGACAGCGCGAAGGGGCCGCTGCGCCAGTTCGTGCCGATGTCCAGCTGGTCGAGCTTTTCCGGCCGGGTGGACAGGAAGGCGCTGTTGGTGCCGTCGGCGCCGCCCTTCATCAGTTCCCAGTAGTCGGGGAAGCGCTCGGAATGGCCGAGCCCCGCATACCAGGTGCTGTTTTCACCGTAGTCCCGCTCGTAGCGCAGGAAACCGCTGGTCAGGGCGCGGTCGTTCTTGCGGCCGGCGGTGAACGATTTGGAGGGCATGCGCTTGTCGCGGGCCTCGACCCAGTCGACCCGCAGGCCGCCGACCACGCGATCGGCGTCGGTCAGGAACCAGGTGCTTTCGCCGAACACGCCATGCTGCTCGAAGCGCATGTCCTCGACCCGGGTCGCCGCGCGATAGGCGGCATCGGCGGCATCGGCCGAGGCCTGCATGCCGCTGCCCCGCGCGCGGTGCACGTCCTGCTTGGCGTCGGCGCCGACGACCAGCTTCCAGGCATCGGCCGGGCGCAGCGTCGCGCTCAGCCGCCCGCCGGTGGTGCGGCGGTCCGGATTGCTGGCCATGTAGGGCTTCATCATGCCCGCCTTCACGTCGCGCAGGGTGTAGTTGTCCATCACGTGGTCCACGTAGTTGTAGTAGACCCGCCCCTCGATCTCATCGACCAGGCCGCCCATGCGCTTGCGCTCGAACATCAGGGACACGTTCTCGCGCTTGAACTTCGCCCCGTCCATGCCGCGATCGGCATAGGCGGCGCGGCCGTCGCTCAAGGCGGCCGACAGTTCGATGCGCGTCTTGTCGTCGGGCGTCAGCCCGACGGCGGCGTGGCTGCTCCAGCGCAGGTATTCGGAATGCACGCGGTTGCCGTCGCCGTCCTCGTAGTCGTCGGCCTGGGCGCGGGTGCCGCCGGCACGCACGTACCCCTGCGGCCCGCCGACCAGCACGTCGGCCATCTGGTCGTTGCGCCCGAAGCTGCCCAGCGTCAGGCTGCCGTCGGCCTTCCAGCCGAAGGATTCCATGCGCTTCACGTCGCGCTCGAACAGCACCACGCCGGCCGACTGGCCCGCGCCGTAGCGCACGCTCTGCGGCCCCTTGAGGACGGTGACGCGGTCATAGGATTCGGGATAGACGTAGGCCGTGGGCGGGTCCATGCGTCCGCCGCAGCCGCCATAGATTTCCTGGCCGTCCAGGAGGATGCCCAGGCGCGAGCCGGAAAACCCGCGCAGGACCGGATCGCCGTCCGTGCCGCCCTTGCGGATCACGGAAAAGCCGGGAATGCTCTTGAGAAAATCCGCGCCGTCATGGGCGGGCACGGGCTGGCGCGGGGCCTTCGGGTCGGTCCGGACCACCAGGGGCTCGTCCGCGGCGGGCGCGGTGACGACCACGGGGGACAAGGCCCGCACGGGCTGGGACAGCGCGGCCCGCGGCAGGCCGAGCGACATCAGGGCGACCGGGATCCCGGCCACCCACAAGGTTTCCTTCTTCATTGAAGTCTCGTTATGCGAAAAGGCTGAAAGACATCCAGGGCCGCCCGCGGCCGATACAGCAGACCGGGGCGGCCCCGAAAACAAGAAAAATCAGGGTTTCAGCACGAACGGGACGGAGGACAGCGCGCGGGCGGCCATTCCCAGGTCCCGGCGATCCGGGCGGCGCAGGGAGTTTCGTCGAACCCTGCCGCGGGCTGGGCCCAGGGCGCGGCCGGCACGGCGGTGCCGGCCATGGCGGCCATCGGTGGCGCGGGGGTGGTGGCGCACAGCGGGCAATGCCCGGTGCGGAGCATGCGCGGCGACCCGGAACCGTCCGGATCGTCCGGGTCGGACGAGAGGTCCATGACCACCATGCCGGCCGGCGTGCACGCCACGATCTGCACGCCCCGCAAGGGGTCGGCCGGCGGGATGCCGGCGAACACGGGCCCGACGACCTGGAGCCAGAGCCCCAGGACCAGCAGCCAGTGGATGACGATGCATCCGCGTGTACGCTTGCCCGCATATCGCATGGGAAGCATTCTATGCGGCATGGCCGGCGCCCCGGTTGACGCCGGTCAAGCCGCGCGGCGGCCCGCGCGGCGCAGATCCATATTTCCAGAAGCGATATGCAGATAGGCCGAAAACCTTTGCGACTTGAAGGGCGTCTCATTAGAATGAAAAACCATAAGACACGGCATTCATATAACCACTTGAATTAATCAAAGCGCCCCGCCCATCATGAAGAAAAAACTCTCCGCCCTGCTGTTCGCCTCCCTGCTCCCCCTGCTGGCCGCCGCCCCGGCCGCCCAGGCGGCCGCCGACGACCTCGCCGCCATCCAGAAGGCCGGCGTCCTGCGCATCGGCACCGAAGGCACCTACGCCCCGTTCTCCTTTCACGACACCAAGGACAACCGGCTCGTCGGCTTCGACGTGGACATCGCCCGCGCCATCGCCAAGCAGCTGGGCGTCAAGGCCGAATTCGTCGAGGGCAAATGGGACGGCCTGATCGCCGGACTGGACGTCAACCGCTACGACGTGGTCATCAACCAGGTCGGCATCAGCCCCGAACGGCAGGCCAAGTTCGATTTCTCCAAACCCTACATCGCCTCGGCGGCGGCGCTGATCGTGCGCGAGGACAACACCACGATCCACACCTTCGCCGACCTGAAGGGCAAGCGCTCGGCCAACACCATCACCAGCAACTTCGGCAAGCTCGCCCAGCGCAGCGGCGCGGAAGTGGTGCCGGTGCAGGGCTTCAACGACGCCATCGCCCTGCTGACCTCGGGCCGCGTGGACGCGACCGTCAACGACCAGCTGTCGTTCCTGGACTTCAAGCACCAGCAGCCCAAGGCCAAGGTCAAGGTCGTCGCCACCGACGACAGCGCCGAGTTCGGCCAGTCCGGCGTGCTGATGCGCAAGAACCAGCCGGCCCTGAAGGCCGCCGTCGACAAGGCGCTGGACGCCCTGCGCGACGACGGCACGTACAAGCAGATCTCCGAGCGCTATTTTGGCGAGGACCTGTCCGCCAAGGTCAAGTAAGCCTGTCTCGCGACACGATCCCCAGGAGTCCCGACCGTGCCGGACTGGCTTCATCTGATGACGGATTCCCTCTGGCCGTTGCTGGTCGGAGGGATCAAATTCACCGTGCCGCTGGCGCTCCTGTCCTTCGCGGCCGGGTTGCTGCTGGCGTTCCTGACCGCGATCGCGCGGCTGTTCGGGCCGCCGCCGCTGGTGGCGCTGGTCCGGTTCTACGTCTGGCTGATCCGCGGCACGCCGCTGCTGGTGCAGCTGTTCGTGATCTTCTACGGCCTGCCCAGCGTCGGCTTCGTGCTCGACCCGCTGCCGGCCGCCCTGATCGGCTTTTCGCTGAACGTGGGCGCCTACAACGCCGAGGTCATCCGCAGCGCCATCGAGGCCATCCCCAAGGGTCAATGGGATGCCGCCTATTCGCTGAGCATGACGCGCGCGCAGGCGCTGCGGCGCACGGTGCTGCCCCAGGCGGCGCGCGTGGCCGTGCCGCCGCTGGCCAATTCCTTCATCGCCCTGGTGAAGGACACCTCGCTGGCCGCCGTGATCACCGTGCCGGAAATCTTCCAGGCGGCCCAGCGCATCGCCTCCGTGACCTACGAGCCGCTGATCCTGTACATCGAGGCGGCCCTGATCTATCTGGCGCTGTGCTCCATCCTGTCGGCCGTCCAGACCCGCCTGGAACGCCATTTCGGCCAGCACGCCGTCTTCACCGAGGGGCAGCGATGATCGAACTCCGAGGCATCCGCAAGTCCTTCGCCGGCCACGAAGTGCTGCACGGCGTCGACGTCGTCGTCCCCGAGGGCCAGGTGACCGCGCTGATCGGTCCGTCGGGCAGCGGCAAGAGCACCCTGCTGCGCTGCGTGAACCTGCTCGACGCCCCCGATGCGGGCCGGCTGACGCTGGGCGAGGAAACCCTGGAATTCCAGCCCGGACGCCATCCGGCGCGGCCGGCGGTGCAGCGGATCCGCCAGCAGACCGGCATGGTGTTCCAGAACTTCCAGCTGTTCCCCCACCAGACCGCCGTGCAGAACGTGATGGAAGGCCTGGTGACGGTGAAGGGCTGGAGCCGCGACCGTGCCCGTGAACGCGCCCTCGGGCTGCTGGACAAGGTCGGGCTGCTGGAAAAGGCCGACGCCTGGCCGTCCAGCCTGTCGGGCGGCCAGCAGCAGCGCGTGGCCATCGCCCGCGCGCTGGCGCCCGAGCCGCGCGTGCTGCTGTGCGACGAGCCCACGTCCGCCCTGGACCCCGGGCTGGCGGCGGAAGTGGTCGCCGTCCTGGCGGACCTGGCCGCCGAGGGCATGACCATGCTGATGGCCACCCACGACCTGCGCCTGGCGGCGCAGATCGCCCGCCAGACCGTGTTCCTGCAGGACGGCGCGGTCATCGAATCGGGACCGTCCGCCGAGCTGTTCCGGAACCCGCGGGATCCGCGCACGCAGCGCTTCGTGGCCACGCTGAAGGCCGACACGGCCGCGTAAGGCGGCCGCGCGGATTCATCAGGCGTGGTTCTCAAGGGTTGGGGCATCTCCCCACCTCGCGGCCCGCAGGCCGCTCGGATTCGCCAGGCGCGGAATATTTCGCCCCCGCCACGCAGGCGACGACGAAGGCCGTGACCGCCAGCATGACGGGCGTGACGGGCTCGCCCAGCAGCCACGCCGCCAGCATCAGGCCCATGAAGGGCTGCAGCAGCTGCAGCTGGCCGACGGCGGCGATGCCGCCCTGGGCCAGGCCCCGGTACCAGAACACGAAGCCGACCAGCATGCTGAAGACCGCCACATAGGCCAGGCCACCCCAGGCGGACGCGGCGACGCCGGTCCACACGGCCGGGCGCAGGACCACCGCCAGGGGCAGGCTGACCGGCAGCGACAGCGCCAGCACCCAGCAGATGACCTGCCAGCCGCCCAGCCGGCGCGACAGGCGGCCGCCTTCGGCGTAGCCGTAGCCGCAGGTGACGATGGCGGTCATCATCAGGGCGTCGGCGCCCAGTGAGCCCGAACCATCCTGGCTGAGCGCGAACCCGGCCACCGAGGCCGCGCCCAGGACGGCGAACGTCCAGAAGGCGCGGGAGGGCCGTTCGCCGCCCAGCCAGGTGCCGAAGATCGCCGTCGCCAGCGGCAGCAGGCCGATGAAGACCAGGGAATGCGCCGAGGTGATGGTCCGCAGGGCCAGGGCGGAAAACAGGGGAAAGCCGACCACCACCCCGAAAGCCACCAGCAGCAGGGTGCGCAAATCGGCCCGCCCGGGCCGGGGGCTGCGCGCGAAGGCCAGCGCGGCCAGGGCCAGCAGGCCGGCCAGGGCGGCCCGGGCCGCCGTGACGAACAGGGGGTCGAGCCCCAGGACGGCCAGCCGCGTCGCCGGCAGCGAACCGCTGAAGATCGCGACGCCGATCATGCCGTTGATCCAGCCGCGCGTGGAGGTGTTCATCCGTCTTCCTTTTCCCGTCCGGGGGTTGAGCGAGGACTCCAGCATGCCTTGCCCTCCGGACCGGATCCAGATACAGTGCAGTACAGTATTAATGAACTGTACTGCCCACCAGGCTCCATGGACGCGCCCCCCTTCCCGCCGCCGGGCCGCACCGCCGGCATCATGCAATTCGTGCGCCAGCGCATCGCGGCCCGCGAATGGCCGCCCGGCGCGCGCCTGCCTTCCCTGCGGGGCATGGCGCTGCAGCACGGCGTCTCCAAGTCCACCGTCGTCGAGGCCTACGACCGGCTGGCGGCCGAAGGCGCCATCCGCGCGCGCGCCGGCGCCGGCTTCTACGTCGCCGGCCCCCTGGCCCCGCTGGCGCTGGCCGAGATCGGCCCGCGCCTGGACCGCCAGATCGATCCCCTGTGGGTATCGCGCCAGTCGCTGGACCTCGGCGCCCAGGCCCTGAAGCCCGGCTGCGGCTGGCTGCCGGACGACTGGATGCCCCGGGACGCCATCCGCCGCGCCCTGCGCCAGGTCGCGCGCGATCGGGACGCGCCGCTGACGGACTACGCCCCCGCCCTGGGCCTGCCAGCGCTGCGCAGCCAGATCGCCCGGCACCTGGGCGCGCGCGGCCTCGCGGTCGATCCCCGGCAGATCCTGCTGACCGATTCCGGGACCCAGGCCGTGGACCTGCTGTGCCGCTTCCTGATCGAGCCGGGCGACGCCGTCCTGGTCGACGACCCCTGCTATTTCAACTTCCTGGCGCTGCTGCGCGCGCACCGGGTCCGCATCGTCGGCGTGCCCCACACGCCCGACGGCCCGGACATGGACCGCTTCGAGGCCGCCTTACGGGAACACGCCCCGCGCCTCTACCTCAGCAACGCCGGGCCGCACAATCCGACGGGCGCCCGGCTGTCGGCCGACAAGGCGCGGCGCATCCGGGCGCTGGCGCGGGCCCACGACCTGATCCTGATCGAGGACGACATCTTCGGCGACTTCGAATCCCGGCCGTCGGCCCGGCTGGCGGCCGAGGACAGCCGCAACCGGGTCGCGCAGGTCGGCAGTTTTTCCAAGACCCTGTCCGCCAGCCTGCGCTGCGGCTACCTGATCGCGCGCGAGGACTGGCTGGACGCCCTGGCCGACCTGCGCACCGCGACGACGTTTTCCGGCGCAGGACTGACCCAGGCCGTCATCGCCCGGCTGCTGCACGACGGCGCCTGGCAGCAGCACACGCGGCTGCTGCGCCAGCGGCTGGCGCGGGCCATGCCCCGCGCGATCCGCCAGTTGAACGCGCTGGGCCTGCGGCCCTGGCACGAACCCGAGGACGGCATGTTCCTGTGGTGCCGCCTGCCGGACGGCATCGACGGCGCCCGCCTGGCGCAGGCGGGCCTGCAGCAGGGCCTGATGCTGGCGCCCGGCAACGTCTTCAGTCAGGCGCAGTCGGCCGGCGGCATGATGCGCTTCAACGTGTCGCAGATGGACGACCCCCGCCTGCCCGATCGTCTGGCTACACTGATCAGGACCTGTCCACGCTGACCCCTTCCGACCTCCCTCCCCGACACACGACCATGCTCCCTCCGCCCGACACCGAAGTGCACAACGCGTTCCAGGGTTCCCTGCGCGCCCAGATCGACACGCTGCCGCCCGCCTGGAAATCCGCGCTCGAAGCCCCCCACCTGCAGGGCATCCTGGACCGGCTCGACGCGATGCTGGCCGAACGGCTGGCCGCCGGGGCGTGCATCTTCCCCCTGCGGCCCTTCCGGGCCCTGATCGAGATCCCGCCGGAAGCGGTCCAGGTGGTGATCGTCGGCCAGGACCCCTATCACGGCCCGAACCAGGCCCAGGGCCTGGCGTTCTCGGTGCCCGACTTCTGCCCCACGCCGCCCAGCCTGCGCAACATGTTCAGGGAGCTCGCCCAGGAATACGGCGAGCCCGACCAGCCGCCGCGCAACAGCCTGGTGCGCTGGGCGCGCCAGGGCGTGCTGCTGCTGAACACCTCGCTCACCGTCGAGGCCCACCAGCCGGCCTCGCACGCCAAGAAGGGATGGGAACACATCACGGACGCCCTGATCATGCGGGTGCTGCGCGAGACCCGCCCCAAGGTCCTGCTGCTCTGGGGCTCGCACGCCCAGGCGCGGCGCGCGCTGCTGGACATGCAGCCCCCGGCCGGCCCGGTCGAGGTCCTGACCGCCAACCACCCCTCGCCCCTGTCCGCCCTGCGCCCGCCGCGCCCCTTCATCGGCTGCGGCCATTTCCGCCAGGCCAACGACTGGCTGCAGGCCCACGGGGAATCAGGCATCGACTGGATGCTGGCCCGCACGCCCCCCGCCGCCCCCGGCTACGGCGGCTGAGGCGCCGCCCTCCGGGTCACCGGCCCACAGGCGGGCGCAGTCGCGGCCCGCGTCCTTGGCCCGGTACATCGCCCGGTCCGCCCGGGCCAGCAGCGTGCCCAGGTCGTCGCCGCCCTGCGGCGCGCAGACGACGCCGATGCTCACGCTCAAGGGCCCGCACACCCGGCAGTCGCATTGCCGCAGCTGTTCGCGGATCCGCTCCGCCAGGCCCAGGGCGCCCTCGGCGTCCATGTCCGGCGCCAGGATCACGAATTCCTCGCCGCCGATGCGCGCGCACAGGTCGCCCTTGCGCACGGCGCGGCGCAGCACCCCCGCGAAGGCGGCCAGCACCCGGTCGCCGGCCTCGTGCCCGCAGTCGTCGTTGATGCGCTTGAAGCGGTCCAGGTCGCACATCAGCAGGGCGACGGTCCGTCCCTGGGCCAGGGCGTCGCGCAGCATGTCGCCGCCCCGTTCGTACAGGGCGCGCCGGTTGGCCAGGTCGGTCAGGGCATCGTGCAGGGCCGCATGGCGGTAGCGCCGTTCCGAGCGCGCGCCCACCATCATCAGGACGGCGAAGGCCACGCCGATGAAGAACAGCATGCCCTCGAACACCGCCATCGGGAAATCGAAGCGCAGCCGTCCCGGTTCGGGTCCCGACAGGGACACCACCACCATGCGGGCGGCGGTCAGCAGGCCGTGCAGCAGCAGGATGCCGGACGGCAGGACCGCCAGCCTCGTATTGCCGCCCTTTCCGCGCGGATCGAAGCCCAGTTCCCACAGGGCCGCCCCGGTATAGGCCAGGGTCGGCAGGCCGTACGCGATCACGCGCGCCACGCCGGAAAACACGAATCCGGGCCATTGGCACACCACGCACCAGGCCAGCGGACCGGCCGCGACCCATAGCCATCGCGGAGGCTTCCCGGAAAACGCCCGCAGGCCGGTCCAGACGCAGGCATGGGCCAGAATCAGCAGGGCGCCGAAACGGGTCACCGACTGCTGCCAGGCCGTGCCCGGATCGGCCACGCCCAGCAGGAATCCCACCCCCATGAGCAGCAGCGCGGCGCCGGTCCATCCCAGCGTCCGGTCGCGGCGCCCCAGCAGGGCCGCCGCCAGGATCAGCCCGCCCACCAGCAGCAGGACCGGGATTTCGGCGATCAGCAGCGTGCGCGCGTCCAGATGGCCCATCGGTCAGGTTCCCATGGAGGATGAGGCGGCCTCGACGGCGCGCGTCCGCGCCGCCGGCGCGGGCATCCGTCCGGACGCGGCCAGGCCCGCCGACTGGCGGACGCAGTCCCGCCCCGAGGCCTTGGCTTCGTACAGCGCCCGGTCGGCGCAGGCCAGCAGGCGGTCCAGGTCGTGGCCGTCCACCGAGGCGCAGGCGATGCCGATGCTCACGCTCAGGCGGCCGGTCGCCCGGGGGCCGCGCTCCGCCAGGGCGCGGCGGATCCGGTCCGCCAGGTCCAGGGTGCCCAGGGGACCCAGGTCCGGCGCCAGGACCACGAATTCCTCGCCGCCGATGCGCGCGCACAGGTCGCCCGCGCGCACCCGGGCGCGCAGGACGTCGGCGAACAGGGCCAGGACCCGGTCGCCCGCGTCGTGCCCATGTTCGTCATTGATGCGCTTGAACCAGTCCAGGTCGCACATCAGCAGGGCCATGTCCCGGCCCTCGCGACGCGCCTGCGCCAGGGCCGCCGCGCCCTGCTCGAACAGGGCGCGGCGGTTGGGCAGCAGGGTCAGCGCATCGTGCAGGGCCGCATGGCGGTACCGCCGTTCCGCCCGCGCGCGCACCAGGATCAGGACGCCGAAGGACAGGCTGATGGCGAACAGGATGCCTTCCAGTATGGTCACCGTGAAATCCGGCCACAGCAGCCAGGACATGCCCGGCACACGGACGGCCGAAACCACGCGATAGAGGTAGAACAGGCCATGGGCGATCAGCACGATCAGCAGGGGGAACACCGACCCGGCGTCCTCGCGCCGTTCCGGCCACAGTTCCCGGCCGGCCGCCACGAGATAGCCGCTCGACAGCAGGGAAAAGACCAGGAGCCGCGCGGCGTCCGAGGCCAGGAACCACGGCCACAGGCACAGCGCGAACCAGGCCGCCGCCCCCGCCAGCAGCGCCCACCCGTACGCGGGCCGGCCCACGTAGATCCGCAGGCTCGCCCAGACGCAGGCGTGGCCCGTGATCAGCAACATGTTGGACAGCACGATGACCGGATTCAGCCAGCCCGGAATCCCGCGCGCGATGCTGACCACGAAGCCCGCCCCGCCGAGCAGCAGGGCGCCCGACATCCACAACAGCGTGCGGTCGCGCCGCCCCTGCAGGGCGGCCAGCAGCATCAGCCCGCCCACGAGAAACAGCACGAAGGCTTCGACGATCAGCAGGGTGCGGGCGTCCAGGTTCAGCATCGGGCCATCGCCTTCTTTTTTCGATCCGGACAGCCCGGAATGTTTCAAAGCATTTCATGCCTGAAATGCCTATGATGATAGACGGAATAACCCTGGAATTTTAGATGACGATCGAATCCGTCCGGCGGTTTTTCGCCGAACACGCGCCCGACCTGGACATCATCGAACTGGAACAGAGCACGGCCACCGTCGCCCTGGCGGCCGAGGCCCACGGCGTGGCCCCCGGCCAGATCGCCAAGACCCTGTCCCTGCGGGCGGGCGAGACGGCCGTGCTGGTCGTGGCGCGGGGCGACGCCCGACTGGACAACCGCAAGCTCAGGCAGGTCTTCGGCGGCCGCGCGAAAATGCTGCCCGCCGACGAAGTCGCCGGCCTGACGGGCCACCCGGTGGGCGGCGTCTGCCCCTTCGGCCTGGCCCGGCCCCTGCCGGTCTACTGCGACGTCAGCCTGCGCGATTTCGACGTCGTCATGCCGGCGGCGGGCTCCACCCGCAGCGCGGTGCGCATCGCCCCCGAACGCCTGGCCCGGCTGACCGGCGCGTCCTGGGTGGACGTATGCCAGGCGGCCGCCCCCGCGGACGCCTGAGCGCCGTCCCGGTTCAAGAGTCGGGAGGCGCGTCCAGCACCCGCTCGACCCCCTCGGCGCCGGCCGCGTCCAGCCGCCCCGCCTGCAGGGCCAGGGCCACGCCCCGGCGGCACAGGCGGTCGTACAGGTCCCGCATGTCCGGATCGACCGCCTGCAGGGCCTGGCGGTGCAGGCGTACCGTCCCGGCGTCCCCGCGCGATACGGGCCCCGGCATGCCGGCCGCCACGCCGCTGCGCGACAGGGATTCCAGCGTGCCCCTCAAGAGCGGCAGCAGCGCATCCAGGGCCTGCCGTTCGGTCGCGCCCCAGGACTGCCACAGGCGCACCGCCTCGGCCAGCAAGGCATGGACGTGCTGGGACGCATAGCCCCCCGAGGCGTGATAGCGCACGCGCGCCCCCGGCGGCAGGGTCAGGCCGACGCAGCCCAGGCGGTGGGCCAGTGCGTGCAGCAGGGCGTCCAGCGGCGGCTCCGCCTCGATGGCCACGGTGCAGCCCGGCAGGCTGGCGAGCGCCGCCCCGGGATCCGCGCCGAAGGCCTGCATGGGATGGAAACCGCCGATCCGGGCCCCCGCCTCGGCGGCGGGCCGCAGCGCGGCGACCGGGGTGGCCCCGCTGCAATGCGCCACCGACTGGCCCGCGCGCCAGGGCACGGCGCGCGCAATGTCCGCGATCAGGGCGTCGGGCGAGGTCAGGAACACCAGGTCGCAATCCCGCGCCACATCCGGCGGATCGCCGACCCGGCAGTCCGGCAGCGGTTCCGCCAGGGCCCGGGCGCTGGCCTCGGAACGGCTGGCGACCCGGACGACCGGAATGCCGGCCGCCCGCAGGGCCAGGGACAGCGCCCGCGCCAGCCGACCCGCGCCGATGAAGCCGACCCGCAAGGCCTGCAACGCGGCCGGCGTCCGGACCACCGCCGATCCCGGCGATCCCGGCGATCCCGGGGCGCCGTCCGATCCATCCGATGCGTGCTGCTCGTCCATCCTCGTCCTCCATCCCGGCCCGCCAGGCGCGATCTCCCTATAATTGTAGGCTTGCGCGTCCGGAAGCCTCCGGCGCCCCGGTCCGTTCCGTTTCCAGTGCCATGCCTCCCGCCTCGAATCCCCTCTCCATCCCCAGCCTGACCGCGCCGGTCGCCATGGGCTACGTGCCGCTGGGCGCGGTGTTCGGCTTCCTGTTCGTGCAGGCCGGCGGCTCGGGCTGGCTGGCCCTGGCGTCCAGCCTGCTGATCTACGCCGGCGCCGCGCAATTCATGATGGTGCCGATGCTGGCCGCCGGCCTGCCGGTCGGCGCCATCGTCCTGGCGACCCTGGTGCTGAACCTGCGCCACGTGTTCTACGGCCTGTCGCTGCTGAACACCCTGCCGGCCAGCCGCTGGCAGCGCTGGTACGGCATATTCGCCCTGACCGACGAGACCTATTCCGTCCTGACGGCGCTGCCCGCCCGGGAACGGGCGCCGCGCATGGCCCTGGTCAGCGCCCTGAACCAGGGCTGGTGGGTGCTGGGCACCGCGCTGGGATCGGCGCTGGGCGCCCAGGTCCAGGTCGGCCTGGCCGGGCTGGATTTCGTGCTGGCGGCCCTGTTCGCCGTCCTGGCCGTCGAACAATGGCGCGCGCGGCGCGACGCCGTGCCGATCTGGATCGCGGCGGCGGCCTACGCCGCCGGCTGCGTCCTGATGCCGTCCCAGGCGCTGGCCATCGCCATCGCGCTCAGCCTGCTGGCCGCCGCCCTGCGGCCCGCGCCGGCCGCCGGAGCCGCCCATGACTGACACCGGCTATGTGCTGACCGTCATCGCGCTGATGGCCCTCGTGACGATCCTGCTGCGCGCCCTGCCCTTCATCGCCGGCCACTGGCTGCGCCGCCACCCCATCGTCCACAAGCTCGGCGATTCGCTGCCCCTGTCGATCATGGTCCTGCTGCTGGTCGACAGCGCGGCCGGCCAGGCGCGCGCCCACGACGGCCTGCCCTGGCAGGAACTGGCCGCCGTGATCCTGGTGGTCCTGCTGCAATGGCGCACGCGCCAGACGCTGCTGAGCATCGCCGCGGGGACCGCGCTGTACGTGGGGCTGCGGGCGCTGTAGGCCCTACAATCGGGGGATCGCCCCCCCTTCTCCCAGGAGCCCGCCCCATGCCCAGCTTTGACGTCGTCTCCGAAGTCGACAAGCACGAACTGACCAACGCCGTCGACCAGGCCAACCGCGAACTCGCCACCCGCTTCGACTTCAAGGGCACGGATGCGAGCTTCGAACTGGAAGGCTACGTCGTCACCCAGGTCGCGCCCAGCGCCTTCCAGCTCAAGCAGATGATCGACATCCTGCGCGGACGCCTGTCGGCGCGCGGCATCGACGTGCGCTGCATGGACGTGGCCGAGCCGCTGGAGAACCTGGGCGGCGCCCGCCAGAAGATCACCATCCGGCAGGGCATCGAGCAGGCCGTGGCGAAAAAGCTCATCGCCGCCGTGAAGCAGGCCAAGATCAAGGTCGAGACCCAGATCAACGGCGACAAGCTGCGCGTGTCCGGCAAGAAGCGCGACGACCTGCAGCAGGTCATCGCCCTGCTGCGCAAGACGGACGTGGAACTGCCGCTGCAGTTCCAGAACTTCCGCGACTGAACGAACGGCCGCGCGGCCGGGGTCACGGCCGCGAGGCCAGCGCCTCCAGGCGCGACGCCAGGGCCTCGGACCGCAGGGAAGCCTCGTAGTGCCCCCGCAGCGCGGCCTCGTCGTACCGGCCGGCCGCCACCTGCGCCAGGTCGGCCTTCATGGTCCGCAGCACCGCCGGCTCGCAGCTCCGGACGCCCTCCAGGTAGCGCTCGACGGCCGCCGCCAGGTCCCGGCGGTCGACCGCCTCGTGCAGGAAACCGATCCGCAGCATTTCCTCGTCATGGATGGCCTGGGCCGTCAGGAACAGCTTCTTGGCCGCCGCCAGCCCCAACACCGTCACGTAGCGGCGGATGCCGCCCGGATAGTAATGCAGGCCGATCCGCGAGGCCGGCATCAGGAACCGGCTGCCGGTCACACCGATCCGGAAATCGCAGCACAGGGCCAGATCGGTCGCCCCGCCATAGACGCTGCCGTTCAGGACGCAGAGCGTGGGCAGGGGGAACCGCTCCAGTTCGTCGAGCATGTCTTCGAAACGGCTGTCCAGTTGGTCGCGGATCGCTCCCAGCGTATAGCCGGAACTGAACGTCCTGTCCCCCTCCCCGGTCACGACCAGTGCGCGCAGACCGTCGCGAGCGGACGCCTGGCGCAGATGCCCGCTGATCACGGCGCAATCGTCCGGCGCGATCCGGTTGTGCTGCGAGACCCGCCGCAGCGTCAGCACGGCGATGTCGTCCTTGAATTCCAGCGAAGGTTCCCGGTCCTGCATCTCGCGTCTCCTTGTCCAGACCGCGGTTCATCATCCGTTTCCGCGGGTCAGACGCCCGCTCCCATCAGCCGGTCCGGCAGCCAGGTCGCCAGCCCGGGGAAGACGGCCAGCACCACGATGAACGCCAGCATGATCGCCACGAACGGCAGGACCCCCAGCATGATGTCCCGCAGCGCCACCTGGGGCGCGACGCCCTGGATGACGAACAGGTTCAGGCCCAGCGGCGGGTGGATCAGGCCGATTTCCAGGTTGATGGTCATGACGATGGAAAACCAGACCAAGTCGATGTGGCTCTGCTGCAGGACCGGGAGGATCACCGGCATGCTCATCAGGATCACGGAGACCGGCGGCAGGAAGAAGCCGGCGACCAGCAGGAAGACGTTCAGCAGCAGGATCAGCTGCCATTCGCGGAGCCCCCAGCCGAACACCCATTCCGCCAGGCTCTGCGTGATGTACAGGTAGGACATCATGTAGGCGTACACGGCGGCGCCGGCCACGATCATGAGGATCATGCAGGATTCGCGCACCGTATCGCGCATCATGGGCCAGACATCGCGCATCCGGTAGGTCCGATACAGGAACACCACCAGGGCCAGCGCCATGAAGGCCGCCACGGCCGCCACCTCCGAGGGCGTGGCGAAGCCGGTGTACATGAACACGGTCACGGCCACGATGATGGCCAGGAAAGGCAGGGACCGGACCGATCCCCGCAGCTTCTGCCCCAGGGTGTAGGTCTCCGGCACCGATCCGCCGCCCTGGCGGAGCCGGTCGAAACGCACGCTCGACAGCCAGGCGTACAGGGCGAACAGCACGACCAGGAGAATGCCGGGCACGACACCCGCCAGGAACAGGCGGGCGATCGAGGTGTGCGTCACGATCCCGTACACGATCAGCGTCAGCGAAGGCGGGATCAGGATGCCCAGGGTGCCGCCGGCCGCGATGGACCCGGTCGCCAGCCGCGCGGGCACCTGGCGGTCGATCATCTCGGGAATCCCGATCTTGCCGATCGCCGCGGCGGTCGCGGGGCTGGAGCCGCACATGGCCGCGAACAGGCCGCACCCCATGATGTTGGCGATCACCAGCCCCCCGGGCACGCGCACCAGCCAGCGGTGCAGCGCCTCGTACAGGTCCTTGCCGGCCCGGGAGGCCCCGATGGTGCAGCCCAGGAGCACGAACAGCGGGATCGTCAGCAGCGCGAAGCTGGACAGTTCGCCGATGAAGACGCTCGAGACGGAGGACAGCGCCCCCGGGTCGCCGAAGACCAGCAGGAACACGATGGAGATCAGGACCAGGCCGAAGCCGATCGGGATGCCCGAGAACAGGACCAGGAACGTGGCGACGAACAGCGCGAAGCCGATCTGCAGTTCAGACATTCTTCATCTCCCCCCGGCGCGCCCCGATGGCTCGCAGGATGTCGAGGACGTACTGGAACGCGGTCAGCAGCATGCCCACCGCCACCGTCGAGTACTTGGGCCAGACGAGCGGCTGCCAGACCCCCAGCGCGCGCTCGTGGGTGGCGTAGGCGTGGATCGTCAGCTCCAGCCCCGCGCAGCCCAGGTAGAAGCACACCGCGCAGGCCAGCGCCTTGGGCAGCAGCGCCGCCCAGCGGCCGGACGTGCCCGACAGCAGGCTGTCCAGCAGATCCATCTTGACGTGCCCGCCCGTGACCAGCGTGTACGGGGAGGCCAGGAAAGTCGCCCCGATCATGAGCTCGATCGCCGTTTCCAGTTCCCAGGAACTCTGCAGGCCGATCCCCCGCTTGAGCACCATCCAGGTGATGATGAGGGTCGCGGCGACCAGCAGGATGGCGGCCAGTACGGCCAGGGCCAGATTGACCCGGGCCATCCATTTTTCCAAAGTGCGCACGACGCCCTCCGGTATCCGTGGACAGGTTTCCCGTCACTTCGACAGGGCTTCGACCGACTCCAGCAGGCCCTTGGCCTCCGGGCTGATCGCGGCATATTCCGGCCACGCCGTCCTGTGCGCCAGCTCCAGCCAGCTCTTGTACTCGTCCTGGGTCATGGCGTGGACCCGCACCCCCGCGGATTCGAACTTCTTCACGGTGTCGTGCTTGATGCGGTCCTGCTCCTTGTTGAAGGACGGCAGCGTGGCCTCGGCGGCCTGCTCGAAGACGCGCTTCTGTTCGTCGCTCAGGCCGTCCCAGGCCTTGGTCGAGATCACCAGGGGCTGGAACACGACGAAGATGGTGTAGTCCCCGCCCAGGGTGGCGTACTTGGTCTGCTCGTACAGGCGCATGCTCATGAAGGTTTCATAGGACGTCATCAGGCCGTCGAGCACGCCGGTCTGCATGGCGTTGTACAGCTCGGTCGACGGCATGGAAAAGACCGAAGCCCCCGCCGTCTTCAGCATCGTGTCGATCGTGCGGTCGGCGCCCCGGAACTTCAGCCCCTTGACGCTGTCGGGCGTCGTGATGGGCCTGGCCGTATCCGCGATGCCGCCTTCGGTCCACCACCAGGTCAGGATGTGGAACCCCTGCTTCCGGGCCACGTCCTGCAGGCGCTTTTCATAGTCCGTGCCCTTGAAGCGCATGGCGTCCCGCACGCCGCTGATCGCGCCGGGCAGGATGGTGACGGAGAATTCGGGCGCCTTCCCCACGGCATAGATCAGGGGAAAGATGGACAGGTCGATCGACCCGTCGGCCAGGGCATCGATCTGCTTGAGCGGATTGCTGATCAGCGACGCGCCGGGATAGACCCGGAACTTAAAGGAAGGGTCCTGCTTCTGCACCTCCTGGATGAACAGCCGGGCGCCGGCGTCCCGTCCATCGCCCTGGGGCCACTGGTGGGAAAGCTTCAAGGTCCTGGCCTGGGCCGCCGAAGCGGCCAGCACGCACACCGAAGCCAGCAATAGGGTCCTGAATCGCATGGTTGTCTCCTGTCATGATTGTGGGCATTCGTCCTCTGCGGGACTTCGCATGCCGGGTCCTGCGGTTGAAAACTGTCCGATCCCTACGTGTCCGCGCCCTGGAAAATCACGCGATCCTTCAGCAGGCGCTCGATCTCGCCGCCCTCCACCCCATATTGCCGCAGCACCTCGACCGTGTGCTGCCCCAGGCGCGGCGGCGGCGAATGCACCGTGGCGCCCACCGAACTCTCGCCGGACCCGTCCTGCATGAAGAACGGCAGGCCGACCTGGCGCAATTCGCCCAGGTCGGGATGCATGACCGTCTCCACCAGGCGCGTCTGGCGCACCTGCTCATCGGCGAAGACGTCCGCCAGCGTATTGATGGGGCCGGCCGGAATGCCGGCCTGGATGAACAGGGCGGTCCATTCCATGCGGCCGCGCGCCTGCAGCCGCGCATCGATCAGATCCTTGAGCTCCAGCCGATGCCGGATGCGGTCCGCGTTGAGCCTGAAGCGGGGATCTTCCGCCAGCTCCGGGCAGCCGAGCAGTTCGCACAGCCGCAGCCACATGTCCTGCGTGGCGGGCGCGAGATTCAAGGGCCCATCGGCCGTCTGGAAAGTGCCATAGGGCGCAATGACCGGGTGGACGTTGCCGCAAGGCTGGGGCACTTCCCCGAGGCTCAGGTACCGCTGCCCCTGCACGCTGAGCAGCCCCATCAGGCTGCTCAGCAGGGAACTGTGCACGTACCGGCCCAGGCCGGTCTGCTGGCGGGCCACGCAGGCGCCCAGCACGCCGATCGCCGCCCACATGCCGGAGGTCAGATCGCCGACCGCGGTGCCCACCCGCATCGGGCCGGTCTCGGGCGTGCCCGACAGGCTCATGAAGCCCGAATAGCCCTGGGCGATCTGGTCGAAGCCCGCCCAGTCCCGGGCGGGCCCGCGATTGCCGAAACCGGAGATCGAGGCATAGATCAGCCCGGGATGCTCCGCCGCCAGGGCTTCGTAGCCCAGCCCCATCTTTTCGGCGGTGCCGACCCGGAAGTTCTCGACCACGATGTCCGAGCGCAGCGCCAGGCGCCGCAGCAGCGGCAGGCCGTCCGGGTGCCGGAAATCGACGCCCACGCCTTTCTTGTTCCGGTTGGCACTAAGATAATAAACGCTTATGCCATGATCGAACGGCCCCCACTGCCGGATCATGTCGCCGTCCGGCGTCGGTTCGACCTTGATCACCTCGGCGCCCAGATCGGCCAGGATCATGGTGCAGAACGGTCCCGACAGGGCACGGGTCAGGTCCAGTACTTTCAGTCCCTTGAGCGGCAAATCCACCGTGGCGTCTCCTTTCTTCGTTTTCATCGATTCTAGGAAAGGCGTCCGGCGAATTGAAATAGTATTTACTGAGCAAGCAATCGGATTTTCTTATCGAAGACCGGCCAGCACGGTCCCGGAGACGCGCCATGAACCTGCGGCAACTGAACTACTTCACCCGCATCGTCGAAACCCAGAACATGACCCGCGCGGCGGAAATGCTGCACATCGCGCAGCCCGCCCTGAGCCAGCAGGTGATGCTGCTGGAGGAGGAACTGGGGGTCAAGCTGCTGAACCGCACGGCCCGGGGCATGCTGGCGACGGAGGAAGGCGAGCTGCTGTACCGGCATGCCCGCACCATCCTGCGCCAGGTGGACAACACCCGGGCGCTGATCTCGCGCAAGCAGGGCGTGGTCTCGGGCACGGTCTCGATCGGCATGGCGTCCAGCACCGCCAAGATGCTGGCGCTGCCCCTGATCCAGCGGGTCAGGGAACGCCATCCGGCCATCGTGCTGGAGATCGTGGACGTGCCCAGCGCCGACCTGACCTCCATGGTCATGCAGGGACGCGTCGACTTCGCCCTGGCGCCCGACCCCAAGAAGCCCAAGGGCATGTCCTGCGAACCGATCCTGCTCGAGGACCTCTATCTGTTCACCCACCCGGCGCTGCGCCGGACCGACGCGCCCGTCTCCCTGGAGGAAATGGCGAAATACCCGCTCGTGCTGCCCAGCCTGCCGAACACGCTCCGGGCCCGGATCGAGCACGCCTTCCTGCAGCGGCACCTGTCCTACCACCTGCTGGCGGAGGCCAGCACATCCGCCATCCTGATCCCCGCCGTCAAGGCCGGCATCGCGGCGACCGTCCTGCCCTACTCCGCCGGCCACGAGGAAGTCCGGCAGGGCAACATCAAGATGCATCCCCTGGCCTTCAGGCCGTCCCGGGAAATCTGCCTGTGCGTGAGCGAGACGCTGCCGATGTCCGTGGCCACGCAGGAAGTGCTCCGGCTGTGCCGCGACCTGGCGACCCGCCTGGTCGAAGAGGGCGCCTGGCAGGGCTGCCGGGCCGCCGGCTAGGGCGGATGCCTCCTCCAGGCGTTGTTCATTTTGCACATATGGATCATAATACGTGCATATTGAACACTCTTTGGAGACCGCCGTGACCGCCCTGCCGAACACCGCGCCGGCGCCGGACGCCGTGCTGGCCAAGGCCGTCCTCCGGGCCGCCGAACAGCTCGGTCTGCGCCAGGCGGGGCTGGCGGACGTCCTGGGCATGCATCGCACCGCCGTCAGCCGGATGAAGACCGCGCAGTCGCTGGACCCCGCCTCCAAGCAGGGCGAACTGGCCCTGCTGCTGGTGCGCCTGGCGCGCGCCCTCTACGCGCTCACGGGCGGCGACGTCGAATGGATCCGGCACTTCATGCGCGCCCCGAACCGCGTCACGGGCGGCGTGCCGGCCGAACAGATCGCCACGATCCAGGGCCTGGTGACGGTCCTGCGCTTCGTGGACGCGCTGCGGGGCAAGATTTGACCGCGCGCCGGGACGGCGCCGGTCCGCAGGCCGGACCCGAAGCCGGCGGGCTGTGGCGGGACTGCGGGGGCGAACGCCGCATCGGCCCCATCCAGGGCCTGCTGCACCGCCTGGTCGAAAGCCAGGAGCACGTCGCCACCCTGGGATACGTGGACACGCTGGAGGAACAGGCCGTCCTGGAGGCCCTGCTCGACGAGGCCAAGCCGCCCTGGCCCGCCGGCGGCGAACGCCTGCACTACCTGCTGCGCACGCCCTTCCGCTACCCGCCGCTGCCCTGGGGATCGCGCTTCGGGCGGCCCCACGAGCCCAGCCTGTTGTACGGCGGCCGCGACCTCGGCGCGACGCTGGCCGAATCCGCCTACTACCGCTTCGTGTTCTGGTTCTCCATGGATGCGCCCCCGGCCGGGGACGCCATCCAGAGCCAGCACACCCTGTTTTCCGCCGGCTACCGCACGGAACGCGGCCTGCGGCTGCAGGATCCGCCCTTCGACGCCCACCGGGCCGCGCTGACCGATCCCGCGCGCTACCGGGCGACCCACGCGCTGGGGACCGACATGCGCGCGGCGGGCGTCGAGGCCTTCGAATACCGCTCGGCGCGCGACCCCGCGCAGGGCCTGTGCGTCGGCCTGTTCACGCCGCGGGCACTGGCCGGCAGATCCCCCCGGGACATGCGCTCCTGGCTGTGCCAACTGAACGCCCGCGAGGTCGCGTTCAAGCCGGTCGGCGACCGCGCCGTCCACACCTACCCGCTCGACGCGTTCCTGGTGGGCGGCCGGCTGCCCATGCCCGCTTGATGCGGGCCCGCACCGGACCCGACAGCGGCTGCCCGCATGCGCGGCTCAGGTATGCGTGGCCGTCCCCAGATACAGCTCGGTCATCCGGGGATCGGACAACAGGTCCGACGCCGCGCCGGACAAGACCACCCGTCCCTGGTCCAGGATATAGCCCCGATCACTGATCTCCAGGGACTGCCTGGCCCTCTGCTCCACCATCAGCACGGCAACGCCCATCTCTTTCAGTCCGATGATCAACTGAAAAACCGTCTGGACCAGCCCGGGCGACAAAGCGGCCGTCGGCTCGTCGAGCACGATCACCTTGGGCTCGCGAGCCAGCGCGCGCGCAAAGGCGAGCTGCTGCCGTTCGCCCCCCGACAGTGTGCCGGCACGCTGCCGCAGCCGCGGCTTGAGCGCGGGAAAGGCCGACAGCATGCGATCGATCCGGTCCCCGGTCATGCCCCGATCGGCCACCTGAAGGTTTTCCAGGACGGTCAGGGTGCGGAACACATTGGTCACTTGAGGCACATACGCCATGCCGATCTCGATCCGGTCCTCGACCGGCAGACGGCTGACGTCCCGGCCAAAGATCGATACCCGGCCGGAGGTGCGCGGCAACAGCCCCAGCAAGGCTTTGAGAAAGGTGGACTTGCCCGCGCCGTTCGTCCCCGCGATGGTGACGATTTCATCGGCCATCACGCACAAATCGATACCGTGGATGATATCGACGTCGGTGTAGCCGCCTGCCAGGGACTCGGTCTTGAGGATCTCGCTCACAATACGCCTCCCATGTAGGCATCCTGCACGATCCTGGAGGCCAGGACTTCGGCCGGATCGCCCTGGGCGATCACCCGCCCCTGGTCCATCACATACAGGCGCGACGACAGCGCCTTGAGCGCTTGCAGATGGTGCTCGACGATCAGCAAGGCGATCCCGCTGTCCTTGAGCCGGCGAAAAATCTCCATGACTTCGCCGATGCGCACCGGGTTCACGCCGGCAAAGGGCTCGTCCAGCAGGATCAGGCGGGGGCGATGCATCAAGACCCGGGCCAGCTCCAGCAGCTTCTTTTGCCCACCCGACAGGCCGGCGGCCGGCAGATCCCGCAGCCCGGACATGCCCAGCATTGCCAGAATCCCATCCGCCTGCACGGTCAGTTGCTGCGTCTTGCGGCGCATGGCGCCACGCGCGAACCAGGCCGACCACATGGTCTCCATCCGGTCGCCCGGCGCGGCCACCAACAGATTTTCCAGCACACTGAGCCGCCCGAACTCCCGGGGCACCTGGAATGTCCGGCACAGGCCCAACCGCGCCCGCTGGTGTGCCGGATGGTTCGTGATCGCATGGTCATCGAACACCATCCGTCCGGTGTCGGCCATGATCTGGCCCGCGATGGCCGCGAACAGCGTCGACTTCCCCGCCCCGTTGGTCCCGGCCAGGCCGACGGTTTCGCCCGCGCCCACCTGAAGGCTGGCCCGGTCGACCGCCAGAAAAGGGCCATAGCTCACCGTGACGTCGCTGACATCCAGCATCATGCGCGCCCTCCCTTGCCGAACAGGCCCTGCGGGCGATACAGGCTGAACATCACCAGGATGAAACCGATCACGCCCAGCCGCAGATGGGCGACCTGCAGGTCGGAGACCCCGGGCAGAAAATCGCCGATGAAGCGCGAGCCTTCGAGCAACAGGACCAGCACCAGGCTGCCCACCAGAGAGCCCCGCATGGTGCCGACGCCGCCCAGGATGATCGACATCCAGACGTAGAACGTGACCAGCGCGACGAACTGCTCCGGCGAGATGAAGCTGATGAAATGGCTGTAGAAGGCGCCTGCCACGCCGCCGAAAAACGAGCCGAACATCAGCACTTTGACCTTGAATCCCGCCGTGCGCTTGCCCAGCGCCACCACGGCGACCTCATTGTCGCGGATCGCCCGCAACACCCGCCCGAAGGCGCTGTGCTGGATCAGGTAGACGCTGCCCATGGCGCACAACACGACCAGCAGCAAGATGGCCAGGAACACGCTGTTGCCCGACGCCCCCGCAGCCAGACCTGGAATCGCGGCGATCCCCTGGACGCCATGGGTCAGCCATTCTTCCTGCTGGATGGTGATGCGCACGGCCTCGGCGAACCCCAGCGTGACGATCGCGAAATAATCGTCTTTCAGCCTCAGGGCGGCGAACCCGATGGGAATGGCCGCCACGGCCGCCAGCAGGCCGGCCAGCAGGATGGACAGGGACACCGGCACGCCGCGCAGCGACAGCAGCGCCGACGCATAGGCGCCGATGGCGAAATACGCCACATGCCCGAAATTGATCAGGCCGGTTTCCCCGTATTCGATGTTCAGCCCGATGGCCAGCAAAGCATAGATCAGGCCGATGATGCAGATAGCGATCAGATATGCGCTCATGCCGCCTCCTTCAACGCGCTTTTTCCAGCAGGCCCAACAAACCGGCCGGCCGGATCACGAGCACCACGATCATCACCAGGAACGCCACCGTGATCTTGTAGCTGGGGCCCACGAACGCCACGGAGACTTCCTGGGCGACGCCCAGCAGCACGGCGCCCGCCACAGCCCCCACCGGGCTGCCGATGCCGCCCAGGATGACGGCGGCAAAGGCGGGAATGACGAATTCCCAGCCGAACTCCGGCAGCAGGACGCTCTTGGCCGCCAACAACACCCCGCCCAGGGCAGACAGCGCACCGAACAGGCACCACAGGAACCAGGTCAGGCGCTTGGAGCGGATGGCGCTGGCGCGCGCCAGTTCGGGGTTGTCGGCAATCGCCCGCAGGCAACGGCCCACATTGGTATAGCGGAACAAGGCAAAGACCACCAGCAGCGCCGCACCCGCCGTCAACACGATCCACAGGTCCGTCGGCAACAGGCGCACGCCATGGAAATTCCAGGCGCGCACCAGCGGGAACGCATAGGTCTTGGGCTGGCTGTCCACCCACAGCAGCAAGGCGCTGCGCATCATGAACGCCAGCCCCACCGACGCCAGCAGGTTCACGACCATAGGGGCCTTCGACAGCTTGCGGAAAACCCACTGGTAGGTCGCCAGGCTGAGCACCATGCAAGCCGCGATCGCCCCCAGGGTCGCCAAGGCGAACCAGGACACGCCTGCGGCCTGCAGGCCGAAAGCCACGTAGGCGCCCACCGTCATCGTGTCGCCGACGGCCACGTTGGGGAACTTGGAAATCCCCATCACCAGGGTCAAGGCCAGAGCGGGCAAGGCGATCACCATGCCCTCGATCAAGCCATTGAGTACCAGATTCGCGAAAAAGACGCTGTTCATGCGCTGCTGCCCGCCCGAACCGTCTTCAATCCAGAGAGATCGTATCGACGCGATCGAACTTGCCGTCCTTGACGACATAGACGCCGAAGTCGGGATTGGAATCCCCGTACTCGTCGAAATTCAGGCGGCTGGAAGCGCCTTCGTAGTCGATCTGGCGGCCGGCATCCATCGCCGCTTTGCCCTGGGCGAAGGAATACACCTTTTCTCCCGGGGGATTCGAGACTTCGCGCATCTGGGCGCTGATCTCGCGCGAGGCCGCTTTCCCGCCCGCCTTGTGGGCCGCCAGCGCCAGGCTGATCACCATGTCGTATGCCATGGCCGCGTATACATTGTCGGACAGCGCCTGGCCCGTGGCCTTCTGGTAGCGGCCGCTCAGGTCCTTGTAGCTGGCGGCATCGACGTTGGACACCGTATCCACGGCGATGATCCCATTCGTGGCTTCGTTGCCCAGCGCCTTGACCAGATCGGGATTGGCCGCCCAGGCCGGAATGATCCAGGCATTTTCATGACCGGACTGGAACCACTCGCGCAAAATGATGGTCGTATCCGGCAGATACGACCCCATGACGATGACGTCCGGATCCTGCGCCAGCACCGTCTGCAATTCCGAGCGGTAGCTGGGCCGATTGGGCTCGTACACGATATTGGCGACGACCTTGCCATGGCCGGCTTCTTCCCAGGCACGGATGAAGCCGTCGGTATTGCCCCGGCCCGACGCATTGTTGAACGCCATGGTCGCGGGCCGCTTGTAGCCCCGTTTTTCGGCAATCTTGGCGAAAGCGCGGCCAAACCGGTCATTGGTGCCCTGAAAGCGCCAGACGAGGTCTTTCTTGTCCACAGTGGACAGCGCGGGGGCGCCGGAGACATTCATCTCGATCAGATCGGCCGCATCCGTCAGCGGCACCACGGCCAGGCTGACCCCCGAGGCCCAGGTCCCGAGAATCGCCTGGACCCCATTGATCTCGATGAGCTTTTTCGCCGCCAGGACGGCGGCCTGGGGCTGAGTCTGGGCATCCTCGGAAATCAGCTTGAGCTTGCGGCCGGCCGCACCGCCCGCGTCGTTGACCTCCTGAACGGCGATCTCCATGGCCTTGAGCATGCCGGAACCATAAGGCGCACCCGCCCCCGTGATCGGCACCAGACCGCCGATGAGCAATTCGGACCCGGACTGGGCAAACACATTGAAGGGCAGCGCCAGGCCGGCCGCGGAGGCGGCACCCAGCTTCAACAGCGAACGTCGGTCAATCGTCATGAGATGTCTCCTTGGATGTTGCCGGTGGCGCCACGGCGACCCGGCATTGTGATGAAACGCGATGGCCCGTGTCCGGGCCCGGGGTGTTCAGGACGCCAGGCCCTCCTTGACCCATGCGCCGTTCTTCATGATGGCCTTCAGGCGCTCGCCCTGGCCCAGCAGCACCCGGATGTCTTCCAGCGGATTGCCATCGACGAACAGCAGGTCGGCATAGGCGCCCGCCCGCACGACCCCCAGCGTGTCGGGCTGATTCAGCACCCGGGCGGCCACCGTCGTGGCGGCTCGCAAGGCCTCCTGATTGCCCAGCACCTCGGCGCGGATCAAGAGTTCGTTGGACTGCTGTTCGTGCGTTTCGCCCAGCAGGTCGGAGCCGAACGCCATGGGAACCCCGGCCCGATGCGCGATCCGCAGGGCCTCGCGCCCCGCTGTGCGGACACCGTCTATCTTGTGCATCAATTCGGCGGGGAAACCGAAGCGGGGGCCGTCATTGGCCAGGGCCTCGTAGGTCACCGACGTCGGCACCAGGAACGCACCGTGCTCGACCATCATCCGGGCCGTTTCCTCATCCAGCAGATTGCCGTGTTCGATGGTGCGCACGCCGCAGCGCACCGCCCGCTGGATCGCCCGGGGTGTATAGGCATGCGCCATGACGTAGGTGCCGGCCCCATCGGCCTCGGCCACGATGGCCCGGATCTCGTCCTCGGAAAATCCCAGGTAGTGGATCGGATCGTTGGGAGATGCCACACCGCCGGAGGCCATGATCTTGATCTGGGTGGCACCCTTGAGGATTTCTTCGCGCACGGCCAGACGCACATTGTCGACGCCGTCGACCACACGGGCGATATTGCCCAGCCTCATCGAGCAGCCGCACGGTTCGAGGATGTCGCTGCGCACCCGGAAGTCGCCATGCCCGCCGGTCTGCGACAGCGCCCGGCCGGACGGGAAAATCCGCGGGCCAGCCACCAGATCGGTTTCCGTCGCCTGCGCCAGCGACCAGTCGGCGCCGCCCGCATCCCGCACCGTCGTGAAGCCGCGATTCAACATCCCCCGCAAGATGGGGATGGAACGAAAACACGCCAGCATGTTGGGCAGCACCGCGTTGCGGGCCAGATTCATGTCCGAAGCGACACAATGGACATGACAATCGATCATACCGGGCATCACCGTCAACTCGGCGGCGTCGTAAGCGCCGGCCAGCAGCCGAGGATCGACCTCGGTCGGATCGAGGACCGCCTCGATGCGCTGCCCCGAGACGAGAACCACCCGGTCCTTGACCAGAACGCCCCGGTCCACATCAAGGACCGCACAATGTTTGATGACTGTCTGCCTCACATCGCTCATCTGGGATATTTCCTCTGCTCGGGATCAGGATCGGGCACGGCCCGGTCGGGATGTCTTGAGTCAGGATAGGAAACGCGCCAGCGTTCGGCAAACCATAATTTTTCCGCGGCCCATGACTTTTACTCATAATGAGAACTTGAGCATGTCACACGAACGCCGCCATGAAGAAAATCTGTCCTTCCATCTCCGAGCTGCAAGCCTTCGATGCGACCGCGCGGCACCTGAGCTTCACGAAAGCGGGCCTGGAACTGTTCGTGACGCAGGGTGCCGTCAGCCGCCACATCGCCAATCTGGAGGCCTACCTGGGGGTGGCGCTGTTCATTCGCCAGAACAATGCCATCTCCCTGACCGAAGACGGTCAGCATTACCTCAAGCACATCCGCAGCGCGCTGCACACCCTGGGCGATGCCACCCAGCGCTTCACACTGCACCGACAGCAGCAGGAGACCATCAACATCTCCGTCCCACCCACCCTGGCCTCGCACTTCCTGTTGCCGCTGCTCGCGGATTTCTACCGGCAGCACCCCGGCACCGTGGTGAACTTCGTCCCCTACGAGCACAGCCACAACTTCATGGACAACGACGATCTGGACATGGCGATCCAGTTCGGCGAGGGCGAATGGCCGGGCTCGCTGTCGGTCTACCTGACGGGCAAAGAAACTTGCGTCTTGTGCACACCCGGCCATGCCCGGCAGCACGGGCTCCACGACATCGACCGCTATGCCGGGGTCACTCTATTGCAGCACGCCAAGGTGCCGCTGGCCTGGGTTCACTGGTTCCAGGACCACAAGCTTCCCTTCGCCACCGCCCACCTGGGGCCGCGTTTCGACCAATACTCGCTCATCATTGAAGCGGCCCGACTGGGATATGGCGTCGGCCTGGTGCCCAAATGCCTGACGGTCGCAGCGCTGGCCAGCGGCGAGCTGATTTCTCCCCTGCCCTCGGGCCAATTGGCCAAGCAGGGCTATTTTCTTTGCATCAAGAAAGACAAGGCCGACACGCGCGCGGTGCGTATGTTCGCTTCCTGGCTCACAGGTCTGAAGCTGGTCTGAGCCAGGCTGCCCTCAAGCCCGCACCGGTGATGGCTCAGGCGGCCAGGGCCAGGATGTCTTCCTGCGCCTGGGCCAGGCCGCGCGCGCGGCTTTCGGGGCCCATGTCCATGCCTTCCGCGCGCACGACGCGGATGTCGGTCACGCCCATGAAGCCGAAGATCGTCTTCAGGTAGCTTTCCTGGTGCTCCATGGCATTGCCGGCGTCGCTGGTCGAATACACGCCGCCGCGGCTGAGCGCCAGGATCACGGTCTTGGCGCCGAGCAGGCCGACCGGGCCGTTCTCGGTGTACTTGAAGGTGCGGCCCGCCTGGGCCACGCGGTCCAGCCAGGCCTTCAGCTGGGCCGGGACGGTGAAGTTGTACAGCGGCGAGCCGATCACCACGACGTCGGCCGCGACCAGCTGGGCGACCAGCGCCTCGGAAAGCGCGTTCTCGCGGCGCTGGATGTCGGTCGGGGCCTCGGCCGACGGCGGCAGCCGGAAGCCCAGCGCGTCCAGCGACAGGGGGGCGGGCGCCTGCTGGGCCAGGTCCAGGTATTCCACTTCCAGGCCGGGGTTCGCGGCCTTCTGCTGCTCGACGATCTTGCGCGTCAGGCCGCGCGTGACGGAGTTCTGGCCGGAGATGCTGGAATCGATGTGCAGCAGTTTCATGATGGGTCCCGTTCGGATGGCAGAGTTGCGAAGGACGTCATTTTCCATTACGCGACGATCATTGATAAGATGCCTTGAAAAGCATAGATTGTTCTATTTTTGATATGAATCGACCATGCACGACCTGAACGACATGCGCTATTTCGCCGAAGTCGTGGACCATGGCAGCTTCGCGGGCGCGGCCCGGACGCTGGGCCTGCCGACCTCGCGGCTGTCCCGGCGGATCGCCCGGCTGGAAGCCGAGCTGGGGGTGCGGCTCCTGCATCGCACCACCCGCAAGCTGTCACTGACGGCCGCCGGCGAGCAATACCACCGCCATTGCGTCGCCGTGCGCGACCAGGCGGACCAGGCCCAGGCCGAACTCGCCCGGATCCTGACCGAACCGCGCGGTCCCCTGCGCGTGTCCTGCCCCGTGACCCTGGCCCAGGCCACCATCGGCCCCCTGATTCCCGGCTACCTGGCGCGCCATCCCAAGGTGCGCCTCGAACTGCAGGTCAGCAACCGCGTGGTCGACCTGGCCGAGGAAGGCGTGGACCTCGCCCTGCGGGTCCGCCCGACCCTGGACGACAGCGGCAGCGCGATCATCAAGCGGCTCGGCCTGAGCCACGGCCTGCTGGTCGCCAGCCCTGAGCTGCTGCGGCGCCACGGCCGGCCGGTGCGGCCCGCCGACCTGGAACGCTTCGACGCGGTCGGCATGTCGGCGGCGGGCGGCAAGGTGCGCCGGCGGCTGCTCGGCCCGCAGGGCGCGCGGCACGAGGCCGCCTGCCGCCCCGCGTGCGTCGCCGACGACCTGATGACGCTGCGCTTCGCCATCCTGGGCGGGGTGGGCGTCGGCATGCTGCCCGACTACATGTGCCACGAGGACATCGCCCAGGGACGGCTCGAGCGCATCCTGCCCGACTGGTCGCTGGTGTCCGGAATCGTGCACGCCGCCTACCTGTCGCGGCGCGGCATGTCGCCGGCGCTGCGATCCTTCCTGGACTACCTGGGCGAAAAGCTGTCGCAGGATCCCGACGGCGACCTGGTGGGGGTTTCCCCGCTGGGCGGCGCGGACGCGCCGGCCGCGGCGGCGCCTACGCGGCCCGCAGCGACCCCATCTCCACGACCCGCGCGCCCAGGTCGCGCCAGCGGTCGGGGTGGCAGGTGAACAGCAGGACCTGGTGGCGCTGCGCGGCGTCGAACAGGACGCGCTTCATGCCGTCCAGGCGATCGCGGTCGCTGTGCACCAGCGCGTCGTCCAGGATGATCAGGGTGGGCCGGCCCGCCTCCCGCAGCAGATCGGCATAGGCCAGACGGCCGATCAGCCCCATCTGCTCGCGCGCGCCGAAGCTCAAGGCGTCCACCGCCTCGTGGACCGGACCGCCCGCGCCCGGACGGATCAGCCGTTCCGGCAGCAGATCCTCGTCCACGTCCAGCCGCGCCTGCGGGAACAGCAGCCGCAGATAATGGTCCAGATGGCGCCGCAGGGGCGCCTGGATGCGGCGGATCAGCGCCTGGCGGCCGGCACGCAGCAGGTCCAGCAGCAGATCCAGGGCCTCGGCCCGGCGCTTCAATTCGTCTCGCCGCCGGCCGATGAATTCCGCCTCCCGGCCCAGGTCGGCGCGCTGCTCCTCCAGCCCATGGGCGCCCAGGGCCTCGAGCGCGCTCCGCACGCGGATGGCTTCCTCGCGGCGGTCGTTGGCATCTTTTTCAAGCCGGGCGGCGGTGAGCGCGAAGCGCTGCGCGTCCTGCCGCAGGATCTCCGGACGGGCGGCGGCGATCCGCGCATCCAGGTCGGCCAGCGCCTGCCGCAGCGCCGCTTCCCGGGCCTGCAGGTCGAGCAGCCGGGCCGCCAGCGCCTGTTCCTGGCGCTGCCGGTCCGGCGCCTGGATCGCATCCCGCAATCGCCGCCATTCGGCCTGCGCCGTCCGGCCGGCCTGTTCCGCCAGGCCGAGCGCCTGGGCGTGCCGCGCCGCCTGCCGCTCGGCGGCCTGCAACCGTTCGCGCGCGGATTCCAGGCCGCGTTCCGCCCCGGCCTCGTCCAGGACATCGGCGCCGGCGCCATCCGCCCCGGCCGGGTCCGGCGGCAGGACCGCCAACGCCTCGGACACGGCCCGGCGCTCCTGTTCGGCCAGGGCCAGCCGGTTCGCCAGATCGTCCACGCCCTGCGGCGCCAGGCCGCCCAGCCGGGATTCGTGCAGGTCGATCTCCTGCCGCAGGGCCCGCGCCTGTTCCGCCCGCTCCTCGGCCTGCCGGAGATCCGCCGCGCCCAGCCCGGCCAGGAGCGCGTCGAAGCGGCCCCGGGTCTCCTGTCGGCGGCGTGCCAGGTCGGCCAGATCCTCTCCCCCGGGGCGGATGCGCAGCCGGCCGATGTCCGGCAAGTCCAGTTCGACGGGTTCCAGCAGCAGGTGTTCGCCCCGGCCCGACAGGGTCTCGTCGCCCGCCTGGATCCGCCGCTGCGGCAGCAGATCGTATTCCAGGCGCGTGGCGGCGGACTGGCGGACCGCGTCGAGTTCGGCCAGCGACCGGTCCAGCGACCGCAGCGCCTTCAGCACCGACTCGTCCAGCCGGATGCCCTGTTCATGGGCGCGCAGCGCCTGCGCGCGCGCCTGCAAGGCCCGCGCCTGTTCCAGATCGGCGGCCAATCTCGCCTGTTCGGCCGCCGCGCGGCGCAGATCGGCGGCCAGGGCGGCGCGCTTGGCCTGTCCGCGCGCCGCCGCCAGCCGGGCCTCGGCCGTGCGATAGCCGGCCTGCGCCCGCTCGACCAGGGCGTCGATCCGGGGCCTGTCCGCCCGCAGCTCATCCACCCGCCGTCCGGCCTGCTCCAGGTCGCCGGCGCGCTGCGCCAATTCCTGGTGCTGGCGGGCGTGGCCGGCCTGCTGGTCGAGGCCGTGCCGCAGGCTGGCGGCGCAATGGTCCAGGGCCTGCGCCTGGCGTTCCCGGTCCTGCTGCCAGCCGGCGACCTCGGCCAGCCGCGCCTCGGCCTCGGCGGCCTGCCGGCGGTAGGCCTCCCAGGGCCGGCCGGCGTCCTCGACCCGCAGGCGGCGCAGTTCCGCCAGCCGGTCCACCTGCTGGCGATAGGCGACGATGTCCCGGTCGAGCGCCTCCAGGCGTTCCCGGACGTCCTCGTGCTGCCGCAGGACCTCGGCATATTCCCCGGTGGGCCGCCCCGTGGACGTCAGCAGCTTCGCCCGCTCGGCCTCGACCCGGGCGATCAGCGCGTCCCCCGCGCTGCTGGCGACGTCGCCCAGGCTCTCGCCCAGGGCGGATTTCAGGTAACGGCCCGCGTGGGCCACCGGACCGCGCAGTTCCTGTCCCTCGCCCTGCTCGATCCACAGCAGGCCGGGCACGCCCCAGTGCTGGGCCTTGCTGGCGCCCTTGCCGGCGAACTGATAGCCCAGCAGTTCCGCCAGTTTTTCCTCGGCCTCGTCGCCGTTGAAACGCCGGGCGCCGACCTCCAGGTCGCAGCGCTTCTGCTTGAGAAAGCGCTTGCTGAGCTTCCAGCGTTCCCCCTGCCACTCGAATTCCAGCTCCACGCTGGGCGCGGCGGAGGTATCGCCCCAGGGCTGCAGGTCTTCCGCGCCACTGGACTTGAAGCGCTCGAAGAACGCCGCCCGGATCGCCCGCACCAGCGTACTCTTGCCGGATTCGTTGGGGCCGGCGAACAGATTGATGCCGGGCTCCAGATCGCGGACTTCCACCGGCTCGCGGAACTGCCGCAACTGTTCGACCCGCAGGCGCAGCAGCCTCATCGCGCCTCTCCCGCCGCCTGATCGCCCAGCAGGCCGGCCAGGATCGCCAGCGCCTCGCGCGCCGCGTCCGCGTCATCGGCGGCCGCGTCCTGCCGCTGGCGCAGCTGCGCGATCACCTCGCCCACGTAGCCGTCGGCCCGCAAGGCGGCCATGTCCTCGTCGGTGGGCTCCAGCCTCAGGCCCGCCCGATGGACCTGCAGGCTGCGGCAGCGCCCCTGCGCCACGGACAGCGCGCGGTCCAGGCGCCGCGCGCCCGCCAGATCGAGGGCGCCGCTCAGCGTCAGGTCCAGCACGGTCTCGGGCGGCAGGCCGTCCAGGCGCCCGACGAGCAGGTCCAGGTCGGACGCGACCGACAGGGTCTCGTCCCAGGCCAGCCAGCGATACCGGCCGATTTCCAGGGACTCCACCGCCGGCGCCCGGCCGGGGCCCGGCACGTCCACCCGCGCGACCCGGCCCGAGCCGTTGTCGCGGAAGCGTTCCGGCTCCGGCGTGCCGCTGTACACGGTGCGCTCGTCCACCTGCTTGAAGCCATGCCAGTCGCCCAGCGCCAGGTAATCCAGTCGCGCGCGCGCCGCCCGGTCGGCGGCGATCGGATTGGGGGAATCGATGTCCTCGGCCAGGAGACCCTGGACGCTGCCGTGCGCCAGGCCGATGCGCGCCAGGCCATCGGCCGTTTCCGCCGCGTCGAACCATTCGGTCAGGTCGCCGTGCGTCTGCCGCTGGATCAGGGGCGCGGCCAGCACCGCGAACCCCAGTTCGGGGAACGCGCGCACGCCCGGTTCCAGCAGCAGGTGCGCGTGGGGCGGCACCGCGCCCAGTCGCTGCGCGCGGGTCCAGACACTTTCGGCCAGGGCGGCGTCGTGATTGCCGGGAATCAGGATCCACGGGCCCTCGTAGCCCCGCAGCGCATTGAACAGGCGCCGGATGGTGCGGTCGGACACCGTCTGGGCGTCGAACACGTCGCCCGCCACCAGGACGGCGTCGACCCGATCGCGCGCGGCCAGCGCGGCGATGCGTTCGACGGCGGCGAAACGGGCCTCGGCCAGGACCGTGGCGTCCTCGGGCGCGAAGCGGCCGTACTGGCGGCCGATCTGCCAATCGGCGGTGTGCAGGAATCTGGGCATGATGGCCGGGATATTGACACCGACCCCGGCCCCGAGTCAAAGCGCGGACGGTCCGCGCGTGTCCGGATCGTCCGGGTCGCGCGGGACCGGCGGCGGTCCGGACCGCCGCCTATTTGGCGAACAGCTGACCCAGGTCCTTGAACGCCTTGAATTCCAGGGCGTTGCCACAGGGATCGAGCAGGAACATGGTGGCCTGTTCGCCCACCTGGCCCTTGAAGCGGACGTAGGGTTCGATGACGAACTTCGTGCCGAAGGACTTCAGGCGTTCGGCCAGGGCTTCCCACTGGTCCCATTCCAGGACGATGCCGAAGTGCGGCACCGGCACGTCGTGACCGTCCACCGGATTGGTGTGGGCGCTTTCCTGGGACGCCGTCCGGGGATGCTCGTGGATCACCAGCTGGTGGCCGTAGAAGTTGAAGTCCACCCACTGCGCGCTGGAACGGCCTTCCTCCAGGCCGAAGACCTCGCCGTAGAAGCGGCGGGCGGCGGGCAGGTCGTACACGGGAATGGCCAGGTGGAACGGGGACAGGCTCATGGAAGGCTCCAAGGGACGAAGAGTGCGATCTGAAAGATCGCGGCTTGAACGATTGTAGAAGCGGATCCGGGAATGCACCATCCGCTGCCGCATCGATGAGGGTCCCTGGTTTATGATTCCGGCTTCGCACCGCCCCGACCGCTCCCATGATTCGTCTTTCCGCGCCGTCCGTCCGCCGTCTCCCCTCGCGGAGGCCGCGTTGAGCCCGTCCTCCCCCGCCCGCCATCCCGCCTGGGGCATCGCCCTGGTGGCGCTGATCGCCCTGGCCGGCCTGTTCTACGTGAAATGGTCGCCGTACTACGACCGCGCCTTCACCGCCGCCCAGACCCATTCCATCGGCGCCTCCATCCTGACGGGCGGCCAGGAAGCGCCGCCCCCGCCCTCGCTGCACGCCGCGCTCGACTACGCGAAGGCCTACGGGCTGGCCATCTGGAAGGCCCTGCTGCTGGGGCTGCTGCTGGGTTCCGCCATCCAGACGCTGCTGCCGCCGCGCTGGATCGAGCGCTGGCTGGGCCGTCCGGACGCCGGCGGCGTCGTGACGGGCGGCCTGCTGTCCATCCCCAGCATGATGTGCACCTGCTGCGCCGCCCCCGTGATCACCGGACTGCGCCACTGCCGCGCCGCGCCGGGCAACACGGCCGCCTACTGGCTGGGCAACACCATGCTCAACCCGGCCACCCTGGTCTTCATGGGCTTCGTCCTGGGCTGGCACTGGGCCGGCCTGCGCCTGGCGCTAGGCCTGGCGATGGTGCTGGGCCTGGGCTGGGCGCTGAACCGCATGAGCCGGGCGGACTGCGCGCCAGTCGACGATTCCGCGCCGGCCGATTTCGAAACCGACCCCGCGTATTTCCAGCCGGCCCAGGTGCTGCGGCGCTGGGTCCGGGCCTTCGCCGGCATGGCGCTGCGGCTGCTGCCCGAATACCTGGTCCTGGTGCTGCTGCTGGGCGCCGCACGCGCCTGGCTGTTTCCCGTGCTGGACTTCAGCATCGACAACGGCCTGCTGTGGATCGTGGGCGCCGCGCTGGTCGGCACCCTGTTCGTCATCCCGACCGCGGGCGAAGTCCCCATCGTCCAGGCCCTGCTGGCGCTGGGCGTGGGGGTGGGACCGGCGGCCGCGCTGCTGGTGACCCTGCCGCCGGTCAGCCTGCCGTCCCTGGCCATGGTCAGCCGCTCGTTCCGGCGATCCGAACTGGCCGTCCTGGCGCTGGGCGTGGTCGTCCTGGGCGTGGTCGGCGGCGGACTGGCGATCGCGCTGGGGTTCGGCGGGTAGGACCGGACGGCGTCGCAAGCGCGAGGATCGGCGCCGAAAAGGCTAGCGGCCCCTACTCCGCCACGGCCAGGGCCAGCCTCTGGATGGACAGCGGCGCGCAGCCCTCGGCGTCGTTGCTGACGGTCACATAGGCCGGCTGGCCCGCGCCCGCGATGCCGCGAATGGCGCGCGCGAGCTCGACGCGGGTGTGGATGTCTTCGCTGACGATGGCGTCGAATGGCGCATGCTGCCTCTGCGCGTCGGCGTAGCCGTACGCGCCGAAGACGCGGTTCAGGCTCCACCGGCAGACCAGCGGACCCGGCCACAATGCGCGCAGCATGGGCAGCTGCGCCTCGATCGGCGGCATCTTGCCATGCAGGCCCAGGCAGAACGTGGCGCCATGCGCCTTGAGTGTGTGCACCAGCGCCTGGCCCAGCAGTTCCGGATCCCGGACCTCCACGGCGACGATCACGGCGGGGTACCCGTCCAGGGCCTGCCGGACGGCGGCCAGCATCAGGCTCAACCTGTCCAGCAGCGGCGCGGGACGCCCGAGCCAGCCCAGGGGCAACGGACTCAGCTGGAAGACGAGCACGCCAAGCTTGGCGCCCAGGCCCGCGAGCGTCGGCTGCACGAAATGCTCGACGGCCAGGCGCGGATCGAGAAAATCCGGATTGGGCTTGAGCGCCTTGCCCTCGTCGCCGCGCACCTGGGCGTCAGTGACGAGGGCCGGGCATTTGACGACGAAGCGGAAGTCCTCGTCGACCTGAGCCGCATAAGCGGCATACTGGCCCGCCGTCAGCGGGCGCCAGAAGGTGCGGTCCACGCACACCGTGCGCAACAGCGGGTGTTGATGGTAGGCCCCCAGCCCGTGTTTCGACAGCGTGCCCGGATCGTATTCACCCTCCCAGACCAGGCCTTCCCAGCCCGGGTAGGACCAGGTGGAGACCCCGAAACGCAGCGACGCGGGCAACCGCCGCGCCAGCGCGCGCCAGTCTTCCGCGACGGGCGCGATGCGCACCCTGGCCGTCTGCCGTCGGGTGGAAGATGCCGGGTTCGCGGGAGACGCCGCCTGGGTCAGCGGTTCAGCCGGCGTCCCGGGAACCGCCTCTCCGAAAAGATCGCCTTGCATGCAGGTCGTACGAGCATTGGAACAGGCTCAAGGGTACCGCAACGGCAAGGATCGATCCGCGGGATGTCTAGCCGGCGCGCGCCGGGGCGTCTCCTCTGCCGGGAAACGGCCGGAACGCCGTCAGGATCAGCATCGCCACCAGGCCCAGGCCGGCCGAACCCACGTACATCGGCGCATAACTGCCCAGCCGATCGTAGATCCAGCCGCCCAGCAGGGGCCCCGTGGACATGCCGAGGCTGCCCGCCATCGCCGACGCGCCGATCAGCGTCCCCATCATGCTCAACGGGAAATTCTCGCGAATGAGCACGGCATAAAGCGGCATCGTCCCGGCATAGATGAAACCGGTCACCGACGCCACGGCATAAAAGCCGCCGAGCCGGCTGACGGATACGTAGGCCAGCACGGCCAGGGCCTGCGCCAGCAGGCCGAGGACCAGCACCCGATGCGCGCCGAACCGGTCGCCCGCCAGGCCGAAACCGAGGCGGCCGAACATGCCGGCCAGCCCCTCGACGCTGTAGATCGACACCGCCGCGATCGTCGGAATGCCGCACGTCATGGCGTAGCTCACCGTATGGAAGATCGGACCCGAATGCGTCGCGCAGCAGAAGAAATTCGCCGCCATCAGCAGGACGAACGGCCGCGAACGCACGGCCTGATGGACCGTCATGTCCGCCCGATCCCGGGCATCGCCGGCAGCCAGGCCGGCGGATCCCGCCTCCAGCGCCGGCGGCCGGCGCACCAGCAACGAGACCGGGATCATCAGCACCGCCACGATCCCGGCGATCGCCAGCATGGCGTTCCGCCAGCCGTGAGCCTCGACCAGCCAGCCCGCGAGCGGGGCCATCGTCATGGGAGCCATGCCCATGCCGGCGGAGACCAGCGAGACCGCCAGACTGCGTCGCGTGTCGAACCAGCCGGTGACGCACGCCATCATCGGCGCAAAGATCGCCGCCATCGCGCCCCCTACCAGCAGACCGAACGCGCACTGGAATTCGCCCAGGGACGACGCCTGGCTGGCGATCGCCAGGCTGGCCGCCAGCACCATCGATCCTCCCAGCACGACCGGCCGCGTGCCGTAGCGGTCGGACAGGCCGCCCCACCCCAGGCTCGCCACGCCCATGGCGAGGAAAGCGATGGTCATCGCCGCGGAGATGCCCGTGACGGACCAGCCCGTATCCTGCGCCATCGGCCGCAGGAAAACCGGCAACGAGAACATGGCGCCCATGGCGATGCAGCCCAGCAGGCCCCCGGCCGCGACGATGACCCAGCGATAGGAATGGCCCATGCGTTTTCTCCGAAGGTGAAAAACAGGCGCCTTCGCCTTCAGGTCGCGCCGGGGACGTTGACCATCCAGGGCGTGCCGAAGCGGTCGGTCACCATCCCGAAACCGGCCGACCAGAACGTGGCCTGGAACGGCATGGCCACCTGACCGTCCCGGGCCAGGCCGTCGAACACGCGCCGCCCCTCGGCCGCGCTGTCCACCTGGATGGCGACCCACATGCCCTGCGGCTTGCGGTAGCCGCCCGCGCAGGCTGCGTCCGCCTGCCCCGGCATCGCCGGCATCGTGTCCGAGGCCATGATGGACTGCGCCCCCGCCTGCAGGTGGGCGTGCATGAGACGGCCCTTGGCGGCCTCCGGCAGCGGCGGCATGCCTTCCATGGGCGGCATCTCGCCGAAGGTGGACTGGTACACGATGCGGCCGCCGAACAGCTCCGCATAGAATGCCATGGCCTCGGCGGCGTCGCCGTCGAAGTTCAGATAGGGCACGAATTGCATGGATGTCTCCTGATGTGGGTAAATATGCGGAAATTCGATGCTCCGATGCCACTCATTGTGGACACCGTTCACATATATTGAGGTCTAAAATGAACAGCGTCCACATTCAAAATGTGCGTGTTTGTAAACGATGCCTCCGAAAACCGATCGTCCGCCCTCGTCCGTAGCCCCCAGGCCGCGCAAGACGTATCGCCATGGCGACCTGCGCGCCGCCCTGATCGAGGCGGGCCTGGCGCTGGCGCGCGAAGGCGGCCCTCAGGCGGTGGTCTTGCGCGAAGCCACGCGACGGGCCGGGGTGGCGCCGAACGCGGCGTATCGTCATTTCGCCAATCGCCAGGCGCTGTTCGAGGCCGTGCGCGCCGCGTCCCTGGGCGCGCTGGCGCGCGCCATCGAGGCGGAATTGCGCCCGGCCGAGGCGTTGCCGGATCCGATCGAACGCGCCCGCGCCATGCTGGCCGCCGTGGGACGCGGCTACCTGGGCTTCGCGCAGGCGGAAACCGGATGGTTCCGCACCGCTTTCGCGTTCGGCGCCTTCGATGTCGAGGTGCCACCGAATCCCGCGCACACAGCCGACAAGGGGCTGAATCCGTTCGAGCTGTTGAGCCATGCGCTCGACACCCTGGCGCAGGCCGGCGTGTTGCCCGCGGACCGGCGGCCGGGCGCCGAGTTCCTGGCCTGGTCCTCGGTCCATGGCCTGGCGCTGCTCATCATCGACGGCCCGTTGCGCCACGCGCCGCCGGACGTGCGCACGGCGCTCGGCCTGCGGCTGCTGCGGATGGTGGAGAACGGGTTGTGAATCGCGACGGATCCGGACTGCGCCGGGTTCATGAGAATGCCGGCGCAAAATCCGCCAGATCACGGGACGGAGCCCCGGCGACAAAGAGGATCTGGAAATGAGCGATATGCTCGTCCGGCAGGAAGCAGGACTGGAGCGGGTGATGGGAATCGAACCCACGCTTGAGGCTTGGGAAGCCGCCGTTCTACCATTGAACTACACCCGCATCGAGGAGGATCGATGACGGCAAGGATTCATTGGTAAAATCGAGGTTCACCAAGTCCCTTGCAGCCCGACATTTTAACAGCATTTTGAACCTGCCCAAATCCCCCCCGCCCGTCGTGACGGCCCAGACTCCGTCGGGCAGCACGCACATCCGCAGCTTCGTCCACCGCCGCGCCCACATCACCCCCAGCCAGGAACAGGCGATCGCCGAATGGCTGCCGCGCTGGTCGATCCGCTACCAGGACGCGCCCATCGACCTGTCGGCGGCCTTCGGCCGGACAGCGCCGGTGATCCTGGAAATCGGCTTCGGCATGGGCGAGACCACCCAGAAGATCGCCCAGGCCCGGCCCGGCGACAACTTCCTCGGGGTGGAGGTCTTCAACGCCGGCGTGGGCGCGCTGCTCAAGCGCATCCACGAGAACGGGCTGGAGAACATCCGCATCATCCAGCACGACGCGGTCGAGGTGCTGCGCGACATGATCGCGCCGGGCTCGCTGGCCGGCGTGCACATCTACTTCCCCGACCCCTGGCCGAAGAAGCGCCATCACAAGCGCCGCCTGATCCAGCCCGCGTTCATCGAACTGCTGGCCGGCCGCATGGCGCCGGGCGCCTACCTGCATTGCGCCACGGACTGGGAACACTACGCCCAGCAGATGCTGGAAGTCCTGTCGGCGGCGCCGTCCCTGCAAAACACCTGCGCGGACTACGCGCCGCGTCCCGACTACCGCCCGCTGACCAAGTTCGAGAACCGCGGCCTGCGCCTGGGCCACGGGGTCTGGGACCTGATCTTCACGCGACGCCCCACGGCGGACGCCGCGCCCGCACCGGAGGCCACCTGATGTATCCAGAAATCGAGCCCTACGCGCAAGGCTTCATGGACGCCGGCCACGGCCACCGCGTCTACTGGGAACTGTGCGGCAACCCCCAGGGGCAGCCGGTGACGTTCCTGCACGGCGGGCCGGGCGCGGGCTGCTCGCCCGCCCACCGCCGCCTGTTCGACCCCGAACGCTACAACATCCTGCTGTTCGACCAGCGCGGCTGCGGCCGGTCCACGCCGTCCGCCGACATCGAGCACAACACCACCTGGGACCTGGTCGCCGACATCGAACGCCTGCGCACCGAGGTCCTGCACGCCGACCGGATGGTGGTGTTCGGCGGCTCCTGGGGCTCGACCCTGGCGCTGGCCTACGCCGAGACCCATCCGGAACGCGTGCGCGCCCTGATCGTGCGCGGCATCTTCCTGCTGCGCCAGGCGGAACTGCGCTGGTTCTACCAGGAAGGCGCGTCCTGGCTGTTCCCCGACCTGTGGGAAGACTACCTGGCCCCGATCCCCGAGGCCGAGCGCGACGACCTGATGGCCGCCTACCGACGCCGCCTGACGGGCGACGATCCCCAGGCGCAGCTGCAGGCGGCGCACGCCTGGACCCAGTGGGAAAGCCACACCATCAGCCTGCTGCCCAATCCGGCGCACCATCGCGCGCACGCGGCCGACCAGGCGGCGCTGGCCTTCGCCCGCATCGAGAACCACTATTTCGTGAACCGGGGCTTCATGGAAGAAGGCCAGTTGCTGCGCGACGCGCACAAGCTGGCCGGCATCCCCGGGGTGATCGTCCAGGGCCGCTACGACGCCTGCACCCCGGCCAAGTCGGCCTGGGACCTGCACCGCGCCTGGCCGCAGGCGGAATTCCACATGATCCCGGACGCCGGCCACGCCTTCGACGAACCCGGCATCCTGACGCAGCTGCTGGCCGCCACCGACCGCTACGCGGGCGACTGAGGAGACCGCGCATGAGCCTGAACATCCTGCTGAACGGCGCCGACACCGCCCTGGACGACGTGCGCACCGTCCATGACCTGGTGGTCCATCTGGGCTACGAGGGCAAGCGCATCGCCGTGGAACGCAACGGCGACATCGTGCCCCGCAGCCAGCATGCCCAGGCCCCGCTGGCCGAGGGCGACCGCGTCGAGATCGTCGTGGCGGTCGGTGGAGGATAAGACGCGACGCGGGGGGATGCCCCGATCCAAGACGATCCCAGGCGTGGCATACTTCCACCAGTCACCGCATCCCCAAAGGCGCACCATGCAAGGCCACCCCGAAGTCATCGCCTATCTCACGAAACAGCTGCGCGGCGAACTGGCCGCGCGCGACCAGTATTTCCTGCATTCGCGCCGCTACCAGGACCTGGGCCTGGCCAAGCTCCACGCCCGCAGCGATCACGAGATGCAGGAGGAAACCCAGCACGCCGACGCCCTGCTGCAGCGCCTGCTGATGCTCGAAGCCGAGCCCGACATGCGCCCCGACGCCTTCACGCCGGGCACGGACGTGCCCGGCATGCTGCGCGCCGACCTGGATCTGGAATACGAAGTGCGCGCGTCCCTGCGCGAGGGCATCTCGATCTGCGAGACCCACGGGGACTACGTCACCCGCGACCTGCTGCTGACGCAATTGCAGGACACCGAAGCCGACCACGCCTACTGGCTGGAAAAGCAGCTGGGCCTGATCGAGAAGATCGGCCTGCAGAACTATCTGCAGTCGCAGACCTGATCCGCCAGCCGCCGACCCCTCGACCCGATCCGGTCCGCCCCGCCTGACAGGCCGGGACAGGGCCGGACACGCCAGTGCGGGGGGACGGTCAGCGGAAGCCGCCCCGGCCGAATCCGCCCAGGCCCTTCATCCCGCCCATGGCGCGCATCATCTTCGCCATGCCGCCCTTTTTCATCTGCTTCATCATGCCCTGCATCTGCTCGAACTGCTTGAGCAGGCGGTTGACTTCCTGGACCGGCACGCCCGAGCCCGTGGCGATGCGGCGCTTGCGCGAGGCCTTGATGAGTTCGGGCTTGGCGCGTTCCAGCGGCGTCATGGAATTCAGGATGCCTTCGGTGCGGGCCAGCTGCTTTTCCGCCTGACCGCCCTGCACCTGGGACGCCGCCTGGGCGAACTGCGCCGGCAGCTTTTCCAGCAGCGAACCCATGTCGCCCAGCTTCTTCACCTGCTGCAGCTGGTCGCGGAAATCGTTCAGGTCGAAGCGGTCGCCGGACTTCATGCGCGCGGCGAGCTTCTGCGCCTCGGCGATGTCGATGTTCTTCTGGGCCTGCTCGACCAGCGACACGATGTCGCCCATGCCCAGGATGCGCTGGGCCATGCGTTCCGGGTGGAAGGGCTCCAGCCCGTCCAGCTTTTCCGACACCCCGACGAACTTCAGCGGCTTGCCGGTGACCTGGCGCACCGACAGCGCCGCGCCGCCGCGCGCGTCGCCGTCCAGCTTGGTCATCACCACGCCGGTCAGCGGCAGCGCATCGGAGAAGGCGCGCGCCACGTTGACCGCGTCCTGGCCCTGCATCGCGTCCACCACGAACAGGGTCTCGATCGGCGAGAGCAACTGGTGCAAATCGCGGATCTCGTCCATCATCGCCTGGTCGATGCCCAGGCGGCCCGCCGTGTCGACGATCAGCACGTCGTAGTGATGGCGCCTGGCGTGGTCCAGGGCGTCGCGGGCGATGTCCCGCGGCTTCTGCGTGGGCTCGGTCGGCAGGAAATCGACCCCCACCTGGGCGGCCACGGTCTTCAGCTGGTCGATGGCGGCCGGGCGGTAGACGTCGGCGCTGACCACCAGGACCTTCTTGCGGCCGGTCTTGCGGCCGTACTGGACGTGGTTGCCCTCGGACAGCCATTTCGCCAGCTTGCCGGTGGTGGTGGTCTTGCCCGCGCCCTGCAGGCCGGCCATCAGGATCACGGCCGGCGGCTGGGCCGCCAGCGACAGTTCGCCCGCTGCGGCGCCCAGGTCGCCGCCCATCAGCGCGGTCAGTTCCTTGTGCACCACCCCGACCAGCGCCTGGCCCGGGTTCAGGCTGCCGACGACCTCCTGCCCCAGGGCGGATTCCTTGACCCGCGCCACGAAATCGCGCACCACCGGCAGCGCCACGTCGGCCTCCAGCAGCGCCATGCGGACCTCGCGCAGCATCTCCTGGGTGTTGGCCTCGGTCAGGCGGGCCTCGCCGCGCATGGTCTTGACGACGCGCGACAGGCGGGATGTCAGGTTATCGAGCATGATGCCGTATCCGTAAAACTGGTTGATCCGTCGGCCAGCGCATAAAATGGATGCTTTTGGGGCGCGGCCCTGCGCGCCGGACACCGACAGGACTATGTCAGTCAGCATTGTATTTCACTTGCTCGCCGCGCTGGCCTATGCCGTACTGGGCGTCGCCCTGTGGCGCCCCATCGCGCGGGCGAGCGACGTCCGTCCCACCAGTACCATCGGCCGCAGCTGCCTGCTGGGCGCCATCGCCCTGCACGGCATCGGCCTCGCGACCGCCGTGCTCGCGGCCGACGGCCTGTACCTCAGCTGGGCGCTGGCCCTGTCCACCGCCATGTGGCTGGGCATGATCGTCTTCTGGATCGAAAACTTCCTGCTGCGCCTGGACAGCCTGCTGCTCCTGCTGCTGCCCACCGCGGCGCTGGTCAGCCTGCTGGCCGCCGCGTTCCCGCAAGGCTACCTGGTGCCCCACGCCAGCAACGACTGGCTGCGCGTGCACCTGCTGATCGCCATGACGGCCTACGGCCTGATCACCGTGGCCGCGCTGCACGCCATGCTGATGACCGTGCTGGACCGCCACCTGCACCGCCCCATCGAATCCGCCGGCGAACAGGGCACCATCGGCCGCGCCATGAGCGCCATGCCGCCGCTGCTGACCCTGGAACAGCTGCTGTTCCGCCTGATCTGGATCGGCTTCGGCGTACTGACGCTGACCGTCCTGACCGGCATCGTCGTGTCCCTGCGCCTGGGCGGCCACGCCCTGCCCATGGACCACAAGACCGTCTTCACACTCCTGTCCTGGGCCACTTTCGGCGTGCTGCTGGCGGGGCGCCACATCCAGGGCTGGCGCGGCCGCGTCGCCCTGCGCTGGACGCTGGCCGGCTTCGCCTTCCTGCTGCTGTCCTACACGGGCAGCCGGTTCGTCCTGGAAGTCATCCTGCAACGAGGCACTCTTGGGTAAATTCCTGCTCTGGGCGATCATCATCCTGGCCGTCCTGTTCGTCTCCCGCGTCCTGAGCCACCAGAAGGCCAATGCCCGCCAGGCCGCCGCCCGCCGCCAGGCCGACGACGCGCGCGCCGCGTCCGAAACCATGGTCCGCTGCGCCCACTGCCGCATCTACCTGCCCCGGTCCGAGGCCTACCAGAGCCAGGGCAAGACCTGGTGCTGCGCGGAACACGCCCGGCTGGGCCTGGGGAAATAAGTGGCGGCGGGGGCGTCTTCCAAGCCCGCGCCGGGACTGTCCCTGTCCATCGGGCCGGATGGCTGGCTGACCGGAAGCGCCGGGGAGACGATGGATCCACCGCCTGTGGACGGCACCGGCCACCGCACGGTTGCCCCCGGCATCCTGCGCCGCCCCTCCCCCAACCACGACCAGCGCCCCGACGGCGAGGATCCCTGCCTGCTGGTGATCCACAACATCAGCCTGCCGCCCGGCGTGTTCACGGGCGACGCCATCATCGATTTCTTCCAGAACCGCCTGGACATCTCATCCCACCCTTGGTTCGAGAACATCCGCGACATGCGGGTCTCCGCCCATTTCCTGATCCGCCGGGACGGGACGATCGTGCAATTCGTGCCGACGGTTTTGCGGGCATGGCATGCGGGGGTGTCGTCCTTCGAAGGCCGGGAGCGCTGCAACGACTTTTCCGTCGGGATCGAACTGGAAGGCACGGATACGCTGGCGTACACGGATGCGCAGTACGAACGGCTGGCCGCACTGGCGGCGGCGATCCGGGCGCGGCATCCGATCCGGGCGGTGCGAGGGCACGAGCATATCGCGCCGGGGCGGAAGACCGATCCGGGACCTGCCTTCGACTGGGAACGGTTTGGACGGGGTCGGGAACCAGGCTTTGCACAAGAGGCAGGCACGCATGACACCACGTATCACCGTCATCACCCTGGGGGTCGATGACCTGGAGCGATCCCTGCGGTTCTACCGCGACGGATTGGGGCTGGCGACCGAGGGCATCATCGGCCAGGAATTCGAGAACGGTGCGGTTGCGTTTTTCGACCTGCAGCCAGGGTTGAAGCTGGCGGTCTGGCCGCGTGCGAGTCTGGCCAAGGATTCGGGGCTGCCGCTGGGTTCGGCCAGCGCCACGGAATTCAGTTTGGGACATAACGTGGCTTCGCGCGCCGAGGTGGATGAGGTGATGGCGCAGGCCGCCGCCGCGGGTGCCGTGATCGTGAAGGCGGCGCAGGAGACGTTCTGGGGCGGGTATGCGGGATATTTCCAGGACCCGGACGGGCACCTTTGGGAGGTGGTTTGGAATCCGGAAATGATGCCTGTGGTGAATTGTCGATAGGCTGTATTCATCCAGCTTGAGTCTGGGGATAGGACGGCACCGCTGACTCCCTGGCGCAGGCGACGCCATGAGGAAATAATTCTTCGGCGGCTTGCGCGATATCCAGCAATAGCCCATCGGAAAATCGGGCGCCGATCGCCTGGAGGCCAACGGGGAGGCCCGCGCCGGTGCGACCCACTGGCATATTCGTCGCTGGCTGACCCGTGAGATTCGCAAGAAACGCGAACGGGGACCACTCCCGCTCATTTTCGATTCCCGCCTCATCGCGATGAGGAAACCGCCGCCCCACGGGAAACGCCGATGTCGCCGTGGTCGGTGTCAGCAATACGTCATAGATATCCGTGAAAACCTGAAATGCATGCCTGATACGACGCCGCGACTCACACGCAAAGTCGAACTCCTCGGCAGTCCATTTGCGCGTGGCCAGTTCGTGAATATCAGGCGAGACGGAAAACTTGTTCGCGATCTGCGCCAGTTCAAACCGATTCGCGTCCATCGCGACCGTCGCGAGAAACGTGTTGCGCAGCTCCGCAAGCGGCGGGAGGTCCGGGGACACAAGAGACAGGTCCCAATCGAGCGCGGCAGCGAGCTGCGTGACCGCGCGCCGCACGATCCCGGCCACTTCAGGATTGACATTGGCCACACCCAAATCAGTGCTGTAGGCCACCCGCAGTTTCATCGCCCTCGAACCGTCGGGACGCTCCAATTCCATGCATGCTGCCGATGCCGAATGCCAATCCCGGATGTCAAAACCCGCGATGGCCTGCAAAATGAGCGCACTGTCCTCGACCGTTCGGGTGATAGGGCCAATGCATTCAAGCGACTCCCAATTGGCGAGCCCGCTTCGAAGGTTCACCCTGGCAGACGGATAGAGCGGTACAAGTCCGAATGTTGGTTTGATTGAAAACACTCCGCAGACAGCCGCAGGCACACGCAACGATCCCCCTCCGTCGCTCCCGAGCGCCACGGCACCCATACCCGCGGCCACCGCGGCGGCGGCGCCACCAGAGGACCCTGCCGCCGTCATCTGCAAATTCCAGGGATTTCGAGTCGGGCCGAACAGGGCGTTGTCGGTCACGACCCCAAAGCCGAGTTCGCGCGTATTGGTCTTGCCGATCAACACGCCCCCGGCGGCGCGGAGCCTGGCTACCGCGATTTCATCTTCGACCGGTATCCAATCGGCATGGGCGGCACAGCCGAGCGTTGTACGGACACCCGCCGTCGGAATGAGGTCTTTGACGGAGAATGGGACCCCATGCAACGGGAACAACGGCGCGCCTGCCCGACGCTCCCGATCGCTCCGTGCGGCATTTTCCAGTGCAGCGACGTCGAGCGTGCAGTATGCATTGATCTCACCGTCCACCGCGCGTATGCGCTCAAGGACGGACTGCATCAGTTCCTCCGCAGACCACTCCCCAGCCCGGACTCCGCGCGCTTGCTCCGCCGCGGATAAAGACCATAGAACTGAGCCCATTAAATGATTCTCCTCGTTTGCGCTCTGAGAACATGCTTCACAAACCACAACCGAGCACCGCGGCCAGGGTTGCAATAAATCGACGCGCCGATGTTTTGCATCCCCGCGACCCCGCCATTCGACGCGACACGGCAAGCCGCATGGGGGTTGGCTCGCCTTGATAAGACAATGGAAGGCCCCGCCCCACGCCGCCTTTCGGTCGTAAGCCAGTCGTGCCTGAAGTGGTTCTTAATCCCCGGCTGGATCCCCGGTGGAGTCATTTTCCGCGGCAAAGTGCGCCGCGAGGTCGAGTGCGCGACACTGCCATACCGCGCGGCGCTTGAAAATAATCGCCAGCGCCCGCTCCAGCGCCCAAATACGCTGCGGCGTTCCGATCAGCCACGGATGGAGATGCAAGCCGAACACGCAACCTGAAGACCCCCCTTCATTCCAAAGGGTATTAAAGGCCTGGATGACGGAATCCAGATATACGCGCGTGGAAACCTGCCTATGCCAGATCATCTGCACATCGTCCCATTGCTCCTGAGCGGGAATGGACACGATGGCTGGCTCCGTGCGCATAAAATAAGGCTGATCGTCGTTTGACCAATCCGCGACATAACTCAGACCAGCCTCGGCCAGTAAACTCGGGGTTCGATGCGACTCACCGTAGTCCTGTCCGATCCAGCCTTGCGGAGCCATTCCCGTGTATTTTTCCACCACGCTTATGCTGTCGCCAATGTAGTCGCGTTCCTCCGTCTCGCTCATGCGTGAGCTGATCATCCGAGTGGCGCACTGTCCGTGCGCCGCGAACTCGTAACCTCGCCGCAGGCAACTGTCCACCAGGAACGGATAACGGCGGCATGCATCGGAATTGGCCGCCACGGTTGCCTTGACGCCGTACTGATCGAGCAGCTTGAGTATGCGGAAAATACCCACCCGGTTTCCATACTCACGGAAGGAGTACGACCGGTAGTCCGGGAAATAATAGCCAGGGCCATCCGAGAAACGCGGATCCCGCACAGCCGTATCAGGCGGGTCGAGCTCGTAATACTCGAGATAAAGAAAAACGCAGACCGCAATCCGCGCATCTTCCGGCAAACGAAAATTCTTCCGTCCCGGAGCCGGGGAATGAGAATAGAACGGGTTATCGATACGGCCCTTCGGAGCGTTCATGATTTCCGCCCCTCCTGAAATCTTGGATCCATTGCTTCCTGCGCCAGGTGCACATTCAGCAGGGGCAGATAATTGGTCACATACCAATTGGCTATCTCATCCCCTGTGGCCTTCCATACGTCCTTGTGACTCGTGACGTGAGCCACGATGCGTTCGAATTCGCGTATCCGATGGGGTTGCCCGAGAATATATGGATGAGGCGCAAGCGAAAAAATGGTACCGCTCTCCCCGCCTTCCTCATACAGGCGATCGAACAACGCTATCGCGTTATCGGCAAATTCCTCCGCCTCGGTATTCACCCTGAAGTTCCTGCCATCATTGACCTGTATTTGATACGGAAGGCTGATGAGGCTGCCCGAGCGCACGCGCATTGGAAATGGCTGGTCGTCATGGAACCAGTCGCAATAGTAGCGGACCCCTGCCTCGGCAACCAGATCAGGAGTATTGATCGTGTGCGTTCCCGCCGGGGAGAACCAGCCCGTAAAATGCCGGCCCGTAAGGCTGTGAAAGCGCTTGACGCAATCCGCGATGACAGCCCGCTCTTCCTCCTCCTTCAGCCCCCACAGGAACTGCGTATTATATATTCCGTGACACATCACATCGAAGCGGCGACTCTCGCATTCACGCATGATCTCCGGAAAGCATTCATATGCGGAGATATTGAGAGATATGGTACAAGGCACCTCATATCGGTCAAGGACATCCAGCATCCGCCAGAATCCTATGCGGTTTCCGTAATCCCGGGTGCTATAGCCCTGGACGTCCGGATGCGGAACGCGTGGCCAAGGGTCACGCATCCTGACCTCACCCGGCAAATATTGGTACACCTCGATATTCGGGACCATCCACAGCGCAATGCGCGCGCCGCCAGGCCATACCAAACGAGGCCTGGTGATGATGGGAGAATAAACGAGTCGGGAAGGTTCCATAGCTCATAACCGGAAATTTATGCAAGGCCACTCACCGAAAAATCAGACCCCGATCGATCGGCACGAGTTCCCGAAGAGGACAGCCCCCTGAAATCATGAAAATTTCGCGGGCAGCCAAAGCGCCACATCCGGAAAATAGATCAGCACCGCAACGAAAACCAGCATGGCGAACACGAACGGACCAACCCCGAGATACACATCCTTGATATTGGCCGATTTATTCACCCTGATACTCTGAACCACGAACAGGTTGAGTCCGACCGGAGGCGTGATCTGAGACAATTCCATCATCACCACAAGAAAAATCCCAAGCCAGACCGGATCGAAACCCAATGCCGTGACCAGAGGAAAGACTACGCCGATCGTGGTGACGACCATCGAAAGCGATTCAAGAAAGCAGCCAAGCACGAAATAAAAAATGACGAGAACCCAAATCGTTTGATACGGCCCTATCCCGAGTCCAGCCACCCAATTCGCGAAGCTCTGGGGAATCCCCGCCACGCTCAGGATGAAATTCAGAAGGAATGCGCCAACGAGGATCAGGACCATCATGGCGGATGTCCTGAGCGTTGACAAAAAAGCATCATGCAGAATTTTGATGGTGAGCGAACGGTTGAAGGCGGCAAGGGCCAGTGCGGCCAGAACACCGAACGCCGCGGATTCGGTCGGCGTGCCAATCCCCGTATAGATCGTTCCCATGATGACCACAAAGAGAACCGCCATGGGCAACAGATGTTTCAGGGACTGAATCAGTTCACGCGCAGTCGCCCTGGGCCCCGCCTCGATGGGCTTTTCATGACCGAACCACGTCTTGATGACCACAATCAGCGACATCGTCATGGCAAGAATGATCCCGGGCACAATCCCCGCGGCAAATAGCTTGCTGACCGACGTATTGGTGAGCGCTCCGTAGACGATCATCGGTATCGACGGTGGAATCAGGATGCCCAGCGTGCCGCCAGCTGCAATGGAGCCCAGCATGGTGCGTTCGTTGTATTTCAGCCTGAGCATGGTTGGCTGCGCCACGGTGCCGATCGTTGCAGCGGTCGCCACACTGGAACCGGAGGTGGCGGCAAACAGTGTGCTCGCCAGGATATTGGCGTGGAGCAGCTGCCCGGGAAGCCAGCGGACCCATAAGGCCAGGGAAGTGTAGAGTCGATCCGCCAAACCGCTACGCATCAGGATCTCGCCGAGCAGGATGAACAGCGGGATGGCGACCAGAAGATAGTCATTCATCGTATTCCATACGATGTTTCCACTCATATTCTGAAGAATCCCAAGACCCGCGAAATCGACGCCAACGGCAATCAAGTACAAACCTGCGCCGACGGCCACGCCCAATGCCAGGACAATGACCATCCCGATGAAGATCGCTGAAATAAGCATTTTTAATTCCCTTCGGCCCTGGACTCAATCGACGGAATCACCCTGAGCTCTTCTTTGATCTCTTCATTGGTACTGCGGGTACCAAGAAAGGTCTCAACGAAGGACCAATCTTTTCGTATGAAGGCGATGACACCGCTCACCGCCAATGCGCCGCACGTCAGCGCGAAAAACAACAGGGAAAACGCCCACAGGAACTGTGGAATGGTAAGCGGCGTCTGCAAGGCCGTGGTCGCATGTGCGTTCATACGCGACGAAGTCGAAAACACCGAGAAGGCCGAGTACGCAAGATTCGTGGCGAACACCGTCAAGACGGACATTGCAAATATATCCAGGGCGGCTCTTGCCCTGTCGCCGAACATATCTCGAAAAATGGTGATGCGAATATGTGCACGATCAAGAATGGCGTAGGCAAATCCGAAACCCATCGACACGGCCAAGATATAGCCGCCGTATTCATCGGCTCCCTGAATGACGACACCGAAGAATTTTCTGAGCAAAGCCGATATGACGATGAATACGCAGAGCGCCAGCAAGGCCCACCCCACGAAGATCGCCAGCCGCCTAAGGGCTTTTCGTAGTGATTCGGTGAACGAGTACACGATTTTCCTACCTTTGGATATGTTCGTCTGGGTGAGCAGGATGACGGTCGACCCATTGGGCCGTGGCCTCGTAGGAAGCCGCAACGTGGAACAATAAAGGTTCGCTATGCGGCGGGCCGGAAAACTGGAGACCCACCGGCAGTCCGTCTCCGGTGAATCCACACGGAACCGACAATGAGGGGAGACCCATCGAGCTCGTAGGCGCCGCATAACGCGTATAGACACTATGCAAGGCCTCCAGGCCCCGCGACCCCGTACTCACCTTCAAGGTTCCCAGAGGGGCGGCAGGCACCGGAGACGTCGGGGTAATCATGACATCGGCCCGTCGCCATGCTTCTGAGAACCGCCGGGCAAATTCTCCACGAAGGCGCCAGGCCTTAAGATATTCACTCGCAAGCATTCCGCGTCCGGCTTCCTGGCGATCGCGTATCGTGTCGCCGTACTCCCCGGCCCTCGTCAGGATGAATTCCTCATGAATGCTCGACGCCTCCGAGAACGCGATCGCCCGATGCACCGGAGCCATGCTCGTCAAATCCGGCAGATCGATATCAACGATCTCGGCCCCCAGGGATTTGAGCAAATCAAGGGCGGCCTCGAATGCGCCTTGGACACCGGCGTCCAAACCCATTGCGAGCCAGCCGGAAGGAACCCCCACTTGCAGAGGCACTTTGGGCATGCGACTACCGCTGAGAGCCGCGGACGTGCAAGACTGGCCATAGCGTTCAAGCGAACGGCCATCGAGCAGCAGATCCGATATCTGCGCAGCACCCAAAACGGTACGTGCAAGTGGGCCAAGCGCTTCAGTGGTCCATGTCAGCGGTATCGATCCGGAACGATCTATGGCGCCGAAAGTGGGCTTAAGCCCAACCACGCCGCAATGCGCCGCCGGAACCCGGAGAGATCCGCCCGGGTCGGTGGCAATCGCCGCGGACACCAGTCCGGCGGCCACCGCCGCGCCTGCCCCGCCAGCGGCGCCGCCCGCGTGCCGGGACGGATTCCAGGGATTGCGAGTCGGTCCGAACCAATCATTTTCTCCCGTGGTGCCCGCGGCGAATTCCTGCGTGGTCAGCTTGCCGGCGAGAACCGCCCCCACGCCGGAAAGCCGCTTCCACGCCGCCGCATCACCATCGGGTATGAACCCTTCCAGAATGCGGGACCCTGCGGCTGTGGGCACGCCGCGCGTGCAGATCATATCCTGCACACCCACCGGGACGCCCGATAGTTCCCCGGTCCCGTTCCCCGGATGATCATGATCCAGCGTAATGCAAGCAAATGCGTTCACCACCGGATTCCATTGATTGATCCGCCCGGCGAACCGCTCGAGAACCTCCCGACGATTCAGACTCCCGGACCTGATCCGCTCGCCAAGGTCGGCAGGGTCGCACCACTCCGGGTCACACTGGTCAGCGTGGCGTGCGCTCGGCGACAGGGGTTTGACATCCACGGCCCGCGGCAAAGCGATCGGCTCCGGGAGATACGATGAGGCGGCAACCGGGTCGAAGACGAATGCCGGAGGCCTGTCAAAAAGACGTGTGCAGCCTGCCTCCCTCAGATGCGCCGCGACAGGGTCGAGCAAGCGCCCAGCCACCTCGGCCAGCTCGTCCTGCAGACATGGCTTAAGCAATTTCAGCAAGTCTTTGCGCTGCATTCCGTCCCTCTGCCTTGAAAAAAGGGCGACGCCTGCCTGTTCCCGGCACGAATCACAAGCTACTGTTTCCGGTCCACCGCCCCGGGCCACCTGGATGCCGCGTGCGATCAGTTCAATGTCACACCAATCGTTTTGCCCACAGTGTCCGACCAGACGCGGGCGCAGTTTTCCATGACCTTGTTACAAGACTCGGCCCACTGCGGGAAAATCACCTCTCGGGAAACCTTTTTCATCAGTGCGCGTTCATCGTCACTGACCGCGACCTCCGTCATGTTTCCAGGCTTGCCGATAGAGCATGCGCCCTTGCCCGTATTGCAATCGAGTCCTTCCTGGTTACTCGAAACGGCCATCTCCTGAAGTTGGCCTTCGAGCTTGGTCATTTCTGCCGTCAAGGCGCTCTGCTGCTCGGGTGAAAGCGATTTCCACGAAGCATTGCGCATAATGTGGACGCCCACACCATTGCCACCGATGGGCAGGGGGTAGACGACATTCGCAACGTCTTGCCAATCATTCGCCGCCGCGTACTGGCTGCCCGTGATGGCGCAGTCCACGACGCCTTGCCGCATCGCTTGATAAACCTCCGGCCCGGAAAGAGAAACGACCGATCCACCGAGGGCTTCCACGGCCGCCGAAGCCGCGGCGCTCTGGCTGCGCACCTTCTTTCCTTTCAGGTCGGCAAGACCGTGGAAGAAGTCTCCGCGGCAGTAAAGAATCTGGGGAGGGAAAGACCACATGGCCAGCAGCTTCGAGTCGTATGCCTGTTCGAGGTGCTTGTCGAGCACGGGGCGATAGCTGCTATTGATCTTTTCCACGTCTTCAAGAGAATACGCCGTCCCGGGGAGATCAGTACCCACAAAAACCGGATCATCTCCGCTGACGAAGGCGACTTGAATGGCGACGATGTCAAAAGCCCCGCTTTGAAGCGTACGAAGCGCCTCGGCACCCTTCAATCCCAATTCGTCCAATGCCCGGAAGCTTGCTGCGAGCGATCCATTCGTCTTCTTCGCCAGATTGCTCCACATGGGGGCCTCCAGCTGCGACACCTGAGGCTGACCACTGTTCCATCCGAGTACGCGCAGGGTTTTATCAGCCGCCAGCGTTTGCCCAATCCCGCCAAAAACCAGCGCAAGCGTGCCAGCGCAAAGAAATAGCTTGCCACTCTTCTTAACCGAGTTCATAAACTGCTCCTATGAGTGAATGCTCCGTCAATGCGAAGCCTTGACCGCATTCCACCACTCCATCCAGCGGCCGCCTGGGGAGCCCTGGGGGACCCCTGAACACATCCCGGGGACCTGCCGGAATGCAGGTCGGCAAGCGCCGGGCCTTGGCAGGGAAAATACGGACTGGATGCTGAAGCCGGACTCATCAGTCCTTCCCTAAAATGCAACTTCTTCTGGAGAATAGTATTAGACATCGTTGTTGATCAGAAGCGATAATTTCTGACAAGTTCATTAACTAAACTAATGATCATGCAATTCGATCCCTCCCTCTTCGGCAACCTGCGCACCTTCGATATCGCCGCGCGCGCGCTCAGCTTCACCAAGGCGGCCGAGATGCTGAACATCACCCAGAGCGCGGTCAGTCAGCAGATCCGGCATCTGGAGACACGGTTGGGCTATCCCCTGTTCGTCCGCCATCGTGGCCGCCTGTCCCTGACACAGCACGGGCAGTCGCTGTTCAACACCTGTTCCAGAGCATTCCAGGAAATCGAGCGCACATTGACGCGCCTCGGCGACAAAGACTCGGTGCTTCAGGTCAGCTGCCTGCCCTCATTTGCCCTGGAATGGCTGATGCCCAGGCTGCCCGACTTCCATCGGGAAAATCCGGGACTCGTGGTCCGCCTGCAGGCGGAATTCCCTCATGCGCTGAGCAATCAGGCCATCCGCGAGGGGAATGTCGACGCCGCAATCCGGCTCGACCCTCGGGACCGGGAGGAGAGCGACGCGAAACCCATTCTGGACGAATACCTGTTTCCAGTGGCGACGCCGGAATACCTGGCACGACACCCGGAATTCGCATCGGGCCGGTCCCTGCGCGGCATCACACTGCTGCACGATGCAATGCCCTGGGAGGGTGCGCCAGAATTCATCGAATGGAGCACCTGGCTGAAATTGAAACGTCCCGATTGGCTGTCCGAACTGGATGGCATCCGGTTCAATCTGGGCAGCCTGGCGATCCGCGCCGCGCAGAATCACCAGGGCGTCGCGATGGCACGGACCGCGCTCGTCGGCGAGGAAATTCGCAGCGGCCGGCTCGTGAACGTATTCAATTGCCATGTGCTGTCGCCGGCGCGCTATGTGCTGTTGTCAGGTCATAGCGACGATCCCGACTTCCACAGGTTCACCCAATGGCTGCGGCAAGAATGCCAACGCTTTGATCGATCCCGCGCGCTCTGGTTGACCGCAAAGAGTGGCGCCAGTCCCACCGGCACCCCGACGCCATGACCCGAGCCCCGGATATCGGGCCGTGCTCGAATACGCACTTCCCGCACACGTCCCCTGATTCGCTCGGGCAGGGTTTTTGAAAGAAGCGTCGCCACGAGGCAAAATACAAAATAACGGTCCCAACCCAATACCCCCATGCCCCATCAAAAAGCCCGATCCTTCCAATCCCTCCACCACGCCCCCCGCGCCTTCATCATCCCCAACCCCTGGGACATCGGCACGGCGAAACTGCTGGCGGGCATGGATTTCCAGGCGCTGGCGACCACCAGCGCGGGCTACGCCTATACCCGGGGCCTGTCCGACTACCAGGTCACCCGGGACCAGATGCTGGCGCACGTCAAGGAACTTGCGGCGGCCACCGACCTGCCCATCAGCGCGGACATGGAAAGCGGCTACGCGGACACGCTGGAAGGGGTCGCGGAAACCTACCGCCTGACGGCGCAGGCGGGCGCCGTGGGGGCCTCCATCGAGGACGCCACCGGTCGGCCGGATGATCCGATCTATGAACTGGCCGAGGCGGTGGACCGCGTGACGGCGGCGGTCGAGACGGTGCGGGCGCTACCCTACCCGTTCATGCTGACGGCGCGGGCGGAAAACCACTTGCACGGCCGCACGGACTTGAAGGACACGATCCGCCGCCTGCAGGCCTACCAGGAGGCCGGCGCCGACGTGCTCTACGCGCCGGGGCTGCGCACGCGCGAGGACATCCTCGCCGTGGTGCGGTCGGTGGACCGGCCGGTGAACGTGCTGATGGGATCGCCCGGAATGCATTTCACGCTGGACGATCTCTCGGACATGGGCGTGAAGCGCATCAGCGTGGGCAGCGCGCTCAGCCGCGCGGCGTTCGGCGCCTTCCTGCGCGCCGGCCGCGAAATGGCGGAGCACGGCACGTTCACGTTCGGTGAAGAGGCGGTCAGTTATGCGGACATGGCCCGGCTTTTCGGCCCCGGCAATCCGTAGCGCGGACGGCGTAGGATGGGCACCACAGCAAGATGGCCGCTTTCAGGCCCAGGCGGTAAAATGGAACATTCCTTCTGAATCAGGCATTTCATGTCCAGTCAGCGCATGCATCAACCTCCAAGCCAGGAAGCCATCCTGCGCGCCGTGGCCAGTTCCACGGCCATCGAAACGGGCCAACGCATCGCTGATATCGAAGCAAAACTGCGCAGCGGGGATAGCCATCTTCCCCAGGTTTCCCTGGCGGCGCTCAGCCGCCCTGCCCAGCCAGCGCAACGCTGACCAATGCGCGCATGGGCGCATAGTCCATGCCTACGCCACGTTGGATCGCAGTGAAGTACGCGGTCTTGTCCGCATCCCACTGGCTGTAGTCCAAGGGGCCACGACCGGCCTGCACCGCCATCACATCGGCCAGCAAACGGGACAGGCGTCCGTTGCCTTCGCGGAACGGATGAATGAGGATGAGTTCGACGTGGGAGACGGCGATGGCCTCGGCCAAGGCGCTGTCGTCGATATCATGGCAGGGCGTGTAGCGATGCAGGTATTTCCGCTCGAACTCGTCCAGCAATCGGGGAATCTGCATGGCGGCGGCGAAATGGAAGCCGTCCTTGCTCATGTTGACGGACCGGGGCCGCCCGGCCCAGTCGTACAGGTTGCCCAGCCACTGGTAGTGCCACCCCATCAGGTCGGCCACGTCCAGCCGCCGATTGGGAAACTGCTCCCGCATCATCCGCTCATAGAGCCGCAGCAACAGCCTCGTCTCGAGTTCGACCATCACGGCCGGATCCGCGATGCCTTGCCGATTCCGCAGCACCTGCTCGTTTGATCCAGGCTGGTATTCAGCCTGCGAACCGGTGGCTTGGTAACGGTTGGAGGTCATGCCGTCACGATCCGCCCAACGCCCGCACCGTCCCCGAAATCCGGATGCTGGCGCCGGTTTCCGGCGGGATTTCCGCATGGATCCGGCTGGGCGAACCCATGTCCTCGCCCTGGAGGATGTCGATGGCGCCGCCGTGCGGCCAGCCCGCATCCCGCAGGTAGCCGGCCAGCGCGGCGGCCGCGGCGCCCGTGGCCGGATCTTCGTAGACGCCGCCCGACGCGAAAGGGTTGCGGGCATGAAAAAACGTCGGCCGCTCTGGATAGACCAGGGCGATGGTGGCAAAGCCGTGCGCCAGCATCAGGGTGCGGCCGGCGGCCTGGTCGTAGCGCATCTCGGCCAGCCGCTGCCGGCTGGACAGCGGCAGGATGAGATGCCGCGCGCCGCCGTCGGCGACGGCCGGGGCCAGGGACGGATGCAGATCCGCGGTCGCCAGGCCGAACAGCACGAAACTGTCTCGCAGCAGATCCGGCGAGGCCGGCTCGCTGCGCGTTGGCGGCGACTGCAGGATGGCCATCAGGCGCGTCCCCTTCCGCCGTCCTTCGACGGTGATCCGGGCCTTGTTGAGCTGCAGCGTGAACACGCCTTCGCCATGGCGCATGGCCAATGCCGCGCCCAGGGCGATGGTGGCATGCCCGCAGAAAGGCACTTCGATTTCCGGGGCGAAATACCGCACGCGCCAGCCTTCGTCGGCGGGCGCCGCGAACGCCGTTTCGGAATAGCCGACCTCGGCGGCAATGGCCTGCATGGTGACGGCGTCCGGCAAGGCATCGCAAATGACGACGCCGGCCGGATTGCCGCCGCTGTCGCCATCCGAGAACGCGGCCAGCCGGTCCACGGGATAGCCGTTGATTTGCTGGCTGGCGGTGGCATTCAAGGTCATGTGAGGCTCGCTTTTTCAGTTGATCCCCAGTTTACTTGAGGCTCATCCGACGGCATCAAGAACGCGCCGGACAACCATGCCGATGAGCGTCAGCGACGCGGAGACGGCCCGGCCGCCGCAAAGGCAAGTCCGTCCCCCAGTTCCGGCATCACCCGGGCGTAGCCCGCGGGCGCGAACCGGACCACCAGGCCGGCGACGACCGTGACGCAGGCCAGGTGCCAGAGCCACCCGGCCGCGTAGCTGCCCGTGGCGTCGTGCAGCGCGGCGACGAGCCACGCCGGGATCGCCGCCAGGATGAAGCCGCCGCCCTGCATCAGCGCCGACAGCGCCCCCGCCTGCGCGGGATCGGGCAGATGGTCCAGGGCCACGATCAGGGACAAGGCGAAGCAGCCGCCCAGGCCGGCGCCCAGGACCGCCGCCAGGACGAAAGGCGCCAGGCCGGGCATGAACGCCAGGCCCGCGAAGCCCGCCGCCTGCATGGCCAGCGTGAGCCACAGCCACGGTCGCCGGTCGGGCATCTTCCGGGCCAGGATGGGCAGGGTCAGGGCCGTCGCGGCCTGGCTGACCGCCAGGACGGCCAGCAGGCTTCCGCTGGCGGCGGCGCTCCAGCCGTGCTCCTGATAGGCGGGCGCGAGCCAGGCCACGACCGAGGAATAGCCGCCGTTGACGAGACCGAAGCAGGCCATCAGCAGCCAGGTCCGCGGCCGCGCCAGCAGGATGCGCGCGGTGTTCCCGCTTCGGGGCGCCCGGCCGTCGCCAGGCAGGAAGACGCCCGCCAGGACGACGGCCGCCAGGGCGGGCAGCGCGAAGCACGCCAGCCCCGCCGCCCAGCTGCCGGTCGCATGGGACACGGCCGGGGACACCACGGCGCCCAGGGCGCCGCCGCCCATGAGCATGGCGGAATACAGGCCCATCATGGGCCCCACCTGGCGCGGGAATTCCCGCTTCACGATCCCGGGGAACACGGCCTGGATGACCGCCACCCCCAGGCCGATGAGCGCCGCCGTGGCGATCATGATCCAGCCGGCCGACGCCAGCACGCGCAGGGCGCAGCCGGCGCAGATCACCAGCAAGGCGCCGATCACCGACCGGCGCGCGCCGACGGCGCCCTGCAAGGCCGGTCCGACGAACGCGACGACGCCCATCAGCAGCATGGGAATCAGCGTCAGCAGGGCCATGCCCTGCAGGCTCAGCGCCGTGCTGTCCTGGATGCCGGCCGCCAGCGGCCCGATGCTGGTGATGAACGGCCGCAGGTTGAGTCCGATGAGCGCCACGGTGGCGATCAGGGCGAAGCGTCCGAGCTTCGATTCGATGCCCGTCATCCGCTCAGGCTCCGGTCCGCTGGCGGTCCTTCCAGTACGCGTAGAGATCCGGCCGGCTGTCGAGCCGCGCCGGGACGTGGCGGATCTTCATCGACTGCCGGTCGAAAGGCTTTGCGAGGTCGGCGTAGATGTCGGCGGTGGACAGGCCGAAGGGCGCGCCGTCCTCGTTGGAATAGGCGTAGGCGACTTCCTGGATGCCCGCCAGGCGCATCGCGCCCATGCACATCGGACAGGGATGCCCGCTGGCGTATACCGCGCAGCCGTCGAGGCGGGCGGAGCCGAGATGCCGGCTGGCCGCCCGGATCGCCAGCAGTTCCGCGTGCGCCGTGGGATCGTTGGTGCCGATGATCTCGTTGACCGCCCGGGCGATGATCCTGCCGTCCTTGACCACCACGGCCCCGAAGGGGCGCCCGCCCCGCTCGGCGTTGGCGTAGGCCAGTTCGATGGCCTGCCGCAGATAATCCGCGTTCTGTTCCATTGAGTGATTTCCTCTGAATACCGTTGAAAGTCAGCGTCCGCCGGCGGCCAGCAGCGCGGCCTCGATCTCGCGATAGCCGCGTGAACGCGCATGCCGCAGCGGCGTCACGCCCGCGCCGTCGGCGATATTGGGATCGGCGCCGGCCTGGAGCAGCAGATCCACGATCCGCTGGTGCCGCCCGCCTCCATCCCCCAGGATGATGGCCTCGAGCAGGGCGGTCCAGCCCAGGTCGTTGACGTGATCGACCGCCACGCCCGCTTCGATCAGGGTCCGCACCGTCTCGACGTGGCCGCGCTCGGCGGCGGGGATCAAGGCGGTCCCCCCGTAGCGATTGGTGCTCCTGAGATCGGCGCCGTGCGCCAGGGTCATCTTCAGGATGTCCAGGTGCCCGCGCGCGCCGGCATACAGGTAGGCGCTGTCCTCGATCCGGTCCTTGGCGTTCACGTCGCGCCGGCATCGATCAGCGCACGGGCGGCGCGCACCCGATTCTCTCTCGTCGCCACCAGCAGGGGCGTCGAACCCGAGCCGTCGCGCCGGTCCAGTTCGGCCCCTTCGGACAGAAGCCTGCCGATGGCGGCGGCATCGTCCTGAGCGGCGGCGGCATGCAGCGGGTATTGGCCTACGGATTCTCCGGAGATGGCGCGCGCGCAGACACACATCGCGAATACGCAAGCCACCATTGCAAGCGGTCTGGCCATGCGGCCTCCAAGGGTTCCTGATCGGGCATCAGGATAATTCCGTCGCGATGTATTTGGAAATTAAATTATCGCATCGCACCCATCTAAATCCTGCATGACACCAGGATACCGGCCCCCGGAGCGCCGCCCGGCCCGGGGCGACCGCGCTCCCTACCCCCGCAAGGCCCCCGCGTGGAACGCCATGTGTTCCCCGATGAAGCTGGCGATGAAGTAGTAGCTGTGGTCGTACCCGGCATGGCGGCGCACGGTCGACAGGTATCCCGCCTCGAGGCAGGCGTCTTCCAGCAGTCCGGGCCGCAGCTGTTCGTCCAGGAACTCGTCGTCCAGGCCCTGGTCCACCAGCATCGGCAGGTGCTCCGAAGGCGAGGCCGCATGGATCAGCGCCACCGCGTCCCACCGCGCCCAGGCCTCGCGATCCTCGCCCAGGTAGGCGGCGAAGGCCTTTTGCCCCCAAGGCACCCGAGAAGGCGCAACGATGGGCGAGAAGGCCGACACGCTGCGGTAGCGCCCGGGATGGCGCAGGGCGGTGACCAGCGCGCCGTGCCCGCCCATGGAATGGCCGGCGATGGACCGCGCGGACGAGGCGGGGAAATGCCGTTCGATCAGGGCGGGCAGTTCCTCGGCCACGTAGTCCTGCATGCGGTAATGGGCGGCCCAGGGCGCCTGGGTCGCGTTCAGGTAGAAGCCCGCGCCCTGGCCCAGGTCGTAGGCCGGGTCGTCGGCCACGCCCTCGCCACGCGGGCTGGTGTCCGGCGCGACCAGGATCAGGCCGTGGCGTTCGGCATGGGCCTGGGCGGCGGCCTTGGTGATGAAGTTCTGTTCCGTGCAGGTCAGGCCGGACAGCCAGTACAGCACGGGGCACGATTCGCCGCGCAGGGCGGCCGAGGGCAGGAAGACGCCGACGCGCATGGCGCAGCCCAGCGCGCCGGATTCATGCCGCCAGACCTCCTGGCTGCCGCCGAAGCAGGCGTGCCGCTCAATGCGTTCCATAGTGCACCACCGAGCGGATCGACTTGCCTTCGTGCATCAGGTCGAAGGCCTGGTTGATGCCGTCCAGACCCATGGTGTGGGTGACGAAGGGCGCCAGGTCGATGTCGCCGCGCATGGCCTCCTGGACCATGCCGGGCAGCTGCGAACGGCCCTTGACGCCGCCGAAGGCGGTGCCGCGCCAGGAACGCCCGGTGACCAGCTGGAACGGCCGGGTGGAGATTTCCTGGCCGGCGCCCGCGACGCCGATGATGATGGACTGGCCCCAGCCCCGGTGGGCGCATTCCAGCGCGGCGCGCATGACGTTGACGTTGCCGATGCACTCGAAGCTGTGGTCCACGCCCCAGCCGGTCATGCCGACGATGACCTGCTGGACGGGTTCGGCGTGGTCCTTGGGGTTGACGCAGTCGGTGGCGCCGAAGACTTTCGCCAGCGCGAACTTGTCGGGGTTGGTGTCCACGGCGATGATGCGCCCGGCCCCCGCCTGGCGCGCGCCCTGGACCACGGCCAGGCCGATGCCGCCCAGGCCGAAGACGGCCACGGTGTCGCCGGGCTGGACCTTGGCGGTGTTGCGCACGGCGCCGATGCCGGTGGTCACGCCGCAGCCCAGCAGGCAGACCTGCTCGGGATTGGCCTGTGGGTCGATCTTCGCCAGGGACACTTCCGCCACGACGGTGTATTCGCTGAAGGTCGAGCACCCCATGTAGTGATAGATGGGCTTGCCCTGGTAGGAGAAGCGCGTGGTGCCGTCGGGCATCACGCCCTTGCCCTGGGTGGCGCGCACGGCCACGCACAGATTGGTCTTGCCCGACTTGCAGAACAGGCATTCGCCGCATTCGGCGGTGTACAGGGGGATGACGTGGTCGCCCGGCGCGACGCTGGTGACGCCCTCGCCGACCTCGACGACGATGCCCGCGCCTTCATGGCCGAGCACGGCCGGGAACACGCCTTCGGGATCGTCGCCGCTCAGGGTGAAGGCATCGGTGTGGCAGACGCCGGTATGGGTGATCCGGATCAGGACCTCGCCCTTGCGGGGCGGTTCGACGTCGATCTCGACGATCTGCAGGGGTTTGCCGGCCTCGAAGGCCACGGCGGCGCGGGATTTCATCAGCAAGACTCCGGTTCTATCCGATTCGACGGGGATCAGGAGCCTCTGAATAAGTCGGGTGGAAAGCGGACGCCGCGGATCGGGATGGGGTGCAAGGCGCGAACCGCAGCCATGGCCATCGCTATGGCGAGGATGGGCAACGCAGCAGACCGCCCGAGACCGCAGATGTACACGGCGCGAGAACTTGTTTAGAGGCTCCTGAAGGGCCGATTATGGCCAGAAGCGGGCCGGAAGACAAACCGACCCGCAACGGACGACCTCTCGATCATCATCCCATCCCCTGCTCACCCACGACCCCGGACATTCATTCAAACGCAGGATGCGGGCATCGACACCGGCTGCTACTGTGAACAAACCGGTCCGGTCAAAAACCCGGCCCCCACGCTCCCTCATCCGCCCTACGCCCCAAGGGAGGCTCACATGCACACGCGCTTCCATCCGCTGTTCCTGGCCTTCGCCCTGATGATGATGCCCGGTTCCCCGGTCTACGCCGGCTACGAGGAAGGCGTGCAGGCGGCCGACCGGGGGGACTATGCCACGGCCATCAAGGAATGGCAGCCGCTGGCCGACCAGGGCGATCCCCGAGCCCAGTTCCGCATCGGCCTGTGCCATGACAACGGCGACGGCGTCGCCGAAGACCCCGTCGCCGCGGCACGCTGGTACCTGTTGGCGGCGGAACAAGGCCACGCCGGGGCGCAGAACAATCTGGCCTGGGCCTACAGCCACGGCAAGGGCGTGCCGCAAGACGACAAGAAGGCGCTGGAATGGTACGAAAAGTCCGCCATCGGCGGCAATGCCTGGGCGCAATACAACCTGGGGGTGCGCTACCAGGAAGGCCGGGGCGTGCCGCAGCGATACGGCGAAGCGGCCCGGTGGTACAAGCTGGCCGCCGACCAGGGCCATCCGCTCGCCATGGCCAATCTCGGCCTGCTGCTGACCGAAGGGGCCGGTGTCGCCCGGGACGATGCGACGGCGGTGACCCTGTTCCGTCTCTCCGCCGAACGCGGTGCCGCCATCGGCCAGCACAATCTGGGGCTGGCCTACCGCCTGGGTCGCGGCATCGAGCAGGATTTCCAGCAGGCCCGGCTCTGGTATCTGAAAGCGGCCGAACAGGGATACGCGCCCGCGGAACACAATCTGGGAGCGCTCTACGAGCAAGGACTGGGCGTGGACAAGAACCTCGGCACGGCGCGGCAGTGGTACCGGCGCGCGGCCTCGCGCGGCTACGCCTTAAGCCAGAATGCGCTGGGCCTTCTGTACGTGCGAGGCGCGGGGGTGCCGCAGGACAAAGTGCTGGCCGCCGCCCTGTTCCTGCTGGCGGCCGCCGACGGCAACCCGCAAGCCGAGAGCAACGTGCAGCACATCCGCACCGAACTGGATCAAGCCGAACAAGACCAGGCGATGGCGCTGGCAAAACAATTCGCGCAACCGGATAAATTCCTGGAAATGCTGGACCGTCGCGCGAACACGCCGTCCTAGGCCCCCCATCCGGTCGCCACGCACAGCCCGATGAACGGAAACCGAAGACGAACCAGTCGGCAAGACCCTCCACTGCGACGAACGGCCGGAAGCCACTAGCCTCCAAAAGCACTCGAAAGATCCTCCGCCGTCCGCCTCAGGATGGATGGATCGAGCCGATAGACGCGGACCGCGTTCCCGGCGAACGCGGCGGCCTGTTCCGGCCGGGACCAGTCCCGGCTGATCTCGAGAAACCCGCCATAGATGTCCCGATAGCTTCCGGCCAGCCCATCGACTGGAAAGTTGCTGGCGAACAGGATCCGGTCGGGCCCGAAGATCTCGGCGATCGTCTCCACGATCGGACGGTTGTTTTCCACCGTCCAGGGCTGGCCGGGCAACCCGATGCCCGAGATCTTGATGGTGACCTGTTCCGCCGCCGAGATCTCCCGCAACGCGGCGGACCACCCCGCCAGTCCGTCGGCGCTGCGATCCGCGGGCAATGCCGCATGGTTGATCGTGATCGGCGTCCGGGGAAAGGCGCGCACCAGATCGAGCGCCTCGCGCAAATGCCACCACGCCGTCTGAAGCTCGAAGTGCAGGCCGTACCGATGCAGCAAGGCGTAGCCCGCCCTCCACTTCGGATCCGACATCAGGGTCGGCCGGGACCGGGCCAGCCGGGGAGAAGCCGCCTGCCCCGGCTTCTCCCGGATCGCGCGGACGAGAGGATATTCCCTGGCATATGTCTCCAGCACGCGCTCCACGCCGGGATCGGCCAGGACCGCGTGCGCGACCGCGGCGTCCGGCAGGCCGAATGCCGCGCGAATTTCCTCCAGGTCGCGGATTTCCCCGACCGGGTCATCCAGTTCCCACTCCGTTTCCATCGTGACGGTGCCGACGATGTTGAATCCGCGCGCATCGGCCAGGAGATCGGGCGGTAGATATGCCCGCTTGATGGCTTCATAGTCGCCATAGCGGAACGGAATCCGGGCGTCGGGCCGCAGCCACGGAATGCGGCCGTGGGCCGGCCTCCAGAAATGATGATGCGCATCGATGATGGGACCATCGTAGACAGGCATGCTCACATCCTCCAGCAAGGGGGCCGTCCGCACGCCGGCGGAGCGGCCCGCCGATCGTTATCGCATCTTCGCCAGTTGCGCATTGGTGCGCGCCATCCAGTCGCCGCCGATGATGCCGGCATACTTGTCGACGACAGGCTGCAGCTTCTCGGCGAGCCGCTGTTTCTCGGCGGACGTCACGTCATTGGCCTGCATGCCGTCCCGCTTGAGTTTTTCCAGCAGCGAGTCATTGAGCTTGCGGCTGACGACGCGCTCGTAGACGGCGGCCTCATGCGCCGCGTCGGAGATGATCTTGCGCTCATCGTCATTCATGCGGTCCCACGTCCCCTTCGACATCAGCAGGGCGACGGCATTGTAGGAATGGCCCGTCAGGCTGAGGTATTTCTGAACTTCCTGGAAGTGATTGGAGTTGATCGCGGCCAGGCTGTTCTCATGACCGTCGATGGCGTGGGTTTCCATGGCGGTATAGACCTCGTTGATGGTCATCGGCACGGCGTTGGCGCCCAGGGCATTGAACATGTCGACATAAAAGGCCGAGGGCTGCACACGGATCTTCAGCCCCTCGAAATCCTCCCAGCGCGTCACGGGATGCCTACTGTTGGTCGTGTCGCGAAAACCTTGCTCCATGTAGGCCAGGCCATGCAGCCGCTTGGGCTCCAGCAGGCTGAACAGGTCCTGGCCGACCGGGCCGTCCAGGACCGCATCCGCTTCCGCCGTGGTGCGGAACAGGTAGGGCATGTCGAGTATCGAGTATTCCTTGACCATGCCCACCAGCGTCGTGGTGGTCGTGATCGAGAAATCCTGCGTGCCGCCCTGGAGGGCGGATTGCATCTGCAGTTCGTTGCCCAGGGTCGCCGAACTGTAGACGCGCACCTTGATGCGGCCGTCGCTCTTTGCCTGGACCAGTTCGGCGAACTTGCGCGCGCCCTGGGAGATCGGATGGTCGTCGGGCAGCGTCGTACCCATCTTGAGGCTGTAGGGGCGCACCTCGGCCAGGGCGCCGCCGCTCAAGAGCCCGGCCAGGGCCACGGCGACGCCGATGCGCGACAGGATGTGAGTCAGGGTTTTCATGGAATTTGTCTCCTTCCGTTCAAGTGTTTTCCGTGAATCGATCAGGACGATCAATCAAAATTTCAGCTTTCCTGGCGGGGGATCGCCCAGGGATTGTCGTCACGCAACGCCTCCGGCATGAGTGCCGGCGGCATGTCCTGGTAGCAGACGGGCCGCAGGAACCGCAGGATGGCGGCGGCGCCCACGGAGGTGGTCCGGGAGTCCGATGTGGCAGGGAACGGACCACCATGCACCATGGCATTGCAGACCTCGACGCCGGTGGGATAGCCGTCGAACAGGATCCGCCCCGCCTTGAGTTCCAGTTCCGGCAGCAGCGCCGCCATCCAGGTCGCGTCTTCCGGCGGCTCGCCGTGCAGCGTGGCCGTCAACTGGCCTTCCAGGGCGCGCGCCACCGCGACCATGTCGTCCAGCCCATCGCACTCGACCAGCAGGGTGCTGGCGCCGAACACTTCGGTGCCCAGCCCATGAGGATCGGCCAGGAACGCCGCCGCGCTCGTCGAGGCCACCGAGGCCTGGCATTGGTTGAGCCCCTCGGCCGGCTTGCCCCGGGCCAGCGTCCTGACCCGGGGATGGTCCAGCAGCCGGGCCACGCCCTGCGCATAGGCCCGATGAATGCCCTCGGTCAGCATCGTGGCGGCGGGCACCGTCTCCACATGCTCCGCCAGCCGGACGGCGAACCGCTCGAAGGCCGGACCGCGCACGCCCAATACCAGGCCCGGGTTGGTGCACAGCTGTCCCGCACTGCCGGTCAGGGACGCCGCGAAGGCCCGCGCCATGTCCTCCGCCCGCGCCGCCAGCGCGCCCGGCAGCAGGAACACCGGATTGATGCTGCTCATCTCGGCGAAGACGGGAATCGGTTCCGGCCGCGCCGCCGCGGCCCGCGCCAGCGCCAGCCCCCCCTGGCGCGAGCCCGTGAAGGCGACGGCCTTGATCAAGGGATGCTCCGCCAGCATCAGGCCAGCCTCGTTGCCCGGCCCGCATACGAGCGAGAACACGCCGGGGGGCATGCCGCTGTCCTTCGCCGCCGCGTCGATCGCGCGGCCCACCAGTTCGGACGTACCCAGATGGGCGGGATGCGCCTTGACGACCACGGGCGCGCCGGCCGCCAGGGCGGACGCGGTATCGCCGCCGGCCACCGAAAAGGCCAGGGGGAAATTGCTCGCGCCGAACACGGCCACGGGGCCGACCGGCAGATGGCGCATCCGGATATCGCTGCGCGGCAAGGGCTTGCGATCCGGCTGGGCCCGGTCGATCCGGGCATCGAGCCAGTCTCCGCGCCGGACCACCCCGGCGAACAGGCGCAATTGATTCGCGGTGCGGCCGCGCTCGCCTTCGAGGCGCGGCCGCGGCAGGCCGGTTTCCCGCATCGCGCGTTCGATCAAGGCATCCCCCAGCGCCTCGATGCGCGCCGCGATGGCTTCGAGGAACGCGGCGCGCGCCTCGAGCGTCGTGTTCCGGTAGACGGGAAACGCCTCCCAGGCCCGGTCGACGGCCTGGCCGACCTGGGCCTCGTCCGCGCCCCGCCACTCGGGTTCGAGCCACTGCCCGGTCGCCGGATCCTGCGAACGCACCGGCGCCCCCCGCCCCTGAACTGCCTGCCCGCCAATCAACAAACTGCCACTGATCTGCATACCTCAACCCTCTCCAGGACATTCAATACGGTAGAAACGCTGGGCATTCCAGCGAAAGAAATCCGCCTGCCGGCCGGCGTCGAAGGGCGCCAGGATCCGCCTCATGGCACGCACCAGGTCGTCGTAGCCGATCCGCAGGCCGGCCACCGGAAAGTTGCTGGCAAACATGCAGCGTTCGATGCCGAAGATCGAAATGGCATCCAGCACCACGCGGCGATTGGATTCGAAGTCCCAAGGCGCGCCGCGCAACCCCAGTTCGGAAACCTTCACGTGGACGTTGGGTTCCCGCGCCAGCCGCTCCATGGCGCGGCGCCAGGCCGCCAGGCCCTGCTCGCTGCGGTCCCACGGGAACCCGGTATGGTTCAGTGCGATCGGCGTGCGCGGGAACATGCGCGCCACCTCGGCCGCTTCTTCCAGGTGCCAGTACGGCACTCTCAAATCCCAGGACAGGCGATAACGCTCCAGCAAGGCGAAGCCGCGCAGCCAGGCTTCGTCGTACATGCTGCCGGATCCGCGCGGGCGGGGATCGTCGGGCCGGGCCGCGGTCGCCGGCTTGCTGCGGATGCCCCGCACGAGCGGGCGGGCGGCCTGCGCCGCCAGCATGTGTTCGGCATCCGGCCGATGGAACCACGCATGCGCGACCACCGCGTTAGGAAAGCCGCAGCGGGCATGCACCTCGTGCAGCCAGGCGGTCTCGCCGAGCTGGTCGTCGCGGGCGCGCTCCGCCTCGACGTGCACGGTCGCCACGACCCGCTGACGGCTCGTATCGCGCCGATAGTCCTCCGGCAGGTAGTCGCGGCGCAAGGCGCTGTAGTCGCCCAGGAAGAAGCCGGGATCCACCGCGTCCTGCAGCCAGGGATAGCGGGCGGCGGACAGGTCCCAGAGATGGTGGTGCGCGTCCACCAGGACGGTCGGCTCCTCGGCGATCACTGCGCCCCCGCCGCCTCGAGCGCCGCGACCCAGTCGCGCATGAACGCCTCGCCGTAGGCCGAGGCGAGCTTCTCGCGCAGCGGCTTGGCCTTCTCGGCCAGACGCGCGAGCTCCTCGGGGCCGAGCTCGTTGACGGTCATCTCGGTCCGCAGCTCGGCAAGCAGCTTGACGTTCTGCTCCCGCGCCAGGGTGCGCTGGAACCCGCGCGCCTGCGCCGCCGCCTCGACGATCAGCCGCCGCTCCTCGTCGTTGAGCCGGCTCCAGGTCTTCTGGCTGGCCAGCAGCACATACGGAGTGTAGATGTGGCCGGTCAGGGACAGATATTTCTGCACCTCGAAGAACTTCTGCGAGGAAATGATCGACGGGGGGTTTTCCTGCGCGTCGATGGCCCGCGTTTCCAGGGCCGTGTAAACCTCGTTGATCGGCATCGGCGTGGCATTGGCGCCCAGGCTGTTGAAGTATTCCAGGAATACCGGACTCTGCACCGTGCGGATCTTCAGGCCGTCGAAATCCTCGAGACGCGTGACCGGATGCTTGCTGTTGGTGACCTGGCGGAACCCGATCTCCCAGAACCCCAGCCCGACCAGCCCATGCGCCTGCAGCTTGTCCAGCAGTTTCACGCCCATCGGCCCGTCCAGCACCGCGTCCGCCTCGCGGGCCGAGCGGAAACTGTAAGGCAGATCGATGACGCCGAACTCCTTGACCAGGCCGCCCAGCGTGGAGGCGCCCACCAGCGCGAAATCCATGGTGCCGCCCCGCAACATGCCCTGCATCTGCACGTCGTTGCCCAGCACGGCGGAATCGTAGGTCTTGATCGTCATCTTGCCATTGCTGGCCTTGGCGAGCAGTTCAGCGAACTTCCGGTTGCCCGTCGGTCCCGGCGCGCTGGACGGATCCCCGGTGCTGATCCGGAAAGTGTGCTTGCCGACCTCGGCCGCCGCCGGCAGCGCCATCATGGCCGGGGCCGCCGCCATCAGGCCGAGCAATAAACGTCGTTGCTTGTCCATTTGTCTTCTCCTTGGTATGACTCTTGGTGTGAATCTCGACTCTCGTCCCTTGTGTGAAACAGGCCGGCCCGTGCCCCGCTACCACCATTTCATGGGCACGAGCACCAGCGACGGGAACAGGGTGAACGCCGCCAGCAGCAACAGGTGCGCCAGCAGGAAGGGCCAGACGCCCCGGACGGCGGCATTCATGGAAATCTTGCTGACGCCGCAGATCACATTGAGCACATTGCCCACGGGCGGCGTGATCAGGCCAATGGAGCAGTTCATGATGAACAGCACTCCGAAGTACACCGGATCGATGCCGGCCTGCTTGATCAAGGGCATCAGGACGGGGGTCAGGATCAGGATGGTGGGCACCAGGTCCATCGCCGTTCCGATGATGACCACCAGCACCATGATCACCACCATCAGCAGGATCTTGTCGTCGAGCAGCGGCTCCAGCATCTGGATCAGCTGCTGGGGCAGGTCGGCGATGGTCAGCATCCAGGCGGACACCGAGGCGGCGGCCACCAGCAGCATGATGATCGCCGTCGTCTTGCCCGCGGACAACAGCAGCCCGTAGAGCTGGGAAACCTTCAGTTCCTTGTAGACGAAGATGCCCACGAAGAAGGCATAGACCGCGGCCACCACCCCGGCCTCGGTGGGCGTGAAGACGCCCATCTTGATCCCGCCGATGATGATGACGGGGATCAGCAACGCCCAGAAGCCGCGAAGCAGGCAGCGCAACACGTCGCCCGCGGACTGGCGTTCCGAAACCGCCAACGCCTCCTTGCGGGTGACCAGCCACCACGTGACCAGCAAGGCCACGCCCATCAGGATGCCGGGCACGATGCCGGCCATGAACAGCTTGCTGATCGACACGCCGCCGGCCGCGCCGAAAATGATGAAGGGAATGGAGGGCGGCAGCACGGGGGCGATGATGCCGCCCGACGCGATCAGGCCGGCGGACCGGTTGATATCGTAATCGGCCTTGCGCATCATCGGGATCAGCATGGCGCCGACGGCGGCGGTGTCCGCGACGGCCGAACCCGACATGCTCGCCATCAGCACGGTCGTGAACACGGCCACATAGCCGAGTCCGCCGCGCTTGTGTCCCACGATGGCCATGGCCAGGTCCACGATGCGCCGCGACAGGCCGCCCGCGTTCATGAACTCGCCGGCCAGGATGAAGAAGGGCACCGCCAGCAGAGAGAAGCTGTCCGCGCCATTGACCAGGTTCTGGGCCACGATCTGCGCATCGAAATTGTCCAGCTGGACCATCAAGGCCACGCCGCACACGATCAACGCGAATGCGATGGGCACGCCGACGGCCATGGCGCCCAGGAGCGAGAAGAGAAAGACGGCGACGGTCATGAGCGCTGCTCCCCGATGGACACGGCCGACACATCCTCCTCGCTTTCCGCGACGCGGATCAGCTCGGCCTCCGAGGCCCGGCCGGTCAGCACGCGCCCCAGATGCGCGCCAATGATGAGGAGCATCCCGAAACTGGAGACGACGCCCGCCATGTACATGAGGCCGATCGGCAGGCCGGAGACCGGCGACGCATTGTCCATGTTGAACAGCATCTGCTTCCAGCTGCCGATCAGGATCAGGGCGCAGCAGGCCAGCACGAGCAGGTCGCCCAGGACGGCGCAGACTTTCTTGCCCGTCATCGACAGGCGCGCCACCAGGGCATCCGTGCCGAGATGCCCTGATTCATGCAGCGCGAGCACGGAGCCCAGGAAAGTCAGCCATACGAACAGATAGCGCGCCAGTTCCTCGGAAATGCTGATCCCGGAATTGAATCCGTAGCGCAGCACCACGTTGGCGAACACCACGACCACCATGATCGCCAGGGCCAGCACGATGAGCCCCCGGATCACGGACAATGCGAAACGATTCAGTGCGTTCATGTCTCCTCCTTTTTATCGAACGGCCTCTTGCGGACCGGGACGCTTCAGCGGATCGGTGCCGCCGCGGCCAGAACGTCGGCGGGCTGCCGCGCGATCGGATTGCGCAGCGGCCGACCGAACCCCTGCAGCGAAATCTCGAACCGATCGCCCGCCCGCGTCCTGACGCCATCCGCGAAGCTGAGCGTCGATGTGCCGAAGAAATGCACATGCACGTCGCCCGGCCGGCGGAATCCGGCGTACTTGAAGTGGTGATGCTCCAGGTTGGCCAGGGTATGGGCCATGTTGGCTTCGCCGGTGACGAAGGGCCTGGACCACAGCACCTGCCCGTCGCGCACGATGCGGGATTCGCCCCGCAGGTCGGCCGGCAGGTCTCCGATCAGGATTTCCGGACCGAAACTGCAGGCGCGCAGCTTGGAATGCGCCAGCCACAGATAATTGACGCGCTCGGTGACATGGTCGGAGAACTCGTTGCCCACCGCGAAGCCCACGCGCACCGGCGTGCCGTCGGGCGCGATCACGTACAGGCCGACCAGTTCCGATTCCTCGCCCGCGTCCTGGGCGCAACCGGGCACCGGCAATGGGCATTCCGGCGCCACGACGCAATCGCCGTCGCCTTTGTAGAACCATTCCGGCTGCACGCCGATCCGGCCGGAAGCCGGGCGTCCGCCCTCCAGGCCCATCTTGAACATGCGCATGGAATCGCTGAGGCTGGCCTCGTCCTGGCTCAGCTTGGTGTGCATGGCGTCGCGGGTGTCGGCGCTGCCCAGGTGCGTCAGCCCCGTGCCGCTGACCAGGCAGTGGGCCGCGTCGGGATGGGTCAGCGGCGGCAGCAGGCGCCGCGATTCGATCAGGTCCTGGTAGGACAGCACCTGGTTGCCCAGGTGCTGCTGGATCAGGCTCTTCAGCGGCACGCCGTGCTGCACGGACATCATGGCCAGGGCGTAGGTGCCGCCCACGACCTCGATGACGCTGACCTGGTCGGTGTCGTCCGCCAGGGCGGCCTTGACCCCCTGGGCGTCTTTGAATTGAATCAATCGCATCGTGACTTCCTTTTTCGTGCCTTTGCGTACGCCGGACCGGCGTTCACTCGATGATCGAGAACTGATCGCGGTAGCGGTCGGACAGGGTCAGGCCCAGGCCGGGCTTGTCGTCGTCCAGGTCGATGAAGCCGTTCACCGGCGCAGGATCGCCCTCGAAGATGTAATAGAACAGCTCGTTGCCCACCTCGACGTCGTGCACGGGAAAGTATTCCGACATGGGCGAGGCCAGGGTCGACATGGTCAGGTGGTAGTTGTGCATCTGGCCGGCGTGCGGAATGACCGGCACGCTGTAGGCCTCGGCCAGTGCGTTGACCTTGTGCGCCGCCGTGATCCCGCCGACCCGGTTGGTGTCGTACTGGATGACCGACACGGCGCGCTTGTCCAGCAGCTGCCGGAAACCGTGGCTGGTGAACTCGTGCTCGCCGCCGGAGATCGGGATCGGTCCGTACTGGTTCAGTTCGGCATAGCCGTCGATGTCGTCGGCGATCACGGGCTCTTCCAGCCAGCGCGGCTCGAAGACTTCCAGCTTGGGCAGGATGCGCTTGGTGTATTCGAGGTTCCAGCCCATATAGCATTCCAGCATCAGATCGGCGTCGTAGCCGATGACGTCGCGCACCGCCTTGACGCTGTCCAGGTTCTTGCGCACGCCGGCCGGGCCGTCCTTCGGACCGTAGCCGAAGCGCATCTTGAAGGCGGAAAAACCCTGGTCCACATAGGACTGCGCCTCGGCCTGCATGGCATCCAGGTCCGTGCGGTACAGCTTGGAGGCATAGCAAGGGATCTTTTCCTTGGTGCGCCCGCCCAGCAGCTTGAACACGGGCCGGCCGACGGCCTTGCCCATGATGTCCCACAAGGCGATGTCGATGGCCGAAATCGCGGCCATGGCCACGCCCTTGCGGCCCCACGCCAAGGTCGAGCGGTACATGCGCTGCCACAGGTATTCGTAGTCGAAGGGGTCGTGGCCGACGACCAGCGGCGCCAGGTACTGGTCGATGATCTGCTTGGCGATCCTCGGCGCCAGGGCCACGTTGCCCAGGCCGACGATCCCGTCATCGGTCTCGACCTCGACCACGGTCCAGCCATGAAAGCGGAACGTGCCCATGGAATCCCCCCGATCCCACAGGGCGTCCATGGCGTTGGTGCAGAAATGCGACTGCGGGGGAACGGTCTTGCCCTGCCATTCGAAAACGCGGGCGCGGATGTGTTTGATCTTCAATTCAAGCTCCGTCTGGAAAATGCGGATGGGGTCTGGCGATGGGATCAGGCGGCGGCCTGATCCCGGTAGGAAGCGCCCATGCGGCTGGCGATCAGGAAGGCATTGCGCATGGCCTGCACGTTGGCAAGGTTGCGGCCGGCGATGTCGTAGGCCGTACCGTGCGCCGGCGTCGTGATCGGCACGGGCAGGCCCCCCTGGACGGTCACGCCCTTCTCGAAGCCCAGCAGCTTGATAGCGATCTGCCCCTGGTCGTGATACATGGTGACGATGGCGTCCAGCTGGCCGTCGCGGGCCTTCAGGAAAATGGTGTCGGCCGGATACGGGCCCTGCACGGGGATGCCGTCGGCATTCAGCTCGGCCACGGCCGGGGCGATCACGTCGATTTCCTCTCGGCCGCAGGTGCCGCCGTCCCCGCCGTGCGGGTTTACGGCCGCGACGGCGACGCGCGGCTGCGCATGACCGGCGGCCCGCAGGGAGCGATAGATCAGCCGGCTGGCCGCGACGACGCGTTCGCGCGTGATGTACCGGGGGGCGTCCCTGAGCGGAATGTGCGACGACACCCGCGCGGTCCACAGGCCGTCCAGGGTGTTGAACTCGCAGAAATAGCCGTCGACCTTCAGGTATTCGGCGAAGTGATGCAGTTCGTCCTCATGGTGCAGCCCGCCCATCTTCATGGCGTGCTTGTTCAGGGGCGCGAAGCAGATGGCGTCGACCTGGCGCGCCAGGGCCGCGTCCATGCACCGGTCCAGCACCCGCAGCACGGACTCCCCGCCCGCGCGGCCCGCCTGGCCGACGGTCACATCCTCCGGACTCACGGTATCGACAGCCACGAACAGGGGCGAACCCGCCGGCGACTGGCGCGCCTGTGCCAGGGAATCCAGGGGCCGGGTCGTGATCCGGACGCCGGCGATCGACTGTCCGCGTTCCCACAGCCAGGGATCGCCGATCAGCACGATCTTCGCGTCGCCCAGTTCGGCGGGGCGGGCCAGCAGCTTGGCGATCAGCTCGGCGCCGATCCCGGCGGGGTCGCCCAGGGTCAGGGCGACGACGGTCTGTTCTTGGGTCATGTTCGATTCATCCGGAAAGGTTCAAGGGGCGGAATTCCGCGGACGGGCGCGGCCCATCCGCACGATTCTGGAAATCAGGGGCAGGAAGGCCATCACGAGACCGGCGGTGGTCATGGTCCCAGCCAGGCCGTTGGACCAGAAGATGTCCAGGCTGCCGCCCGAGAACAGCATGGACTGGCGGAAGGCGTCTTCCATCTTGTCGCCCAGCACGGCGGCCAGCACCAGGGGCGCGATCGGGTAGGACAGCTTCTTGAACAGATAGCCGAACACGCCGAAAACCAGCATCAGCCCGACGTCGAACAGGGACTGGTGCACCGCATAGGCGCCGATGGCGCAAATGATGACGATGATGGGCGCAATGATGGAAAACGGGATGCGCAGGATGGCCGTGAACAATGGGATGGTGGACAACACCACGATCAGGCCGACGACGTTGCCCAGATACATGCTGGCGATCAGCCCCCAGACGAAGTCCTTCTGTTCGACGAACAGGGTCGGTCCGGGCTGCAGCCCCCAGATCATCAGGCCGCCCAGCATCACGGCCGCCGTGGCCGAGCCCGGGATCCCCAGCGTCAGCATGGGCAGCAAGGCGCTGGTCCCGGCCGAGTGGTCGGCGGTTTCCGGAGCGATCACGCCGTCCAGCGCGCCCTTGCCGAACCGCTCTGGATGCCTGGACATGTTCTTGGCCACGCTGTAGGACAGGAAGGAGGCCGCCGTCGGGCCGCCCGGGGTGATCCCCATCCAGCAGCCGATCAGGCAGCTGCGCAGCCAGGTGGCCCAGTAGCGCGGCATCTGCTTCCAGGTGTTCCAGACCACGCGCAGGTTGATCCTGGCGTTCTCGCCCCGGAAGACCAGCCCCTCCTCGACCGTGCAGAGAATCTCGCCGATCCCGAACAGGCCGATCACGGCGACCTCGAAACTGATGCCGCGCAGCAGCTCGGTCAGCCCGAAGGTCAGGCGCAGATTGCCGGACACGGTATCCATGCCGACGCTGGCCAGGATGAAGCCCAGCATCATGGCGGCCACGGTCTTCAGGGCGGGCGTCTTGCCCAGGCCGATGAAACTGCCGAAGGCGAGCACGTACACGGCGAAGAATTCGGGCGAGCTGAACTCCAGCGCGAACCGGGCGATGTAGGTGGACAGGAAGGTCAGCAGCAGCACGCCCACCAGCGCCCCCAGCAGGGCCGAGGTATAGGCGGCGGTCAGGGCCTCGCCCGCCCGCCCCTGCTTGGCCAGCGGGTGGCCGTCGAAGGTGGTCGCGATCGAGGACGGCTCGCCCGGAATGTTGAAGATGACGGACGTGACCGATCCGCCGAACAGGGCGCCCCAGTACATGCAGGACAGCAGGATGATGGCCGACACCGGCGACATGCTGAACGTGAGCGGCAGCAGGATGGTGACGCCGTTGGGCGCCCCCAGGCCAGGCAGCACGCCGACCAGGATGCCCAGCAAGACGCCGGCCACCATCAGCAGCAGGTGGTGCCAGGTCAGCACCACTCCCATGCCATGCATGAGCAGATCGAACTGTTCCACGGCGGCGGTCTCAGAAAAGGTCGGCGAAAGGTCCGGCGTACAAGGCGACCTCGAACCAGACGGTGAAAATGAAATAGGTCGCCAGCGGCACGCCGACGGAGATCAGCACGATCTTGAGCCAGCCGTGGCGCTTGCCGGGCTCGGCCAGGCGCCACATGAACCAGGCGATGAACAGGGCGCCCGCCACATACATGCCGACGAAGAACATCAGGACGACGTAGGCGGCGATGGGCAGGAAGACGTTGCGCACCCGCCGGAATTCGGACCGCGTGGTCATCCGCCCGCGCCCTTCGGACCAGTGCAGCAGCGTCCACGAGGCCGTGCCCAGGCAGGAAAGGAACATCAGCAGGCCGATATGGAACGGAAAGTAGCCCGCTTGCGGCCCCGCCGCATCCCACCCGATGCCCTGGTCCAGGCTGTCGTACATGACAACCGCGGCGATCAGCATCAGCAGGCCGGAGGTGAACAGCCCCCCGCCGCGCAGGCTGATGCCGCCGCGCTCTCGAACGCCATCCGCCGGCGCTTGCGTCGTATCCTGATTCATAGCGTGCTTCCCCGACGGGCGCCCCGCCAGCGCTGCTGGGCAAGGCATTGACCTCATGCGATGCGGGACGGCGCCAGGTGCCGCCCCCGCGACGACGGCGCTACCAGTGGGCCGAGCGGAAGATGTCCCGGGCGCGGGCGCTGTCTTCCTCAATCAGCTTCCTGAAGTCGTCCCCGGCCAGAAAGGAGGGCACGAGCGCGCTGCGCGCCAGGTAGTCCTTGAATTCCTGGGTCTGGGTCACCTTGCGCAGCAGATCCACGTAAAAGGCCTGCTGGGCCGCCGTCACGCCGCCCGGCATGAAGACGGTGCGAGGAAAGCGGTATTCGTCGATCTTGATGCCCTGGGAAACGCAGGTGGGAATGTCCGACCAGGCCTCCGTGGCCGTGACTTTTTCGGTGTAGACCATGCGCTCCTTGCTGAAGACGCACAGCGGGCGCACTTGTCCGGCCTTCCATTGGGACACGCTTTCGGCCGGGTTGTTGGTGTTCGAAGCGATGTGGCCGCCCGCCAGCTGGGTGACGGCTTCGCCGCCGCTCTTGAACGGGATGTAGGTGAACTTCGTGCCTTCGACCTTGTTGATCAGCATGGTCAGGGTCTGGTCCACGTCCTTGGACTGGCTGCCGCCCATGGGGTACTTGGACGGGTCCGCCTTGACGGCGTCGATGTAGTCCTTGGCGTTCGTGAACGGCAGCTTGGCGGACGTCCACAAGATGAAGTCGTCCTGGGCGACCGTGGCCACCGGCGTCAGGTCGGTCCACTGGTAGCCCAGCTTGGCGACCATGGGCAGCAGGTAGGCGTTATTGGTGCCGACGATGATCTTGTAGGGGTCGCCCTTGGACAGTTTCAGATCCAGGAAGCCTTCGCCGCCATTGCCGCCGCCCTTGTTCTGCACCACGGTCGAGACCTTCAGCATCTCGTGCTTGGTGATGATGGACTGGATCAGGCGCGCCAACTGATCGGTGCCGCCACCGGCGCCGGCCGCCGCGATGATCTCGATGTTCTTGGTCGGCTGCCAGGCGTCGGCGGCACCGGCCGTGCCCGACACGCCCAGCGTCAGGGCGAAACCCGCCGCCAAGGCCAGGATCGAGGGCTTGAACGAGGAAAAGGCCATGTCGTGTCTCCTGTGTTTGGTATTCGATGGCCTAGGCAGCTTATCAGAATGGTGATAACTTAATATTGAAATTATTTTATAGATCGATAACCTGTGTTGATACCTAACCAGACCGTCCTGTTCAACCGGATCCGCACCCGCCACCTGGTATTGCTGCTGGCCATCCAGGAACATCATTCGCTGCGCAAGGCGGCCGAACACCTGGGCATGAGCCAGCCGGCCGCCACCAAGATGCTGCAGGACATGGAGGATCTGATCGGGTTGAAGCTCTTCGAGCGAGGACGGCGCGGCCTGCAGGCCACCACCTACGGCGAGGTCATGACGCGCTATGCCCAGGGGGTGTCGGCCGACCTGGCGGGCGTGCGCGAAGAGTTGCTGGCCATCCATTCGGGCCATATCGGGAAGGTCCGGGTGGGCGCCATCATGGCCCCCGTGCCGCAACTGCTGACCCAGACCCTGCTCGACGTGAAACGCGAACACCCCCGCCTGGCGATCAGCATCCAGGTGGATACCAGCGACGTGCTGGTGACGGCGCTGAAGGAAGAGCGTCTGGACGTCGTCATCGGCCGCATTCCCGATACCTGGGACGGCGCCAGCCTGACGTTCGAGCCTATCCAGGAAGAAGCCCTATCCATCGTCTGCAGCCCGGGAAACGCCGCCGCGCTCAAGCCGCACGTGACGCTGCGCGATCTGGTGCAGCTTCCCTGGATCCTGCAGGCGCACCCCAGCCCGATGCGCAAGGTCATCGAGCTGTCCTTCATCGAGGCACGCCTGGCGCTGCCGCTGAACATCATGGAGACGGCCTCCATGCTGCTGACCTCGTCCCTGGTACGCCATTCCGACCTGCTGGCCGTCATGCCGACACTGGTCGCCCAGCACTACGTGGAACGCGGCACCCTGGCCATCGTGCCCCTGCCGATCCGCAAGCACCTGCCGCCCTTCGGCATCCTGACGCGCAAGACCCGCTCGCCCAGCCCGGCGATCCAGATTTTCATCGAAGAGGTCAAGGCGAAGGCGCACGGCGGCTAGTCCGCGCCGCCTCCTTCTCCAACCGAAGGAGGCGCGAACAGCGGACCGACTTTCCCGGTCGGTCAAACCGGGTCGGAATGCCATACGACGCCAATCGTCCTTGGCCAGGACCTGGCCTTACCCCAGCTCGCGCACCAGATCGGGCACCGCCGTGAACAGGTCAGCCTCGAGCCCATAATCGGCGATCTGGAAGATCGGAGCCTCGGGATCCTTGTTGACGGCCACGATGACCTTGGAATCCTTCATGCCCGCCAGGTGCTGAATCGCGCCGGATATTCCCACCGCGACGTATAGCTGAGGCGCGACGATCTTGCCGGTCTGGCCAACCTGATAATCGTTGGGGGCGAAGCCGGCATCCACGGCGGCGCGCGACGCCCCCAAGGCCGCGCCCAGGCGATCCGCCAGGGGTTCCAGGACCTGATGATAGTTCTCGCCGCTTCCCAGGCCTCTTCCGCCGGAGACCACCACGTCCGCCGCCGTCAGATCGGGGCGCTCGCTCTGGACCACCTCCCGACCCACCAGGCGGACCAGCCCCAGGTCAGGCCCCGCGTCCAGCTCCTTGATGGGCGTGGAAGCGCCGATCGCGACCGCGTCAAAGGCCGTCGACCGGATGGTCAGCACCTTGACCGGGTCGGCGCTGCGCACCGTCGCCAGCGCATTGCCCGCATAGATCGGCCGGACGAAGGTCTGGGCGTCCTCGATGGCGATCACGTCGGAAATCTGCGCCACGCCCAACAAGGCGGCGACACGCGGCAAGGTGCTTTTACCCACCGACGACGCGGCGGCCAGAATGTAGTCGTAGCCTTCGGCGTGCGCCAGAATCAAGGCGGCCAGGTTTTCCGCCAATTGATCGCGGTATTGCAGGGCATCCACCAGCAAGACCTGAGAAACCCCCGCCAGGCTGGCCGCCTGTTGGGCGACCGATTGGCAATCCGCCCCCGCCACCAGCAGGTGGATGTCATCACCCAAGGCGGTCGCCGCCGCAACCGCATTGAACGTGGCGGCCTTCAGGCTCTGGTGATCGTGTTCGGCAAGTACGAGAATAGTCATGCGATTACCTTGGCTTCATTCTTCAATCGGTCAACCAGTTCGGCGACATCGGCCACCAGCCGCCCTGCCTGGCGCTGCGCGGGTTCCGTCACGCGCACCGTCGTCACCCTCGCCGCCACGGAGACGCCCAGGGCCTCGGGCGTCACTACAACCAGGGGCTTCTTTTTCGCCTTCATGATGTTGGGCAACGTGACGTAACGAGGCTGGTTCAACCGCAGATCGGTCGTCACCACAGCGGGCAGCGTCAATTCCAGGGTTTCGAGCCCCCCGTCCACTTCCCGCGTCACTGTGACTCGCTCATGCTCGGCGACCACCCGGGACGCGAACGTCGCCTGAGGCCACCCCAGCAAAGCCGCCAGCATCTGGCCCGTCTGCCCCGCATCGCCATCAATGGCCTGTTTCCCGCAGATCACCAGGCGGCATTCTTCCTGTTTGCAGATGGCCTGCAGCAGGCGCGCGACGGCCAAAGGCTGCAACTCTTCGTCCGTCTGCACCAGCACGCCCCGGTCCGCGCCCATCGCCATGGCCGAACGCAAGGTCTCCTGGCAGGCGGCGGCGCCGCAACTGACCGCGATCACCTCGTCCGCCACGCCGGCCTCTTTCAGCCGCACGGCTTCTTCCACCGCGATCTCGTCAAACGGGTTCATGGCCATTTTGATATTGGCCAGATCGACACCGGCGCCGTCGCTCCTGACGCGCACTTTGACGTTGAAATCCACGACCCGTTTGACGGGCACCAAAATTTTCATAAGTTATCCCTTTACAGGAAAAGAATGTGATGGAGCACCCTCGCTGCCGCGACGGTAACGGTTGACGGCATCCCCGTGGGCGATCGGATGTCCTTGCGCATCGAAGACTTCGGTGCGGGAGAAGAAGACACTGCGCCCCGCGGACTGCACCCTGCCGCAAGCGCGCAAGGTGCCCGAAGCGATCTGCCCCGTATAGCTGATATTGAGCGACAGGGTCACCGCCTTGCGCAGTTCGCCCGGCACGCCGGTATACAGGCCGGCCAAAGCGCCCGTGACGTCGATCAAGGTCGCCAGAACGCCGCCGTGGACCGTGCCGCCCCGGTTCAAGTGCCGGGGCTCGACATCGAGTTCCAGCACCGCGCGGCCGTCTTCCCATTCCACGACACGGCAGCCCGTCTGCGCCGCGAAGCCGGAACCGATGGCGCCCTTGCTGAGCGCCACCATCACATCAGCGGGCAAAATAGAGTTCATGCAAAGCCTCGATCTTGACGTCCGCGGCGGCCTGCGACAACTGGATCTTGCCACCCTGCATCAGATGCGCCTGATCCGCCACGCCGACCGCCTTATGGGTGTTTTGTTCGACCAGCACGATCGTGCGGCCTTCCTCCTTCAGTTGCGCCAGAACCTCGAACAACTCGTTGACGATGACGGGCGCCAGTCCCAGGGACGGTTCGTCGATGATGAGCAGGCGCGGATCCGACATCATCCCCCGCCCCATCGCCAGCATCTGGGCCTCGCCGCCCGACAGCGTGCCCGCCACCTGGTTGCGGCGTTCCTTCAATCGGGGAAACAGGGCATACGCCTTGTCGCAATTGGCCCGCGCCCCCGCCCGCCGGGACTTGGGATATGCCCCCAGCATCAGGTTTTCTTCGATGGTCATGTCCTTGAACACCATCCGGCCCTCGGGAATCATGGCGATGCCCTGACCCAGCAGATCCCAGGTGGACGTTCCCGCCAAAGGCTTGCCTTCGAAAGTGATGCTGCCCTGGCTCAGCGGGATCAGCCCCATGATGGCGCGCAGCAAGGTCGTCTTGCCCGCGCCGTTGGGCCCGACGATAGTCGTCAGCCGCCCCTGGGGAACCGACAAGGACACATCCCACAGCACATTGATGGCGCCATAGCCAGCGCGCACGTCCGTGATTTCAAGCATCGCTTGCCCCCGTATAGCTTTTCATGACTTCCGGATTGCGGAAGACCTCGTCCGGCGTGCCATCGGCGATCAGCTCGCCGAAATTCAGCACGACGGCCCGATCGCAGAGATTGCTGATGGTCTCGATGTCATGCTCGATGATCAGAATGCCGACCGAGAACTTGGCATGCAGATCCTTCAGCATGTTCATGAAGCGCCGTTTGCCGGCGGTTTCCAGCCCCGCCAAGACCTCGTCCAGCAATAACAGTTTGGGATCGGTCGCCAACGCCTTGGCCACTTCCAGCGCCTTGAGCTCCGTCAGGGCCAAACCGTTGGCCGCATCGTGATGCTGCTTGGCGGTCAGGTTGGTGAACTCCAGCACTTCCTCCAGGCGGGCGTCATCCACGAGCCCCGTGCCGAAACGCTGGGCGACGATCAGGTTTTCGCGCACCGTCAGCTCATGCATGGGCTGTGGGATCTGGAATGTGCGCCCGATGCCCATGCGGGCCCGGCGATGCAAGGGCGCGCGCACGATATCGCGCGTATCGAACAGGATGCGCCCATCCGAAGGCCTGACCAGGCCTGAAATGGCATTGAACAGGGTGGTCTTGCCCGCGCCGTTGGGGCCCACCAGGCCCACGACCTCATCGGAACGCACCCCCAGGCTCACGGAATTGACCGCAGTCAGCCCGCCGAACCGCACGGACAAATTTTCCAGCTTCAGCATGTCTGTCCTCCTGCGGAACCGGCGACAAGACGTTTGATGCCGGGGGTTTTGCGCGCCAGTGGCACCAGGCCGTTGGGGCTGAAAATGATCATCGCGACCAACAAGGCGCCCAGCACCAGTTGATGTCCGGTCGGCATCAGGTTCTTGAAAATCAACTGGTCGACCAGATAGACGGTCACCGCGCCGATGATCGGGCCGGAAATCGTGCGGTACCCGCCAAAAATGGCGGCGACGATCGGCAGCATCACCCACATGCTGTTGAACGCATAGTCCGGTTCAAGGAAGTTGATGTAGTGCACATTGAAGGCGCCGATGATGCCGGTCATGAAAGCCGACACGAACAGCATCATCGCCTTCAGCAAGACGCTATTGACGCCCACCACGCGTGTGGCATCCTCGCTGTCATGCATGGCGCGCAAGGCGATCCCATAATGACTGGCGCGGATGGCGCGATAGGCCAGGACGAACACCACCAGCAGCGTCAGGATCAGCAGATAGCCCCCCGTCTTGCTGGACAGATCCAGGCCCAGCACCGTGGGCAGCTGGGGCACGCTGGCCAGGCCTCCGGAGCCTCCCGTCACGGATTCCCATTGGGTCGCCACGATGCGGAAGATATGGGCGTACGCCAGAATCGCCAGGGCGAAGTAAGGCCCCTTCAGCCGCAGGACCGGCAGCATCGCCACAGAAGCCACCACGGCGCCCACGCCGCCCATCAGCATGGCCACCAGGACCGGGACCCCGGCGTCCATGGTCAGCAAAGCCGATACATAGGCCCCCACCCCGAAAAAGGCGGAGTGGCCAAAGCTGACCATGCCCCCCAGATTGCCCAGCAAGGCCCAGGCCAGGGCGATGCCCCCGATGATCAGGGCGGCCACGATCAGGCTCATGACATAGTTATTGCCGCCCAGTAGCCAGGGCACGGCGGCATAGGCCAGCACCAGCGCCAGCACGACAGATTTGGATAGTTTCACGTTTACCCCCTTCTCGCCTTGGCGCCGAACAGGCCATTGGGCATGATGAACAGCACCAGCAAGAACAGCACCATGCCGACCAGTTCCTGAAGCGCCGAGCTATACAGCGTGACCGTCAGCGCTTCGGCGATGCCCAGCAGGAAGCCGCCGATCAGCACCCCCGGAATCGAGCCGATCCCGGCCAGCACGGTGATGATGAAGGCCTTGATCGTCAGCGCATGGCCAAATGCCGGCTGGATCACGCCATAACTGAAGATCGCCACGCCCGCGAAGGCGGCCAGGATGCCCGCCACCACGAAAGACACTATCTCCGTCGTCCGGGGATTGATCCCCATGAGCTTGGCCGCGGCCCGGTTGCTGGATACCGCCCGCACGGCGCGCCCATACCAGCTGCGCGACAGCCACCACCAGAGCCCCACCATCAGCACCAGGGCGACCAGGAAGAACAGTACCTCGCCGCGCATGCTGAACAGCGGCCCGATCACGACCGCGTCCTGCAGCCAGGACGAGGACGTCGAATGCACATCAGCCGACCAGGTCAGCAAGATGGCATTGGTCAACATCACCCCGACCCCGTAGGTCAGAATCAGGGAATTGAGTTCCCGGTCGGCGCGGATCATACTCACCAGCCCATAGACCAGCACCGAGCAGAAGCTCACCACCACCAGCGCGATCGGAATCGCGTAGATCGGACTGATGTCCAGGTTCGCCTCGACCGTGTAGGCGACGTATGCCGCCAGCAGGACCAGTTCGCCATGGGCGAGATTGATGACCCGCATCGTTCCGAAAACCAGCGCCAACCCCAGGGCGATCAAGGCGTATGACCCGCCTTGCAGAATCCCGGAATACAGCGACTGCAAAATAAGTTCCATCATGGAAGGATTGCTCCGCATTCAAACGGCGCCCACCAGGCCGCGAGGCCGGTGCCGCCGGGCGCTCCGCCCGCGCTCGAAAGACGGAGCAGGCGGGGCGCGCGACCGATTCTGTACTGGCTTACCAGGACACTCCGGGGTAGACCATCTTGCCGTTGGCGCCATCGGCCGGCCAGACCAGCACGATCTTGTCGCCCTGGACCTGGCCGACACGGTGCGAGAAGTTCGTGTTGTCGCCCTTGTCGTTGAACTGCACGCGGCCGATCAGCGTTTCCGCATCCGTGGCAGCCAATTCCTGCGCCACGCCACCCGACTTCAGCGTGCCCTTATCCGCAGCGCGGGCAACCGCTTCGAACAGGATCTTGCCTTGCACGTAGCCGAACTGCTGCAAGTACCCGACGTCGTCCTTGAACCGGGCGGCATAGGCATCGGCAAAGGCCTTGCCCTCGGGCGAGGTGAATTCGACCGGATAGGGCAACGCCGCCGTCCCATACACGTTCTGTGCGATATCGGGGAATTCCTTGATCATCTTCGGTGTGACAAGCCCCCAGACGCCGATCATGGCCTTGACCTTGGGCTTCAGAACCTTGGCCGCCCGCAGGATGCCGACATAGTCGTTCTCATAGCCCACCATCAGGATGACATCGGCCTTGTCCTTCAGGCGCACCTTGTTGATCAGGGGCTTGAAGTCGGTCGTGGCGGGGTCAAACGCGTGCATGGCGACCTTGACGCCCTTGCCGGTCATCTCTTTTTCAGTATCCGCGGCCAGGTGGGCATTGGCTTCCTTGGTGGAGTACAGAATGGAGATCGCCTCGACCTTCATCGTCTCCATCAAACCCACCAGCGCTTTCTGATACCCCGCCGTGTTGTTCACGCGGAAGAACGTCTTGAAGCCTCGCTGAGTCAGGCCATCGGCCACCGCGCCCGATGTGACGTACGGCAGCCCCAGCTTGTTGGCGGCATCCGACGCCGGGCCCACGTTGTTCGAGCCGTACCCGCCCGTGATCGCGACCACGCCATCGCCCGCCAGCTTCTCGACGGCGGCCACGGCCTTGGCGGGCTGCGACTCGTCATCGATCTTGATCAGCTTGATCGTATGCTTGCCATTGGTCTTGTTGAACAGCTCGGCCGCGACCTCGACGCCCTGAATCATGCCGCCGCCTTCGCGCGCCAGAGCGCCGGTCATGGGGCCTTCGACCCCCACCAGGATTTCATCCGCCCATGCCGTCCCCGCCTGCAGGCACATGGCCACAGCGGACAACGCGCACAATTTACCGATTCCTCGAACCATCACGTCTCTCCTTTGATGTCACTCATGGGTCCCCGAAAAGGACCTGATATGTTCACCTGAACCCGAGGTTCAGGCCCTGGCGCCGCGGCCTGCGGCGCTCACCTCTTGATGGCGCCCTGGCCGGGCGCCCCGCAAAAATCTTTTCACGCCGCGACTTCCGGGCTGTGCAAGGCCTCAAGACGCTGGCTGGCCCGCAGCATTTCAGCTTCCAGGCGCGCGACGATGGCCGCCAGCGGCTCCGCCCGGTCCACGAACGCCAGGGCGTGGCCCGCCGCCAGCAGGCCGCGCGACCAATCCCCCGTTTTGTAGGCGTTGCGCCCGATCTGCCCGGACACCAAAGGCATCAGCTCGGTGATCGTGACGTGAGGGTTTTCCGCTTCCATGGCCTTGATCAGCGCCGTGGTCTCATTGCGCAGGGTCCGCACGGTGTTCTTCACGGTCTGCATGCACAAGTCCGTGTCCGTGGGCTGCGCCTGGATCAAACGCTGCTTGAATTCCTCGTGCGCCCAGATCTCGTCGGCCACCAGGAACCGGGTCCCCATGACCACGCCGGACGCCCCCATGGCCAACGCGCCGACGATCTGCGCGCCACTGCCGATGCCCCCGCCCACCAGATAAGGGATATGCAGGGACTGTTCCGCCCAGGCGGCATTGACGATCGTCCCCACCATATCCATGCCGGGATGGCCGCCGCACTCGGCGCCCACGATCGCCACGGCATCCACACCCAGGGACTGGGCCTTGATGGCATAGCGCACCGCCGGAACCTTATGCAGGACCTTGACGCCGGCCGATTTCAGCAAAGGCAGATAGGCTTCGGGGCTGCGGCCCGAGGTCTCGACAAATCGAACGCCTTCATCGATGATCGTTTCGAAGACCTGCTGCGTCTTTTCACCCGGCACCAGTTTCGGCAGCATCGACACGTTGACGCCGAACGGGCCGCCTTCGCACAGGTCACGGCAACGGCGGATCTCATCGCGCAAATCCTGCTCGTCGGGAAAGGTGGCCGCCGTGATGAAGCCCATGATGCCCGCGCGCGATGCCGCCGCGACATACTCGGCATTGGCCAGCCACATCAGCCCCCCCGCCACCACCGGCAGCCGCAGGCCATACAGCCGGGTGATGTCCGTTTGATAAATCCCTGACATCTTTTGTCTCCTCGATGACGTGATGGGCGCCGCGTCTTGGCGCCTTCTCGCTAAATCACTTGTTCGCTCTTCAAGCGCGCCAAATCGGCTGGATCAAGATTCAACATCGATTGCAGAACCGATCCCGTATCCGCGCCCAATTGCGGCGGCCCCTTCCGGACGGGAGGACGCTGGCCATCGAAGCGATACGGCGGCGCCAGCACATAGGTGGAGTCCACCGTCGGATGCGGCACGCTCTGAACCAGACCGCCCTCCTTGGCGCGTTCGGACGTCAGCGCTTCCAGCAGACCCAGCACTTCGCCGCACGGAATGCCGCAAGCGGCCAGACGCTGCAGCAGCAACGCGCGGGGGCGTTGGCCGATCTCGCGAATCAGTTCGGGGTTCAGAGCGCTCCGGTTGGCCGCCCGCAGCAGATTGGTCTTGAAACGGGCATCGTCGGCCAGATCCGGGCGCTCGATGACTTCGCGGCAGAAGCTGTCGAACTGCCGGTTGTTGCCCACGGTGATCACCAGGGGGCCATCCTGGGCGTCAAAGACACCATATGGCATGATGGACGGGTGGTTATTGCCATATTTGGGCGGGTCTTCGCCGCGCAGCAAGGCTTCCAGTCCATAGTAGGCGGAGATCATCAAACCGCAGTCATACAAGGCCATCTGGATATGGCGCCCGTGTCCCGTGCTCTGCCTTTCGTACAAAGCCGCCAGCATCGCCTGGGCCGCGAACATGCCGGTGAACATATCCACGACGGCCACGCCGAACTTCAAAGGAGGCTGGTTCAGCTCGCCGTTCAGGGACATCAGGCCAGTCTCGCCCTGCACGACCAGGTCATAGCCGGGCCGCGTGGCCTCCGGGCCATGGCTGTTGTAGCCGGAAATCGAACAGTAGATCAGGCGGGGATTGAGCGCGCTGAGCTGCTCATAGCCCAAGCCCATGCGCTCGACGGCGCCCACTTTGAAATTCTGGACGACGACATCGCATTGGACGGCCAGTTCCCTGGCGATCCGCTGGCCTTCGGCGGACTTGAGATCCAGCGTGATGGAGCGCTTGTTGCGGTTGACGCTGTTGAAATACGCCGTCTCGGTCTCGCCCACCCGGACGCCCCAGTCCCGTGTATCGTCGCCACGGCCCGGATGCTCGACTTTGATGACCTCGGCGCCCAGATCGCCCAAGGTCATGGCCGACATGGGTCCGGCCAGAACACGCGAGAGGTCCAGAACACGCACGCCCTCCAGGGGCAAACGAGTGGATGCCGTCGTCATGACACTTTCCTTAAAGAGGCGAAGTCCGCCGCGCGTTTGTCAAAAAATGCCCGGATGCCCTCGGTCGATTCGGCATCGCCCAGGGATTCCGCCATCCGGTCGGCCTCGGCATCGAGCTGGCTTTCCACGCGATTGCGGTAGGCGCTCAACGACAATGCCTTGATGCGCGCCATGGCGCGCTGCGGCCCCTGCGCCAGGCGCCGGGCCAGCGCGACGGCTTCCTGTTCGGCGCCGCCCGGTGCGGCCACCCGGTTCACCACGCCCAGGCCGGCCAGGCGCTGCGTCGGGATGCGATCCCCCGTCAGCACCAGCTCCGCGAGCAACTGCCGAGGCATGAACTCGGACAGGAAGGCGGTTGCCCCACCATCCGGGCTCAGGCCAACCTTGACGTAGGCCAACGACAAGTAGGCGTCCTCAGCCATCACCAGCAGGTCGCACGCCAGCGCAATCGATACCCCGGCCCCGGCGGCGCCCCCGTCAACGGCGGCGATCACCGGCTTGGGACAGCGGCGAATGGTCCGCACTGTTTCGTGCAGGGCTTCGATCCGCTCCCGGCGTTCGGACTGCGGCAATTCGCGGCGCAGCGCCAATTGATTCAGGTCGCCGCCCGAACAAAAATAATGATTGGCGCCGGTCAGCACCACCGCGCCTACGTCGGCGTCGGCCGCCGCTGCCGCCAGAGCCTGGCGCAAGGCGGCATAGTATTCCGGGCTCAGCGCGTTGCGCGCGGCCGGATTGTGGTTCACCAGAACCCGCACCGCGCCTTCGCTGCGAGAAATCAACACATCGCTCATCATCAGACCTCGCTCAATGCCACGAAACGCTGCAGGTGAAAGTCCTCGTCCCCGAGCTGATGGTCGATCATCACCAAGCGCTTCGCATAATGCGACAGCGGAAGCTCCCACGTCATACCGATCCCGCCATGCAACTGGATGGCCTCCTCGGCCACCAGGATGCCGATCCGCCCGATCGAAAATTTCGCCGCGGACAGCGCTTTTTCGCGCGCCACGCGGTCGGCGCCCGGCAGCGCCGCCGCCGCGCGAATCACGGCGGAGCGCGCCTGTTCGATTTCCAGCGCCATGTCCACCATGCGATGCTGCAAGGCCTGGAAGCTGCCGATGGGCACGCCGAACTGCTGGCGGGTACGCAGATACTCCAGGGTGTCTTCCTTGGCGACTTCCATGGCTCCCAGGCTTTCCGCGCACAGCGCCAGCACCCCGGCGCCCAGCACCTGCTCAATCACAGGGAACGCCTGGCCCTCGGCCCCCAGCAAGGCGTCTTCGCCCAACCGCACCTGATCCAGGATCACATCGGCGGCACGCCCCCCATCGACCAGGGGATAGCCGCGCAGCGTCAGGCCCTGGGCCTCGGCGGGCACGACGAACAGCGAAATCCCGTCCTCTTGCTCGGGGTCGCCGGACGTGCGCGCGCTGACAATGATCAGTTCCGCCGCTTCCGCATGCGCCACCACAGCCTTGACGCCGTCCAGCACCCAGCCGCCGTCCACGCGGCGCGCCTGGGCGGTCACGCGCGGCCACTCGGAAGCCGAATCAGGCTCCGTATGCGCAAAGGCGCCGATGCGCTCCCCCTGAATCAGGGACTCGATCACAGCGCGCTGCACTTCCGTCCCGGATCGGGATAGCGCCAGGCCGGCCATCAAGGTGCCCAGGAACGGCTCCGTCACCAGCTTGCGGCCCAACTCCTCAAAGACCACGGCAATGTCGAAACCGGCGCCGCCATAGCCGCCATCCTCCTCGGCGAACAGAGCGCCCACAATGCCCATGTCAGCCAGTTGCTTCCAGTGAAGCTCGCTATATCCCTGCGGCGACCGGGCAACCCGGTCGCGCTCGGGAAACGCGTACTGATCCCGCAAATAGCGCCCCAGGGATTCCGCCATCATGCGGCGGTCTTCGGTATGTTCGAAATTCATGGCTTCAATCCTCTTACAGTCCGAGGATCATCTTGGAGATGATGTTGCGCTGGATCTCATTGGAACCCCCGAAGATCGACAGCTTGCGATTATTGAAATACTGCAGAGAAGCAGCGGCGGCGGCCTGGGGCCCTATCGCGGGGCCGTCATAGCCATCTTCCAGCGCGTCGCGCAGCCATGGCTGTGCGTAGGGGCCCACGGCGCGGCGCATCAGGGCGGTGATTTCTTGACGGATCTGCGTCCCCCGGATCTTCAGCATGGAACTTTCGGCGCCCGGCGCCCCGCCACCGGCCACGGCGGCGATGACACGCAGATTGGTCAGCTTCATGTTTTCCAGGTCGATTTCCACCCGGGCGAGACGCGCGGCGAACGCGGGGTCTTCCGTCAGGGGGCGGCCGTTCTTCCGCAACGCCCCCGCGACCTGCAGCAACCTGCCCAGTGCGGCGACCGACATGCCGACGCCCGCGATGTTCGTGCGTTCATAGGTGAGCAGGTACTTGGCGCAGGTCCAGCCCCGGTTCTCCTCGCCCACCAGATTTCCCACGGGCACGCGGACATCCGTAAAGAACACCTCATTGACTTCGTGCGCGCCATCCAGCGTGATGATGGGCCGAAGCTCGATACCCGGCGTCTTCATGTCGATCAGCAGAAAACTGATCCCGGCCTGCTTCTTGGCGGTCGCATCGGTCCGCACGAGGCAGAAAATCATGTTTGCATGCTGGCCCAGCGTCGTCCAGGTCTTCTGGCCGTTCACGACATAGTGATCGCCGTCGCGCACGGCGCTGGTCTTCAAGCCGGCCAGATCGGAGCCGGCGCCCGGCTCGGAATACCCCTGGCACCACCAGTCGGAACCATCCAGAATCCGCGGCAGCCAATAGCGCTTCTGTTCCTCGGTGCCGTACTTGATCAGTACCGGCCCCAGCATATTCACGCCAAAGGGCACGACCCTGGGGGCGTGGGCCAGCGCGCATTCGTTATCGAAAATGAACTTGCGCACAGGATCCCATCCCGTGCCGCCATATTCGACCGGCCAGTGGCTGGCCAACCAGCCCTGCTCATTCAAAATGGCGTGCCAGGACTGCATGTCCGCCTTGCTGAGATGCTTGCCGGATGCGACTTTTTCGGACAAGCGCTGCGGCAATTTGGCCTGCAAAAAGGCGCACACTTCCTGCCGGAAGGTTTCCTCTTCCGGAGTGAACTTCAAATCCATGGGATTTCCTTCAGATCAATAGATTTCGAACAGCCCCGCCGCGCCCATGCCTCCGCCAATGCACATGGTGGTGACGACGTACTTCACGCCACGCCGCCGGCCTTCCAGCAGGATGTGGCCCGCCAGCCGCGCGCCGGTCATGCCGAAGGGGTGGCCGATGGAAATCGCGCCACCGTTGACGTTCAGCAGTTCAGGCGGGATGCCCAGTGTGCACTGGCAGTACAAGGCCTGAGAGGCGAAGGCCTCGTTCAGTTCCCACAGGCCGATGTCGTCCATCTTCAGGCCGTAGCGCTGCAGCAGGCGCGGCACGGCGAAGACCGGACCGATGCCCATTTCGTCGGGTTCGCAGCCGGCGACGGCCAGTCCCCGGAACGCACCCAGGGGTTTCAGGCCCAGGCGCTCGGCTTCCTTGGCCTCGACCATCACGCAGGCGGACGCACCATCGGACAGTTGGGAGGCATTGCCCGCCGTGATGAACTGATCCGGCCCCATGACGGGAGCCAGCTTCGCCAGACTGTCGAGCGTCGTGCCTGGCCGGTTGCAGGTATCGTGATCCACCGTGACGTCGACCTGGGACACTGCGCCGGTTTCCTTGTCCTTGACGGCCATGGTGGTCGCGCAGGAAATGATCTCGTCCCGGAATACGCCGTTTTCCTGCGCCTGGGCGGTGCGCCGCTGGCTTTCCGCAGCGAAGCGGTCCTGGTCCTCGCGCGTGATCCCATAACGGCGGGCGACGATGTCGGCCGTCTGGATCATGGACAGGTACAGGTCGGGTTTGTGTTCCGCGATCCAGGGGTCGATGCCTGTCGAGCCGGCATCCGTGGCGCTACGCCCCTGGATCTGCGAGCAGCTTTCCACGCCGCCCGCGATCATGGCGGGCACGCCTTCCAGCACGATGCGCCCCGCCGCCATGGCGATGGCCTGCAGGCCGGACGCGCAGAAGCGGTTGACGGTGGTGCCCGCCACCGTGACAGGCAGGCCGGCGCGGATCACCGTCTGGCGGGCGACATTGCGGCCCGTCGTGCCTTCGGGATAGCCGCAGCCCAGGATCATGTCCTCGATCCGCTCCGGGTCGACGCCGGCGCGTTCCACCGCCGCCCGCACGGCGAACGCGGCCAGGGTGGGGCCCGGCGTGATGTTGAATTCGCCCCGGTTCGCCTTGGTCAGCGGCGTCCGGGCCGTTGAAACGATGACGGCTTCTCGCATGGTCGGTCTCCTCAGCCCTGCTTGGACTGGTTCAAGTCATTGAAATGTTTGCCCTGTTCGGCCAGCTCGACGAGCAGCGGAGATGGCTTCCAGAAATGGGGGTCTTCCGCTGCAAAGGCGCGGATGTCCGCCAGGACGACATCCAGCCCGACGTGATCGGCGTAGTGCAGCGGCCCGCCGCGATAGCGGGGAAAGCCGTAGCCATACAGCATGGCCACGTCCACATCCAGCGGCCGCAAGGCGATCCCCTGGTGCACGACGTTGGCGGCTTCATTGACCATGGCGGCCATGTAGCGACGCATGATGTCTTCCTGCGAGAAGGCGCGCGGGACCGCCCCGGCCTGCCGCCGTTCTTCGTCCACGATGGCCAGGACTCCGGGGTCTTCCTGCCCGGCGCGGCTGCCTTCCGGATACAGGTACCAGCCCCGGCCGGTCTTCTGTCCGAACCAGCCGCGTTCGCACAGGCGGTCGGCGATCGGCACATAACGCAGGTTCGGATCGCGGGTGGCGGCCCGGCGCTTGCGCGTGGCCCAGCCGATGTCGCCGCCGGCCAGGTCGGTGACCTGGAAAGGCCCCATGGGAAAGCCGAAGCCGCGCACGGCCTGATCGATCTGGTAGGGCGAGGCGCCGTCGGCCAGCATGTAGTCGGCGGCCTGACGGTAGACGGCCAGGATCCGGTTGCCGATGAAGCCATCGCAGACGCCCGCCCGCACGGCGACCTTCTTCAGGCGCCGCGCCAGGGCGAAGCCGGTGGCCACGACATCGTCGGCCACTTGGTCCGGCACGACGATTTCCAGCAGCTTCATGATGTTGGCCGGGGAAAAGAAGTGCAGCCCGATGACGTCCCGCGGCCGGGACACGGTTGTCGCCAACTGGTTGATGTCCAGGTAGGAAGTATTGCTGGCCAGCACAGCGCCGGGCTTGCAGACCCGGTCCAGTTCGGCGAAGACGGCGGATTTCACGGCCATGTCCTCGAACACGGCTTCCACCACCAGATCCACATCCGCCAGGGCCTGATAGTCGGTGGCGCCGGACCACATGCCCAGGCGGCGGTCGCGCTCCGTGGCATCCAGGCGGCCGCGCTTGACCAGGCTGTCGTAGACCTTGGCGACATTGGCCCGGCCGCGTTCAAGGCTGGGCTGGTCGCGTTCGACCATGACCACGGGCAGGCCGGCGTCCAGCATGGCGACGGCGATCCCCGCTCCCATGGTGCCCCCGCCCACGACCCCGACCCGATTCAGCGCGCGCGGCTGCGCCCGTCCCGCTTCCGGCACCTTGGCCGCCTCGCGTTCGGCGAAGAATGCATGGATCAGGGCCTGGCGCTGCGGGGTGTCCAGGCACTGCAGGAAATAGTCCCGCTCGAGGCGCAGGCCTTCGTCGAAAGGCTTGTCCAGCACGGCCTGGACGGCATCGATGATGCGCGCCGGGGAAAACAGGCCTCGGTATCTTTTGTTCAGCAAGGCCCGCGCGGCATCCAGCGCCTGGCTGGCGGCGGGCATATCCTCGACCGCGATGCGCCGATCCCGCGTCGGGCGGGCCGGCGCGCCGGAAGCCACCAGTTCGCGAGCGTAGTCCAAACCGGCCTGCACCGGATCGGTCCCGTCGACCAGCCGGTCCGCCAGCCCCAGGGTCTGAGCCTGCTTGGCCCCGATGGGCTTGCCATCCAGCATCAGATTCAGGGCGGCCTCGACCCCCATCAGGCGCGGGGCGCGCTGTGTGCCGCCGGCGCCCGGCAGCAGGCCCAGCGTGACTTCCGGCAGGGCGAACTTCGCGCCCGGCAGCGCCAAACGATAGTGGGCCGCCAACACGACTTCCAGACCGCCGCCCAGGGCGGATCCCTGGACCGCCGCGATGACGGGCTTGGCGCAGGCTTCGATGCGATTGCAGACGTCCGTCAGCAGCGGGGGCTGCGGGGGTTGGCCGAATTCGCGGATATCGGCGCCGGCGATGAAGTGGCGGCCCGCGCCCAGCAATAGAATGGCCTGAACTTCAGAATCGGCCTCGGCGGCATCCAGTGCGGCGGTCAGCCCCCGCCGGACGTCCACGCCCAAGGCGTTCACCGGCGGATTGTCGATCGTCACGATCAATACAAAACCATCGCGCCGCCAGGACACGAGGTCCTGCATCGATCCATTCCGGGGGTGTGTCATATTCCAGTCTCCATCGGCGAGCACTTAGGTGCTTCAAAGTGAAGTCATTCTTCCATCGATGAATACGCTTTACAATGGCATAGATGGTTGACACACTGTCAAGTTAAATTTGACAAACCACGGAGAAAACGGGCAGGAGTCCCGTCATTCAACCGTTTCCATCCTGTCGGGCAGCTCATGAATCAGACCTCCATGAACGCGGAATCCCTGATCTTCCTGGTGGAGATCCTGGACGCTGGGAACCTCAGCGCAGCCGCGCGGCGCCTCAAGATGACGCGCGCCAACGTCAGCTATCACCTGAATCGCCTGGAGAAGACCCTGGGCCAGCAACTGGTGCGGCGCACGACCCGGCGCGTCGAAGCCACCGAAGTGGGCCAGCGCCTTTACGAGCACGGCAGCAAAATCCGCACCGAACTGACCATGGCCAAGGACTCTGTCCGCGAGCTGGGTCACATGCTAAGGGGCCGCATCCGGCTGAGCATCCCCAGCGGCTTCGGGCAGGTCGTCATGAGCAATTGGCTCATCGATTTCAAACGCCAATACCCCGGCATCGTCCTCGACGTCATGTTCGAGAACCACATCCTGGACATGCTGCGCGACGAGGTGGATATCTCCGTCCGCGTGATGTCCAATCCGCCGCAAAACCTGGTGGCGCGGCCGCTGGGCCACGTGCGATACACAGCCTGCGCGTCTCGCAGCTACGTGGAACGCAACGGGCTTCCGGACCGCCTGGAAGATCTGTCCAAGGCGCCCATCATCACGTCCGGGGTCGCGGGACGCCAGCTTCGTCTGTCCGCGTACCAGGACCAGAAGCGCCAGGAAGTCCTGCTGGAACCAACGCTGATGTCCGAGAACTTCCTGTTCCTGCACCACGCCATCATGGCCGGGCTGGGGGTGGGCATCGTTCCCGACTACGTCGTGCGCGACGAGGTGAACCGTGGTGAAGTCGATACGACGCTGGACCAATGGTATCTAAGCATCTTCGGCACGGAAATGTTCATGCTCTACATGCCCAACCGCTATCACACGCGGGCCACGTCGACGTTCATCGAATACATCCTGACCCGCGCGCAGGCCAGGATGCCGCCGGCATAAACAAGGCCCCCACGCTGCGCCTGCCGACGGGGGTCAGGCCTTCAGCAGCAGCGCGTTCATGCGTTTGACGAACACGGCCGGGTCCTTCAAGGCCGCGCCTTCCGCCAGCATGGCCTGATCCAGCAGCAGTTCGGCCCAGTCGCCGAACGACTCGTCGGGCTGCGCCTCCAGGCGCTTGACCAGGGCGTGCTGCGGGTTCACCTCCAGGATGGGCTTGACCTCGGGGGCTTCCTGGCCGGCGGCCTTGAGCATGCGCAGCAGGTGCGGGCTGAGTTCGTGCTCGTCCACGACCACGCAGGCGGGCGAATCCACCAGGCGGGCAGTGGTACGGACTTCCTTGACCCGATCCCCCAGCGCCGTCTTCAGGCGCTCGAGGGTCGGCTTGAAGGCCTCGGCGGCCTCGGCCTGCTGCTTCTTTTCTTCCTCGTCGGCCAGGGCGTCCAGGTCCAGGCCGCCCTTGGCGACCGAGGCCAGGGCCTTGCCTTCGAATTCGCGCAGGTAGGACAGCATCCATTCGTCCACGCGGTCGGACAGCAGCAGGACTTCCAGGCCCTTGCGGCGGAAGACCTCCAGGTGCGGGCTGTGCGCGGCGGCGGCGTAGGAATCGGCGCTCAGGTAGTAGATCTTGTCCTGGCCTTCCTTCATGCGGCCGATGTAGTCGGCCAGGGACACGGTCTGCGCGGGGCTGTCGGACTGGGTGGACGCGAAGCGCAGCAGGCCGGCGATGCGGTCCTTGTTGGCGGGGTCCTCGCCCGCGCCTTCCTTCAGCACCTGGCCGAACTGGGCCCAGAATTCCGCGTATTCCTCGGGCTTGTCCTTGGCCAGGTCCTCGAGCAGGCCCAGGATGCGCTTGGCGGAACCTTCGCGGATGGCGCGCACGTCGCGGCTTTCCTGCAGGATTTCCCGCGAGACGTTCAGCGGCAGGTCGGCGGAATCGACCACGCCGCGCACAAAGCGCAGGTAGGCCGGCAGCAGCTGGTCGGCGTCGTCCATGATGAAGACGCGCTTGACGTACAGCTTCACGCCCCGGCGGGCGTCGCGGTCCCACAGGTCGAAGGGCGCGCGCCTGGGCACGAACAGCAGCTGGGTGTATTCGCTGCGGCCCTCGACGCGGTTGTGCGTCCAGGCCAGCGGGTCCTCGTAGTCGTGCGAGACGTGCTTGTAGAACTCCCTGTACTGCTCGTCGGTGATGTCGGACTTGGACCGGGTCCACAGGGCGTTGGCCTGGTTGACGGTTTCCCATTCGTCCTTGACGACCTGCTCGGATTTTTCCGCGTCCCACTCTTCCTTCCGCATCTCGATCGGCAGGGAGATGTGGTCGGAATAGCGGCGCAGGACCTCGCGCAGTTTCCAGCCGGACAGGAATTCGTCCTCGTCGGCGCGCAGGGTCAGGGTGACGGAGGTGCCGCGCGCTTCGCGGTCGATGGCGGACACGGAGAATTCGCCCTGGCCGTCGGATTCCCAGAGCACGCCCTCGGACGCCGGCAGGCCGGCGCGGCGGCTGCGCACGGCGACCTTTTCCGCGACGATGAAGGACGAATAGAAGCCCACGCCGAACTGGCCGATCAGCTGGGCGTCCTTCTGCTTGTCGCCGGTCAGTTGGGAAAAGAATTCTCGCGTGCCGGACCGGGCGATGGTGCCCAGGTTGGCGATGGCCTCGTCGCGCGACAGGCCGATGCCGTTGTCGGTGATGGTGACGGTGCTGGCGTCCTTGTCGAACTCGACGCGGATGCGCAGGTCGGAATCGCCCTCGAGCAGGTCCGGATGGTCGATGGCCTCGAAGCGCAGCTTGTCGCAGGCGTCGGACGCGTTGGACACGAGTTCGCGCAGGAAGATTTCCTTGTTGCTGTACAGGGAATGGATCATCAGGTGCAGCAACTGCTTGACTTCGGCCTGGAAGCCCAGGGTTTCGGCCGTCTTGGTGTCGGTTTCGCTCATGATTCGGATGGATTCGAAGGTTCTTGCGGGATTGCATGGCGCCCCGCGGACGGCCCTGAGGGCGGCCGCGGGGCGGACTGCTGGATCAGTTGGGGCCAGCGAGCCGGGTTTTCAAGGCCCGGGCCTACCACGTCGTCGGATGCCCCATGCGGTCCGTCTCGTAGATCTTGTGCTCGCGCAGGCGCCGCAGCAGCCAGACGCCGGCCCGGCCCAGGGTGTGGGCTTTCTGCCAGACCAGGTCGATGCCGACCACCCAGTCGGTGTGCGGGTAGGCCGTCAGGGGCAGCTCCACCAGTTCGCCCGCCTCCAGCTCGCGCAGGATGAGCTGGCGCGGCAGCGTGGTCCAGCCCAGGCCGGCGCGCGCCATTTCCAGCAGGGCCAGGTAGTTTTCCGCCCGCCAGCACTGGGTGGACTCCAGGTATTCGGTCGAAGGCAGGCGCTCGTTGTGCGCCAGGAACATCAGGCGCCGGTGCCCGCGCAGTTCCGCGAAGTCGATCTTCGGCAGCTTCGCCAGGGGATGATCGTGGCGCACGACGTGCAGCAGGATCAGCTTGCCCATCTGCGCGAAGGCCAGTTCCCGGGGATAGTCCCGCTGCGCGAAGGCGATGCCCAGGGCCACTTCGCCCCGCAGCACCAGGCCGGACACGTCGCCGTCGAAGGCATGGCGGATGTCCAGGTCCACGTACGGAAAGCGCGCGGCGAAATCCGCCAGCGGCGCCGTCAGCGTGTTGTGGGGCGCTTCGATCGCCAGGCGCAGGCGGGTTTCGGTGGCCTCGGACAGGTCCCGCGCATGGGCCTCCAGGTCCAGGCAGCGTTCCAGCACCAGTTCCGCCTGGCGCAGCAGCTTGGCGCCGGCCTCGGTCGGCACCGGCCATTTGCGGCTGCGGTCGAACAGCTCGACGCCCAGGTCGATCTCCAGGTTGGAGATCGCCGCGCTGACGGTGGACTGGGTCTTGCCCAGGCGCCGGGCGGCGGCGGAAAACGACCCTGCGCGGACCACGGCGGCGAAGGTCTCCAGTTGATCGAGCGTGTAGCGCATGCGACCCCGATATATCGTTCAAATCGATGGATGATGACTTGTTGCCTATGGTAATCCAAGTAGATCATGGCGCCACGATTTAAAAAAACCAAGGAGACACATATGGCCCGGCCAGAATCCGTCCACCCCGTGGATGAAATACTTCCCCTGAAACAGCTCTTCACCTTCGGCCTGCAGCACGTCCTGGTCATGTACGCGGGCGCCGTCGCCGTGCCGCTGATCCTGGGCAGCGCCCTGGGGCTGAGCCAGCGCGACATGGTGCTGCTGATCAACGCCAACCTGCTGACCTCGGGCGTCGCCACGCTGATCCAGACCATCGGCTGCTGGAAATTCGGGGCGCGCCTGCCGCTGATCCAGGGCTGCTCGTTCATCGCCATCGCGCCGATGATCATGATCGGCAAGCAATACGGCATCAGCCACCTGTTCGGCTCGGTCATCGCCTGCGGCTTCATCACCATCCTGATCGCCCCGGTCTTCAGCCGCCTGCTGAAGTTCTTCCCGCCGGTGGTGATCGGCAGCCTGATCACCATCATCGGCGTCTCCCTGATGCCGGCCGCCGCCATCTGGCTGGGCGGGGGCAACCCGGACGCGGCCGACTTCGGCTCGGTGCCCAACCTGCTGCTGGGCCTGGCGACCATCGCCATCACCCTGTTCATCTACGCCCGCTACAAGGGCTTCGTGGGCAATCTGTCGGTCCTGATCGGCCTGATCGCGGGCACGGCCATCGCCGCCGCCTTCGGCATGACGAGCTTCGGCCACGTGAGCGAGGCCGCCTGGTTCGAGATCAGCCCGCCCTTCGCCTTCGGCATGCCCGAATTCTCGGTGGCGCCGATCCTGATCATGACCCTGGCCATGCTGGTCATCATGGCCGAGACCACCGGCAACGTGCTGGCGATCGGCACCATCGTCGGCCGCCCCTCGTCCCAGGAAACCCTGGGCAACGCCTTCCGTTCGGACGGCCTGTCGACCATGCTCGGCGGCATGTTCAACAGCTTTCCCTACAACGCCTTCACCCAGAACACCGGCCTGATCGCCCTGTCGAACGTCAAGAGCCGCTACGTCGTGGCCGCCTCGGGCGTGATCATGATGCTCATGGGCATGTTTCCCGCGCTGGGCGCGGTCATCGCCTCGATCCCGCGCCCGGTGCTGGGCGGCTGCGCCATCGTGATGTTCGGCATGACCACCGTGGCCGGCATCCAGGAACTGTCCCGCGTGCAATTCGAAGGCACCCGCAACGGCATCATCGTCGCGGTCTCGGTCAGCATCGGCGTCCTGCCCATGTCCTTTCCCGCCCTGTTCGGCCACGTCGAAGGCCCGCTGCGCCTGATCCTCGACAGCGGCATCTTCCTGGGCGCCATCACGGCCGTCCTGCTGAACGTCCTGCTCAACGGCACGGGCGGGCGGCCGCGCACCGAGGACCGGGGCCAGCCGGCCGAGGCCCCGCGAAGCGCCCTGGAAACCTGAGGATCCACGATTTCCCCTTCCGGCCGCCGGGAACGCGGCGGCCCCACTCCACAAAAGGAAACACCATGAACACCGCCACCCGCCCCGGATCGTCCGGCCTCTCGAAGCTCGACATGGACCTGCTGCAGGAAGCCATCGCCCTGGCCGACCGGTCCCGGGCCAACGGGCACCATCCCTTCGCCGCCCTGGTGGCGGACCGCGAGGGCAACATCATCGCCATCGCGGAAAACAATTCCCTGCCGCCGTCGGGCGACCCGACCCAGCACGCGGAACTCGCGGCGGCGGCCGCGGCGGCCCGCAAGCTGCCGCCCGAGGCGCTGCTGGACTGCACGCTCTACACCAGCGCCGAACCCTGCTGCATGTGCGCCGGGGCGATCTACTGGTGCAACATCGGCCGGGTCGTCTACGCCCTGTCGGAACACCGGCTGCTGGCGCTGACGGGCGACCATCCGGAAAACCCGACCTTCTCGCTGCCCTGCCGCGAGGTGTTCCTGCGCGGGCAGCGCCGCATCGAGGTCCACGGCCCCCTGATGGAGGACGAGGCGGCCGAGTCCCATCGCGGTTTCTGGAACGCGGAACCCGAGCACGTCTGATCGGTCTGCACACCGGGCCTGATCCGGCCCGGAACCGCCTCAGCCCGCCGACGGCAGGGGCGGCGGCATCGGCGGCAGCGTCCCGCCCGCCTCCGGTCCGCCCGGCGCGCGGGCCGGCGCCTGCAGCTGCGGCATTTCGACGGTGGACGCCGGACCGGTCATGCGCGCGCCGTGGCGGCGGATGATGTCGGCGATCTTCAGCAGCACGTCTTCCTGGGTGTCCATGTAGTCGTTGTAGTCGGTGCCGACCGTGAAGGCGTACAGCGACAGCTTCAGGGAAAACGTCCCGCAGCTGCTGAAGTTGAAGGCGAAGAAATCGTGCTTCACGCCGGGATGCCGGCCCAGCATGTCGCGGACGTCGGCGACGATGGCCGGCACGGCGTCGATGTCGGCGTAGCGGACGTGGATGTCCTCCATGATGCGGCGGCTGGTCATGCGGGTGTGGTTGATGACCGGCTGGGTGTTGAACATCGCGTTGGGCACGTAGAAGGGCTTGCAGTCGAAGCCGATCAGGCGCGTGGCGCGCCAGCCGATGTGCTCGACCCCGCCCATCAGGTCGGTGCCGGGGATGATGATGTATTCGCCGACCTTGAATGGTCGGCTGGCGAAGATCGTCAGCCCGCCCAGCAGGTTGGCCACCAGGCTCTGCGCGGCGAAGCCCACGGCGATGCCGCCCATGCCGCCGAAGGCCAGCAGGCCGGCGATGGAAAAGCCCAGCGCCTGCATCATCATCAGGATGGCCGTGATGACGACGGACGCCTTGGTCAGCTTGCCGATGGCATCGGCCGCCGTGGGATCGAGTTCGCGGCCGTGCTCGCGCGCCCGCAGCAGCAGGTTGTCCTGGATGCGGTTGACCGCGCGCAGCAGCAGCCACATCACCGCCAGGATCACCCCGACGTCGCGGATCGGCGCCAGGCCGTGCGCCAGCAGGGAATCCTTGGCGAACTCGCCGCCGGATTCCCGCAGCAGGATCTGGCCGGCCAGCGCGATGCCCAGCACCCAGACCAGCATCTGCGCCGGCAGCGCGGCGCCCGCCAGCAGGCCGTGCCCCCAGGCGTGCCGCACGGGATGCAGGCGGCGCGCGACGCGCTCCAGCGCGAGCCGCAGGAAGCCGCCGACCAGGAGGGCGCCCAGGACGGCGGCGAAGACCAGGATGACGGTCCGCCATTCGTGGTAGACCGCCGTCGCTTGTTCGAGAAGGGAAGAAATCAAACCAAGAAGCTCCGGTTGAAGTGATCGACGGCCCCAGTGTATCGGCCAGCCGGGCGAGCCTTCAAACCATGCTGGCCATGAATAGTCCTCATTTGTTTCCGGATATCTCCGGATAGGGGTCGATCCGCTAAGGTTATCCTGCAAGAAAAACAACTCTTCCCGCATCACCTTGCAGGAGACACATCATGTCCGGACGACGCACGGGCCCTGGCGCGGGCCGCATGGCGCGCGCCACACTCGGCACCCAGCTGTTCATCGCCGCCACCCTGATCACCATCCTGGTGATGGCGGTCCTGGCCTCCATCATCACCTGGCAGAACCGGCAGACGGCGATCGACAACGTCAGCGCCGCCAACCGCTACGGGCTGCAAGGCTACGACCGCACCCTGCAGCTGATCTACGACATCGCCCGCAAGCGCAGCGAATCCCTGTACCCGGTGCTGATCCGCTACATGAGCGGCGAGCCCAAGCCCACCGGCCAGGTCGAGAACGGCCTGCCCGTCTTCAAGTCCTCCGGCATGCCCATCAACGGCGACCAGGACCTGATGCGCAGCGTCACCGGCATGTCGGCCGAGGTCTACGCCCGCACCGACAAGGGCTGGCAGCGGATCGCCAGCGCCTACCAGGACCAGCCGGACCATGCCACGGGCCAGGTGCTGGACCCGGCCGGCCTCATCGCCCAGGCCCTGGATAAGGGCACGATCACGCATTTTCCCGGCCTGGTCGGCGGAAAATGGCACCTGATCACGGTCAATCCGCTCAAGGACGGCGGCACGGTCTACGGCGGGATCGTCGACTACCTGGACATCAGCGCCCAGATCGACCCGGTGCTGAAGGACCTGACCGAGACCAAGCTGGCCGAATACGGCCAGTTGTTCGTGCTGCGGCCGACCGCCGACCGCAAGGACTGGGTCCGCGTCGCGGGCATGTTCGGCAAGCCCGGCGACCTGTTCAGCGCCGGCAACCCGCCGGCCGATTTCGCCGCCATGGACGGCGCCTTCCAGTCGGCCCCCGCCGGCGTGCGGCGCGTCACGGTGCGCGGCCAGGAAATCTTCCTGGCCTGGCAGACGGTGCCCAACTGGGGCTGGCTGATGTACGGCTTCGGCGGCGTCGACGACTACCTGGCAGAAAGCACCCGCGACATGTGGATCCAGCTGGGCGTGATGCTGCTGGGCACGCTGCTGATTTCCCTGCTGATCCGCTGGCTGGCCCGCCGCACCCTGAAACCCGTGCGCGACGTGGTGGTGGGCATGCAGCGGCTGGGCAGCGGCGACCTGACCCACGAGATCCCGGACAGCCCGGCCGGCAGCCGCAACGAGGTCCACCAGCTGCTGGACAGCCTGCGCGGGACGCAGGACGCCCTGCGGCACATGATCCGCCAGGTGCGCCGCAGCGTCGGCGAGATCCACACCGGCGCGCGCGAGATCGCCGTCGGCAACACGGACCTGTCCAGCCGCACGGAAGAGCAGGCCGCCTCCCTGCAGGAGACGGCCGCCAGCATGGAGGAACTGGCCTCCACCGTGCGCCAGAACGCCGACAACGCCCGCCAGGCCGACCAGCTGGCCGCGGGGGCCTCGCGGACCGCCCACCAGGGCGAGCAGGCCGTCCACGGCATGGTGGACACCATGAAGCGGATCGCCGACAGTTCGGCCCGCATCACCGACATCATCGGCGTGATCGACAGCATCGCCTTCCAGACCAACATCCTCGCCCTGAACGCCGCCGTCGAGGCCGCCCGCGCCGGCGAGGAAGGCCGCGGCTTCGCGGTGGTGGCCGGCGAGGTCCGCGCCCTGGCCCAGCGGTCCGCCGACGCCGCGCGCGAGATCAAGGCGCTGATCGAGACGGCGTCCGGGGAAGTGGAATCCGGCACCCGCCAGGCGGGCGACGCGGGCGCCACCATGCAGGAAGTCCTGGCGGCGGTCGACCGGGTGACGCACATCATGGGGGAAATCGCCTCGGCCTCCAACGAGCAGTCCACCGGCATCGACCAGGTGAACCTGGCGGTCACCCAGATGGACCAGGTGACGCAGCAGAACGCCGCGCTGGTCGAGCAGGCGGCGGCCGCCGCCGATTCCCTGCGGGAACAGGCCGACCATCTGGCCGACACCGTGGCGGTCTTCCGCACCGGGGAAACCGAAGAGGCGGCCCACGCCCCGGCGCAGTCCCCCGCCCTGGGCCGCGCCGACGTGCCGCGCCTGCCCGGCTAGACTGGAAGCAGCCGCCAGGCCAGCAGGAACATGACGGCGGCGATGCCGCCGTCCAGCCAGCGCCAGGCCCCGGGATTCCGGAACAGGGGGGCGCACAGCCGCGACCCCAGGCCCAGCGCCGCCAGCCACAGCACGCTGGCCGTCAGGGCCCCGGCGGCGAAACCGAAGCGGGCGTCGGCGAAGCCGTGGGCGATCGAGCCCAGCACCATCATGTCCAGCCAGAAATGCGGGTTGAGCAGCGTGAAGCCCACCGCCCCCAGCAGGGCGGCGCGGCGCGAGGACACCGCCGCCTGGTCGGCCCCGGGCCCGGCGGCCGGACGCCAGGCCCGGCGCGCCGACTGGACGCCGTACCACGACAGGAACGCGACCCCGCACCACAGCACGGCGTCCGCCAGCCCGGGCAGCCAGGCCGTCAGCGCCTGCAGGCCCGACACGCTGCCGAAGATGAAGCAGGCGTCGATCAGGGCGCACACCAGCAGGATGGCGCTCAGGTGCGCCCGGGCGATCCCCTGGCGCAGGATGAAGGCGCTTTGCGCCCCCACCACGGCGAACATGCCCAGGCCCGTCAGCGTCCCGCTGGCCCAGGCGGCGGCCAAGGGGGAAACGGCGGGGACGATGGCGGCGAACATGATGAAGCTCCTGCGGTGGACAGCGAAAAACGGGACGGCCGGACCGATCCCCCATCGCTCGGGCCTTCATTGTCCGCAGGGATGGATATAAAATACAGCTAATTTATTTAAATCTGATTTAGCTGAACTTAATATCCGGATCCGGCGCCGGGCTGGATGCCGAACGCCGGAACGCACAGCCCATGCAACTGGATCACGACAACCTGCGCGCCCTGGCGGCCGTGGTGCGCGAAGGCAGCTTCGAGCGGGCCGCCGCCGCCCTGCACGTCACCCCCTCGGCCGTGTCCCAGCGCATCAAGACGCTGGAATCCCGCATGGGCCGGCTGCTGGTCCTGCGCACCATCCCGGCGCAGCCCACGGACGACGGCCGCGTCCTGGTGCGCCTGGCCGAACAGGCCGCCCTGCTGGAACACGAGGCCCTGGACCGCCTGGGCATGGGCGAGGACCGCCCCGCCCCCAGCCTGCGCGTCGCCGTCAACCACGACAGCCTGGAAACCTGGTTCATCGAAGCCGCCACCCGCTACGCGGAACAGACCCGCACGACGCTGGACCTGGTGTCCGAGGACCAGGACCACACGGCCGCCCTGCTGCGCAACGGCAGCGTGCTGGCGGCCGTCACCACGCTGGGCGATCCGGTGCAGGGCTGCCGGGTCCACGCGCTGGGCCGCATGCGCTACGTGGCCACCTGCGCGCCGGCCTTCCACGCGCGGCACTTCGCCCGGGGCGTCACCCCCGAGGCCCTGGCGCGCGCGCCGGTCCTGATCTTCAACCGCAAGGACGACCTGCAGGCGCAGTTCGCGCGCGGGGTGATGGGCGACACGCCCTGGCAGCCGCCGACCTGGTGGGTGCCCTCGTCCCACGCCTTCGTCTCGGCCACCCTGGCCGGGCTGGGCTGGACCATGAATCCGCTGCCCATGATCCGCGAGGCGCTGGACGCGGGCCGCCTGGTGCCCCTGCGGGCGCGGGCCTGGCAGGACGTGCCGCTGTACTGGCAGCACTGGCGCACCGGGTCGCACACCATGGAACGGCTGACCTCGGCCGTGCTGCGCGCCGCCCGCGCCCTGGTACGCCCGGCCCGCGCGGCGGTCAGCGCCCCTGACGCAGGAGGCTCAGGGTCGTCGTCGGCGTGATGGCCTCCGGGTCCAGCAGGCAGTGCAGGATGGCCGGCAGGCCGCTGTCCAGGGCGCGCCGCAGCGCGGGGGCGAAGTCCTCTGTCTTCTCGACCCGTTCGCCATGGCCGCCGAAGGCGCGCGCATAGGCCGCGAAATCGGGATTGCGCAGCGCGGTCGCCGACACCCGGCCGGGATAGCGCCGTTCCTGGTGCATGCGGATGGTGCCGAACATGCCGTTGTCGATCAGGATCACCAGGATCGGCAGGCCATACTGCACCGCCGTGGCGAATTCCTGGCCGTGCATCATGAAGCAGCCGTCGCCCGCCAGGCACACCACCCGGCGGTCCGGGTAAAGACGCTGGGCGGCCACCGCGGCGGGCAGGCCGTAGCCCATCGAACCGGAGGTGGGCGCCAGCTGGGTGCCGTAGGCGCGGAAACGATAGAAGCGGTGCAGCCAGGTGGCGTAATTGCCGGCCCCGTTGGTCAGGATGGCGTCCTCGGGCAGCGTGGCGTTCAGGTGCGCCATCACCCGGCCCATCTGCAGGGCGCCGGGATGCTCGATGGCGGATGGATCGCTCCAGGCCAGGCGCCGCGCATGCAGCTGTTCGCAGCGCTGGATGCGCGCCGGCGTCGCCGTGGGCGCCAGGGGTTCGATGGCGCGCACCCAGGTCCCGGGCGCGCAGGCCATGGCGATGTCCGCCTGGTAGACGCGGTTCAGTTCACCGACGTCGGGGTGCACGTGGACCAGCGCCTGGGACGGGTTCGGCACGCCGAGCAGCGTATAGCCCTGGCTGGGGACTTCGGACAGGCGCCCGCCCACCGCCAGGATCAGGTCGGATTCGCGGATCGCCTCCAGCAGCCGGGGATCGGAGCCCAGCCCCAGGTCGCCGATGAAGCAGGGATGCTCCACGGGGCACAGCATCTGGCGGCGGAACTGCACCGCCACCGGCAGGGCGTGGCGCTCGGCGAAAGCGCCGAAGGCCTGCACGGAACGCGCGTCCCAGCGGCTGCCGCCGAGAATGGCCAGGGGACGTTCCGCATCCGCCAGGCGGTCGGCCAGGGCCTGGATCTGCCCGGCCGGGGGCAGGGTCTCGGGCACGTGGCAGGGCCGCGCGTCGGCCACCGTCACGGTCTCGCCCAGCATGTCTTCCGGCAGGGCCAGCACCACCGGCCCGGGCCGCCCGGACAGCGCCACGTGGAAGGCGCGCGACAGGTATTCGGGGATGCGCTCGGCCTGGTCGATCTCGGCGGCCCACTTGACCTGCGATCCGAACACGGCGCGGTAGTCCATTTCCTGGAAGGCCTCGCGGTCGCGCATGGCCCGGTCGATCTGCCCGACCAGCAGGATCAGGGGCGTGGAATCCTGGGACGCCACGTGCACCCCCGCGAACGCGTTGGCGGCGCCCGGCGCGCGGGTCACCAGGCACACCCCGGGCCGGCCGGTCAGCTTGCCATAGGCCTCGGCCATGATGGCGGCCCCGCCTTCCTGGCGGCAGACCGTGACCTGGATGTCGGCGTCGACCAGCCCGTCGAGCACGGGCAGGTAGCTTTCCCCCGGCACGCAGAACACGTGTTCCGTGCCGTGCAGGCGCAGCTGGTCCACCAGGACGTGTCCGGCCATGCGGGGCGCCGGATCGGCCGGCCCCCTCGACGGCGCCATGACGGATTGTCCGTGCCCGGTCCCTTCGTGGGGGGCGGGGCTCGCACTGGAACGCAGGGTCATGAAGGATTCCTTGCCGAAGAGTGATCGAAATACAGGGCGCAGCGCGCGGCGGCCAGGTCCCAGGCCGCGCAGCCGACGGACTTGAAGACGGCCGCGCCCCCGGGCGGTCCGTCCGCCAGCAGGCTGGCCAGGGACCGCACGCGGGACCAGTCCACGCCCGCCTGCAGGTAATCGCCCGCCTCGTGCCGGGCGCCTTCGAGGTCGTCCACGAACAGGCGGCTGTCCGCCAGGGTCCGCGCGCCGATCTCGGCCAGGTCGTGGCGGTAGGCCCCCACGCCGATCACCAGCCGGCCGGCGCGCGCGGGCAAGTCGTAGACCGGCACGGCGCTGGTCGTCGCCGTGATCACCAGGTCGGCGGCCGCGTCGACCTCCCGGGCCGGCCGGACCCGGTCCGTCCCGAAGGACCGGACGAACGCCTCGGCCCGGCCCGGGGCATGGCCGATCACGTCCACCCGCGCGTCCGGATGCAGTTCGAGCAGGGCCTGGACGTGGCCCGCCGCCTGGGTGCCGGTGCCGAACACGGCCGCATGGCGGACACCGCCGGGCCGCAGCCGGCTCACGGCCAGCATCGACACCGCCGCCGTGCGGCGCGTCGTGACGGTGGGCCCGTCCAGCAGCAGGCGCAGCCGGCCGGTCACGCCATCGTAGACCGACACCACGCCGTTGATGGTCGGCAGGCCGTGCGCGCGGTTGCCCGGCGCGACGTTGACCAGCTTGTGGATGCCGACGTCCGCCGCCGTGGCCGGCATGGACAGCATGACCGCGCCGCCGGGAAACGGCACGGCCTGCCGCGCCGGCGCGCACAGGCGGTCCGCCGCCATGTCCTCCGCCGCCCGGGCGATTTCCCGCATCAGGGCAGGGAACGGCAGCAGGGCGCGGGTCCCGTCCGCGCCATGCAGCGCCTGCGCCGCCTCATTCACCACGGCCATCCTCCTGCCCGCCGACGCCCGCGGATCCGGTCCACGGGCCCGGCGCGGCCTGCGCCGCCGCGCCGGGCGACGCCATGCTGAGCCACAGGACTTCGGCGTCCCGCGGACCGGCGTTGACCAGGCGGTGCCGCATGCGGCTGTCGATGTAGAAGCTGTCGCCGGCCTCCAGGACCACGGACCGGTAGTATTCCGTGTGCAGTTCGACGGCGCCCTCCAGCACGTAGACGAATTCCTCGCCCTCGTGCCGGCTCCAGCCCTCGTCCGCCGCCAGGTCCCGCGCCTTGATGGTGCTGCGGAAAGGCATCATGCGCTTGTGGGACAGCTGGGAGCACAGCAGCCGGTGCCGGTACATCGGGGTCTCGTGGATCTCGCCCCCGCCGGCCCGCTCGACGCTGCGCCGGCCGGCGCCCATGTGCTCCCGCGCGGGGACGAACAGCTCGGCCACGTCCACGCCCAGGCCATGGGCCAGGCGCAGCAGCACGTCGTACGTGGGGGACATCAGGCCGTTCTCGATCTTCGACCAGGTGGACACCGACACCCTGCTGGCGTCCCCCGCCTGGCCCTGGGTCCAGCCGCGCCGCAGGCGCAGGGACTTCAGGCGTTCGGCCAGCGCGGACTGGCGTTCCTTGACTGCGTCGATGCTCAATGCTTCATCCTTTTCGATACGGCGCCCGGTCCGGACACTCTACACTACGTTCTTCTCGATGATCGGCCAGCCTTCCAGGATCCTCCGCCAGCCCAGCCGTCCGAGGTCCAGCGTGCGATACCCGCCGTGCGCGATCAGTTCGGCCAGCGCCCGGCCGACGGCCGGCGCCTGCTGCATGCCGTGGCCGCTGAAGCCGTTGGCGAAATACAGGTTGTCCAGATCGGGATGCGGCCCCAGGATCACGTTCCGGTCGACCAGGTTCATGTCGTAGTGCCCCGCCCAGCTGCGCACGCAGCGCAGGGCCTCGAACGCCGGCACGCGCCGCGCCAGCAGGGGCCAGAGCACGTCCTCGAACAGGGCGTGCTGCACGTCGAAATCGAAGCATTCGGGATCCTGGTCCGGCGGCGGGGCGATGCCGGCGATGAAGCCCTGCCCCTCGGGCCGGAAATAGGCCCCGCTGGGATCGATCACCATCGGACATCCCGGCAGGCGCTCGGGGCATTGCACGTAGAAGACGCTGCGCTTGCGGGCCTGCACCGGCAGCTCGATGCCCGCCAGGCGCGCCAGGGCCGGCGCGCCGACGCCGGCGGCGTTGACCAGGGCGCCGCACGCCAGCGCCCGGCCGTCGTCCAGGCGCACGCCCGTCACGCGCGCGCCGGCGCGGTCGATGCCCGTCACCCGGCGCGGCAGGTACGCGGCGCCCTGGGCGGCGGCCTTGCGCCGCAGCCCCTGCAGCATGCCGTAGGCGTCCAGCCAGCCCTCGCCGCTCAGGCCCAGCGTCCCGGCCGCCAGGTCGTCCACGCGCAGCCAGGGAAAGCGCGCCCGCAGGGCGGCGGCGTCCAGCAGGGCGATGTCCGCCCCCTCGCGGCATTGCAGGGCGTGATTGTCCCGCAGGACGTCCAGGCCGGCGGGCGTGGCCAGGAACAGGTAGCCGCCCTCGTGGAAGGCCGGATCGGGCCGCACGCCGTCCACGGCCAGGGTATCGGCGAAGGTGCGCAGGAACTCCGTGCCGAAGCGCGACATGCGGATGTTCTCCTCGGTGGAGAACTGGTGGCGGATGGAGGCGGCCGACAGGGCGGTGGCGCAGCGCTGGTAGGTGGGATCGGGTTCGACCACGGCGACCGAGCCCCGGAATCCGGTGTCCGCCGTCAGGAAGTACGCGACGGCGCTGCCGACGGCGGCGCCCCCGGCGATCACGACATCGAACTGCGTCTGCGGCATCCTGCGGCACTCCCCCGCCCCCTGGACCGAGAGGGCTGTCCGGCGCCTATTCTGGAAGCAATTCCCCCCTATTTCCCTAGGCATTTTCCCTAGAGGCGAAAATTTTCCCATCGGAAACCCGCGTGATATCCTGGCCCGAGGCGCCGCTTCGAGCGGCGCGCCCAGCCCGGAGCCTTCATGATGGATACCCAGGATCTTCTGCGCACGTTCGGCCTGGACGCCGGCACCCTTCCGGCGGGCGGCCTGCCGGTGCGCTCTCCCATCGACGGCGCCCGCCTGGCGGACCTGCGTCCGCACGGCGCGGACGACGCCCGGCGCATGATTGGCCGGGCCCACGAGGCCTTCCTGGCCTGGCGCCAGGTGCCCGCGCCCCGGCGCGGCGACCTGGTACGCCTGCTGGGCGACGAACTGCGCGCGCACAAACAGGCGCTGGGCCGCCTGGTGTCCCTGGAAGCCGGCAAGATCGCCGCCGAGGGCGAGGGCGAGGTCCAGGAAATGATCGACATCTGCGACTTCGCCGTCGGCCTGTCGCGGCAGCTGCATGGCCTGACCATCGCGTCCGAGCGGCCCGGCCACCGCATGATGGAGACCTGGCATCCGCTGGGCGTGGTGGGCGTGATTTCCGCCTTCAATTTCCCGGTGGCGGTCTGGTCCTGGAACGCCGCCCTGGCCCTGATCTGCGGCGATCCGGTCGTCTGGAAACCCTCGGAAAAAACACCGTTGACGGCGCTCGCCTGCCAGGCCCTGTTCCGGCGCGCCCTGGCGCGCTTCGGCGACGCGCCCGACGGCCTGCTGCACGTGCTGGTGGGCGGCCTGGAACCAGGCGAGGCGCTGGTCGACGATCCCCGGGTGGCGCTGGTGTCGGCCACCGGCTCCACGCGCATGGGCCGCGAGGTCGGGCCGCGCGTGGCGCGGCGCTTCGGCCGCTGCCTGCTGGAACTGGGCGGCAACAACGCCATCGTCGTGGCGCCGTCGGCCGACCTGGACATGGCCGCGCGCGGCATCCTGTTCGGCGCCATCGGCACGGCCGGCCAGCGCTGCACCACCACGCGCCGCCTGATCGTCCACGAATCGGTCGCCGACGCCCTGCTGGCGCGGCTGAAGGCCGCCTACGCCAGCGCCGTGGTGGGCGACCCGCTGGATCCGGGCACCCTGGTCGGCCCGCTGATCGACCGGGCCGCCTACGAGGCCATGCAGGCGGCGCTGGACCGGGCCCGCGCCCAGGGCGGCACGGTCACGGGCGGCGAGCGCCTGCTGGCAGACCGTCACCCGGACGCCTGGTACGTCCGCCCCGCCCTGGCCGAAATGCCCGGCCAGACCGACATCGTGCGCCACGAGACCTTCGCCCCGATCCTGTACATCCTGCGCTACCGCGACTTCGACGAGGCCCTGGCGCTGCACAACGACGTCCCGCAGGGCCTGTCCTCCGCGATCTTCACCACGGACCTGCGCGAATCCGAGACCTTCCTGGGCGCCACGGGGTCGGACTGCGGCATCGCCAACGTCAACATCGGCACCTCGGGCGCGGAGATCGGCGGGGCCTTCGGCGGCGAAAAGGAAACCGGCGGCGGACGCGAATCCGGATCCGACGCCTGGAAGGCCTACATGCGCCGCGCCACCAACACCGTCAACTACTCGCGCGCGCTGCCGCTGGCGCAGGGCATCCGCTTCGACGCGGGCTGAGCCGGGCTCGACCGATCACTGCCAGCCCCAGCGGCGGACGTAGAAGCCCTTCATCCACTGCGTCAGGGCCATGTAGCCCAGCAGGATCAGGGGCAGCAGCGCGAAATACAGCGGCGGCAGCGCCTGCAGCCGCAGCCCCTGTGCCAGCGGGCCCATCGGCAGGAACAGCCCCGCCGCCATGATCGCGCCCGTCATCGCCAGCAGCGGCCAGGCCGCCCGGCTTTGCACGAAGGGCACTTTGGCGGTGCGGATCATGTGCACGATCAGGGTCTGGGTCAGCAGGCCCACCACGAACCAGCCCGACTGGAACAAGGTCTGCCGCTCCGGCGTGTTCGCCCCGAACACGAACCACATCATGGCGAAGGTCAGGATGTCGAACACCGAACTGATCGGGCCGAAGAACAGCATGAAGCGGCCGATCTCGCCGGGCTGCCAGCGCTGCGGGCGCCGCAGCTGCTCTTCGTCCACGCGGTCGAACGGGATGGCGGCCTGCGACACGTCGTACAGCAGGTTCTGCACCAGCAGGTGGATCGGCAGCATCGGCAGGAAGGGGATGAAGGCGCTGGCGACCAGCACCGAGAAGACGTTGCCGAAGTTCGAGCTGGCCGTCATCTTGATGTATTTCAGCATGTTGGCGAAAGTGCGGCGGCCTTCGACCACGCCCGCCTCCAGGACCATCAGGCTCTTTTCCAGCAGGATGATGTCGGCCGCCTCGCGGGCGATGTCCACGGCCGTGTCCACCGAGATCCCGACGTCGGCCGCGCGCAGCGCGGGCGCGTCGTTGATGCCGTCGCCCAGAAAGCCGACGACGCGGCCGCCGGCCTTCAGCACCCGCACGATGCGCTCCTTGTGCGCGGGCGTCAGACGGGCGAACACGTCGTGCGATTCCACGGCCCGCGCCAGCGCGGCATCGTCCATGTCCTCCACGTCCCCGCCCAGCAGCACGCCGCGCGGCGCCAGGCCCACGCTGCCGCAGACCTTGGCCGCGACCCGCTCGTTGTCGCCGGTCAGCACCTTGACCGACACGCCGTGCGCGGCCAGGGCCGCCAGGGCCTCGGGCGTGGATTCCTTCGGGGGATCCAGGAAGGCGACGGTGCCCGCCAGGACCAGGCCGCACTCGTCGGCCACGCCGTAGGCGCCGCGCGCGGGTTCCAGCGTCCGGTACGCCACGGCGACCACCCGCAGGCCTTCGTCGTTCAGCGCCGAGGCCACCGCCCGGACGCGCGCCAGCCGCCCGGGTGTCAGCGGCGCTTCCTCGCCGTCATGCAGCACCCGGTCGCAGACCCGCAGGACTTCCTCCACCGCGCCCTTGGTGATCAGCAGGTGCCGGCCGTCGGCGCCGGCCACCACCACCGACATGCGGCGGCGCTCGAAGTCGAAGGGAATCTCGTCGACCTTGAAATAGGACGCGGCCAGGCCGGGCGGCCCGCCGGCGTCCGCCCGCGCCAGGACGGCCTCGTCCAGCAGGTTCCTCAGCCCGGTCTGGTGCCGGCTGTTCAGCCAGGCCAGCTCCAGCACCCGGTCCGAGGTCCCGCCCCAGGCGTCCGCATGCCGTTCCAGGACGACCCGGTCCTCCGTGAGCGTGCCCGTCTTGTCGGTGCACAGCACGTCCATGGCGCCCAGGTTCTGGATCGCGTCCAGGCGCTTGACCACGACCTTGCGGCGCGACAGCGCGACCGCCCCCTTGGCCAGCGTGGAGGTGGCGATCATGGGCAGCATCTCGGGCGTCAGGCCCACCGCGATGGACAGCGCGAACAGCAGGGCCTCGCCCCAGTCGCCCTTGGTGAAGCCGTTGATGAACAGCACCAGCGGGGCCATCACCAGCATGAAGCGGATCAGCAGCCAGCTCACCTGGTTCACGCCCGCCTGGAACGAGGTCGGCCCCCGGTCCACGGCCTGCACGCGGCCGGCCAGGGCGCCGAAGTACGTCCGGTCCCCGGTGCCCAGCACCACGGCCGTCGCCGATCCCGACACCACGTTCGTGCCCATGAACAGGATGTCGTCCAGTTCGAGCGGATTGCGGACGGCCGCGTCCGCCTGGACGGCGAACTTTTCCACCGGCAGGGACTCGCCCGTCATCGCGGCCTGCGCCACGAACAGGTCCTTGGCCGACAGCACCCGGCAATCGGCCGGGATCATGTCCCCCGCCGCCAGCCGCACGATGTCGCCCGGCACCAGCATCCGGACCGGCACCTCGACGCCGCGCGCCGGTTCCACCGCCAGCCGCACGCCGAAATACGCCTCGGCCTGGGGGGCGGCGTCGGCCGCCGGCGCGCGCCGCACGACGGTCGCGGTGTTGCCCACCAGCGCCTTGAGCGCATCGGCCGCCCGGTTGGAGCGGGCTTCCTGCCAGAAGCGCAGCAGCGTGGAAAACGCCACCATCGTCCCGATCACGGTCACGGCCTCCAGATCCCCCGTCCACCAGGAGATCGCGGCCAGCAGGGTCAGCAGCAGGTTGAAGGGATTGCGGTAGCAGTGCCACAGGTGCCGCCACCACGGCAGCGGTTTTTCACGGCCCACTTCGTTGAAGCCGACTCGCGCGCGGACCGCCTCGGCCTGCCGTTCCGTGAGGCCGTCGATATGGCTGCCGATCCGGGCGAGCAGCGCGTCGCGGTCGTCCAGCGCCGCGGCGGCCAGGGTCCGGGACAGCGCTTCCGGCGCCTCGAGACTGACACCCGTCCGGACGACGGAATCGAGCATGACGCGCCGGCCGAAATGCCGGGTCATGCGGCGAACGGACAAGTGCCCCCACGCAGCGCAGTCTACGACTGCTTGCTGCCCCCCAAGGGGGCGCTTTTTGCCTTGGGACGGCCCGGCGGCAAAAAAATTCGCGAAGAGGTTCTTCAGGATGGTGATGTGCATTCTTGTTCTCCTGGTCGCCACCATCCCGATGGAATCAGGACGGCGGCTTGCGAGGCTGAGGGTCTGGGTTCATGGCTTTGGATGTAAGGTTCTGGAATTCGAGGGTGTGCGCGGGACGGGCGCACGCGCGCCGGGACGGCCTGGACGGGAAGCGTCCAGGTCCGTTCCCCATGGAGCGCCCATCGTCCCGGCGCAAGCCGATGACGAACGGACGCCCGAAGGGGCGGCGACATGCATTCAGGGGGAAGAACCGGACGGCCGGGAAAGACCGTCCGGGCTGCCGCCCTGCCCTGCGGGCAAGGCGGCGAGAAGACTCGCGGTTACCTTGCCTGCGGGAAGCCGATCAGGGATCGACGACTGGGTAAGTCCACAGGAGGAACTCCGGAAAATGAAGACGGCGGGATTTTAATGCGGACGGGGACAAAGGTGCAAGAAAAAAGCGGCATGGAAGCCTGGCGCCCCGGACACGCCGGTCCACCCGCGACGGGTTCAGTCCGAGCCGCGCACGAAACGTTCGAACAGGTCGTCCGTCCCCATCTGCCCGCCCTTGAGCATGACTTCCATGCCGTCCAGGGACGGCGCGTCGCTGTGCAGCCGGCACAGGGCGACGCCCGGCGCGACCCGCCGCAGATAGGACAGCCCCCAGGCATCCAGGGCCTGCATCGCCAGGCTGGAACTGTCCCCGCCCGCCACGCCCAGGCGCGACACCGGCGTTTCGCGCAGCGCCGCGTCCAGCAGGCGGCCGCCGGCACGCGCCAGCCGATGGCTGTGCACGCCAGCCGTGCGGCCGCCCCGCGCATTGTCGATCCAGGCCAGCACATGATCGCCGTCCCGCAGATGACCGGCCAACTGGCGGGCCATCCGCTCCAGGTAGGCGGAATCCTCGTCCGCCAGCCGCACCGGGTCCAGACAGACCTTGCGACAGGATGCCGCGGCGGCCACCTGCCGCGCGGTCAGGGGCGACAGGCTGCCCGCCAGCAGCAGCACCGGCCCCCGGGCGGGGCCGATGCCGTCGGGCGCCGGGGCCGCGCCGCCGCCCCACCGAGTGCCCAGGGCCTCGATCACGCCGCTGGGGCCGACCGCCAGCACGGGCTCCCGCTCGGCCAACCCGGCCAGCGCCGCGCCGATCGGCGCCAGATCCCCGGCCCGCGCCACATCGAACAGGATCGCGGGCGCGCCCGCGGCGCGCAAGGTCCGCAGGCGCGCCGGCAAGGCGGCCACGCCCGCATCCTCCCCGGCATAGGCCCGATAGTCCACCGACGCCACGCCCTCCAGCCCGAGGCCGGCGAAATGACGCCGCAGGTCGGCTTCGTCCATGGGCGTGACCGGATGGCGGCTCATGGTGGGATGACGGTCGATGCGGTGGACCTCGCCGTCGGCGGCCGCGAACAGCTGCGCGAACAGGCAATAGCGCCCCAGGCTGGGCTGGCCGCCGACGATCAGCGCCGGCCCCGCGCCGGGCGCGGCGGCACGCAGCGCATCCACGGCCACGGCGATGTTGCCCGCCCGCGGCGCGCTGTCGAAGGTGGAGCAGACCTTGTAATGGATCACGCGCGGCGCCAGGTCGCGCAGGAACGCCGCCACGGGCCGCAGGGCCGCCCGCATCGCCTCCGGCGCCATGGCCCGCGTCGCCCCGGCGATGCCCAGGCAATCCAGGGGACCCGCGCGCCGCAGCTGTTCCGGCGTCGGCACGCCGAAGAACAGCAGGGACCTCAAGCCCACGCGCGCGGCCGTGGCCAGCGCGTCCGTGGCCCCCGTGAAGTCGTCGCCGTAGAACGCCAGGCGCGGCGCGGCCCCGCTCATCGCGACCCGAAGAATGCCAGCGCCCGGGCCAGTTCCGGCGCTTGGCGGGCATGCTCTTCCAGGGGCACGCCGGCGCGGACCGCCGCCCAGGCCTGGCGGATGCTGGCGACCCCGGCGGCGGGTCCGTCCGGATGCGCCAGGATGCCGCCGCCCGCCATGAACAGCAGGTCGTCGCGGCCGATCGCATCCCAGGTGGCCGGCACCGTGCCGGCCCATTGGCCGGACGAGAATGCCGGCATCACCGTATCGTCGCGGTCCAGCCCCGGCGCCAGCGGCGTGTAGCAGTCGCGGGCCGCCTCGACGACCTCCGAATCCGGCTGGGAAAACTTGCCCCGCAGGCCGTGGACGTGCATGTGGTCCACGCCCGCCAGGCGCCACAGCGTCTGGTAGGCCTGGAAACCGATGCCCAGCAGCGGATGGCGCGACAGGGCGCCGAAGCCGTTGCGATGGCCGTGCAGGACCAGCGGCGTATGGCGGCGCAGGCTCTGGATGGCCGAATAGCCGCAGGCGTTCAGGCTGGCCATCACGCAGGAGCCGCCCTCGCGCTCGACCAGGTCGGCATGGCGCCGCATCGCGTCGGTTTCGTCGGTGATGTTGAACGCCACCATCACCCGCTTGCCGGTGCGCTCGGCGTGTTCGCGCACTACGCGCATCACGGCCGGGGCGCGCCGTGCCAGTGGCGCATGCGCCGGATCGGCGCAGACCTCGTCGTCCTTGATGAAGTCCACGCCGGCCGCGCACAGCCGCCCCACCAGCTCGGCGGTCTGTTCGGCCGAGAATCCCACGTTGGGCTTGATGATGGTCCCCACCAGCGCGCCGTCGGGCACCCCTGCGGCGCGGCGCGTGCCGGCGATGCCGGCGCGCGGAAGGTCGAACCCGGCCCGGTAGGCCGCCGGCACCCGCAGCGTCTCCAGGCGCAGCCCCGTGACCTCGCCCAGGTCGTACAGATTGCCCGCCACCGTGCTGGCCAGCGTCGGCAGGTTGGCGCCGATGTTGGCCGCCGGAAACGAGATCTCGATCCGCGCCCGGCGCCAGGGCCCCTGCACCCCCCGGCGCTCCAGGAAGGCATTGGACAGGCTCGGCCCATCCGCTTCGTCGAGCGGCCGGACCGACTCCACCGTGGCGCGCGCCCGCGCGCGCAGCTCGTCGGTTTCGCCAGCCACGCGGGTGAACGTGCCGCAGGACTGTTCCCCGGCCATGACCTCCGCCACGGCGGCGGGATCCAGGGGCGTCTCGATCACATAACCCGCCAGGATGCGATCATCACCGCTCATGCGGCCCCCAGATCGGGAAACGGCCGCACCGGATCGCGTCCGTCCCAGCCTTCCGATGCCTCGCGGATCGTCCGGAACAGGCGGCCCTTCGGGCCCGCAACCTCCGACAGTTCGATCACGGTCCCCGGGTGGTATTCCGTGTCGAAATAGATGAAGCGCCCGCGCTCGCCGACCTCGCCGCTCATCTTCGGCTCGAAGCCCTGCGCCAGCAGGCGCTGGAGGTCGGCGTCGTAGTCCTCCGTCCAGTAGGCGACGTGCTGCAGGCCGGTGCGGCCGGCTTGCAGAAAGTCGCGGTACATCGACGGCACGTCGTTGCGCGTCTGGATCAGCTCCACCTGGACGAAGCCGGAATTGGCCAGGGCCACGGAATTGTGCGGCTCGTAGGACTGGCCGTCATAACGGTAGTTGACGATGGGCACGCGCGGGTTGTAGTACCAGGGGCCGACGCCCAGCGTCTTGCTCCAGTATTCCATGGCCGCCTCGATGTCGGGCACCACGTAGCCCAGCTGGCGGATCTGGCCGAAGAACCGGCTCATAGAAATGCTCCCAGAAAAGGAAATCAGGAATCGAGAAAACCGATGGAAATCCAGGGGATGGCCGCGACCAGGATCAGGCCGACGATCAGGGCGGCCATGTAGCCCCAGATCGGCCCGACCCCTTCCTGCGGATCCACCTTTCCCACGGCGCAGGCGCCGTAATAGCCCACGCCGAACGGCGGCGCGAACAGGCCCACGCCCATCGCCAGGACGACGACCATGGCGTACTGCACCTCGTGGATGCCCACCGCCCGCGCGATGGGGAACATCAGCGGGCCGAACAGCACGATGGCGGGGATGCCCTCCAGCACGCTGCCCAGCACGATGAACACGACCAGCGACACCGCCATGAAGGTGTATTTCCCGCCCGGCAGGCCGGTCATGGCCTGCGCCAGGTCGTGGGCGAAGCCCGATTGCGTCAGCGCCCAGGCCATGCCCGTGGCACAGCCGATGATGAACAGGATCGCGCCCGACAGGGTCGCGGTCTCGATCAGGATGGCCGGCAGGCGGGAGACGTCGAACTGGCGGTACAGGAACAGTCCCGCCAGCACGGCGTAGGCGATGCCGATGGTGGATACCTCCGTCGCCGTCGCCACGCCCTCGACCACCGCGGCGCGGATCACGAACGGCAGGGCCAGCGCCGGCAGCGCGACGAAGAAGGTCCGGACGATCTGGCCGCGGGAAATCCGGGGCACATTGCTCAGGTCCTCGTTGCGGTAGCGCCGGTGCACGATGACGCACAGCGCCAGGCCCAGCACCAGCCCCGGCAGCATGCCGCCCGTGAACAGCGCGGAGATCGACACGCCCGTCACCGAGCCGATGGTGATCAGGACGATGGACGGCGGAATGGTCTCGGTCTGCGCGCCGGTGGTCGACAGCAGCGCGATCAGGTCGCCCGGCCTGGCGCCCCGTTTCTTCATCTCGGGCAGCAGCACCGGCGCGATCGCCGCCATGTCGGCGGTCTTGGACCCCGAAATGCCGGACACCAGGTACATGCCGCCGATGAGCACGTAATTCAGGCCGCCGCGCACGTGGCCCAGCAGGCTGGCCAGGAACCGGACCATGGCGCGGGCCATGCCGGTCATCTCGATCAGCATGCCCAGCAGCACGAACAGCGGCACCGCCAGCAGGATCAGGTGCGACATGCCCTCGTCCAGCCGGCCCGCCAGCACCACCATCGGCGTGCGCGTGGTCAGGGCCAGGAAACCGAAGGTCGCCAGGGCGAAGGAAAACGCGATGGGCACGCCGGCGAAGACGCAGGCGCCGACCACGCCGGCGAAAAAGATCACCAGGTTGAGCTTGCCCAGCGGCATCAGCAGGGGTCCCATCAGCCAGAAGGCCAGCGACAGCGCCACGGCCGTCAGCACCGCCGGCAGGACCTTGCCGGCGGGTCCGCAGCGCAGCAGCCGCACCACGCACACCGCCAGCATCAGCAGCGTCCCCACCGGCAGGGCCGACGCCCGCCAGGCGTTGCTGATCTCCATCGCCGGGGTCACGATGACGGCTTCTTCCACCGCGTATTCCCAGGCCGGCATCAACAGCAGCGCCAGGAACACCAGCGCGGCGGCCAGGGCGAAGGCATCCATGAACTGGCGCGTGCCGGGCGCGCACCGCGACACCAGCGCGGTCATGCGCATGTGCGCCCCGCGCCGCAGCGCGATGACGGCGCCCAGCATCGACAGCCACAGGAACAGGATGCCCGCGAGTTCGTCCGACCAGACGATCGGTTCGTGAAAGACATAGCGCGCCACGACGCCCGACAGCAGGACGCAGACCTCGGCCAGCACCAGCGCCATCGCCGGCCATTCGGACACGGCGCCCAGGGCACGGTCCAGCCAGGCCAGCGCGCCGGCATCGGCTCGCCGCCCCCCGGTTCCGGACGCGTCCGCCTCCCAGGCGGCGGGTCCGTCGTGGCTCGCCATCATCAGGACACCTTGCCGACGGAGGCTTCCAGCAGCCCCCAGGCCTCGTCGCCGAATTTCTGCTTCCATTCGGCGTAGAAGCCGGCCTTGCGCAGCTGCTCGCGGAAACTCTGCGCATCGGCGGCGTTGAACTGCATGCCGCTGGCGGTCAGCTTGTCCTGCAGCGTGGTGTTGAGCCTGGCCAGATCCGCGCGCTGCTGCAGGCCCGCCTCGTTGAAGGCGCGCGTGTAGATCGCCTTCAGATCGTCGGGCAGGCCGCGCCAGGCTCGGCCGTTGATCACCAGGTGGTAGCCGTCCCAGCTATGGTTGGTCAGCGAGCAGTATTTCTGCACTTCGTACAGCTTGGCGGTCTCCACGATGGCCAGGGGATTTTCCTGGGCATCGACGACCTTGGTCTGCAGGGCGGAATAGACCTCGCTGAATTGCAGGCTGGTCGGCGCGGAGCCCAGCGACTTGAACAGCGAAATCCCCATCGGACTGACCGGCACCCGGATCTTCATGCCCTCCAGGTCGGCCGCGGTCGCCACCGGCCGCGTGCTGGTGGTGATCTGGCGGAAGCCGTTGTCCCACATCTTTTCCAGCGTATGCAGGCCGACCTTGGCGAAGGCGGCCCGGATGCCGTTGCCGAGATCGCCATCGACGGTCTTCCAGACCTCCGCGTCGTCGGCGAAGGCGAAACCGATGGCCGTGATCGCGCTGATCGGCGCCAGCGTGGCGATCACCATGGTGCCGGCATTGAACATCTCGATCCCGCCGCTGCGGACCTGGGCCAGCATGTCTGTGTCCCCGCCCAGCTGGTTGTTGGGGAACACCTTGACCGCCATCCGCCCCTTGCTTTCCTCCGCGACGCGGGCGGCCGCCTCCAGCGCACGGATGTTCAGCGGGTGGCTGGTGGGCAGGTTGTTGCCGAACTTGAACTCGTATTCGGGCGCGGCGGCGCTGACGAACCGCGGCAGGCCGATCATCGAGGCGGCCAGGGGCAGGCCCGCCAGGGTGCGCAGCGCGCCGCGCCGCGTGAAGGTCTTGTTGGATTGAGTCATGTCTCCGTCTCCTGTGGGGATATCGCATGCCGGCGTCGAGGCCGGCGATGTTGGAAAATACCCGTTCCGGCCGTCCAGCGCGGATCGGAATCAGTTGCAGCGGGCGTGCAGGCCGCCGTCCACGAACAGCTCGACGCCGTTGATGTAGCGCGCCTCGTCCGACGCCAGGAACACGGCCGCATGCGCCACGTCCCAGCCATCGCCCATGCGCCCGGTGGGCGAAAGCCGGTTGCGCGCCGCCACCATGGCCTCCGTATCCTGGTAGAACCCGGAAATCTGCTGGTAGATATGCGGCGTGTCCATGACGCCGGGCAGGATGCAGTTCGCCCGGATGCCCTTGGCGGCGTACTGCAGGGCCACGCTCTGGGTCAGCGAATTGACCGCGCCCTTCGAGGCCGCATAGGCGCAATAGGCATAACCGGCCCAGCGGACCCCGCCCAGCGCGCCGATGTTCACGATGGCGCCGGCGCCGCGCGCTTCCATGTGGGGCAGCACCGCCTTGCAGGTCAGGAACATGCTCTTGACGTTGACCGCCATGACCCGGTCCCAGACGTCCTCGCCGGTTTCGACCGGACCGCCCTGGGACGTGATGCCGACATTGTTGTGCAGGACGTCGATCCGGCCATGCCGCGCCAGCGCCTGGTCCACGACCGACCGGATCTGGTCCAGATCGACCACGTCGGCCTGCAGGCCCAGGGCATCGCCGCCCTCGGACCGAATCAGGTCGCACGTCGCCTCCGCCGCCCGCAGCTCGCGATCGACGGCCACGACCTTCGCGCCCGCCCGCGCATAGGCGACAGCCGCCGCCTTGCCGTTGCCCCAGCCTTCGCCGACCGATCCCGCGCCGAACACCAGCGCCACGCGGCCCGCCAGCCTGCCTTGAGTCTCCATCCTGTTTTCCTTGTCTCGCGCCCCGGTGTCATCCCGTGGGCTATGCGTAGGATAGGTGCGCCCCGGCCAAAACAGAAAGCCGGTTTGTTGATGTGTTTTGAGGTATTCATCAAAAACAGCAGTACCGTATCGCCTGCGAGCGCATCGACCGACAGGAGCCGCCCCATGCCCACTTCCCTGCCCACCATGCTGGACATCGCCCGGCTGTCCGGGGTCTCTCCCGCCACGGTGGACCGCGTCCTGCACCGCCGCCCGGGCGTGCGGCATGCCACCGTGCAGCGCGTCATGAAAGCCGCCGCCGAACTGGACTACCTGCCGCAGGCGGAGCTGTACGCTGCCATGGCGCCCCCGCCCATGCGCCTGCTGTTCATCCTGCCGGACCGCAGCAGCCGGTTCCTGCGCATGCTGGGAGAATGGGTGCGGCATTCCCAGGAACACTGGGCGCCCTTCAACGTCGCCTGCCGCGTCGCGCCGGTGGAAAGCTTCGACCCCGACGCCCTGGCGGGCATCCTGCGGCGACGCGGCCGGCAGAGCGACGGCGTGGCCTTCATCGCCCTGGAGGATCCCAAGGTGCGGGACGCCGTCGCCGAGCTGGCGGAACGCGGCATCCCGAGCGTGACGCTGGTCTCGGACCTGACGCACTCGCGCCGCAGCGCCTACGTCGGACTCGACAACCGCGCGGCCGGACGCACGGCCGCCCACCTGATCGCCCGCTTCGTGGGACCGTCTCGGCCCGCCAGGATCGCCCTGATCGCCGGCTCGCTCAGCTACCGCGCGCACGAAGAGCGCGAGGCCGGCTTCCTGAACCTGTTCGCCGAACGATACCCGCACATGCGCGTGCTCGGCCTGCGGGAAGGCTACGACGACCCGCGTGCCAACTACCGCCAGACCATCGCCCTGCTGAAGGAACATCCGGACCTGGCCGCCATCTACAACATCGGCGGCGGCGCGGAAGGCATCGGGCAGGCACTGAAGGAACGCGGCCGCCAGCACGACGTCGTCTTCATCGGCCACGGTCTGACGCCCGATACCCGCGCCCTGCTGGTCGACGGCGGCATGGACGCCATCATCAACCAGACGCCGCTGACCACCATCCTGAACAGCATCCGCATCTTCACCAACCTGCGCGAACACCGCAGCGTGCTGTCCGGCGTGGAAGCCACGCGCATGGACGTGATATTCCGGGAAAATCTGCCGTAGTATCTGTCCAGTCACCGCGCACCCGAACGGAGCATCCCTTGTCCAGCAGCCCGATCACCAACGAACTCCTGCACGTCCTGTTCCTCGTCGCCATCGCCGCCGAGGCCATGACCGCCGCGCTCGCGGCCGGGCGGCGGGAAATGGACTGGCTGGGCGTATGCCTGCTGGGCTGCATCACCGCGCTGGGCGGCGGCTCGGTGCGCGACCTGCTGCTGGACCACCACCCCCTGTCCTGGATCGCCCACCCCTCCTACCTGCTGATCACCGGCGGCGCGGCCCTGGTCACCATCGCGCTGGCCCGGGTCATCCACCCGCTGCGGCACCTGTTCCTGTTCCTGGACGCCGTCGGCCTGGTGGTCTTCACCGTGATCGGCTGCGACATCGCCCTGGGCCTGGGCCTGCCCTGGAGCATCGCCATCGTCTCGGGCATGATCACCGGCTGCGTGGGCGGCGTGCTGCGCGACGTGCTGTGCAACGAAGTCCCGCTGCTGTTCCGCGCCGAGCTCTACGCCACGGTGTCCATCGTCGCGGGCGCCCTGTACGTCGCCGGCCTGGCGCTGGACCTGCACCAGGAAACCGTCACGGGCGGCGCGCTGGCGATCGGTCTGGCGCTGCGGCTGCTGGCCCTGCGCTTCGGCTGGAGCATGCCGAAATTCGTCTACACGCGGGACCTGCACTGACCCGGGCGCGCCGCCCGATGCGCCGGCCGCCGGTTTGCGCGACAATCGTTCCTGCTTCCCTCCTCACACCCAGGCGGCCCCCATGTTCCTGCATACCCTGCTGCTCGTCATGACGATCCACGCCGTGGCCCTGGTCTCGCCCGGCCCCGATTTCGCCGTCGTCACCCGCCTGTCCATCGTGTCGGGCCGGCGCGCCGGCCTGTGGGCGGCGGCCGGGGTCGCCAGCGCCATCGGCGCCTACACCCTGGTCAGCCTGCTGGGTCTGACCCTGGTGCTGGCCGCCCTGCCGGGCCTGTCGCGCGCCCTGTCCATCGCCGGCGCGCTCTACCTGATGTGGCTGGGCATCCAGTGCCTGCGCTCCAAGGGCCACATGCCCGAATCGGGCTCATCCGCCCTGGGCGGGCGGCGCGCCTACGTGACCGGGTTCTTCACCAACCTGCTCAACCCCAAGGCCATGCTGTATTTCGGCTCCATCCTGTCCCAGGCGGTCACGCCGGACCTGGGCGGCGCCCACCTGGCCGTGGTCTGGACCGTGCTGGTGGCCGAATCCCTGCTGTGGTTCGCCCTGGTGGCCACGCTGTTCTCGGCCCCGCGCATGCTGCAATGGCTGCGCACCCGCCTGCGCTGGTTCGACCGGGCCATCGGCGTGGTGCTGCTGGGGCTGGCGGCCAAGGTCGGCAGTTCGGGGATGTAGGCGCGCAGCGCCGGCGCCCCGCGCGGGCGTCGCGGCCGGACCGGCCCGTACCGTCTCAGCCCGCCGCGCCGCCGGCCGGACAGCCGCTGTGGAAGCGGAACTCCGCGTCCGGCGATTCGATCAGTGCCCGTTCCGTCTCGCGGATACGGACCACCGCGCGGTCCACGTCGCGGGCTTCGCCGAAGCGCCTGGCGAACCGCAGGTAGCCCTGGTAGTGGCGGCTTTCCGATTGCAGCAGCCCGGCGTAGAACACGGCCAGTTCCTCGTCCAGGTGCGGCACCAGCGCGGCGAAGCGTTCGCAGGAACGGGCCTCGATGAAGGCCCCGACGATCAGGGTGTCGACCCGCTTCGCGGGTTCATGGGTGCGCACCGCCGCCCGCAGGCCGGACGCATAGCGGCTGGCCGTCAGCGGCCGCGGCGCGATGCCGCGCCGCTTCAGGATGCGCAGCACCTGCTCATGATGCACCAGCTCTTCGCGCGCCAGTTTCGACAGGGCCGCCGACAGCTCGGCGTCCTGGCCGTAGCGCGCGATCAGGCTCATCGCGGTCGCGGCCGCCTTCAGTTCGCAATTGCGGTGGTCGAGCAGCAGCACGTCCTGCTGCGCCAGGGCGGTCCGCACCCAGGCCTCGGGCGTGGGACACGGCAGGAAATCGAGCAGGTCGGCGGGCAATTCGGGCGGGGTCATCGGGTCTTTCAGGATCGGAGGACGGCGGTCAAACGGAAGTCACCGAGCGCGTGGCGGCTCGCCCGATCCGGGCGGCCGCGCGGGTCCGGGCATGAAGCGCCAGGCGATCAGCCACCCCACCGCCTGCACCGCGCACAGCGTGGCCACGGTGCCGGGCCAGCCCCCCAGGGTATAGGCGATGCCGCAACCCCAGGCGCCCGCGAAGCCGCCGCAGTAATACGCCCCGTAGTACAGGCCGCTGGCCAGCGAGCGGCCGCTGGTGACCCGGTGGGCGATGAAGCTCATCGTCGCCGACTGCGTCACGAACACCCCGCAGGCCGTCACGGCCAGCGCGGCCACGATGGCCCAGACCGGCGCCGCCAGCGAGCCCAGCACGCCCAGCGCCGACACGGCCACCGCCGCCAGCACCGTGCGCCGAGAGCCGATGCGCGGGATCACCTGCCCCGCCAGCGGCGTGATCACCACCCCCAGCAGATAGACGCTGAAGATGTTGGCCAGGTCGCCCGAGCTGAAACGATAAGGCGCCGCCGCCAGGTGCAGGTTGACGAAGGTGAACAGCCCGACCAGCGCGAACAGCACCGTGAAGCCCAGCGAGCAGGCCACCTGCAGGGCGGGATTGCGCAGCAGCCGGCCCAGCGACGCCAGGTTGTCGGCGATCCGGACATTGGCCACGAAATGGCGCGACGGCGGCAGGCCGCGCCACACCAGCCATGCGCCCGCCAGATTGATCGCCGCCATCGCGCCGAACGCCGTGCGCCAGGCCATGAATTCGGTCAGGTGCCCCATCAGGAAACGGCCCAGGAAACCGCCCAGCACGGAGCCGGTGACGTAGCCGGTGATCAGCCGCACCATCGCGGCGCCGCGGAATTCCTCGCCGATGTAGGCGATCGCCACCACCGACACGCCCGGCACGGCCAGCCCCTGCAGGAAGCGCAGCACCAGCAGGCCGTGCACGGACTGCACCTGCGTCATCAGCGCCGTGGGCACGGCCAGCGCGAACACCGACACCGTGATCAGCCACTTGCGCCCCAGGGCGTCGGACAGCATGCCGATGAAGGGCGAGATCAGCGCCACCGCCAGCACCGTCATCCCCACGGCGTTGCCGATCTCGACCACCGTGGCGTTCAGGTCCCGCTGCAGCTCGGGCAGGATCGACTGCACCGAATACACCTGGATGAAGGCGAACACGCCCACCAGCGCCACGGTCAGCAGCAGGGGCACGGTCAGGCGGTAGTGGCCGTCGGCGTCGGGGGATGGAGAGGCGGGCATGGGGAAAGGCCTGGGAATATGCGCGCGGGCTCGTTCGCCCGCAAACGCTAGATTAACAGTTGGCGCGGCCCGGTCGCCGACAATATCCTGGATGCGCGGCTCGGGGTAAGCTCATGCCCGACACCTCGCAACCATCCGCCCGGACCGACCCGCCATGCTGACCATCCTCGGAAAACGCGCCTCCATCAACGTCCGCAAGGTGATGTGGACCTGCGACGAGCTCGGCCTGGAATGGCGGCAGGAGGACTGGGGCAGCGGCTTTCGCGACACGCGGACCGACGCGTTCAGGGCGCTCAATCCCAACGCGATGGTGCCGGTGCTGATCGACGGGGATTTCGTGCTCTGGGAATCGAACAGCATCATCCGCTATCTCGCCAACCGCCAGGGCGACGAGACCCTGTACCCGTGCGAGGCCCGGGCACGCGCCCGGGTGGACCAGTGGCTGGACTGGCAGGCGTCCGACCTGAACCGGTCCTGGAGCTATGCGTTCATGGCGCTGGTCCGGCAATCGCCCGACCACACGGACGCTGCCCAAATCCAGGCCTCCCTGCGGGCCTGGAACGGCTTCATGAACATCCTGGACGGCCGGCTGGCCGAGACCCGGGCCTACGTGGCCGGCGCCGATTTCAGCCTGGCCGACATCGCCATCGGGCTGTCCGTGAACCGCTGGCTCGAAACGCCCTTCGACCATCCGCCGCTGCCGGCGGTCGAGGCGTATTGCCAGCGGCTGGGGGAGCGGTCCGGATTCAGGGAACATGGGGGGAATGGGGTGGCTTGAGGGTGTAGCTGGTGCTGCGGCCGCCCACCTTCGAACGCTGCAATACGCCCGTGGCGACCAGTTCGTTGATGTCCCGCAGCGCGGTGTCAGGCGAGCACTTGGCGAGCGCCGCCCATTTTCCGCTGGTCAGCTTGCCCTCGAAGCCATCGAGCAGGCGATTCAGCACCCGCACCTGCCGGGCGTTGAGCGAGGCGCCCGACACGCGCTGCCAGAATCTCGCCTTGTCCAATACGGCATCCAGCGACCGGTGCGCATGACCCACCGCCTCATCCAGCATCCGCAGGAACCACAGCAGCCACTCGGTCACGTCCAGCGTCCCCTTTTGCGTGCGCTCCAGGATGTCGTAATAAGCCTTGCGTTCGCGCCGAATCTGCGCCGACAGACTGTAGAAGCGTTGCGGACTGCCATCGGCCCGGGCCAGCAGCAGGTCGCCGATGGCGCGAGCCACACGGCCATTGCCATCGTCAAACGGATGCAGGGTCACGAACCAGACATGCCCCAGCCCGGCGCGAATCAGTGCAGGTTCGGCCGCATCGGGCTGGTTCACCCATTGCAGAAACCGGGCCATCTCCGCCGGCAGGCGCTGCGCCGCAGGCGCCTCGTAGTGGACTTTCTGGTGTCCTACAGGTCCCGACACCACCCGCATCGGCCCATGCGCATCATCCCGCCAGGCGCCGGTGACGATCCGGCTCAGGCCCGAATACCCCGTCGGAAACAGCGCGGCATGCCACCCGAACAGACGCTCGTCCGTCAGCGGATCGGCGCAGCGGGCCGTGGCGTCGAGCACCATTTCCACCACACCCTCCGCATGCTGGTCGACCGGGGCCAGCGCGCCAATATCCACCCCGAGGCGACGCGCGAGCGACGAGCGCACCGAAGCGGCGCTCAAATGTTCGCCTTCGATCTCGCTGGTCTTGAGCACGTCGTCCGTCAGCGCGGCCAGGCTGGCCTCGTCACGGAGGCCCAGGCCGACGTCGGCCAACCGCCCCAGGAGCAGGCCCTGCGCGCGGCTGACCCGCGCCAGGGGTTCGGCCAGTGCCGCCAGATCGTAGCGCCAGTCCGGCCAGTCGGGAGCTTGCCAGATGTAGAGGTAATCACCGCTGATCATGCGGTGATTATGGGGTGGATTGGGTACGAGGGCAAGGCATTCACCGCATGAGATGCGGTGAATATGGAATTATTCGCCGCTCACGTGCCGGGAGGACACAGCCTGAAATGGGGTATTTTCCTCGTGAATACCTCATTTCTGCGGCCCGATGCCCTTATTTACATCACAACTTGAACAGGGATATGGAGTGTCCAACACGCTGTTGGACAATTTTCACTGCGCAAACAAGCGCCGCTGGAACTTGCACGCTGCATCAGGATGCTGGTCAGACGTTGATCACACGTTTAAACGTTGATCGGTCGGCAAAGGGCCGTGAATGCTAGGTTTCGCGGGGAAATCGGGCCACGGGCTTTGCGGGAATCGCTGGAAGTACCCCCAGTTGTACCCCCATAGGGGTATCGGGATGATAGATCAGTCTGGATGCGGGTGCCAGCGCTGCGCCTGCCGGATAAAACGGGTATGGCGCAGACCGCATTGTTGGCTGACGCATGGAACGGTACGGGATGAGATGCAGGGGAACGGGCAGCTATGGCCCATACCTTGGAGAACTCTCATGGCAGACCACCACAACCGCCACAACTCGCTAGGGCAAGATGCCCTGTCCACCACGCCCGCCTCGCTCATGCTCGATGCTCGCCTCACGCCGCTGGAGCGCAATGGCTGGCAGGTGCTGAACATGCTGCGCTCTGCCGAGGGCATCAGCCCGCTGGCGAACCTGGGGCAGTTGCGCCGCTATCTCACCTCTACCCCGCTGGGGCAGAGGGCCGGGTACGAGACGGCCCGGCGCGTTCTCGTCGTGCTTCGGCTGACGGGGTGGATCAGTCTGGTGGGCCAGCAACGCGATCCCCTTACCGGCCATGTGCTCAGCGAGCTGTATCAGGTTCACGAAAGCGCCCTGCACTTCCAGCAGGCTTGCACGCTCGATGCCAGGCTGCCCGCGCTTCTGCAGGCCTTCATCGGCCACGAAAACAACCAGGTGGATCGGGTGGCTGTCCACATTCAGGCAATGCTGACGCAGGCACCTGAAGCTGCCTCCATTGCGGCCCACGATCAGCTCGGCGATGACGATGATTTGCCCCCGACGACGCCGTCGCAGGCGAACAAGGCCGCCGCCCCACTGCCATTGCCTGGCGATTCCGCTGGCAGCACACTTGTTCCGCAACAGGGCGCGGTCAAGTCGGTAGGCGACGAAGGCAGCCAGGCTGATCAGCGACAGCTTGTACGCGACGACCAGCAGATGGACCGGCGAGAGCGCTGCGATCAGACCGAGCAGCGCGGTAGCCAGCAGCAGGAAGGTGGTCAGGCGCGGCAGACGCCGGGGGCGGGAATGTGATCGGATGCGCGGTATTCACGGATCATGAAAAGGCCCCATGTGGGTAGATGAAGGGATAGCCGTTCGAGCCATCATCTTCATCCACCTACCTGGGGCCTGTCTTTTGCTCTCGTTCAAAATTTCACATCTACACCTTCCTCAAGATTTTTGAAATGATATTTGACACGCGAAAAAAGGAGGTCAGGCCGTAGATGCAAAGAAACACCCAGAGCGTTGAAAACCAGCGCGCGGGGGTGGCCGCCATGAAGAATCCCGCAAGGTTTGCCAATGCAAAAAGCAGCAAACTGTAGGTTGCTTCTTTGATGTAGCGTTCCAAATCCTGCATGTATCCGGACTGTTTTAGCCTATCTACAACAGCAGCTCCTGAAACCGTCACAAGTACCGTCTGGATGGTGACTAAAAACCCAATCAAAATCCCAGAAAATGAAAGTGACGCCGACAGAAAATCAGGAATTTCTCGAGGGAATGGAAGAGCCACACAATACCAGGCAGCACTGGCGACAAGGGCATACGCCAGCGGCTTTATGCGCTCCCATCGCAGACTGTTCATGGCATCTCCAGATCATCGATTTCTAGTGCGTGTGTTTTTCAGGGCCGCATATGTTTTTTGCAGTGCTTTATAGCGCGAATCTCGTGTGTAACGCAGGTCCCCTCTGTCCATCCACACTGGCATGGAATACCGCTTTCTTGGTGTCAAGAGATCCATCACCTCGTTGATGGCCAAGGGCTCATCAGAATCGTGTCCTACAATCTGAGCCTTCTTGACGGCATCGGGGTTCTTCCCGATCAAGTGTTGCAATCCAGAAATCATTTTTCGGACAGCTTGTGTCTTCAGAGCTGGTTGTGCGTGACCAACGCTCATTGTGACTTCAACGAACGGAGCCTGCAAGCCTTCAGCCAGGTTCAATGCTGCATCAAGAGACACACCGTTTTCCCTATATGACTTATCGATCATGCCAGGAGCCAACTTGACGTGCACTTTCCTGAAAACGTCAGCTTTGGCTAGTTTTGCCCTCACATCATCGGCCAACACAGGAGAAAATTCATATCCAATCGCCTGGTTATTTGGACCAAATGCAGCGAAATACTTGCTGGCACCAGCAGCCTTCAACCCAGAATGATTGTATTGCGCAAGTAGCAGTTTCTCGGCAGGCTTATAGAAAAAAGCAGTCTCGTGGGCAAACCCATCGCCATTACTCATATCAAAGCCAACGATGGGCCGTTTCCTGCTGGCACGTCCGGGCCCTTGCTTAAACCGCAGATGGACAAAATCAAGCAACCAAAAGTCGTTATCATCTGATGGTGGCTGGATATCTTCGAGTCGAACCGAAGCCCCACTTGGCATTGTCCAATTCCTACGTGCCAATGGCATGCTTGCAAGATTATTCAGCACCAATTCGAGTGGGTAGTTCTCACTCATCTCCTCGACAACATAGACTTCGATGATCACCTCTGGATCTGGCCCCGCCATATTCCTCCTCCTTTTTATCCGTCAATGAAAGCTGACCGTCGCACTATCGCCGCAGGCTCACGTCAGTGCTGCAGTTAGGGCAGTTCAAAATAGGCCGAGCGATCCATTGGTAAATGATGACCGCTGACGCGCCCAGGATGACTGGGCTCACGATCAACCCCCCCCACACTGCAGCAAGCTGCGGTCACAACCAATGCCCCCGCCACTGAAAGAATCGGACGGCCTCCTTTTTTGATGCCCAAGATCCCTTGGTAGCCGCACTCCAGGCACGTCAGCGCTTGGCTGTGAATCTTGAATTAGCGCAAATTCTCCAGGACACGCGGGGACAAGGCGGTTACCTGCGCTGTTTGGTTGTCGCTCATTTTTCTTCTTTCCTCCGGCTGGTAGTAATAACCACCGCCTTGGTAGTGATTCATTTTGACTCGCCCTCGGTTTTTTTAAAACCGACAACGACGACAGTCACGTGCGATTCGGGCATCGCAAGGATCATCGGATCCGTTAAGTGTGCGTGCAGATTGCTCAATCATCTTCGTCTTTCCTCTTTTTTGTCCCGGCAATAACGACATCGCGATCAGGCTGGACATCAAAGAAGGCGACATCTGCACAACCCCGGCCCGTGCCCTGGAGCGGCCGGTCCGCCGGTCGTCCGCTGTTGCTGCAGAGGTGTAACCATCATGGTACGACAAATCGACCTGAATGACGTCTCCGATGACCCGCTGATGGCAGCGTCGGATCTGATGCGCGACATGACACATGCCGATGGCAAGTGCCCGATCAACTTCCGACAGGCCGTCGGCATGATCCAGACGCTTTCTGCAGGCAAAGAACTACCCGATCATCTGTGCAGATTTTTGAGCCCCGACACTCTGTATTACCTGATCGTGCATCGGAAATTTCATGCCAAGAGCCTCAGCCTCGCTCGACAGGCAGCTTCCGAATCCAGTCATCCAGATCACTTTCTCGGCTGCGCACCTCGTCAATCAAATGATCGGGCGCCTGCTGCGTGAAGGGCTGTAGCACTTCCATGAAATCTTTTCGCGTCGCGATGCTCTTGTGGATCAGGAAATACAGGATCGACTTGTTGATGTTCAGCGCCTCCAGCGTATCGGCCATCTACAGCAGTCTGGGATCGGTCTTTGGTGCCATGCGTTCCTCCGTTGTGGTTGACAGATCCCAATGTAGCGCCATTTCTGACGATATCCGGCCTTCCAAATCGGCATTTGTTTGGACACCTGTTGCCGGGTTTTCAAGTGAGGGGGTCTGACGATGGCCAGGAATTGGGAAACGGGTCTATCCCAACAGCCTGATCGATGCCCTGCGACTGAGCAAAGACCATGCGATCGAGCGTAAACGGCTGGACGACGGCACCTATAGGGACATTCTGCATCACGTTGGAAATGCTCAGTCCGCGAAAGACCTGAACGTTTCCAACTTGCAGCGCGTGCTGGAACACATGAAAGCCTGTGGGTTCAAGGTCCGTCCGAACAGGAAGCAGTCGCGGCCTTTGGCGGAAGATCCCGAGAGCAAGAAGATCAGAGCGATGTGGCGGTTCCTGCATGAGATCAGCATCGTGCGCGACCCGTCAGAGCGTGCCCTGGCAGCATACGTCGCCCGCGATGCGCTGCAGGTCTTTCAACACCACTACAGTCTGCATGAATAGTGGGCTGACATGATCACGTCGCGCTTTCATCTTCGCCGCAGGCCGACGCCACAAGGCATCCTCAAAGTCGAACTCGTCCCACTCGGCATCCGCCGCTTCCCCTGGACGACAGGCGGTCAGCGCAATCAGTCGCAGGCACAACGAAGTTTCCGGATAGCCCCGGTAGCCACGCAACTCCTGGTAGAACTTCTGGATTTGCTCTCGCGTCATCGCCGCCTTGCTCTCGCTGAACTGCACGCGCAGCAGCCCACGCAGGCTGGGAATTGGATTGGCCTCGACCAGACCCCGCACCACCGCGAACTCAAAGATCGCCGACAGATCGCCTTTGACGTGAATGGCCGCCCACGCACCATGTGCCTTGCATTCCTCCAGAAGCGGGCGTATCTGCTTCACGCCGATGTCGCTCATCGGCAACCCATCAAACTTCGGCGACAGGTACTTCCTGATCCGAGACTCCTTCGTCCGGTAGGAACTGAGCGCAAAGACCGGCTTGATCTCCGCCAGGTATGCCTGCGCCACCTTGGCGAACGAGCTTTCACGGGCGCGCTTGCGTTCCTCCAGCGCTTCGAGGTTGCGCTGCTTGACCTGCCGCCGCTCATGGGCAGGATGGATGCCTTGCTTGACCAATGCGCGCGCCTTCTCGCGGGCCGCACGCGCCTCCGCAAGGCTTACTTGGGGAAAGCCGCCAATGGCAAAGAGGTTCTCCTTGCCTTGCAGGCGGTACTTCCACCGCCAGAGCTTGCCGCCGGTGGGCTTGACCAGCAGGAACAGGCCTCCGCCGTCTGAAAGTTTCCAATCTCGATCAGTCGATTTGGCCGACCTGACCTTGAGGTCGGTGAGTAGGTTTTCGGGCATCGTTGGACTCCACTGCGGGGAAAAATACCCCCACGGTTGAACACGAGTACCCCCAACGCTACCCCCAATTTTTTCAGACCTCGATGAACAATAGGAACGCTCAGCAGACCGTATTGTTTGGCAAGCCTTTGATTTCAAAAGGCCTGCTCAGTCCACCAAGCGCTACCGAACGCTCCTGAGATCCGAAAAAAACGTCAGACGTTGATCACACGTTGAACAAGAAATTCATCACATCCCCGTCCTTCACCACGTACTCCTTCCCTTCGGCCCGCATCTTCCCCGCTTCCTTCGCACCCTGCTCGCCCTTGCAGACGATGAAGTCGTCGAAGCCGATGGTCTGGGCGCGGATGAAGCCGCGCTCGAAGTCGGTGTGGATGACGCCGGCCGCCTGGGGGGCGGTGGCGCCGACGGGGATGGTCCAGGCGCGGACTTCCTTCACACCGGCGGTGAAGTAGGTCTGCAGGCCCAGCAGCTGGTAGCCGGCGCGGATGACGCGGTCCAGGCCGGGCTCGGTCATGCCCATGTCTTCCAGGAAGACGGTCTTGTCCTCGTCGTCCAGGTCGGCGATCTCGGCCTCGATGGCGGCGCAGACGGCGACCACGGGGGCGTTCTCGGCGGCGGCGTAGTCCTGCACCGCCTTCAGGTGCGGGTTATCCGTGAAGCCGTTGTCCTTGACGTTGGCGACGTACATGGCGCGCTTGGCGGTGATGAAGCAATAGCCCTTGACCAGGGCCTGCTCGTCCTCGTCCAGCCCCAGGCCGCGCACGGACTTGCCCTGGTCCAGGACCGCCACGATGCGTTCCAGCAGGGCCACCAGGCGGATGGCTTCCTTGTCGCCGGAATTGGCCAGCTTGCGGTTCTTCTGCAAGGCCTTGTCGGCGGTGGCCAGGTCGGCCAGGGCCAGTTCGGTATTGATGACCTCGATGTCGGACACCGGGTCGACGCGGCCGGCGACGTGGACGACGTTCTCGTCCTCGAAGCAGCGCACGACATGGACGATGGCGTCGGTCTCGCGGATGTTGGCCAGGAACTGGTTGCCCAGGCCTTCGCCCTTGGACGCGCCCGCCACCAGGCCGGCGATGTCGACGAATTCGACCACGGCGGGCACGACGCGTTCAGGATTCACGATGGCCGACAGCTGCGCCAGGCGCGGATCCGGGACCTCGACCACGCCGACGTTGGGCTCGATGGTGCAGAACGGGTAGTTCTCCGCCGCGATGCCGGCCTTGGTCAGGGCGTTGAACAGGGTGGATTTACCGACGTTGGGCAGGCCAACGATGCCGCATTGCAGTGCCATGAATTCGATTATCCTTGTGTATCGAAAGGCGGGGTCTGGGCCCGGCCTGGAGGAAACTGCGATTGTACCCCGCCCATTGACATCCTCCCCCGCCCGCGGGCAGGGGGTTCCCGCCGCGTTCAATCATGGATTTCAAGCACATCGAAGCCTTCGTGTGGGTCGCCGAGGTCGAAAGCTTCCGGATCGCCGCGGAAAAGCTCCACACCACGCAGCCGGCCATCTCGCAGCGCATCGCGGCGCTGGAATCGTCGCTGTCCGTGCGGCTGTTCGAACGCAGCGCGCGCGGCATCAGGCTGACGGAAAAGGGCCAGGAACTGCTGTCCCACGCCCGCCGCATCATCGACATGCGCACCGAGATGCTGACGGCCGCCCAGCAGGCGTCCCCGGTACGCGGACTGTTCCGGCTGGGCGTGGCCGAAACCCTGGTGCACACCTGGCTGCCGGAACTGCTCGAACGGCTGCACCAGCGGCATCCGGCGCTGGTGGTGGAACTGCAGGTTGACACCAGCCATGTGCTGCGCGCGCAGCTGCTGGCGCACCAGATCGACCTGGCCATGCTGGTGGGGACATCGCAGGATCCGCGCGAACACAGCCTGCACCTGTGGGACTATTCGCTGGCCTGGGTCGCCAGCCCCAGCCTGCGCCTGCACGGCCGCACCGTCAAGGCCGGGGAACTGGCGGCCTATCCCATCATCACCTATCCGCCGGCCAGCAGGCCGCACCACGCGGTCAAGCGCATCCTGCAGGAGGCCGGCATCAAGGAGCCCCGCCTGTACGGCAGCGCGTCGCTCAGCACCATCGTCCACATGGCGCGCCACGGCATGGGGCCTTGCGTGATCGCGCCCGCCGTGATCGCCGAGGAACTGGAACAGGGCAAGCTGCGCATCCTGCGCACCGACAGCACCCTGCCCGACATCGACTTCCACGCCTGCTGGCTGGACACGCCCGACAGCCACACGGCCCAGACCGTCGCGCGGCTGGCGCAGGAAATTGCGCGCCAGGCGGGGGCCAGAAAGGATCAGTGATAACCCTGATCGAGCGCCTTGGATTCTCGGAAGAAATACCTGGACTGACACCATAAAATCATTTGAAAACAATGCATTGCAATGAATCGATAAAGATTCATTATGACCAGGCATGCCGATTGATGATTGGACGCGGCAGGGGCCTCCAAGCTGCAATCCAGGGGTGTCATCCACTCAATGCACTCGACATCCCGAGGAGACCCCATGAAGCACCTGGCCACCATCACGCTCACCGCAGGCGCCGTCCTGCTCGCCTCCGCCGCCGTCGCGCAAGACAAGGTGGACGGCCTGCCCAAGACCCAGATCCAGGTCGCGGGCGCGCTCAGCAACCTGACGCTCTACCAGAACTTCGAGCAGCCCTTCTGGACCAAGACCGTGCCCGAGCTGTCGAACGGCCAGGTCACGGCCACCATCAAGGGCTTCAACGAAATGGGCCTGAAAGGCCCGGAAATGCTGCGCCTGATGTCCCAGGGCGTGATCCCGGTCGGCACCTCGACCCTGGCCTACTTCGCCAGCGACAACCCCATCAACGAGGCCATCGACCTGGCCGGCCTGGCGCCCACCGCCGCCATCGCCAAGCAGGTGACCGACGCCTACACGCCGGTCTACGAGGCCTTCTACGACAAGCAGAACATCAAGGTGCTCGGCTTCTCCTCCTACCCCGCGCAGGTGCTGTTCTGCAACGGCGCGATGAACGGCCTGGCCGACCTCAAGGGCAAGAAGGTGCGCACCAGCAGCCGCACCCAGGCCGAGTTCGTCGAGGCCTTCGGCGGCAGCAGCGTGACCCTGCCCTTCGGCGAGGTCGTGCCGGCCCTGCAGAACGGCGTGGTCGACTGCGCCATCACGGGCTCGATGTCGGGCTATTCGGCCAAGTGGTACGAGGTCAGCACGCACCTGTACGCCCTGCCGATCAACTGGAACCAGCAGATCCACGCCGCCAACAAGGCGTACTGGAACAAGCTCGATCCCAAGGTCCGCGATTTCCTGCAGAAGAACCTGGACGCGATGTTCGAGAAGATCTGGGCCGACGCCGCCGCCGAAACGCAGCAGGGCTATGACTGCAACACCGGCGCCGCCGGCTGCAAGCAGGCGGTCAAGGGCAAGATGACGCTGGTCCAGCCTTCCGAGGCCGACCAGGCGCTGCTCAAGAAGGTCCTGGCCGAGACCATCGTGCCGAAGTGGGCCGCGCGCTGCTCCGCGCAGTGCGTCCAGGACTTCAACGGCACGATCGGCAAGATCGTGGGCATCACCGCGTCCAAGTAGGCGGGCGCGGACCGCGCCGCGTCCCCAGACCCGCGGCCGGCGGTTCTCCGCCGGCCGCTCCGATCCTGGATCCATCATGAACACATCCGACCGATACCGCGCGCTCGACGGCCTGCTGCGCGGGGCGAACACGCTTTCCCGCGCCGCCATCTGGGTGGCCGGCGGCCTGACCCTGGCCAGCGCCCTCTACATCACGGGCGACGTGCTGGCGCGCTATTTCCTGGGCAAGCCCCTGGGCGGCGCCGACGAGCTGTCCGGCTACGCCTTCGCCATCAGCATTTCCTGGGCGCTGTCGTTCGCCACCCTGCAGCGCGCCAACATCCGCATCGACGCGCTGTACCAGTACCTGCCGCCGCGCGTCGGCGCCGTCTTCGACTGGCTCGCGCTGGTCGTCCTGGGCGTGTTCATCGTGTACTGGACCCGCTACGCCGCCACGGTCGCCGGCCTGTCCTGGGACAACCAGTCGACCGCCAACACGACCTTCGCCACGCCGCTGTGGATTCCGCAGGCCCTGTGGGTCGCGGGCCTGCTGTGGCTGTGCGTGGTGCTGGCCCTCATGCTCCTGCGCTCCACCATCGCCCTGGTGACGGGCGACCTGCGCACCGTGCGCGACATCTGCGGCGTGCGCAGCACCAAGGAAGAAGCCGACGCCGAGGCCGAGGCCGGCAAGCGGCTGGTCGAAGGAGACGCGCCATGATCGCCACCGCCCTCATCCTCCTGCTCGCCCTGCTGGGCCTGAGCATCCCGGTCGGCGCCGCGCTCGGCGTGCTCGGCCTGATCCTGGACCCCCTGTATTCGATGCTGCCGCTCACCCAGGCCATGGGCGAAGTGTCCTGGGGCACCAGCAACGAATTCCTGATGGTCGCCATTCCGCTGTTCATCCTCCTGGGCGAGATCCTGCTGCGCTCGGGCATGGCCGAAAGCATGTACGGCGCCATGAGCCTGTGGCTGTCGTGGCTGCCCGGCGGCCTGATGCACGCCAACATCGGCGCAAGCGCACTGTTCGCCGCCACGTCCGGCTCCAGCGTGGCCACGGCGGCCACCGTCGGCACGGTCGCCATCCCGCAGATCAGGAAGCAGGGCTACAACCCCTCGCTGTTCCTCGGCAGCATCGCCGCCGGCGGCACGCTGGGCATCCTGATCCCGCCATCCATCAACCTGGTGATCTACGGCGTGCTCACCAACACGTCGGTGCCCAAGCTCTACCTGGCGGGCATCGTCCCCGGACTGGCACTGGCCGGGCTGTTCATGCTCGCCATCGCGGTCGCCTGCATCCTGCGCCCGCAATGGGGCGGCCAGCGGATCCAGGCGTCCTGGGGCGCCCGGGTCCGCAGCCTGGCGCAGCTGGTGCCGCCGATCGGCATCTTCCTGCTGGTGGTGGGCTCGATCTACGCCGGCATCGCCACGCCCACGGAAGCGGCGGCGCTGGGCGTGGTCGGCGCGCTGTGCCTGGCCCTGTTCCAGGGCCGGCTGAACTGGGGCATGCTGCGCGACGCCCTCGAAGGCACCATGAAATCCTCGGCCATGATCATGCTCATCGTGATCGGCGCGGCCTTCCTGAACTTCATCATGTCCGCCATCGGCCTGACCAACGCGCTGATCGACACCATCAGCGGCCTGGGCGTCTCGCCCACGGTCATGCTGCTGATCCTGGTGCTGTTCTACCTGGTGCTGGGCTGCTTCATGGAGACCCTGGCGATGATGATCACCACCATCCCCATCGTCGCGCCCATCATGTTCGCCCTGGGCTTCGACCCGGTCTGGCTGGGCATCGTCATCATCATCCTGGTCGAATGCGCGCTGATCACCCCGCCGGTCGGCCTGAACCTGTTCGTGGTCCAGAGCCTGCGCACCTCGGGCAGCATGAACGACGTCATCGCCGGCGCCTTCCCCTTCGTGATCATGATGCTGGTCATGGTCGCCCTGCTGGCGATCGCGCCCGACATCGCACTCTGGGTGCCCCGCGTCTTCGGCTGACCCCGCATATCCTCCACTACCGGAACATCGCATGAAACTGTTTTTCGACCTGATCTCCGCCCGGGCGGCCGCGCAACTCGTGACCGTCGACCTCCACCAGTGCATCGTGGCCGGCTGGGCCGGCCGCGACCTGGCGGCCATCGAGCACCACATCGAGGAACTGGCCGCCCTGGGCGTGCCGCGCCCCAGCGCGGTCCCCCTGTACTACCGCATCGCCGCCAACCAGGTCAGCCAGGACGGCGAGCTGCAGGCGGTGGGCCCGCATTCCTCGGGCGAGGCCGAGGTCTTCGTCTTCATGCACGACGGGCAACTGCTGGTGAGCCTGGCCTCCGATCACACCGACCGCAAGCTGGAATCGACCAGCGTGGCCCTGTCCAAGCAGCTCTGCGTCAAGCCCGTCGCGCGGACGGCCTGGCCGTTCGCCGAGGTGGCCGCGCACTGGGACGCGCTGATCCTGCGCTCGTGGATCGAGGAGAACGGCCAGCGCGTGCTCTACCAGGAAGGCGCCCTGGCGTCGCTGCGCCCGCCCGCCGAGCTGATCGAGGGCTGCTTCGGACCGGCGGGCATGCCGGCCGGCGCGGGGATGACCTGCGGTACCATGGCCGCCATCGGCGGCATCCGCCCGTCCACGACATTCGAGATGGAGCTGTTCGACCCGATCCTGGACCGCCGCATCCGCCACGCCTATCGCGTCGAGGTCCTGCCCGAAGTCGCCTGATCCCGCCCTTTCAAATCACGCCCCGGAACCGCCATGTTGCCCACCCTCACCGCACTGCAAGCCGCCCTGGACAAGGGCGAGACCACGTCCGTCGCCCTGACGCGGGCCGCCCTGGCCCGCATCGCCGATCCCAGCGGCGAAGGCGCGCGGACCTTCACCGCGGTCTGGGCGGAACAGGCCCTGGCCGCCGCCCGGGCGTCCGACACCCTACGCGCCGCCGGGCAGGTCCGGTCCCCCCTCGACGGCCTGCCCGTCTCGATCAAGGACCTGTTCGACGTCGCCGGGCACGTCACGCGCGCGGGTTCCCGGGTCCGCCAGGACGAAGCCCCCGCCGCGCGCCACGCCGATCCGGTGCGGCGCCTGGCGCGGGCGGGCGCCGTGCTGATCGGACACACCAACATGACGGAATTCGCCTTCTCCGGCCTGGGGATCAATCCGCATTACGGCACGCCCAGCAGCCCCTGGGACCGCGCCAGCCGCCGGATCCCGGGCGGCTCGTCCTCGGGCGCGGGGGTCTCGGTCGCGGACGGCATGGCGGTGGCCGCCCTGGGCACGGACACGGGCGGTTCGATCCGCATCCCTTCGGCGTTCTGCGGGCTGACGGGCTTCAAGCCCACGGCGTCGCGGGTGCCCTCCGGCGGCACCTTCCCGCTGGCGGCCAGCCTGGACTCCGTCGGCCCGCTGGCGGCCTCGGTGGAATGTTGCGCGATCCTGGACGGCATTCTTTCGGGCGACGAGGCCCGTCGGCCGCCGGCCGCCCCCCCGCTCGCCCGGCTGCGGCTCGCCGTGGCGAACACGCTGGTCCTGGACGGCGCCGACGACGCCGTGCGGGACACCTTCGCCGCCGCGATCGCGCGGCTGCGCGCGGCGGGCATCGCCATCGACACGCTGGACATCCCGGAATTCGAGGAACTGGCGCACATCAACCGCAAGGGCGGCCTGGTCTGCGCGGAAGCCTATGCGGTCCACCGCGACATGCTGGACGGGAAGATCGACCGATACGATCCCCGGGTGTCCTCGCGCATCCTGCGGGGCCGCGACATCGACGCCGCCGACTACATCGAACTGCACGCCCTGCGCGCGCGCTGGATCGCCGCCGTCGAGGCCCGGCTGCGGGGCTACGACGCCCTGCTGCTGCCCACCGTGCCCGTGGTCGCGCCGACCATCGAATCGCTGCAGGCCTCGGACGAGGCCTACTTCGCCGCGAACGGCCTGATCCTGCGCAACCCCACCCTGATCAACTTCCTAGACGGCTGCGCCCTGAGCCTGCCCTGCCACGCCCCGGGCGAGGCGCCGGTCGGCCTGATGGTCGCCGGCCCCGCCCACACCGACGCGCGCATCCTGGACGTCGGCCTGGCCATCGAACAGGTCCTGGGCGCGCGCTGAGCCGGACGGGGCGCAAGGCGCCCCTGCTCACCCCGCCGCCAGCTGCGGCGCGAAATGCAGCACCAGGCCGATCAGCAGCAGCGGCCCGCCGTTGAAGATGGCGTGCAGGGCGATCGAGGCGCCGATGCCCCGGCGCACGCGCATCCAGCCCAGCACCAGGCCGGTGACCCACTGCGGCAACACCAGCAACGGCAGCAGCACCAGCGACATGGCGTTGAGGCGGAAATTGAACAGGTGCACGGCGGCGAAGGCCAGCGCGGCGCCATGGAAGAGCCAGGGATAGGCGCGCCGCGCCAGCCGCCGGCCGCGCCAGGACGTGCGCCAGCCGGCCCGCCAGCGGTGGTCGGCCGGATACCAGGCCGGCGCCAGCGCCAGCAGCGCCGCGGCCGCGGCCATCAGGCCCGAGGCGACGCCGGCCCCCTGGACCAGGATGGACGCCATCAGGGGAACGAACCACCACAGCATGGCCGGCCGGCGCAGCGCGTGGCGGAAGGTCAGCTCCTCGACGATCGGCGCCCAGATCAGGGCCGTCATCCAGGGCAGGTTGTGGATGTCCAGCCGATGCTGCGCCCCGCCCGCGTCGGCCGCCGACAGGGCCAGCGGGGCGAACACGAAGATGTTCACCGTCCACAGCAGCACGGCCCAATGGACCAGCCGCCACCAGGGCGCGTTCGGGCTCAGGTCCGACCGCATGCCGGAACCGGCGCGCCGCCCCCCCAGGCGCGGGCCGGGTCGCGGGCGCACGACGAAGCGCAGGAAATCGACGATTTCCTGGCCCATGGTGGGCAGGCCGGCGGGGCGCGGGAACAGGCGCATGGCTGGGGGACTCAGGCGTGGTTGGCCTGGTGCAGGCGTTCGGTGGCGCGGTCGAAGGCGCCGTCCAGCAGCTGCGGCAGGACGACGCGGCAGCGGTTGATGACGTCCTCGATGCCGGGCATGTCGTCCTTGCGCGGCGGATGCAGGACGAAATTGACCACCTGCTGGGCCAGGCCCAGGCTGCGCGGATGGCCGATGCCGATGCGCAGGCGCCAGAAATCGGGGGTGCCCAGCGCGGACTGGATGTCGCGCAGGCCGTTGTGGCCGGCGTGGCCGCCGCCCAGCTTGAGCTTGACCGCCCCCGGCAGCAGGTCAAGTTCGTCGTGCAGGACCAGGATTTCCTCGGGCCGCAGCTTGTAGAAGCGCGCCAGCGCGCCGACGGCCTGGCCGGACTTGTTCATGAAGGTGGTCGGCTTGGCCAGGACCACGGCCTGGCCCGCGTGGCGCGCGCGCGCGACCCAGGCGAAGAACGGCTTTTCGAGGGTGAAGCCGGCCCGCAGGTCGTCGGCGAAATGGTCCGCCAGCCAGAATCCGGCGTTGTGGCGCGTGGCTTCGTATTCGGGGCCGGGGTTGCCCAGCCCCACGATGAGGCGGATGGGCGCTGTCGTCATCGGGAGGGGTGATCCGAAAAGGACCCATCATACGACAAAACCCCCGCCAGCCTTGCGGCCGGGCGGGGGCTTCGTAGGGTCTTGCGGACCGTCGCTTATTCGGCGGCCGGCGCGTCGGCGGCGCCTTCGGACGCCGTGCCCTTGGCGGCGTTCGCCTGGGCCAGCAGCGGGTTGGTGTCCTCGCCATGGGGGATGAACTTCACGCCCATCGGCAGGGTGATGTCCGACAGGTGCAGGCGGGAGTTGCCCACCAGGCCGCCCAGGTCGACTTCGATGAACTTCGGCAGGTTGGCCGGCAGGCAGGTGATGTCGAGTTCGGTCGGGCCGTGGGTGACGATCTGGCCGGCCAGCTTGACGGCCGGGCAGGTGTCGGCGTTCAGGTAGTGCACCGGGACCTTGGTGGTGACGGCCTGGGAGGCGTCCACGCGCTGGAAGTCGACGTGCAGGACCAGGGGCTTGTAGGGGTGCCATTGGGCGGCACGCACCAGGACCGGCTCGGTCTTGCCGTCCAGGACCATGTCCAGGATCGAGGCGTGGAATTCTTCCTTGTTCAGGGCGTGGTAGATCTCGTTGTGGTCGAGCTCGATGTTCGCCGGGGCGGACTTGCCGCCGTAGACGATGGCGGGCACCCGACCGGCGCGGCGCAGGCGGCGGCTCGCACTCGAACCCTGGACGCTACGCGAAGTGGCGGTGAATTTCATGGAAAACTCCAAAACGGGGCCTTGGAAGACCCCTGACAGCAAAGCAGCCGAAGCTGCGAAAACGCCCCGCGCCGCGACCAGCGCGAGGCCACAAAAAACGGATCGCGTCCGCCGTCAGTCGGCGAACAGCGAGCTGACCGATTCCGCCGTCGAGATGCGCAGGATGGTTTCCCCCAGCAGGGACGCGCAGGACAATTGGCGGATTTTCGCGCAGGCGCGCGCGGCTTCGTTCAGCGGGATGGTGTCGGTGACGACGAGTTCGTCCAGCGCGGATTCCTGGATGCGCTTGATGGCCTCGCCCGACAGCACGGGGTGCGTGCAATAGGCGTACACGGAACCCGCGCCCCGGTCCTTCAGGGCCTGGGCCGCCTTGCACAGCGTGCCGGCTGTGTCGACCATGTCGTCCATGATCAGGCAGGTGCGCCCGTTCACGTCGCCGATGATGTTCATGACCTCGGACACATTGGCGCGCGGACGGCGCTTGTCGATGATGGCCAGGTCGGATTCGAGCTGCTTGGCCAGGGCTCGGGCGCGCACCACGCCGCCGATGTCGGGGGACACGACCACCAGGTTCTGGAAATTGCGGCTCCAGATGTCGCCCAGCAGGATCGGCCCGGCGTAGATGTTGTCCACGGGGATGTCGAAGAAGCCCTGGATCTGGTCGGCGTGCAGGTCCATGGTCAGGACCCGGTCCACGCCCACGACCTGCAGCATGTTGGCCACGACCTTGGCCGAGATCGACACGCGGGCCGAACGCGGCCGGCGGTCCTGGCGGGCATAGCCGAAATACGGGATGGCGGCGGTGATGTTGCGCGCGGAGGCGCGGCGCAGGGCATCGACCATCACCATGATTTCCATCAGGTTGTCGTTGGTCGGCGCACAGGTGGGCTGCAGCACGAAGACGTCCTTGCCGCGGACGTTTTCATTGATTTCCACCATGACTTCGCCGTCGGAGAAGCGGCCGACGGTCATCTTGCCCAGGGACATGTCCAGGTGATTCACGACGTCGACGGCCAGACGAGGATTGGCCGTGCCGGTGAAGATCATGAATCTGTCTTGTGCCATGGTATTGAACCAATGTGTCAAATGACAAGGCTGTTGACAGCCTTCCCGCAGGGGGCGGGCCGGTTCAACAGCCTGGTAGCATGCGCGCTGGCGCGGAAAGGATGGCTGGGGAAGAAGGATTCGAACCTTCGCATGCCGGAATCAAAATCCGGTGCCTTAACCAGCTTGGCGATTCCCCAATAATTCAATCAGCGACCCAGCCAAGCAACGGGTGATCACCCAGGCCCCGGCAGATCCAGGACCCATCGATCGCCACATCGGGCGGGTTTTCCATTTTACCGATTATTCGATCCCGATGCACCCGGGCCTGGTCCGCGTCCGGGAATTCCGCGAACAGGCACGAACCCGAACCTGTCATGCGGACTTCGACCTCCGCGTCCCCGGTGCATTGCATCGCCCGCGCAAGCCTGGCGATATCCGGATGCTGCCGAAAGACCGTGGCTTCCAGGTCGTTGCGCCCGAAGAATTTCCCCGTGCAGCACCCTGTTTGCCAATCAGTAAAGACCGCAATTTTTACCGATTCGGAATTTCTTGTCAAATCGGGATCGCGAAAGACGTCCGCCGTCGCCACATGCGCGGACGGGCGCACGATCCAGTAGGTCCGCTCGGGCAGGGTCACGGCCGTCAGGTCCTCGCCCACCCCCTGGGCAAACGCCGAGCGGCCGAAGACGAAGACCGGCACGTCCGCCCCCAGCGGCAGGGCCAGGCGCATCAGTTCGGCGCGCGTCAGGCCCGTGCCCCACAGGCGGTTCAGGGCGATCAGGGTCGTGGCCGCGTCGCTGGACCCGCCGCCCAGGCCGCCGCCGGCCGGGATGCGCTTGCGATAGCGGATCCGGGCGCCCTGTCGGGTCCCGGTGGCGCGCCGCAACGCCTCGGCGGCGCGCAGCACCAGGTCCTGGTCGGCCGGCAGGCCCGCCAGGCCCTCGCCTTCGCGCGACAAGGCGCCGTCGGCCGTGGCGTCGAAATCCAGGGTGTCGCACAGGTCCACGAAACGGAAGACCGTCTGCAGCAGGTGATAGCCGTCGGGACGCCGCCCCACCACGTGCAGGAACAGGTTGAGCTTGGCCGGAGCCGGCACGTCGTACAGGGCCGCCATGCGCGTCGGGCCCCTAAGGCCGGTCGACGATCAATTGCAGGCGCCACTGCCCCTGGTCGTCCAGGCGCGACAGGCGCACACGCCCGGGGCCCTGGTCGTCGTAGTTCGACAGGGTCACGTCCCAGCCGTCCTGGCGCAGCGACGTCAGGCGATCCTGGTCATCCCGCCGCGCATCGACGACGAGGCCGGGCGCGGCCTCGCCGCGCATCCAGTGGCGCAGCCCCGACACGGGCATGGGATGCCCCCAGACCAGGGCCAGCAGGTCGTCCGGCGTGGTGGCCGATTCGCGGCTGCCGTCGGCGCGCTCCAGTACGGACAGGCCGGGCTCGACCCGGATCCGCGCCAGGACGCTGCCCAGCGGGGAGACCAGGTCCAGGCGCAGGACGCGGTCGTCATCGCGCCAGGAAAAACCGCCCTGGGCCGCGGTGGGCGCGGCGCTCGCCGGCTGCAGGTTCACGGCGAAGCGGCCCTGCCGCTCGAAGGCCGGCCCTTGCCCGCCGATGCGCTGGGGCGCCGCGCAGGCGGCCAGCAGGCCGGCCAGGGCCAGCGCCAGCCAGACATGCCGCAGGCGCCTGGCATGCGCGGCGACGACGCGCACGAGGCGCGACGGGCGGGCGGCGCGGCCGGCCGTCATGGCAGCTTGACCCCCAGGCGGTCCAGCGTTTCCTTCAGGGCCGCGCTGTCGGGATCGGCCTTGCGGCCTTCGGCCCAGATGCGCCGGGCCTCGTCGTGGCGGCCCAGCGCCCACAGGGTCTCGCCCAGGTGCGCGGCCACGTCGGCGGCGGGCAGCTGGTCGTAGGACCGGCGCAGGTATTCCAGCGCCCCCTGGTAGTCGCGGATGCGGAACAGGTACCAGCCCACGCTGTCCAGGATGTAGGCGCTGTCGGGGTCGAGGTCGAGCGCCCGTTCCAGCAGGCCGCGCGCCTCGTCCAGGTTGCGGTTCTGCTCGACGAAGGTGTAGCCCAGCGAGTTGTAGGCGTTGGCGTTGTCGGGATCGAGTTCGATCACGCGGCGCATCAGGGCCTCGAATTCGGCCGTCTTGCCCTGCTGGTGCAGCAGCATGCCCAGGTCGTACTTGATTTCCGGCGTGTCGGGCATTTCCAGGTCGGCCGCCTTGAGGAGCTCGACCGCCTGGTCGGTGCGCCCCGCGTCCCGGTAGATGGAGGCCAGGGTCAGGCGCACGACGGCCCGCTCGCGGCGGTCGGCGGGCTTGATGGCATCCAGGATCGCCCGCGCCTGGCTCAGGTCGCCCAGCTTGCCGTAGAGCACGGCCTCGTGCGTGCGCGCCTGGAAGAGCAGCGTCGGCTCGTCGATGTTGCGCAGCTGGCGGATGGCCTCGCGCAGGTCGTTCTGGCGTTCGGCGATCTGCACGAGCAGCAGCCGCGCGTCGGACACGTCGGACTGGGCGTTGGTGGCGTCGTCGCGGACGGCCGCGCGCCGCTGCTGCTGGATCGTGATGTACTGGCCCAGCAGGGACTTGGCCTCGTCGTAGCGGCCGGCCCGGGCGTTGACCTCGGCCTCGGTGTAGAGCAGGTCGAAGTCCTCCGGCGCGCGCCGGCGCATGCGGTCCAGCAGGCCCAGGGCCTCGTCGAACGAGCCCAGTCCGGTCAGGCGGCTGACCAGCAGCAGCTGCAGGCCGCGCCGGTCCGGGTGGCGTTCCAGGAAGGCGTAGGTCTCCTTGATGGCCCGGGTGGGCTCGACCCGCAGGCCGTATTCCAGCACCCGCTGGGCGGCGTCCTGGGAATCCGGGTCCAGCGCCTGGGCGCGGCGGGCCTCGTCGACGGCGCGCACGGGCTCGCCCGCCGCCCAGGCGGCGTCGGCCAGGGCCAGGCGGGCCAGCGCCGAGGTGCCGGAAACGCCCGCCAGCGCTTTGTCCAGCACGTCCAGGGCCAGTCGCTTGTCCGTCATCTTGGAGACGATCCCGGCCGCCTGGACGACGGCCTGGTCCTGGTCGTCGGCCGAGGCGATGCGGCGCGACAGCGTCTGGGCCAGGCCTTCGGTCTGGCCGCTGGAGGCCGACAGCGCCAGGGAGGCGGCCACCGCCTCGGGATTGGACGGGTCCAGGACGGCCCATTCGCGGGCCGAGCGCAGCGCCAGCGCCAGGTTGCGCCCGGTCATGGACATCTGGAAGGCGCGGCGCGCCAGCCGGGGATCCAGCGTGTCGCGCGCCAGGGACAGGAGTTCCTGGGCGGCGTCGTCGTACTGCCCGCGCTGGGCGGACAGTTCGGCCACCAGCAGGCGGTACAGCAGTTCGGGGGTGAGATTGACGGCGGGCGGCTCGCCGCTACGCAAATGAATGGTTTCGACCGGATCGGCCGGCGCGGCTGCGGGAGGCGCAGCCCACGCCGTCTCGTGTGCGGCGGCCAGCGCCAGCACCACGGGCATCACGGAAGCGGGGAATCTCATTTGCGGTAACCATGGCCGGAACGCAGGAAAAAACCGCGTCTGGTGGCAAAATTGCGTCATCGAAAGTGGATGTTATCACCCCGCCATGCCGGAACTGCCAGAAGTCGAAACAACCCGTCGTGGAATTGCCACGGTCATGCCCGGACGCGTCCTGCGCCGCCTGATCGTCCACGAATCCCGCCTGCGCTGGCCGGTGCCGGACGCGCTGCCCGGCCAGGTCCGCGACGCCGAGGTCCTGGCCTGCGAGCGCCGGGGCAAATACCTGCTGATCCGCTTCCCGCAAGGCACGCAGATCGTGCACCTGGGCATGTCGGGCTCCCTGCGGCGGGTGCCGATGGACGAGCCGCTGCGCAAGCACGACCACGTGGAATGGCTGTTCGACGACGCCCGTTTCCTGCTGCACGACCCGCGCCGCTTCGGCGCCGTCCTGTGGCACCCGGTCCAGGCCGGCCCGCTCGAGGCCCATCCGCTGCTGGCCGGCCTGGGCGTCGAGCCCTTCGACCCGGCCTTCACCCCGGACGTCCTGCACGCGGGGCTGCGGGGGCGCCGCCAGTCGGTCAAGCAGCTGCTGCTGAGCGGCAAGATCGTGGTTGGCGTGGGCAACATCTACGCGTCCGAATCGCTGTTCCTGGCCGGCGTCGACCCGCGCCTGCCCGGCGACCGCCTGTCGCGCCCGCGCTGCGCCCGGCTGCACGCGGCGATCCTGACGACCCTGGGCCAGGCGCTGGAATCCGGCGGCAGCACGCTGCGCGACTATGTCAACGCCCAGGGCGCCCCGGGCGCGTATTTCACGCTGCACGCGGCCGTCTACGAACGCGACGGCCAGCCCTGCCCGCGCTGCGCCGCGCCGATCCGGCGCATCGTCCAGGGCCAGCGCGCCACGTACTTCTGCCCGGGCTGCCAGAAACGCTAGGCCCAGGCACTCAATTCGGATGGAAGGGCCTGTCAGGCAGGGCGCAAACCGCAGCGATAGCCAGACCATCGCGAGAATTTGCAACGCCGCATGGCAAACCCAGGCGCCGAATCAGATCGCGGCGACGATGATCACTTCGAACTTGAGCCCCGGCGCGGCCAGGCGGGCTTCGCCCGTGGCGCGGGCCGGCGGGTTGGCCGGATCGATCCAGGCTTCCCAGACCGGGTTCATGGCCTGGAAGTCGGCCATGTCGGCCAGCCAGATCGTGGCCTGCAGGATACGGGACTTGTGGCTGCCGACCTGGGCCAGCAGGCGGTCGACCTCGGCCAGCGCCGTGCGCGCCTGGGTCTGGACGTCGTCGCCCTCGTGGCCCACCTGGCCCGACAGGTAGACGGTATTGCCGTGGACGACGGCCCCGCTCATGCGGGCGCCGGGTTCGATGCGTTGAATGGTGGTCATGGTGTCCGATCCTTATCGAGAGAGAAAGGGAGAAAGAGGCGGCGCCGGATCAGCCCAGCACCTTGCCCGGATTCATGAGGCCCCGGGGGTCCAGGGCCTCCTTGATGCGATGCATCAGCGCCATTTCCACCGGGTCCTTGTAGCGCGGCAGCACGTCGCGCTTGAGCTGCCCCACCCCGTGTTCCGCGCTGATCGATCCGCCCACCGCGTGCACGCGGTCGTGCACCAGTTCGTAGACCGCGTCCTGGCGCGCCAGCAGCTGGCCTTCGGCCCAGTCCGCGCCGCGCGCGACGTTGTAGTGCAGGTTGCCGTCGCCCAGGTGGCCGAAGATCACGTGGCGGATCCCGGGGAACGCGGCCTGCAGCGCGGCGTTGGTGCCCAGGACGAACTCGGCCATGCGCGACACCGGAATCGAGACGTCGTGCTTGATGCTCTTGCCGGATTCCTTTTCCGCCAGGGGGATGCTTTCGCGCAGATGCCAGAGCGCGTGGCTTTGCGCCATGGATTCGGCGATCACCGCGTCCAGGACGACGCCGGCCTCGATGGCATCGCCCACCACGACCTCGAAGCGCTCGCGGGCGTGGGCCTCGGATTCGCTGTCCGACAGTTCCAGCAGCGCGTACCAGGGCATGGCCGCCGACGGGCCTTCGAAGGGCAGGCGCTGCTGCGGAAAGCAGCGCACCACGTCCTGGAGGCAATCGCCGGCCATCAGCTCGAAGCCGGTCAGCGAGGCGCCCAGGCCCGCGCGGGCGCGGCCCAGCATGGCGATGGCGGACTCGATCGAATCCAGGGCCAGCAGCGCGGTGCAGCGCGCCACCGGCAGCGGGTGCAGCTTCAGCGTCGCCGCCGTGATCACGCCCAGCGTGCCCTCGCTGCCGATGAACAGGTCGCGCAGATCGTAGCCGGTGTTGTCCTTGCGCAGGCCGCGCAGGCCGTGCCAGATCTCGCCCTGGGCGGTGACGACCTCCAGCCCCAGGGCCAGTTCGCGCATGTTGCCGTAGCGCAGGACCTGCGTGCCGCCCGCGTTGGTGGCCAGGTTGCCGCCGATCGTGCAGCTGCCCTCGGCCGCCAGGCTGAGCGGGAACAGCCGGCCGGCCTCGCGCGCGGCCTGCTGCACGGCCTGCAGCACGCAGCCGGCCTCGACTTCCATCGTGTCGTTGTCGGTGTCGATGCCGCGGATCCGGTTCAGGCGCTGCAGCGACAGGATCACCGCCCGGCCGGAATCATCGGGCGTCGCCCCGCCGCACAGGCCGGTGTTGCCCCCCTGGGGAATCACCGGCAGCCCGGCCTGCGCGCACAGGCGCACGACGGCCGCGACCTCGTCGGTCGTGCCCGGCCGCACCACGGCCAGCGACCGGCCGCGATAGCGGTCGCGCCAGTCCGTTTCCCAGGGCAGCGCATCCGCGCCGGTCAGCACCTGCGCGGCGCCGACCGTCGCGCGCAAAGCATCCAGATGATCCATGGCTTCCGTAATCCCGCATCCTGCTGATGGAAAGAACCCTTGATTGTAATCGGCGATAATGGAGGGAAGATCCGAACCAGTCCTCACGCCGCGTGCATCCGCGGTCTCGGGCGGTCTGCTGCGCCCGCTTTCCGCTCGACTGGCTCGAACCTTCCCTAGCCGATCTTTCCGCCGGAACGCCCCATGAACGCCCCCCTGCCCCCCGCCGTCTTCAAGGCCTACGACATCCGCGGCACCGTGCCCGGACAGATCAACGAGCCCTTCGCCCACCGCCTGGGGCTGGCCCTGGCCGCCCTCGCGCGGCGCGAGGGCGTGCGCAGCCTGGCGGTCGGCCACGACGGGCGCCTGAGCAGCCGCGGGCTGGCCCACGCCGTCAAGACCGGCCTGCACGCGGGCGGGATCAATACCGTGGACCTGGGCCTGGCGCATACGCCCCTGGTGTACTACGCCGCCCACCGCGACGGCAGCGGCTCCGGGGTCGCCATCACCGGCAGCCACAACCCGCCCGACTACAACGGCTTCAAGATGATGATGGCGGGGCGCACCCTTCATGGCGACGACATCCAGGCCCTGCGCCTGGCCATGGAGGACATCCAGGCGCCCGTGGGCATGACGCCGGGCATCAGCGTCGTCACCGACCTGATCGACACCTACATCCGCGAGATCGCCGGCCATGTCCGCCTGGCGCGCCCCATGCGCATCGCCATCGACTGCGGCAACGGCGTGGGCGGCGTGGCCGCCGCCCGCCTGTTCCGGGCGCTGGGCTGCACGGTGGACGAACTGTACTGCGACGTCGACGGCCTGTTCCCCAACCATCACCCCGATCCGGCGGATCCGTCCAACCTGCGGGACCTGATCGCCCACCTTCAGAACACCGATTGCGAACTGGGCCTGGCCTTCGACGGCGACGCCGACCGCCTGGGCGTGGTCACCCGTTCCGGCCAGATCGTCTGGCCCGACCGCCAGATGATCCTGTTCGCCCGCGACATCCTGCGGCGCCAGCCGGGCGCGGACATCATCTTCGACGTCAAGTGCAGCCGCCACCTGGGCCGGGCCGTCCGGGAAGCCGGCGGCACGCCGCTGATGTCGCAGACGGGGCATTCGCTGATCAAGGCCCGCCTGGCCGAGACCGGCGCGCCCCTGGCCGGCGAAATGAGCGGCCATATCTTCTTCAAGGAACGCTGGTACGGCTTCGACGACGGCCTCTACGCCGGCGCGCGCCTGCTGGAAATCCTGTCGGACAGCGACGATCCGGGCCGGACGCTGGAAGCCCTGCCCCAGGGCATTTCCACCCCCGAACTGAAGCTGCCCATGGCCGAGGGCGAACCGCACGCCTTCATCCGCCGCCTGCAGACCGAAGGCCGTTTTCCCGGCGCCACGGACCGCGTCACGATCGACGGCATCCGCGCCGAATACCCGGACGGCTTCGGCCTGGCGCGGGCTTCGAACACGACACCCGTGGTGGTGCTGCGCTTCGAGGGCGACACCCCCGAGGCCCTGGCGCGGATCCAGGATGAATTCCGCGCCGCCATCGCCGCATTGCTGCCGGGACGGGCGCTGCCGTTCTGATCGGCGCTCAGTACCCCGCCCCGGCCGCCTGGTCGGCGCCGTCGCGGAAGGCCTGGACCAGGCCCGTGGCCGATTGCCGCAGCAACAGGGTGTCCGTGCCCAGGGCGATGAACCGGGCGCCCGCCTGGCCGTAGGCCCGGGCGGCGTCCAGCCGGGTGGCGAACACGCCGGCGGCCTTGCCGCTCCGGGCGATCCGCTCGATGGCGTCGAGCACCGCGGCCCGGACCTCGGGATGGTCCGGCCGGCCCAGGTGCCCCATCGAGGCGGCCAGGTCCGAAGGGCCGATGAACACCGCGTCCACGCCCTCCACCGCCAGGATGTCGTCCAGGGCCTCCAGGGCGGCGCGGGATTCCGCCTGGACGATCAGGCAGGTCTCGCCGTCGGCCCGCCGCAGGTAGTCCGGCACCCCGTTCCAGCGCGCCGCGCGCGCCATCGCCGTGCCCACCCCCCGGATGCCGGCGGGCGGATAGCGGACGGCCCGCACCAGGGCGCGGGCCTGCTCGGCCGAATCCACCATCGGCACCAGCAGGGTCTGGACGCCGATGTCCAGCATCTGCTTGATGCGCGCGGGATCATGATCGACGACGCGCACCAGGACGTCGGTCCCGCCGCCTTGAAGCGCCCGCAGCTGTGCGAGGATCGTGCGCAGGTCGTTGGGACCGTGCTCGCCGTCGATCAGCAGCCAGTCGAAGCCGGCGCCGCCCAGCAGTTCGGCCACGCCAGGATCGCACAGTCCCAGGAACAGGCCGATGCGCGGCGCCCCGTCGCCGCGCAGCGCGGCCTTGAACGAATTGTGGAGTGCGGACATGCGGGATCTCCGAAGAAGGATCTGGCCGGGGGTCAGACGAAGCGGTTGGAAATGCTGCCCAGCGTACCGTAGTCGACATGGAACGTATCGCCCGGATGCGCGGCCACCGGCCGCGTGAAGGACCCCGACAGGATCAGCTGCCCCGCCTCCAGGCCGACGCCGTGCGGGGCCAGCTTGCGCGCCAGCCAGACGATGCCGTTGGCCGGGTGGTTCAGCACGCCGGCGGCCACCCCGGTTTCCTCGACCACGCCGTTGCGCAGCAGCAGCGCGCCGGCCCAGCGCAGGTCCAGGTCCATGGGACGGATGGCCCGCCCGCCCAGCACCAGTCCGGCATCGGCGGCATTGTCCGAGATCGTGTCCATCACCAGGCGCGGCCGCCCGGTCGCCGGATCGACGCGGTGGCAGCGCGCGTCGATGAGTTCGATGGCGGGCATGACGTAGTCGGTGGCGTCCAGCACGTCGAACAGCGTCACGTCCGGCCCGATCAGGTCGCGGGTCAGATGGAACACCAGCTCGACTTCGACCATGGGGACGATGAAGCGGTCGAAAGGAATGTCCTGGCCATTCTCGAACAGCATGTCGTCGAGCAGCACGCCGTAGTCGGGCTCCTCGATCTGCGAGGACCGCTGCATGGCGCGCGAGGTCAGGCCGATCTTGCGGCCGATGACGCGCCGGCCTTCCTGGAGCTTCAGGCGGATGCCCTCGCTCTGGATGGCGTAGGCGTCCTCGATGGTGATGCCGGGGTGGTCCAGGGACGGCGCGCGCACCTGGGTGCGGGTACGCTCGGCTTCGCGCAGGGACGCGGCGACGCGGGCGATGTCGTCGCGGGACAGGGTCCCCGGGGCGGGCGCCCGGAGAAGCTGGGCGATGGCGGGATCAGTGTTTGGCATAGCGGGCGTGGATATTGTTGTGCTTGAGCGTGCCCGCCTCGGAAAACTCGGACAACTCCAGGGACAGGGCCAGGGTGCGGCGCTGGAAGACCGGATCGAAATGCCGCTTCATCGCGTCGAACAGCGCCTGGGCGGTGTCGCGCACGGCCTGGGGATCGCGGCCCGCGCCGATCTTGACGGTGGCGTGCACGAAGGCGTCGTCGTGGTCGCCCTCGGCCACGCAATACTCGTCCAGGCGCAGGGCGCGCGAGCGGATGCCGCCCGGCGGGAACAGGCCGGTGTCGATCAGGACGCGGTTGACCTCGCGCAGCAGGCCGGGCATGTCCCCTTCCTGGGCGAGATTGCCTGAATATTCGAAAATCAGATGTGCCATGGTGTGTGACCCTGGATGCGGGAATCGGTCCCCGGCCCGGCGCCGGGGGGCGATCCGCGCGGCCCGCCGGGGCCGGCCGCGCGGGACCGGAAAAGCCGGGATTTACTGGACGGGCAGGACCGCGTTGATCTGGCCGGTGCCCGAACTGCCGAAATACGGGGTGACGATCTCGGCCTGGCCACGATACTGGTCCCAGCCCAGCGCGCCCAGCAGCATGGCCGTGTCGTGCATATTGCCCTCGCCGTGGCATTTGGCGTTGTATTCGGGCAGCATTTCGCAGAAAGTCGCCCAGTCGCCGCGCTTCCACATGTCGATCACGGCGTGGTCCACGGTTTCCAGGAACGGGCTCCAGATCTTGAACAGATAGTCCTCCGCCACGCCGTTCTGGGCGAAGCGGTGCGACAGCGAACCGCTGGCCAGGAAGGCGACCGTGCCGTCGTACTGTTCCTCGACCGCGCGGCGCATGGCCGCGCCGATCCTGGCCGAGTCCTCCATGTTGTGGACGGTGCACAGCGAGGCCACCGAGACCACCTTGAATTGGCGGTCCGCGTTCATGTAGCGCATCGGCACCAGGGTGCCGTATTCCAGCTCCAGGCTGGCGATTTCATGCGCGCGCGTGCGCACGCCGGCCGCCGTGCTGGCATCGGCCAGAAGCCTGCCCAGCGCCGGATTGCCGTCGTATTCGTAGGCCATGTCCTTGATGAAGTGCGGCAGTTCATGGCTGGTGTACACGCCCTTGAAATGGGGGGCGCAGTTGACGTGGTACCCGGAATTCACCAGCCAGTGCGTGTCGAACACGACGATCGTGTCCACGCCCAGTTCGCGGCAACGGCGGCCGATTTCCTTGTGACCGTCGATGGCGGCCTGGCGGCAGCCCTTGTGCGGACCGTCCAGTTCGGACAGGTACATCGACGGCACGTGCGTGATCTTCGCGGTCAAAGCGAGCTTACCCATGGTGTCTCCTCCGTAGGGGGATGATGAGGCGATGTTGGCCGGGGTTCAGACGCCCCAGCGAGGGATCGGATGATCCCCGTATGAAATGCAGATGTTCTTGGCTTCGCAGAACACCTCGTAGCTGTAATGGCCGCCCTCGCGCCCGGTGCCCGAGGCCTTGACGCCGCCGAAGGGCTGGCGCAGGTCGCGCACGTTCTGGCTGTTGACGAACACCATGCCGGCCTCGATGCCGCGCGCCATGCGCAGGGCCCGCCCGGTGCTCTCGGTCCAGACGTAGGACGACAGGCCGTAGGGGGTGTCGTTGGCGATGGCCAGGGCCTGGGTCTCGTCGTCGAACGGGATCAGGCAGGCCACCGGGCCGAAGATCTCGTCCTGGGCGATGCTCATCCCGTTGTCCACGTCGGCGAAGACGGTGGGCTGGACCCAGTTGCCGCCCCGGAAGGCCGCGTCCACGTCCGGCGTGCCGCCCCCGCACAGCAGGCGGGCGCCTTCGCGCCGGCCCGCCTCGATGTAGCCCGTGACCTTGCGCAGATGGCCGGCCGAGATCATCGGTCCGACGATGGTCTTGGGATCCAGCGGATCGCCCACGGCCAGGCGCTGCGCCCGGGCGGCGAAATCGGCCTGGAAGCGTTCGTAGATGCCGCGCTGGACCAGGATGCGGCTGCCTGCCGTGCAGCGTTCGCCGTTGTTCGAGAAGATCATGAAGACGGCGGCGTCCAGCGCCCGCTCGTAGTCGGCGTCGTCGAACACGACGAAGGGCGACTTGCCCCCCAGTTCCATGGAGAATTTCTTCAGGCCCGCGGCGCGCACGATGCGGTGGCCGGTGGCGGTCGAGCCGGTGAAGGACACGGCGCGCACGCCGTCGTGCGACACCAGCGCCTCGCCGGCCGTGGCGCCGTAGCCGTGCACGATGTTGAACACGCCCGGGGGCACGCCGGCCTCCAGGGCCAGCCGCCCCAGGTGGTCCACGGTCAGGGGCGACAGTTCGCTCATCTTCATGACGGCCGTGTTGCCGAACGCCAGGCAGGGCGCGAGTTTCCAGGTCGCCGTCATGAAAGGCACGTTCCAGGGCGAGATCAGGGCGCAGACGCCGACCGGCTGCCACATCGTGACGTTCAGGTGACCCGTGTCCGAGGGATAGCTTTCCCCGTCCAGCCGCTGGATCTGTTCGGCGAAGAAATGGAAATTGTTGGCCGCGCGCGGCACCAGCGCCTTGCCGGTCTGGCCGATGACCTGGCCGGTGTCCCGGGTTTCCAGGCGGGACAGCTCGGGCACGTCGCGCGTGATCAGTTCGCCCAGCCGGTGCAGGATGGCCGCGCGGTCGGCGGTCGACCGGGCCGCCCAGGCCGGGAACGCGTCCTGGGCGGCCCGCACCGCCTGGTCGACCTCGCCGGCGCCGCCGCTGGCGACTTCCGCCAGGACCTCGCCCGTCGCGGGGTTCAGGGTTTCGAAGACTTCGGCGCTTTCGACCTCGCGCCCGGCGATCAGATGCTTGATCATGGATGACTCATCCCTGGTTGACGGTTTGGGAATGGAGGGCCTCGTCGCCCACGATGGTGTTGACCAGGCAGCCCACGGATTCGATCTCGGTCTCGACCACGTCCCCGGGACGGGTCTCGGCCAGTCCCTGCGGCGTGCCGGTCAGGATCACGTCCCCCGGCGACAGGGTCATGAAGGACGACAGGTATTCGATCAGGAACGGAATGTCGAAGATCATGTCGGCGGTCGTGCCCTGCTGCACGACCTGGCCGTTGATGCGCGTGCGCAGCGCCAGGGCCATGGGATCGGGCACGTCGTCGCGGTCGACCATCCAGGGGCCGATGGGCGTGCAGCCGTCGCGGTTCTTCACCCGCAGGTTGGGCCGGTACCAGTTTTCCAGGTAGTCGCGGATAGCGTAGTCGTTGGCCACGGTGTAGCCGGCGACGTGCTCGTAGGCGTGCTCGCGGCGGATGCCGCGTCCGCCGCGGCCGATGACCACGGCCAGTTCGCACTCGTAGTGCATGCTGCGCACTCCGTCCGGGCGATGGGTGGCGGCCCGGTGGCCGATGAAGGCATTGGGGCCCTTCAGGAAGACCAGCGGGGCCTCGGGCGCCTTGAAGGCCAGTTCCGCGGCGTGGTCGGCGTAGTTCAGCCCCAGAGCGAAGGCCGTGCCGATCCGCACCGGCGGCAGCCAGACGACTTCCGTCGGCGGGACCGCGCGGCCGTCGGCCAGGCGCAGGGTGCCGTCGTCCTCGACGGTGACCGGGCGGACCGCTCCCCGCCAGGCGATGCGTGCGTGCCTCATGCCGGTTCCTCCTCGGTTTCCACGCTGAATTCCAGCCGGGCCAGGCCCGGCACCTCGACGCACGCGGCGGAACCCGTCCGGGCCACGGGCGATTGATAGACGACCCCGGTCAGCAGCACGTCGCCCTGGCGCAGGGTCATGAATTCCGTCACGTCGGCCAGCAGCCGGGCCGGCGCGCGCAGCAGGTCGGCCAGGCGGCGCTCGTCCTTGCGGACGCCGTCGATCCAGGTCCGCAGCACCAGGGACGACAGTTCGCCGACCGCGCGCGGCGGCAGCAGCCGCATGGGCAGGGATCCGTCGAAGCATTTCTGGCGGATGGCCGGCCGGTAGTAGTCGGCGTGCGGCAGGCTCAGGTCGGCGGCCAGCAGGCAGGCGTCGACGGCTTCCAGGGCCGATTCCGGCCGCAGCCGGGCCGCGTCCCGCCCCATGCGCAGGCCGATGACGGCGCCGACCTCGACCGCATGCTCGCCGGCCGGCAGCCGCACGGCGCCGCCGGCCGACGCCCAGGTGTTGCGCGGCTTGATGTACAGGACCGGCGCCGCCGGCAGCCCCTTGTACGGCGGCTGCAGCGCGGCCTCGCCCAGGCGCGACACGCTGGCGGGGTCGTTCATGATGACGCCGTACACGGCGGCGTCGGGGGGCAGGATGGTTTCGGTTTGCATCATGTTCTAGCGAGGGATACGGCTAACCCAGGGCATGGATCAGCCACAGGGTGATGCCCGGGAAGAAGGCCAGCACGATGATCCGCAGGAAATCGGAAGCCAGGAAGGGCATCACCCCCAGCGCCGTTTCCTTCATGGGCACGTCCTTGGCCAGCTTGTTGATGATGTACAGGTTCATCCCGACCGGCGGATGCACCAGGCCGATCTCGACCACCATCAGCGTCATGATGCCGAACCAGACGGATTTGTCACCCGCCGGCAGGCCGAAGAAATCCAGGCCCATGATCATGGGATAGAAGATCGGAATCGTCAGCAGGATCATCGCCAGCGAATCCATGACGCAGCCCAGCAGGATGTAGATCAGCAGGATGACGAAGAGCACCATCATGGGCGACAGGCCGCTGTCGATGACCCATTGCGCCAGTTCGTGCGGCATCTGCGACAGGGCCAGGGACGAGTTCAGCAGGTCCGCGCCGATCAGCACCATGAAGATCATGCCGGTGACCCGCGCCGTGCCCAGCAGGCTCTGGCGCGTGCCTTCCCAGCGCATGCCGTTGGCCAGGGCGATCAGGCCGCAGGCCCCCGCCCCGATGGACGCCGCCTCGGTCGGATTGGCCCAGCCGCCATAGATGCCCACGACCACGACCACGAACACCAGCATGATGGGCACGGTGCGCATCAGCGCCGCCAGGGCCTCGGCCCGGGGCGCCTTGGTGCCGGTAGGGCCGGATTCGGGGTTGCGCGTGACGAGGATGCGGATCACGATCAGATAGCCCAGCGCGGCCAGGATCCCGGGGATCACGGCGGCCATGAACAGCTTGCCGATGGAATCCTGGACCAGCACCGCGTAGATGATCAGCGGCACCGAGGGCGGGATCAGGATGCCCAGCGTGCCGCTGGCCGCCAGCGTGCCCGTGGCCAGGCGCCCCGAATAGCCGTGCGCGCGCAGTTCGGGCAGGGCCACCTGGCCCATCGTGGCGGCGGTCGCCAGCGAGGAACCGCAGATCGCGCCGAAGGACGCGCAGGCCGCCACCGAGGCCATGGCCATGCCGCCGCGCCAGTGGCCGATCAGCTTGCCGGCCGCCTGGAACAGGGCGCGCGACAGGCCGCCATGCGTGGCGAACTGCCCCATCAGGATGAACAGCGGCACCACCGCCAGGTCGTAGTTCGACAGGCGTGCATAGACCAGGTCGCTGAGCGTGTACAGCAGACCGTTCCAGGCCCAGTCGCTGGAAGCCACGTAGATGGCCGCGCCGGCCAGCAGCATCGCCACGGCGATCTGCACCCGGAACACCAGAAGCACCAACAGCCCTGCGAGACCGCTCAGGCCCACCACCATTCCGCTCATGCCGAGACTCCTTGATCCACGGCCATCTGTTCGCGACGCCCCAGGTAGCGTGCGTGCCCCAGCGCCGCACGCACGCGCCAGAGCGCGCACACGGCGGTCAGCAGCAGGCTGGGCACGATGGCCGCCACCGGAATCCAGATTGGCAGGCCCAGCAGCGTGGTGAAGTCACCCGTCTCGCTCAGGTGCGCGGCCGACAGCGCGGTGCGCCAGGCCAGCACCAGCATGGCGGCCACCAGCAGGCATTCGCAGACGGCGTCGATCCGGCCCTTGAGCGCGGCGGGCAGCCGCTCGGTGAACAGATCGACCCGCAGGTGGTCGCCCACCAGCGTGCAGTAGGGCAGGAAGGCGGCGGCGGCCACGGCCGTCCCCACCTGCATCATCTCGACGTCGCCGGTGATGGAGCCAAAGCCCAGCTTGCGCCCGACGATGGACACCAGCGACATGCCGACCAGCAGGATGAACAATATCCCGCCCCCCAGGGCCAGCCCCGTGGCCAGCCGGTTCAGGATCGGCCAGCCCCGGCTGCGGCGGGCCTGTTCGGTTCCGGTGTAATCCATGATCTGAACCCGGGCCGGTTATTGGCGCGCCAGCGCGTGCGCGGCTTCGGACAGCTTCGTGCCGTCGAGGCCCTTCTTGTCCATTTCCGCGCGCCACTCGGTGTCGACCGCGCGGGCGGCGTTCTTCATGGCGCCGAGATCGGCTTCGCCGATGTCGACCACCTGGCCGCCGGCGGCCCGCACCTTGGCCTGCGTCTGCGCGGCCACGTCGTCCCAGACCTTGCCGAAGCGCTCGACCAGGGCCGGGCCGCTGTTGCGGTCGATGACGGCCTTCAGGTCGGGCGCGAGACCATCGTACTTCTGCCGGTTCATCAGCAGCACCAGCACCGTGGCGGCGGGGTAGGCCTGGCCGGCGGCGGGTTGCGTATGATACTGGGTGACCTCGTCGAGCTTGGTGGGCAGCACGACTTCCCAGGCGCCCATGGCGCCGTCGACCACGCCCTTGGAAATGGCCTCGGTGACCTGGCCCGGCGGCATGGACACCGGCTCGCCGCCCAGGGCGGCCAGGGTCTTGGAGGCCATGCGCGTGGGCGTGCGCAGCTTCAGGCCCTTGAAGTCCCCGAGGCTGGCGATGGCCCGCTTGGACGTGTGCAGGGCCACGCCGCCATCCACGTGCACGGCCAGCACCTTGTATTTGGAAAATTCCTGCTTGGCGTATTGTTCGTAGAAGTTCCAGGCCGCCCGGCTGCCGCTGGCGGCGTCCCGGACGACGAAGGGCAGTTCCATGGCTTCGATGGCGGGGAAGCGGCCCGCGGAATAGCCGGGCGCCGTCCAGACGATGTCGGCCACGCCGCGCAGGGCCTGGTCCGCCAGCTGGCCCGGCGTGCCGCCCAGCTGCATGGCGGGATAGAACTGGCAGGCGATGCGCCCGGACGATTCCTGGGCCAGCGTGGCGCACCAGGGTTCGAGTACCATTTGCTGAGCCGCGGCGGCCGACGGCAGGAAGTGCGCGATCTTCAGGGTGACTTCCTGTGCGGCGGCGGGATTGCCGACGGAAGCGGCCATCGCGAGGGCCAGTGCGGCGAGTCGTCGTTGCATATGTCTTCTCCGGATGAGGATGGGTTCTATGAGCATCGGCTGGATTCAGCCGCCGATTCACTAACATGTTATTGTTATTTTCAGGCACTATAAAGCTAACATATTAGCAAGTCAAGCACAGAAACCGGACCGACATGAGCACACCGAAAATCCACCGCAACCTGCCGCAACTCCTGCTGAAGGCGCGCGACGTCCTGCTGAGCCATTTCCGGGGGATCCTGACGCACTACGGCCTGACCGAACAGCAATGGCGGATCGTGCGCAGCCTGCGCGAACACGGTCCCCTGGAACCCAATCAACTGTGCGACGCCTGCCAGATCCTCAGCCCGAGCATGGTCGGGGTGCTGAGCCGGATGCAGACCCAGGAACTGATCGTGCGCGAACGCGCCCCGCACGACCAGCGCCGGATCATCATCAGCCTGACGCCGCACGGCCAGGCGGTCTACGACCGGGTCGCCCCGCTGGTCGAGGCCCAATACCGCCTGATCGAGGACGCGATCGGGCGCGACCTCATCGACCAGACCTACGTCCAGATCGACCGCCTGCTGAGCGCGCCGCTGGACCAGGTCCCGTCCGTCGAACTGCCGCCCGCGGACCGGAAAGACTGAGCCCGCGCGCCGCCATCCGCGCCGGACGACGGGCCGCGCGACGGGCTAGCGGCCGGCCAGGTCCCGGTACACGTCCAGGTGCGCCCGGACGATCCGCTCCAGGCCGAAATCGCGTTCGGCCAGCGCCCGTCCCGCGGCGCCCATGCGGGCCCGCAAGTCCTCGTCCCCGGCCAGGGCCGAGACCGCGTCGGCCAGGGCCTGGGCGTCCCGGGACGGCACCAGCACGCCGCTGATCCCGGGCTCGATCGCGTCCCGGCAGCCCGGCACGTCCGTGGTCACCACCGGCCGGCCGCAGGCGGCCGCCTCGATCAGGGACTTGGGCAGGCCTTCGCGATAGGACGGCAGCGCCACGATGTGCGCCTGCGCGTAGAAACCGGCGACGTCCGCGCATTCGCCCACGTATTCGATCGCCCCCTCCGCCCGCCAGGCCTCCAGTTCGCCGGCCGTCACCGACGCGGGATTCTCCGGATCCAGGCTGCCGGCCAGGCGCCAGCGCAGCGCTTCGCCGCGCGCCGCGGACAGCCGCGCCGCCTCGACGAATTCCCGCACGCCCTTGTCGTGCAGCAGCCTGCTGGCCATGGCGACGGTCACGGGGCCCTCCGGCCAGGGCGCGGGCGCGAACCGGTCCAGGTCGACGCCCGAGCCGCGCAGCAGCACGGCCTGTCCGGGGCGCACGGCGCCGGCCCGCTCCAGCACGTCGCGGTCGGCGGTGTTCTGGAAGATCACCCGGCTGTTCGGATGCCCCAGGGCCAGGCGGTACAGGACCAGGGCCACCTGCCGCAGCATGCCGCGCAGCCCCGAGCCCTGGATGAATACGTAGCCCAGGCCGGAAATCGCCGCGACGTAGGCGGGCACCCTGGCCAGGCGGGCGGCGATGCCGCCGTAGAGCACGGACTTGAGCGTGACGGCGTGCACCAGGTCGGGCCGCACCCGGCGGAACAGACGCCAGATCGCCCACAGGCTGCGGACCTCGGTCCAGGGCCGCATGCTGGTGCGCGACAGGGGCAGGACGTGATGCGCGAGGCCCAGTGCCTCCAGTTGCGCGACCGCCGGGCCGCCCATGGACGCGACGTGCACCTCGTAGCCCGCGTCCCGCGCGGCCAGGGCGACCGGCAGCCGGTGCGACACCAGGAACGCCGGATTGGTGATGAAGAACAGCAGCCGGGGAGCCGGGGCCGGTGCGGCGCCCGCCGTCGAAGCCCCGGCCGGGGCTGGAGCCGGAGCCACCGCAACCGCCGCGGTGGCCGCCCCCCGCCCCGCCCCGGCCGCCGGGAAGTCGGCGGCCAGCCGGCGCCAGACGGTCTCGTAGCGGTCCACCATGGCCTGCAGGCTGTAGCGCCGCTCGACGGAGGCCCGGGCCGCGTCGCGGCGCGCCGGCCATGCCGGATCGCGCACGGCGGCCACCGCCCGGTCGATGGCGCCCGCCAGGGCCGACGCGTCCTCCGGCGGCACGACCCAGCCGTGTTCGCCCACGATGTCGGCCGCGTCGCCCACGTCGGTCGCCACGCAGGCCACGCCGGAGGCCATGGCTTCGGACACCACGTTGGGAAAGCCCTCGGCCTTGCTCGACAGCACGTGGATGTCCAGCGCCCGCATCAGCGCCGGGACGTCGTCGCGCCGCCCCAGGAAGATCAGGTGGTCCAGCAGGCCGTAATGCCGCGCCAGGGCGATCAGGTCGGCGTTGTCGCGCGACATGCCCAGCCCGATCAGCACGCAGCGCAGGTCCGGATGGGCGCGCACGCACAGGGCCAGCGCCGCCAGCAGGTTTTCATGGTCCTTCAGGGGATTCCAGCGCGCCACGCTGCCCAGCAGCGGCGCGCCCTCGGGCACGCCCCAGCGGGCACGCAGTTCGGCGGCGCCCGCGGCGTCCGGATGCCAGACGTCCAGGTCGTAGCCGTTGGGCACGACCAGCACCCGGTCGGCGCGATACCCCCAGGCCCGGTGGACCTCGGCCGCCTTGCGGGCGCAGGCGATGATGACGCCCGGCACCCAGGCCGACACCCGGGCGCAGGCCCAGGCCGCGATGCGGGAGGAACGGCTGCTTTCCCCGAGACTGACGCCCGAGTTGCGCACGCCCCAGGCCACGGCGCGGATGCCGGCCAGGCGCGCCGCGAGCCCGGCGATCAGGTCGGCGTGGTACATCCAGGTCTGCACCACGTCGGGACGGCGCGCGCGCAGCAGCCGATACAGGCGCCACAGGCCGCGCGCGTTCCCCGCCCAGCCCTGCATGTCCAGGCAGATCACCTCGACGCCGGCCTCGCGCAGCCGCGCGCCCATGACGCCCTCGCCGCGCATGGACACCACCGTGTGCCGGACCGTGCCGCCGGGCGCCGTGGCCAGGCGGAACAGCACGGTCTCGGCGCCGCCGTGCAGCAGGCCCGAAATCACGTGCATGACCCGCAGGGGCGCGCGATCCATCGTGGGTCCGGGCCCCTGGTCCGGTCGGGGAATGGCGGGCCCGCCCGCGTCGTTTCCGTTCATGAAGTTTCCTCGGCCCTCAAGGCCATCAGGGCGCCGGCCGGGAACCGTCGTCCCCGGCGCCGGGCGTCCCGTCCGCATCCGTCCAGGCATCATCCCAGGCCCGCAGGACGGCGTCCAGCCCGTAGCGGGCCCGCACCGATTCGGCCGCGGCCCGGCCCCGGGCCTCGCGCTCGGCGGGGCCGGCATGCATCACCCGCAGCAAGGCCCGGCCCAGGGCCGCCTCGTCCTCCAGGGGGACCAGTTCGGCCAGGGCGCCGTCCAGCGTCAATTCCGAAGGCCCCGAAGGGCAGTCCGTCGCCACGCAGGGCAGCCCCAGGGCCATGGCCTCGAGCAGCGCGTTCGGAAAGCCCTCGACGCGGGAATTCAGCGCGAAGGCATGGGCCGTGGCCAGGTCTTCCCAGGGAGTCCGGCTGAAGCCGGGCAGCCTGACGCGGGATTCCAGCCCCAGTTCGCGGACGCGCCGCAGGCAGGCCTCGCGCTGGGCGCCGTCCCCCCAGATGCACAGGTCCCAGTCCGGACATTGCGGAGCGATCGCGGCGAAGCACTCGATCAGGCGGTCGAACCGCTTGACGGGATTGAAGCGCCCCAGGGCGGCCAGCGTGCGGCGGGGTCCCGCCGGCTCGTGGGACCGGATGCCGGGCAGCCCCTCGGGCAGCGGATTGGGGATCACCGCGATGCGGCGCACGCCCGGTGCGACCTGGCGCAGATGGCGCGCGCTGCGCCGGGTCTGCACGGCGACGCGGCGCGCCCAGGGATAGCTCAGGCGCCGCAGCCGGCGCAGGCTGGGCTCCAGGTTGACGCTGTGGGCCGGGTCGGTGCGCTCGCCGACGACGATCGGCAGGCCCAGGCCGCGCAGGGCCAGCAGCGCCGTCACGTTGACGTTGGTCAGGAAGGACAGCACCCGGTCGGGACGATGCTCCCGCGCCAGGCGCCGCAGGGCGGCGAGCTTGGCCAGGGGACGCAGCCAGGCCGGACCGCGCACCCGGTCGGCCAGCCACAGCAGGCGCACGCCCGGGTCCAGGACCTGGTCGCAGCGCCCGCGCCCGGAATAGCAGCACACCAGGACGACCTCGTCGCCGCGCCGCGCCCAGGCGTTGGCCAGGGTGGCGGCCACGCGCTCGGCGCCGCCGCCGTGCATGGAACTGACGAGGAACAGGAGCCGCATCTCAGTTGACCCTCCTGCCCTGGAACACCTGTTCCCACAGGGCCATGATGCGCGCGGTGCCGAAGCGGTCGCGCGCATCGACGGCGCGGCCGCCCAGCCGCGCCCGCAATCCGGCGTCGGCCATCGGTCCGGCCAGCCCGGCCGCGAGGGCGTCCGGATCGTCGATCGGCCGGACCAGCACGCCGTCCAGGCCCTCGCGGATGATTTCCCGGGGACCGGTGTCGCAATCGGTGGCCACGCACGGCAGGCCGCAGGCCATGGCCTCGATCAGGGTGTTGGACAGGCCTTCGGCCTGGGAGCTGAGCACGTACAGGTCCGAGGCGCCGTACCAGGCCGCCATGTTGCCGACGCGCCCCGGCAGGCTGACGCGATCGCCCAGGCCCAGTTCGTCGCGCAGGGCTTCGAGTTCCGCGCGCTGCTCGCCCTCGCCCAGGATGACCAGGTCCCAGCCGGGAAACGGCGCCGCCAGCTGGGCGAAGGCCCGCAACAGGCCGTCGAAGCCCTTGACCGGATGCAGTCGGCCCACGGCCAGCAGCCGGCGGCGGCCCGGCGGGCGCGGCGGCGGTTCCAGCGCGGGCTCGCCGTCGATCAGCGGCCAGCGCACGGCGTTGGGGATGACCTGGGCGCGCACGCCGGGCAGGTGTTCGTCCAGCCACTGCGCCGTCCCCCGGGTCAGGGCGACGACCGCGTCGGCGCGCGGGTAGGTCCAGCGGCGCAGCCGTTCCCAGAACGCCGGCAGCGGCAGGCTGGGCGGATGGGCGTGCTCGGTGGCGATCACGCGGGCGCGCCCGCGCGCGGCCAGCACCGCCAGCACCGAGCCCCGCGTCATCATGCCCAGCACGACGGCCGGGCGGTGGCGACGCACCAGCCGGCGCAGCGCCAGGACCCGCAGCAGGTTGCCCCACAGGGCGCCCACGGGGCCCGCGCTGTCGCCCGCCAGCCCCAGGGCGTGGCGCCGCACGCCGTCCGGCAGCGGATAGGCGTCCTGGCGGTCGTCCGTCTGGGTCACGATCATCACCCGGCAGCCCCGTTCCCGCCAGCCAGCGGCCAGGTCCACGGCCACGCGCTCGGCGCCGCCGCCGCGCAGCGAATGGATGACGATCATCAGGTCGATCCGATCGTCGGTCATGCGGATTCCCTCTCCGGCCGCGCGCGCCAGGCCAGGCCCAGGTAGCAGGCATAGGACAGGGCGTACATGAGGGCGGTCGCCAGCATGATGCCCGCCGTGCCCATGGCCGGCGCCAGCACGGTGTTCATCCAGGCCTTGAGGCCGAAATTCAGGACGGCGATGGCGGCCATCCAGCCATAGCGGTTCTGGCTGGCCAGCAGCTGCACCAGGATCAGCACGCCGAAGTAGAACGGCAGCTGGAGCATGCCCCAGCGCAGCACGTGCGCCACGGCGGCCGTGTCCTGCGCCGTGAAGGCGCCGCGCTCGAACAGCAGCGACACCAGCCAGGGCGCCAGCCACCAGCCGACCAGCACCGCGACGGCGCCGATCCCCAGCAGGGCGAACGACCATTTCAGCGCCATGGCGCGGGCGTGCGCGGCATCGCCCCGGGCCTGGATGTCGGCCAGCACCGGCAGGGCCGCGCGGCCGACCGAGGCCGCCCCCAGCCCGATCATCAGCGACAGCAGCCGCGCCGCGTAGCCCAGGGTCGCATTCGCATTGGCGCCCAGTTGCGCCGCCGTGTACTGGTCGATGGGGCCGACGAAGCTCATGGCCAGCTGGCCGACCAGCATGATCCCGGCGGCGGCCGCCAGGCTGGACCATTGCGGCGCGCGCCGGCTCAGGCGCGGACGCGCCGGCACGCGGTCCGCGCGCCGCGCCAGGACGTCCTGCCACACGGCCTGGATGGCATAGCCCAGCAGCGTGCCCCAGAGCAGCGGCAGGATCCCGGCGCCCGCGGGCGCGGCCAGCACGCAGACCAGGATCGCCAGGGCCGGCACGCTGTCGAGCAACGTATTGATGTGGCGCTCGCGCGCCCGCAGGCGCGCCGCGCCCAGCCCCGTCCAGAGCGTAAAGAAGGCGGCCGGCGCAAAGCCCAGGATCAGCAGCAGGCTCATGTCCCGGACCGTGGGCGACAGGCCCTGCCCCGCCACGTCCAGGACCATGGGCCAGGCCAGGCCCAGCAGGACGGCGACCGCAGCGCCCAGCGCCCAGGTCCAGGCTTGCAATTCGCCCAGGAACCGCCCATGCAGGGCGGGCTCGCCCTGGCGGCTGCGCACCAGGGCCGGGATCAGCACCACGGAGCAGGCGCCGACCAGCGTCACCGGCAGCCAGTTGGCGATGGTCAGGGTGAACTGGTAGGCGTCCACGGCGTCGCTGACGCCGTAGCGGTACGCCACCGCCATTTCCTTGACCGCGCCCACGGCCTTGCCCATCAGCAGGAAGAAGGCCACGCGGGCCGCCCCCAGGGCGATGCGGCGATGATCGGCGTGCAGGCCCGCCAGCCGGCGCTTCAGCGGCGCGATCACGTCAACCAGCCCTCACGCGTCGGACCCGCACGCCATGGTCAGCTCAGGAACTGGACGTACCAGGGCATGGCGACTTCCAGGCCCCGCAGGATGTCGAACTGCGGGTCGTAGCCCAGCAGGCCGCGCGCCTTGGCGATGTCGGCCTGGGAATGGCGCACGTCGCCCGCGCGGAAGTCGGCGTGGCGCGGTTCGCGCGCGTAGGCCACGCCGTTGCGGCCCAGGATGTCGCGCAGGTGCCCGAACAATTCGTTCAGCGAGGTGCGGGCGTTGAAGGCGACGTTGTAGACCTGGTTGACGCCCTCGGGGCCGGCCAGGGACGCCAGCACGTTGGCCTGGACGACGTTGTCGATGTAGCAGAAATCGCGGCTGGTCTCGCCGTCGCCGTTGATCACGACCTCCTGGTCGCGGATCATGGACGACACCCATTTCGGGATCACGGCCGCGTAGGCGCCGTCCGGGTCCTGGCGCTGGCCGAAGACGTTGAAATAGCGCAGGCCGACGGCCTTGAGGCCGTAGGCGCGGGCGAAGACGTCGGCGTACAGTTCGTTGACGTACTTGGTGACCGCGTAGGGCGACAGCGGCTTGCCGATCAGGTCCTCGACCTTGGGCAGGCCGGGATGGTCGCCGTAGGTCGAGCTGGAGGCGGCGTAGACGAAGGATTCGACCCGGGCGTCGCGCGCGGCCACCAGCATGTTCAGCTGGCCGCCGACGTTGACCGCGTTGGTGGTGATCGGGTCGTTCAGCGAGCGCGGCACCGAGCCCAGCGCCGCCTGGTGCAGCACGTGGCGCACGCCCTTGACCGCCTGCCGGCAGGTGTCCAGGTCGCGGATGTCGCCCTCGATGAAGCGGAAGCGCGCCCATTGCGCGGCGCTGACGCGGGATTCGACCTCGTCCAGGTTGCGCTGGTAGCCGGTGGAAAAATTGTCCAGGCCGACGACGGTCTGGTCCAGGCCCAGCAGGGTTTCCAGCAGATTGGAGCCGATGAAGCCGGCGCAGCCCGTCACCAGCCAGGTGCGGGGTTGCGCCCGCAGGTCGGCCCGGACGGATTCGTAGCGGGAAGTCATGCGGGAACCTCAGAGACGCAGGTCGGACTCGCCGGCGGCGAGCACGTATTTCAGGTCGTACAGCACGTGCTCGGGCTTGCCCAGCGCGCGCAGCGCGGCGGCCCCCATGGCGGCGAACTGCTCGTGCGCCACCGCCAGGATGACGCCGTCGTAGGCGCCCACGGCCGGCTTGGCGACCGGCGTCAGGCCGTATTCGTGCTGCGCCTCGGCCGCGTCGACCCAGGGGTCGTAGACGTCCACGTCGATGCTGTATTCGCCCAGTTCGCGCACGATGTCCACGACGCGGGTGTTGCGCAGGTCGGGGCAGTTTTCCTTGAAGGTCAGGCCCATCACCAGCACGCGCGAGCCCTGCACCTGGATGCGGCGCTTGGTCATGGCCTTGACCAGCTGGGACACCACGTAGCCGCCCATGGAATCGTTCAGGCGGCGGCCGGCGAGGATGATTTCCGGGTGGTAGCCGATGGACTGCGCCTTGTGGGTCAGGTAGTACGGATCGACGCCGATGCAGTGCCCGCCCACCAGGCCCGGCCGGAAGGGCAGGAAGTTCCATTTGGTGCCCGCGGCCTGCAGCACGTCCAGCGTGTCGATGCCCAGCCGGTTGAAGATCAGGGCCAGCTCGTTGATCAGGGCGATGTTCACGTCGCGCTGGGTGTTCTCGATGACCTTGGCGGCCTCGGCGACCTTGATCGAGGGCGCCTTGTGCGTGCCCGCCGTGATGATCTGGCGGTACAGTGCGTCGACCAGGTCGGCGACCTCGGGCGTGGAGCCCGAGGTGACCTTGCGGATGGTGGAGACGCGGTGCTGCTTGTCGCCCGGGTTGATGCGTTCCGGGCTGTAGCCCGCGTAGAAATCGACGTTGAACTTCAAGCCCGAAATGCGTTCCAGCACCGGCACGCAGACCTCTTCCGTCGCGCCGGGGTAGACCGTGGATTCGTAGATGACGATGTCGCCGCGCTTGAGGATGCGGCCGATGGTCTCGCTGGCGCGCTCCAGGGGCGTCAGGTCCGGCTGCTTGTACTCGTCGATGGGCGTGGGGACGGTGACGATGAACACGTTGGCGGCGGCCAGTTCGGCGGGATCGGCCGAATAGCGCAGGTGCGCGGCCTGGGCGAGTTCGGGGCCGTCGACTTCCAGCGTGTGGTCGCGTCCGGCGCGCAGTTCCTCGATGCGCCGCGTGTTGATGTCGAAGCCCAGCACGTCGCGGTGCTTGCCGAATTCGACCGCCAGCGGCAGGCCCACGTATCCCAGACCGACGACGGCCAGGCGGACGTCCTGAATGTTCATTTGGTTCTCCCCGGCATCAGCGCCGATTTGACAGGATGGAATTTTAATCTCGCCGCACGCCGCGGCCCAAGGAGGGCAGCAGCAGCCAGCGCGGCCGCCGCCAAGTGACGAGGCGGATGTACAGCCAGATGTAGGCCCCGGCGAAGACCCCCATGCTGAGGCACAGCATCCAGGCGTTGTCCCACCAGAGCGTGGCGGGCACCAGCCCGATCAGGGCCAGCACCCACAGATAGGGCGAGGTCATGGCGTTGCACAGCGCCGGCAGCGCGTGGCGGCGGTCGCGGCTGAAGGTGATGCGCACCAGGCGGCGGAACACCAGCTGGTGCAGGTGCAGCGCGTCGGGCTGGTCGACCGGCACGCCGCGCTTGAACTTGCGGCGCCAGATGGAAAACAGGGTCTCGAAGACCGGGTAGAACAGCACGGCCAGGGCGTAGAAGGGCGACACCCCGGGATTGCGCACGACCAGTTGCACGGCCAGCTCGGCCAGCATGAAGCCGACGAAATACGCCCCGCCGTCGCCCAGGAAGACCCGGCCGAAGGGGAAGTTCCAGACCAGGAAGCCCAGGGTGGCCGACGCCAGGGCCGTGGCGATGAGGAAGATGGGCATGTCCTGGACCTGCCAGGCGACCAGGGCGAGCGACACCGCCATCAGGGTGGCGATCATGCCCGCCAGGCCGTTCATGCCGTCGATGATGTTCAGGGCGTGCGTACAGCCGCCGACCGCCACCATGGTGAACAGCAGGGAGATGATCGGCCAGGCCGACAGCAGCGTGTCGGCCCACGACAGGCCCACGCGCGAGACGCCGCCCAGCAGCCACCAGGCGATGGCGGCCGACACGAAGGCCGCCAGCAGGCGCTTGCCGGAACCGATGTCCTTGGTGATGTCTTCCAGGAGCCCGGCGACGAACACCGGCAGCGCCGACACGAACAGCGCCGGCCACAGCCAGGTCAGGGTCATGTTGCTGGGGCCCAGCACCAGCAGGCCCGCCAGGCTGCCCGCCACCACCGCCAGCCCCCCCACCCGGGGCGCCGCGCGGGAATGCATGGCCTGGGGCTTGTTCATGTCCGTGTCGCCCGTCAGGCGGCCGTGCCAGCGTTCCGACACGACGATCAGGCCGCCGACCATGAAGGCGACGATCCCGATGATGGGCCAGCCGAGCGTCGCGGACAGATTGGAGGCGTTCAATTAAACCCCGTCTAGGCAAAACGAGATTATCGGCCAATTTTGTAACTTGTGGTGCGGCGCAGCGGATACAGATGCAACAAAAGGGCCGCGCGAAACGATCCGTCCGCGCGGCCCTGGCCGGTCAGGGGGTCACAGACCGCCCATGCACAGATATTTGACGACCAGGTAATCGTCCAGCCCGTAGTGCGACCCCTCGCGGCCCAGGCCGGATTGCTTGACCCCGCCGAAGGGCACGGCCTCGTTGGAGATCAGCCCGGTGTTGATGCCCACCATGCCGTATTCCAGCGCCTCGGCCACGCGCCACACCCGGCCGATGTCGCGGCTGTAGAAGTAGGCGGCCAGGCCGTATTCCGTATCGTTCGCCATGCGGACGACGTCCGCGTCGTCGCCGAAGCGGAACAGCGGCGCCAGCGGGCCGAAGGTTTCCTCGCGGGCGAACTTCATGGTCGGCAGGGCGTCGGCCAGCACCGTGGGTTCGAAGAACGTATGCCCCAGGGCATGGGGCTGGCCGCCGACCAGGATGCGCCCGCCCTGGGCGACGGCGTCCGCGATGTGTTCCCGGACCTTGGCCACGGCGGCCTCGTCGATCAGGGGCCCCTGGGTGACGCCGTCCTCCAGGCCGTTGCCGACGCGCAGCTTGCCGACCGCCTCCACCAGCTTGCGGCTGAAGGCGTCGTAGACCGAATCCTGCACGTAGAAGCGGTTGGTGCACACGCAGGTCTGCCCGGCGTTGCGGTATTTGCTGGCGATGGCGCCTTCGACGGCGGCATCCAGGTCGGCGTCGTCGAACACGATGAAGGGCGCATTGCCGCCCAGTTCCAGGGACAGTTTCTTGATCGAGGGGGCGCACTGGCGCATCAGCAGGCGCCCGACCTCGGTGGACCCGGTGAAGGACACCTTGCGCACCAGATCGTTGGACGTCATCTCGCCGCCGATGGCGGGGGCGTCCCCCGTCAGGACGGAGAACACGCCCGCCGGCACGCCGGCCTCTTCCGCCAGCACGGCCAGGGCCAGCGCCGAAAAGGGCGTCTGCTCGGCGGGCTTGACGACCAGCGGGCACCCCGCCGCCAGGGCGGCGCCGGCCTTGCGGGTGATCATGGACGACGGGAAGTTCCAGGGCGTGATGGCGGCGCAGACCCCGATGGGCTCCCGGGTGACGACGATCCGGCGGTCCTTGGCGAACGTGGGGATCACGTCGCCATAGGCGCGCTTGCCTTCTTCGGCGAACCATTCCAGGAACGCGGCGCCGTAGGCGATCTCGCCCCGGGATTCGCTCAGGGGCTTGCCCTGCTCGGCCGTCATGATCAGCGCCAGGTCCTGGGCATGCACGGTCATCAGGTCGAACCAGCGCCGCAGGATGGCCGCGCGTTCCTTGGCGGTCATCGCGCGCCAGGCGCCCCAGGCGGCCTGGGCGCCCTCGATGGCCCGCCGGGTCTCCGCCGCGCCCATGCGGGGCACGGTCCCCAGGATTTCGCCCGTCGCCGGATTGGCGACGGCAATGGTTTCGGCGGAATCCGCATCGCACCACCGACCATCGAGATAGGCCTGCTGACGCAGCAGGTCCGGTTTTTTCAGTGCCAGCATACTTGTGCCCCGGTTGATCGTTCAATATAATGAACGGTGTTTGTTAGGATGAACAATCTGATGATAACGGCCCGTCTCGCCAGGCGTCAATCCGCCGGAAGGATCCATGCCCGGCGCATCCGGGCGGACATCCGCCGGACGCATCCCTCCCCCGATCCCATCCATGAGCGCCGATAGAATCCTCGCGCCGGCCGTCGCCCGCGCCTCCGCCGTGCTGGACCTGCTGGCCCGCGCCGGCCGCCCCGTCGCCCTGGCCGAACTGGCCAAGACGCTGCAGCTGCCCAAGAGCAGCCTGCACGGCCTGTGCGCCACGCTGGAACAGCTGAACCTGATCACGCGGCTGGAAGGCGGCCAGATGGCGCTGGGGCCGCACGTGATGATGTGGGCCAATGCCTTCATGGCGCGGCTGGACATCACGCAGGAATTCTTCGCGTCCTGGGACGACATGCGCGTCCTGCCGGAAGAGACCATCACGCTGTCGGTGCGCGACGGCGCCGAGGTCGTGTACATCGCCTGCCGCAACGGCAAGCACCCCCTGGGGCTGAGCTTCCATGCCGGCATGCGCATGCCGGCGGTCTATACGGCCACGGGCCTGGCCATGCTCAGCACCCTGCCCGACTCGGGCATCCGCAAACTGTTCGGCGGACCCGGCCATGCCTGGCCCGAGCCCTTCACCGCCAAGGGGGTGCGGGACGCCGAGGGCCTGATCGCCGAATTGCAGGACACGCGGCAGCGCGGCTACTCGATGGATCACGAGGGGGTGCGCGAGGGCATGTACTGCTACGGCGCTCCAGTCTTCGATTCGCACCACCCCGAAGCCGTGGCGGGCGTGGCGGTCAGCATCCGCTCGCTGGAAGCCAACCCGGCGCTCGAAGAGCGCGCGGGGCAGGCCATCCGCAAGCTGGCCGACCGGCTGTCGGAGCGCCTGGGGGCCTGGCGCGACCGGTGAAACGGGAACCGCGCGCGAAGGGGACGCCGGATCAGAACAGCCCGTGCTCCAGGCAGAAGGAAATCAGCTCCTGGTTGTTCTGCGCACCCAGCTTGCGCATCGCCGAGGTCTTCTGGGCGCTGATCGTCGTCACGCTGCGGTGCAACTGGCCCGCGATCTCGGTGATCGAGGCGCCCTGCACGAACAGGCGCAGCACTTCGAACTCGCGAGGGCTCAGAGAATCCACCCGCTCCTGCAGATTCCGCACTTCCCCGCCCACGGACATGTCCCGCCTGAACCCGGGCGGATAGTAGCGCAGGCCCCGGCGCGCCAGGGCCAGGGCCACCAGCAGCGCGTCCAGATTGTCCTGCTTCATGACCACGCCCAGGACGCCGGCATCGTAGAGCGAGGACACGATCATCGGATTGGACACCATGGTCAGGACGATGATCCCGACCCCTGGAAAATGCCGGCGCAGGTAGGAGATGAACCGCATGCCGTCGCCATAGCGCGCATCGCCCGGCATGGAATAGTCGGTCACGACGATATCCGGCTCGGAGGCGCCCAGGTGCTCGACCAGCTCCGAAGGCGTCGAGACCATCGCCTCCACCCCCAGGTGGATGTCCTGCGCAAGCAGTTCCCGGATCCCCATCAGCACCAGGGGATGATCGTCCACCAGGACGATGCGCAATTTTTTCGAGGGCATCATCGGATGTCTCTATCGTCGAATCAGACTTGATCCACCTGCGCGCTCAGGGCTTCCTGCGCCTGCCGCACCCGTTCCCAGATGGCGGGCCCGTTCGTGCCCGCCGCCAAGGCGTCCTCCAGGACGCCCAGTTCGCGCGCCTGGCCGTCCCAGCCCACGACCACCAGCGCGCCGCGCATGCGATGCAGCAATCGCGCGGCCGTTTCCGCCTGGCCCTGCCCGCATGCCAGACGCAACTGGCCCAGGTCAGCCGCCATTGTCCGCCGAAACACCGTCCGATAGCGATCCTCGATCGGCCTCGCCGCCCCCGCCTCTCCTTCCCCGGGGGGCTGAACGGCCGTTTCCGGCCGCAAAGCGTTGTCCGGCGGCAACGGGTCGCGCGGCCGCAGCTTGTCGATCAGGCCGCACAGCGTCCGCAGGTCGATCGGCTTGACCACCCAGGCGTCCATGCCGCTGTCGCGGCAGCGCAACTCTTCGTCCCGCATCGCATTGGCGGTCAGGCCCACGATCGGGATCCGCTCGCCGAGGCCGCGCAAATGGCGCGCCAGTTCGTAGCCATTCATGCGCGGCATGTTGACGTCGGTCAGCACCACGTCATAGCGGCCGGCGGCCCACAGGCCGAGCGCATCCTCGCCATTTTCGGCGACGGTCACCTGGCAGCCCAGCTGTTCCAGCTGGTCGCGCAGCGTCACCATGTTGATGGGGTTGTCCTCCACGACGAGGATCCGCGCGCCGGACCATGCCAGGCCGGGACCCGCCGTCTTCGCGGCATCCGCCACGGGCAAATGGCCGCCTTCCAGCCAGGCGCCCAGTCCCAGGCCGATCTTGCTCACGCGGAACCCATCGATGCCGGCATGCGTCGGCGGCCCCTCTCCGGGAGACAGCCCCATGTAGCGCCCCAGCCATTCCGGAGGCGCGCCGGCGTGCGGCATCTGCACGTCGAGCAGGACCTCTCCGCCTCCCCCCGAGGGCTCTTGCGCCGCGGACACGATCTGCGCCGTCGCCCCCCAATGGGTCAGCCACCGGGACAGGTTTTCCGCCAGTTCGGCGTGCGGCGCGCGCACCCGCACGTTCAGGGCCCGCAAATCCGGCGCTTCGCGCCCGGCGGCTCCCTCCACGGGATCGAGCGTCAGTTCGAACGTGAAGCTGCTGCCCAGGCCGGGTTCGCTGACCACCTGGATCCGGCTATCCATCAACTGCGCCAGGCGGTCGCAGATGGACAGCCCCAGCCCCGCCCCGCGCACCGTATGGTTGTCCGCATGCACCAGGTAGAACGGCTTGAACAGGTCCGCCTGCTGCTCGCGCGTGATCCCGATGCCGCTGTCGGCGACCTGGAATCGCAGCGCACAGCGGCCCGCCGCCCCCTGCTCGGCGCGCAGGCGGACGATCACATGGCCCGCCTGGGTGAACTTGACGGCATTGCTGATCAGGTTGTTCAGGATCTGCCGGATGTGCGCCACATCCCCCATGACGGCGGACGGCGTCTCCGGATCCATGCAGGCGAACAGCAGCAGCCCCTTCTGCTGCGCCATGGCCGCGTAGGCGGCGACGCAATCCTCGACGAGCGCGACCGGGTCGAAGGGCTCCAGGTTGATCTGCAGCTGCCCCGCCTCGATCCGGGTGATGTCCAGCACGTCGCTGATGATCTGCAGCAATTGATGCGACGCCCCCCGTATCCGTTCGACCTGCTGGCGCTGCTGCGTGTCCAGCGCCATCAGCGACAGCAGCTCCAGGGAGCCCAGCACGCCATAGAGCGGGGTGCGGATTTCATGGCTCATGGTCGCCAGGAACGTGGACTTCGCGGCGCTGGCCGCGTCCGCGGCCTCTTTGGCCCGCTCGAGCTCATGGTGCGCCTCGACCTGGGCCGTGATGTCCGTGAAGATGCACAGCAGCACGTCCTGTTCGTGGTAGCGCGTCGGCGCGCAGGCCATCAGCAGGTGCCGGTCGCCCGGCAGGGCCAGCGGCTGGATGCCGGCGGACTGGCCGCCGCGGACCTGCCGCCAGACGTCCCGCAACCCGAGCAGTTCGGGAAACGCATCGCCCGGCTTGAGCCCCAGCCACGCCAGCGCGGACGCATTGCCGAAGACCACGCGCCCTTCGGACATCTCCAGCAGGCACAGCGCCACGGGCGCCGTCTCGATCAGCGTCCGGTTGAAGGCTTCGCGCTCCAGGATTTCCTGCTGCGCCTTGTGCGCCGGCTCGACCACGCCGTACCGGTACCAGCGCGCATAGCCCACGCCGCCCAGCAGGCACAGCAGGATCAGGAAGCCGACACCGGCCAGGAACCAGGCGTTGTCCCGCAGGAACCGGTCGTACGACACCAGGTACCGGCCCGTCCAGAGGCCGGTCTCGTCCCGGATCAGGAACGCCAGCCCGCCAGCCGTCAGCCTGAACCCTTCGGTCCGCAAGTCGGGCGGAGCATCCCCCCCGCGAATCAGGTCGCCCTGCCCCGCGCGGCCGAGCCAGAACCGATAGCCCACGGGCGTTTCATCCGCGGTCCGCGTCACGTGCAGGCGCGCTTCGTCGATCAGCAGCGCGGCGCGCAAATGCACGGCCCGGGGGTCATCCAGCGGCGACCGGTCCGCGGGAAACAATGCCAGCGAGGACAGGGCCAGCAGCTTGCGCGGCTGGCCGGGTACGGGCAGCCAATGGATGGCGGGGCCGCCCGTGTCCAGGCCCTGCTGTTCGGGCCGCCGCCCGGCGGCCTGTTCGTCCAGGAATTCCCATGCGAACCGGATCGTGGCGACGAACGCCGCGCGGCGGGATTCGTCGGAAGCATCTTCCAGGGTGCCGAAGGAAGGAATGCTCAGGCTGATCGGATCCTGCCTGCTGGACAGCACCAGGCTGGCCGAAGTGAAATTCGACAGTGACCAGAACGCCGAATAGACCCCCGAAAGGTAATCGCCCAGTGATTGGTAAAAAGCCAGGCGCGGATCGCAGGCTTCGAGGCGCGTGCGGCAGATGAGGGAAAACGGGATGGCCGCCGGCGATGCGCGGGCCGCGAAGATCCGGTCGCCCTGGACATCCAGCTTTCTCCGGACGGGCGACAGGTCCCCGGCCCGCAGCTGGCCGCCCACCGCATGCAAATGGGACAGGAAGCGCTCCTGTTCCTGGAGATTGCCCAGGACGGCCTGGAAATCATCGCCCAGGTGCAGCCGTTCCTGGCGGAAGAACTGCTTGGCCCCGACGAAAAGCGCTCCCGACAGGATCAGCGAGATCGGGACGAAGACGAGGACGACGACGCTGAGCCAATAGGAGCGCTGGGTGATCCGATTGAAGGAAGGCGCATCGTGCATTGTCTTGAACGGAAGATGCCGCCCCGGCGCAATGAAATCAGGGCGTCGCGCTCGTACCATACCGCAGAAACGGCTCGATTCCCTCCGCCCTGACAGCGGGCGCCACGAGAAATCCCTGGATGCAGTCGCAACCGAGTTCCCGCAACAGATCCAGGTCGTCGTGCGTTTCCACCCCCTCGGCGGTCACCTTGAGGCCCAGCTGCCGGCCCAGACGCACCGAGGCTTCCAGCGCGGCCCGGCGCGTCGCGTCGCGCCAGGCCCCGGTGACGAAGCCCCGATCGATCTTGACCTCGGTGAACGGCAGGGTGGTCAGATGGTGCATGGAGCTGAACCCATGGCCAAAATCGTCCTGCGCCAGGCCGAAGCCTTTCAGCCGCAAGCGGCCAGCCCCCATATGATACTGCCCCATGTCCTCCAGCGTCCGGTCCTCCAGCAGTTCGAACGTCACGTCGCCGCAGCTTCCGCCAGCGGATTCGACGCACGCCTGGAGCCGGTCGGGCAGATCGGGATTCGCCAGCAACGGAACCGGCAGGTTCACGGACAGCTCCACCCGCCAGCCCGCCTTCCGCCACTGCCGCTGCGCGGCCAGCCCATCCATCAGCATCCGGAACAGCAAGGGCTCTTCCAGGCCATAGAGCCGGATGGCTTCCAGGAACCGGGCATCGCCGGCATGGCTGGAGCCGGGCACCGGCCAGCGGGCCAGCACCTCGACGCCGACCACCTGGCCGCTCCGGATATCGACCTTGGGCTGGAACCAGCCCTGGATCCTCCGGGCCTCCAGGGCATGGCTGAACACCCCTTTCCCGGCGGGCTGGCTCGGGGGCGGCGCATCCTCCGCGCGGTGCCGGTCGAGCCCTCCGGACAGCCCGGCCCGCAGGCGGCGTGCATGATCCAGAGTGAACGGCTTGACGAACGCCCCCATGACGGCCAGCCCGCGCGCCTTGGCCATGGCGGCGGCATTGTCCAGCACCGGCTGGCTGCACATGCTGACGCACGCCACCCAGGGCCGCAATCCTTCGCGATGCAGCTGATCGATGAACTGCAGGCCGTCCATCCCGGGCATGTCCAGGTCCATCACGACGAGGCAGCGGTCCGACTGGCGCACCCGGTCCAGCGCCTGCTGCGGACTGCTCAGCTCGACGACATGCTGGAAACCCGCATCCCGCAACGTATACATCAGATGCAAGGCCTGCAGGGGCTCGTCATCCAGGGCAAAAACAGAGACGGAATCCGTCATGCTACATACCTCCTGACAGAGAACGGGCATCGAGCCGATCCTCCAGAACCGAAAAAGAGAACGGCTTGACCAGCAGATCGTCCATCCCCGCCGCCACCCACCGCCGCTGGGAACGGGCCAGGGAATCCGCCGTGACGCCAAAGATGACGCCGCCATAATCCCGGTCGCGCAATGCCCGCGACAGGGCATAGCCGTCCATGCCGGACATGCGCACGTCCGTCAAGATGGCGGCGAAGGAATCGAGGTCGTCGCGCCGAAGCGCAGCCTCGGCGGAACGTTCCTGCGCAACCTCGTAGCCCAGGCGCAGCAACTGGTTTTCCAGCACCAGCAGATTGACCGGGTGATCGTCCACCAGCAAGGCTTTCCGGCCCCGGGGCCGCGTCGATGCCCGCGCATCGGCCGAGGACGTACCGGCGCGGGCCGCCGCGAGGCCCGACGCCCCTTGAAGCGCCTCGATCGCCAGGGCGATGGCCCGTACCGAGGGGTCCGCCACCCAGGCGACGGACGCATCGCTCCCCGTCCGCACGCGCTCGATCCGCGCCCTGGCCATCCGGGCCGAGGCGGGCCCGGGGGACTGGTTCAGGCAGACTCTCAGATCGCCGGCCCGCGGAGGCCGGCCGTCGTCCGGCATGGCCCAGGCGCCCCAATGCCGCAGCCACTGGCAGACATTGCCCACGATCTCCGGGGCGGCGCCCGTGACGCGGACACGCCGCGGCTCCAGCACGGGAATCCGGCGAGGGGCTTCCGGCGCGCCCCCGGCCAGCGGCAGGGCCACGTCCAGCGCCATGCTCGTCCCCAACCCCGGCTCACTGACCACGTGCAGGCCGCCTCCCATCAATTCCGCCAGCATGCGGCTGATGGCCAACCCCAGCCCCGTGCCGGCCGCCTTGCCCTGCTCATGCCTCCCGGGGCTGAAATAGGGCTCGAACAGGTAGGGCAGGTCGGCCGGATCGATGCCCACGCCGGAATCCACCACCTGGAAGCGCAAGGCCATGCCGCGGTCATCGGGCCTGGCCTGCGCGCGGATGATCACATGGCCCGACGCGGTGAACTTGATGGCATTGCTCACCAGGTTCCCGAGAATCTGGCGCAGCCGCAGGGCATCCCCCAGCAGCACGCTTTCCATCGCCACGTTCATGAGGGCGTACAGGTGCAGCCCCTTCACGCGCGCGGCCGCATCGTAGGCGGCCACGACCTCGTCGACCAGATCGGCGGGGCTGAATGCCCTGGACTCGACATGAACCCGCCCCGCCTCGATCTGCGACAGGTCCAGCGCGTCATTGACGATGCCCAGCAACGTCTTCACGGAATGGGCCAGGGCCTCGAAATAAGGCTGCTTTCCGGGGGGAATGTCCGACGGTTCGAACAGCGCCAGCGTGCCGGTGATGCCGTGCAGGGGCGTGCGGATCTCATGGCTCAGCATGGCCAGGAAACGCGTCTTGGCCTGATTCGCCTCTTCCGCCAGGCGATGGGCGCGCACCAGGTTGCCTTCTATCCGCTTCCTGGCTGAAACATCCTGGATCAGGCAAAGCGATGCGCGACGGCCCTGGTATTCCAGCACGACCGCGTCGACATGCAGGACCCGCCCATCCGGCAGGCCGGCCTCGGCGTGCGTGCCGGCCTCTCCCGGCCCGGGGAGGCGATCCCGCCACCGCGCATCCTCGGCGAGCCAGGCCCGCGCGGACGCGTTGGCCTGGTGCACGATGTGCCGTTCATTGTCCACCAGCGCCAGGCCAATGGGCGCCATGGACAGGATCGTCTGGTTCAGCACCAGGCTTTCGGACAATTCCCGGTATTGGCGGCGCATCGGCACCAGCACCCGGCGCCTGATCTGCCGGGAAAAGAGCAGGACCCCCAGGGCGAACACCGATACCAGGGCGAAGGCGCGGCCGATGGCGGGCGCCTCATCCCTCAGCAGCTGGGCCACGGGCAACGCATACTCCACCCGCAAGCCGCCGACGCCGATCGACTTGCTCAACAGGACGTAGCGTGGCAGCCAGCCCTCTCCGGCAAAGCCGTAATAATCCTCGGCGGACCGATCGGCGGACGCGGCATGTCCCGGCCCGCCCCGCGCCATCACCACCAGGCCCTCGCGGTCATACAGGCCATGAAGCGTGCCGGGCGGCAGGAAGGCCGGCGCCAGGACATTCCGGAAATCGTGCAATTCAAGCCCAAGCCAGCCGCTATGCGCATCCTGGCGGTCCAGGGGGGAATAGGCCGTCAGGCCGTCGTTTCCCGGGCCGGTCCCCCCAAGCCACACCACGGGAGCCATGCGCCCTTGCGGCGCATCCTTCACCCGCAGGAAGCCGCGCGCGTCGTCCCCGGACGCGAGATGCCAGGCGGGGCGGCTCCCATCCACAACCAGACGGGCCACCATGGAGGAAGACGGCTGCACATAGACCAGCGACCCAACCCGACGGATCGCATCCAGATAACGGGACGTCAGGAACAGCATCCGCGATGCCTTTTCCCCATCGGCCGCGGGCAGGGGAATCGCCGGCCCATCCACGCCAGGCTCGCCGGCGGCCCTGGGCGACCGCCCGGATGGCGACGGGAAAGACGTCGCGGCCAACGCGCGTATCAGGACCTCGCGCTGATCAAAATACAGCTGTGCCTGATATGCCGCGGCATTCAGGTGTCTGCGATATTCGGACAAAGTCCTGGAGGCGGATACATACAAGTATCCGCCGAGCCCGATGATCATACCCAGCAACAAAGCCAATACAAAAAACAACAGCAGCGCTTCTGGTGTACGAACAAAATCTCTTTTGGATAAATTTTGTCGCTGCATGAGAGAATTTTATGCAGCGGCCGGAGAGGAAACCTTAGTAATAATCCGAAAACAAATCGCCCTGCATGACCATGGGTCCGCGATAATCCCGGTTTTCCCGGAGCGCGCGCTTATGACGGCGCCGGTGCAGTTCGGACACGAACATGCCGATGCCGGAAACAAGCAACGCCGCCCCGCCCCACCATAATGTGGACGCGAAGATATCCATGAAGGGAAGCGAGACGGCGATCAGCACGACAATCGACAGCCCCAGGCATGCCGGCCATCCCTTCAAGGACCTGCCCCGGCGCCTGGCGGCACCGCTCGAAGCGAAGCGCCAGGCCGCCGCGAACACGGCGCCCCAGACGCAAAGCGCGCCAACGGTCGCGATGGCGGTGGCGATCTCGAACCCCTTCAACCGCTCGTATGTGACCGCCACGAGCACAGCCGCCGCGCACAGAAAGGCGGCCGCCGTCGCCGGACGGGGACTCCCCGCGACGAGGCGGCCGAGGCACGCCGGAAGTTCGCCCGCCCGCGCGGCCTCGTGCAACACGCGGACGGCCCCGAACAACTGGCTGTTGATCACGGACAACACGGTCACGGCGATCAGAAGGCTGAACAGAGGATAGGCCCAGGATTGCGACAAGAGACCCAACAGGTACTGCGTCGGCAATAAATGGATGGGGACGGCGCCGGTATGGAGCAGCATGCCGGTGACCGCGACGATCACCCACACCATCAGGGCCAGCCAGGCGGAAACCCGCATCAGGCGGGAACGCAGGACATGCGGCGCCGCCGAGGTTTCCCGTGCCGCCAGCGACAAGGATTCGATGCCGACGAAACCCAGCGTCGCCAGGACGAACGACGGCCAGAGCGCGCCAGGGGCGGCGTGCCACAGGGCCTGCAGCCACCCCGCCTCCATCGGAGCCGGCCCATCCGCGCGCCAGATGGCGAGGCCACCCAACCCCAGCACGCCGACGACCGCGCCGATCTTGATCGCGGACAGCAGCATCTCGAGGCGCGCGAACGCCTTCGCGCCGCAGGCAATCACGAGCGCCAGGCACAGCAGGCCCGCCAGGCCGATCACCCAGCCCGGCAGCCATCCCAGCCAAGGCTTGAGCGCCGGCGACAGGAAGGTGATTTCCGTGCCGACGATGGCGGTCACGGTCAGGAAGTATGCCGCCCGGACGAAGCCCGCCGCGCGGCGCCCCAATTGGCGCCCGATGGCCTCGGTAAATGACCGGGGAACCGGACCGGCCATGGTCAGCTCCGCCATGCAATACATCAGCAACAGGAAAACGGCCATGGCGGCCATATAGACAGGCACCGCCGCGCTTCCGGCAAGCGAGAGCGGGAAAATGCCGCCGGACACGAGTCCGAAACTGATCACGGCGCCGAAACCGACCATGGACATCTGGGACAGGCTGAGCGAACGCGGCAAACGGGAATATCGGCGCATATATGGAAAATCAGACATGGAAACGGGACGTGGGGCGATGAATAAATAGCGCCACCGACAAAAAATGACATTTATAGCACCGCCGCTGGCCATTCAATATCGGAGCGCCCGCCCTTTCGGAATAATCCTAAACAAGGCAAGAGGACGGAGGGCTAACATTCCCCTGCTTTATTCAAAAGCAATGCAATCCCCTGGAAAGACAGCAATCTGTCCTATCGCCAACATCGCTCAATGAAGTCAATGAACAAGCCCGGTTTCTGGGCGGATTACGAAATGAAAATCGTGTGCAATGAATTGCACCGCCAAGGCCTGCTCTCCGTGACGGACTGGGCCTGCGATGCAAGCTATTGCGCAAGGCGTTTCGACTCCACCACCTACCTTGGCTACCGCCTGTGGGCGAACCCTTGTCTGCGCGTGATGCAAAGACATCGGTCGCTGGCGCGCGCCCTGGCGATTCCTGTCCGCTGGATGATCGCGGACATGCGATATCAACATGGCTCTCGTCCAGACAGGCATTTGCTCGGCTTGCTGATCAACCGCGGCCTTTTCTGGCCCGCAAACAGGCTGATCGGCAAAACGGCCCAATTGCTGGGTTTGCCGGACAAAAAAGGGCTTTTGCCCCGTTCAGGGAAATCATTCGACGGCGATCCAGTGGAGTGCCTCGTCCAACCTCCTTTTAAGGTAATTCATTCATGAAGAAGAGTCTTTTCAGCGCACTGACGGCCGTCGGCCTGGCCGCATCCATGGGCACGGCCTCGGCGGCGCCCGATAGCGGCACCATCAACTTCCAGGGCTACATCACGGAATCGGCCTGCTCGATCTCCGGCGGCGACACCAACATGACCGTCCCGATGGGCAGCATCACCAAGAACGAGTTCACCACGGCCGGCACGCGCAACACCACCCCGGCGCGCTTCTCCATCTCACTGCTCAACTGCAACACGGAGGTCGCCAAGAACGCGACCATCGCCTTTACGGGCAATGTCGTGGGCACCGGTCTGCTGGCGCTGGAGCCCACCGGCGCCCAGGGCGTGGCGGTCGCGCTGTTCAATGCCAACAACCAGGCCATCACCGTCGGCGGCGCGGGGGTCAGCAGCGCCCTCACCAATGGGACCAATGAATTCAAGTTCCAGGCCTATTACCAGGCCACGACCGCCGTCGCCAATATCGTCGCGGGCGCGGCCAACGCCAAGGCGACTTTTACGGTCACTTACTCGTAAGTCGACGCGCTCAAGGGCTTTCCGGCCCTTCCACGGGCTGAGGAATTCTTCTCAGCCCGTTTCATCGATGCCCGGCCTCGCATGGGGCCGCCGCGCATCCCCGCCCAATCCCCCATACGCGCAAACCCATGAGCTCAATCGCCCGAAGCCTGCTTCCCGCCCTATTGATCAGCTGCCTGGCATGCGGCCCCGTCCAGGCCGCCGTTCAGCTCTCGTCCACACGCGTCATCATGAATGAAAAGGACCGCAACGCCATCGTCACGGCCAAGAACAACGGCACGCAGCCTGTCGTGGTACAGGCCTGGGTCGATGGCGCGGCCGAGGAAATGAAGACGCCTTTCTTCATGACGCCACCGCTCAGCCGCTTCGATGGCGGCGAGGAGCGCAACCTGACCGTCAGCCGGGTCGACGATGATTTTCCGGCGGACCGGGAATCCTATTACTGGGTCAACGTCCTTGAAATTCCGCAGAAGGCCGATTCCCAGGAAAACAGCCTCGCCCTCGCCATCCGTACCCGAATCAAGCTTTTCTACCGCCCCGCGGCCATCCTGAAGGCCGCCCGGGGTCCCGACCAGGTTTCATGGCAGCTGGAGCGCAATGGGGGGGCCTGTTCCATCTCCATCACCAATGCGTCCCCCTACACCGTCAATTTCTCCCGCATCGACATCGATGGGGACCCGGACGCCCTCGGTAAAGGGATGGTCGCCCTGCCCCTCGACCAGACCCGGGTGGTGCTGCCCAAGTGCCCGGCCAGATCATCGATCCAGGTGCAGCCGCGCGTCGTGAACGACTATGGGGCCGTCGACGCCTGGCCGGCGCTCACCCTGCAGGAAGGCAGGTCCGTCATGGGAAGCGCGCAGTGACCGCCGACTCCCGTCTGCGACAGCCCGCGGAGCGCCTCTCCCTGTGCTCGATGGGGATGCTGCTGGCATGCTCCGCGCAAGCCCAGGGCCCGGTGGCATTCGATACCGGCTTCCTGCACCGCGTCGATGGCCAGGAAAGCGTGGATCTCGCCATCTTCGCCGAATCGGACCGCGTGCTGCCCGGCATGAAATCAGTGCGGATGCTGTTCAATCAACAGCCCCTGGGCGTGCGCGAACTGCGATTCGTCGCGGCGCAAGGCAAGCTGGACGCGCAGCCGTGCATTTCCCCCCGGCTGCTCGAAGAGCTGGGGGTGAACGTCAAGGCGTTTCCAAAGCTGTCGGAGCTCGACGCCGACAACTGTACCCAGGCATTGCCGCTGATCCCGATGGGCAGCGTGTCATACGACCAAGGCCGCAATACCGTCACGCTCCTGATCCCGCAGGCCGCGCTCGTCCGGCGCGCGCGCGGGCTCGTATCGGAGGACCGCTGGGACGACGGCGAAGTCGCCCTCTGGTCCTCGTACCGCCTTTCGCACAACCGCACCAGGCATTCGGCGGGATTCGGCCCGGACAACAGCGAGAGCACCTTCCTCAGTTTCCGCAACGGTTTCAACGTGGGCGGCTGGCGCCTGCGCGGCAACGCAAGCTATTACGACAACAGCCACTCGCGCGCCTGGGACTGGTCCGAACTTTATGCCGAACACAGCGTAAGCGCCTGGCGCGCACAGCTGCGCCTGGGCGACACCATGACACCAGGCAACATTTTCAATGCCTCGCGCATCCGGGGCATCCAGCTGCGATCCGACGAAGGCATGCTGCCGGACAGCCAGCGCGGCTACGCCCCCGTCGTGCGCGGCATCGCCGCCGACAGCGCCAAGGTCACCGTGCGCCAGGCGGGATACGTGATCTATACCGCTTTCGTGCCCGCCGGACCCTTCGAATTCAGCGACCTCTATCCCACGTCCGGCGGCGGCGACCTGGAAGTGGAAGTGGCGGAACTCAATGGCCGCATCACCCGGTTCTCCCAACCGTATGCCGCCCTGCCGACCATGATGCGCGAAGGGATCTGGCAGTACGGCGCGGCCCTGGGGAAATATCGCAACGATTATTATTCCGAGTCTCCGTGGGTGGGACAGGCGACGTTCGCCTATGGCCTGCCCTGGGGCATGACCGCCTATGGCGGGCTGAGCGTCGCCCAGAATTCCTATCAGGCCGGAGCGCTGGGCCTGGCCATCAACATGAAGGGCCTGGGCGCCCTGTCGGCCGACGTGACGACCTCCAGGTCCCAGGACAGGCACGGCGTTCGCCACCAGGGCGCCGCGGCGCGCGTGCAATATGCCAAGTCGTTTCCCAACAGCGGCACGAACTTCACGCTGGCCGGCTACCGCTACAACTCGGAAGGCTATCGCAGCCTGGACGACACCTTGCGCGAACGCGACATCCGCATCGACCACGACGATCGCTACAACTACCAGCCCGCCGGATACGCGCGCAGCCATGAATACCAGTTGTCCATGTCCCAGAATCTGGGCAACCGCAGCTCAGTGTCCGTCAACTACTACGGCATCGCGTACCGCAATGCGCCCAGAAATGCCACCTATGCGCAGGTCGCCTTTTCCAGTTCGGTCGGGCGGGTCGGTTATTCACTGAACTACAGCCTGAATCGCACGCCCTGGAACGGTCGCGATCAATCGATCATGCTGACACTCAGTATCCCGCTGGGAGGCTCGCACAGCGTCGGCTACACGATGAACCGCACCAACAACCAGGCGACCAGCCACGACGCCACGCTGAGCGGCACGCTGCTCGACGACTACTCCCTCACGTACGCGGTGCAAGCCGGGACGACGACGGGTAGCGATGGAAGCGACGGAGCCCATGGATTCGGCTCGCTCGGATACTCATCCCCCATCGGCGTCGCCAACCTCAGCCACGCCTATGCCAGGCAGTCGTCGAGCACCAACATCGACTTCAGCGGCGCCGTCTATGCCGACCGCAAGGGCGTGCTGCTCGGGCAATCCATGGGGGAAACCGCCATCGTGGTGGATGCGCCCGGCGCAGGCAACGTCGAAGTCAACAGCTATCCCGGCATCAGGACGAACAGCCGGGGGCGGGCGCTGATTCCGCATGCCCAGCCCTATCGGGAAAACCGGGTGTCCCTGACGCCCCCTCCGGACCAGCAGGACGCGACACTGGAGCAGAACGTGCAGACCGTCGTGCCCACCCGAGGCGCCGTCGTGGTCGCGCAATTCGGCACCGAAGTGGGCCGTTCGAGGCTGTTCGTGCTGCGCAACGCCGAGCAGGGCTTCCTGCCTTTTGGCGCGACCGTGTTCGGTCCCGACGGCAAGCAGAAAGGGATCGTGGGGCCCGTGGGCCGGGTATGGCTGACGGGACTCCAGGGCAAGAACCGCTACACCGTGCAATGGGGCGAAGGAAAACAGTGCGCCGTCATGATCGATGCCGGCACGGGCCATGCCGGGGCGGAAGAAGAGAACAAGGATCTGACATGCGACCCGACAACCGATATCTGAATCCGCCGCGCGGGTCCGCCGCGGCGAGGTTTGGCGCCGCCGCCGGGCTGGTCCTGGCCTGCATGAACACGGCATCCGGCGGTCCGCTGGATACCCGCGCCTCGGCCTGTACCCTTCAGCTCGGGGGCACCGGCCCCAGAACGGGGATCAAATATAGTGAATACTGGCCCATGCTCTACAACAACGTACTCGTCTCTTTCGGCAACGCCACGATCAGCATCCCGTCGCGCCCGAGCCTCGGGGAACTCCTGCTCGCTCGCGAAGTTCCGCTGCCGACGCTATATGGCGGGGCGGCCGGCCAGGGCGCGGCGTTGAGATCCTGCCCATCAGGTACGGTCGAAACCTTTCTCGGCAACGGGAAACGGGTCACGGACGATATCTATGAGACTTCGGTCCGCGGCATCGGCTACCGGGTCTACTACTACATCAGCGACCAAAGCCAGCAAACGGCGCCCGTCATGTACATGAATCCATACCCTTCTGGCGTGCTGGTCTATCCAATGAACACGGACAACCACCCCCAGGGCACGAACGTACGCACGCGCATCGAGCTCGTCGCCACGGGCGAACCGATTGCGAGCGGAACCATCAATTCGAGCCAGGTGTTTGCCGTAGGGTGGTCCTCGAGCGCCCCCTCCCCCGCGCCCAATTATTATCGGGTCCAGATGGCGGGGACCGTGACGGTGGCGCATCCCACCTGCAGCATCACGAACCCGGCGGCATTGAACGTGACGCTGCCCGAGGTCTCGACCGCGCTGCTGTCCGCGTCAGGAACGGGAGGCACGACGACGACCACGCTGGGCGTGTCCTGCAGCGCGAACCGCGACGACGCGCCATTGATCACGCTGAGGGCCAACAGTCTTGCCTCGCAGGTCCCGGGTACCTTGAACAACGAACTCACGGACAGTACGGCGGCAAAGGGAGTGGGCGTACAGGTACAGTACGAGATGCCCTCTGGAAACTCGGTGCCCTTCCAGCAAGGGGTCGCCACCGCGGGGGCGGGACATCCCGCCGGCGGCCTGCCGACCAACCAATGGCAGTTCCGGCTGGGGGCCAGGTTCGCACGCCTGGGCTCCGCCGCCGAGCTCAGGCCAGGCAAAGTCCGCGCCACCGCCACCGTGACCTTTACCTACAACTGAATGCTATATTTCGCCCGGAACGGGGAAAATTCCAGCATGCAGCGAAGTTCCAATACCCTCGCCCCATGGTCCTGAACCGCCTATGTCCACAATGACGCCCACCCCCTCGCTTCCTTCGCTGCCCGACACTCCCGAACTGCGGGACAAGCTGGCCGAAATCATCGCCAACGTCTGCCGCTGCGACAAGGAACCATTCCTGCGGGACGAGCCCTTCACCGCGGTGGCCATCGAATTCGATTCGCTCGCGGTGCTGGAGATCCTGCTGGAAGTCGAAACCCTCTACCACATCGAAACCGACGACATGGTGCCGGTGGATCCGGAAGCGGGATCCCAGGAAGTCCTGGGCGTTTTCCCGCAGAACCTCTCCGAACTCGTCGCCTATACGCAGGAAGTGGCGCACCGGGTGCTGCAGCGCGAAGCGGCGCTGGCCGGCCAGGAACCCGCGGAAGCCCTTCAGGCGCGCCACGCGGAACGGCTGGCGCGCGCGCAGCAACGCACCGCCGCCAGGCCCGCTCCGGCGCGGGGCGGGGATGACGGCGGCGACGGCGGACAGAAGCAGGACGCTTAGGGGGACGGCGATGCAGAAAAGAACCGTCGTCATCACGGCCATGGGCCTGGTCACCCCCGTCGGATCCTCCGCGCGGGAAACCTTCGACGCGCTGGTCGCCGGCCGGTGCGGCATCGGCCAGCACCCCAGCCTGGCGCTGGGCCGGCGCGTGGGATATGTCGATGTGGACATTTCCACCGGAGAACACCCCGCGCAGGCACGGCAAATGGACCGTGTGACGCTGATGGCCCAGTATGCCGCCACCCAGGCGATCGAACGATCCGGCCTGGACGCCGAACAGCAGGCCAGGACCGGCGTGTTCTACGGCACGGGCATCGGCGGGGTCACCACCTTCAACGATGCGATCGAAGCCTACCACCAGCTCATTCCCAAACGCCCCATCCTGGTGGTGCCGGCCATCATGCCCCACGCCGCCACCGCGCAGATCGCCCAAAGGCTGAAGTCCGTCGCCGAGGCGCAAACCTACGCGACGGCCTGCTCGGCCGGGTCCGTGGCCATCGGCGAGGCATTCCGCCGCCTGCGCGACGGCTATCTGGACGTGGCCATCGCCGGCGGCGCGGAATCCATGCTGATTCCCAGCATCATGGCCGCCTGGGAACAGCTGCGGGTCCTGAGCCCCGATCCGGCCGACCCGGACACGGGCAACTGCCGGCCGTTCAGCCGCCGCCGGGCGGGCTTCGCGCTGTCCGAAGGCGCCGCGATGATCGTGCTCGAAACGCTCGACCATGCACGCGCGCGCGGCGCCACGCCGATCGCCGAAGTATGCGGCTATGGCGTCAGCAATGACGGCACCCATCCCTTGCGGCCGGACCCCGGCGGCCAGACCCTCGCCATGCGGCGCTGCCTGGACGACGCCGGCATCGACCCCGCCCAGGTGGGCTACGTCAATGCGCATGCAACCGGCACGCACGTGGGCGACCGCATCGAAACCCAGGCCATCAAGCAGGTATTCGGCGCGCGCGCCGGCGCACTCCCCGTCAGCAGCATCAAGGGGGCCGTCGGGCACATGATCGGCGCGGCGGGCGCCGTCGAAGCCGCGGTGACCGCCATGAGCGTGCAGCAGGGCATCGTGCCCCCCACCCTGTTCTATGAGGCGGGCGACGCGATCTGCGATCTGGACTACGTGCCGGGCCGGGCCCGCGAATTGCCGGAACTCTCCGTGGCGATCAGCAACTCGTTCGGCATGGGCGGCAACAATTCCGTGCTGGCGTTTCGAAGGCTCTGAGCAGGCAATCGAAAAAAAAGCCCAAGATCCGAGGATCCTGGGCTAAATCCACCAAAGGAGGAGGGTGGAGGAGACAACCTGGGCATGCCGGGCTACGAGGAACCTGGGTTCCGAGCCGCCGTGATTAGGGGTTTTCCCGCTGCAATCACGTTTCGACATCCGATAAGCAAATTATATAGAGAAAACTTGCTGCGATGCAAGATCAATTTGTTGTCAATAGACAATACCCAGCGATTCGTTGTATTTCAATCACAAACCAGGGTAAGTCCCTAGACTCCGCCTAGATCCTGTAGGCCGTGGTGGTCATGACCTTGGACATCAGGCGCATGGCGCCCCGCACCGGGGCGGGCAGCGGCACCGCGCCGTGGTCCTCGGCGGTGGTGCGGTGGCCGATCTCGTCGTCGCGCATCCGCGTGACGATCCGCCGCGAACGCCGGTCATGGTCCGGCAAGGCGCTCAGGTGGCCGTCCAGGTGCTCTTCGACCTGGCGCTCGGTTTCGGCCATGAAACCCAGGTTGTAGGGGATCCCGGCGCGGCTGGCGGCCAGGCCCAGGCCGAAGGACCCGGCGTACCACAGGGGATTGAGCAGGCTCGGACGGCTGTGGAGCTCGTCCAGGCGCTGGCGGCACCAGGCCAGGTGATCGACTTCTTCCTCGGCCGCCCGCAGCAGCACCCGGCGGATGCCCTCGTCCCGGCACAACAGCGCCTGGCCCCGGTACAGAGCCTGGGCGCAGATCTCGCCCACGTGGTTGACCCGCATCAGGCCGGCGGCATGGCGGGACTCGGCGTCGGACAGCGCCGGATCGTCGGCGGCGGCCGGCCCCGCCGGATTCGCCCGTTCGTGAGCCACCGTGCCGTCCAGCACCCGCAGCGCGCGGCCGGCCTCGGCCAGGGCCGCGTCCAGCCAGCCGGTGCGGCGCCTCCAGGCCGGCGCCGCGTCCCGGTCGTCCGTCCCGGCGGCCCGGTCCATGTCCCCCGCCCCGCGCATCACCTGTTCCATGAGAGATCCTTTTCAACGATTGAGGAAGCGCCAGACCGGCTTGAGCTCGGCCAGCAGCCAGCAGGACGGCAGGACGATGGCCAGGGCAATCAGGCCCCGGCCCGACCAGTCCTGGTCGTCCTGGAGATAGGCGTTGCACAGGCGGACGGGCTGGTCCAGGTAGATCATGCCCACGATCGCGCTCATCCAGCAGAAATTGCCCAGGAAAAAGAGCTTGATGACCACGTTGGAGCGCCGCAGCGAGGCCCGCAGCACCCAGCCGCAGACCGGCAGGCCCAGGTATTTGAACGCCGCCACGCGCCAGTCCGTCAGGGCGTCGTCCAGCGCCTTGGGCACCATCCAGCCCGCCCCGACGAGGCTGACCAGCAGCAGGCCCGGAACGCCGTATTCATTATAGGACCAGGCTGGCCGGGGCCGCGCGCCCGGGGCCGGGTCCTGCGAAGGACGGCCGGCCCGCCAGGCCTGTTCCGCGAACAGGCCCGCCAGCACCAGCAAAGGGATCTGGACCAGCATGTGCAGGCTCATCAGCGCCGTCAGCGGGGCGCGCGGCCCCACCGCCAGGCCCAGGCAGGCCAGGGCCGCGATCCACCAGAACCATGCCAGGCGGCCCGGATTCTTCATCGTGCCCCCTTGGTCGGCGGCGCGGACAGTGACTCGGCGGCGGACAGCGCCAGGCCCGGGTCGTCCAGGTCGAAGATCCGCGCCAGGCGGCCGTCGGGCGTCACGACGTGGAAGGCGGCGTTGTGCTCGAACTCGCCCAGCGGCGCCGGCACGACCGTGATGCCGAACAGGTCCAGCGCGGCGTCGCGCTGCGCGGGCCGGGTAAAGGACAGGAATTGCCAGACGCCGGGCGTGGCGCCCATGCGCGCCGCGTAGCGGGCCAGGTCCGGCGCCCGGTCGCGGGCGTCGAAGCTGATGCTGATCAGCCGGATGCGGTCCCGCAGCCCGCGCGCCTCGATCGCCTGCTGCAGGCGTTCCGTCAGGGAGCCCTGGGCCAGGCACAGCGACAGGCAGCGCGTATAGAAGAAATTGACGATGGCGACGCGCCCGTCGCGGCGCAGGTCCTGACCCAGGTCCAGGACCCGGCCGTCCTCGGCCAGCACTTCGGCGGCGGGGATCGCCCGGGGATGCCGGGCCACGTCCTGGCGGCGCGCGGCCTCGGCCGTCAGGACGGTGAAACCGCCCGTCAGGCCGTACAGCGATCCAAGGCCGGCCGCCAGGGCCAGCGCCAGCGCAAGGATCCAGCGCACGCCGGCCTCGCCCGGGGCTTACTTGGCCAGCAGGGGACGCAGGTCCTCGTCGCCCTTCCAGGGACCCTGCTGGGCCTTGGTTTCCTCGCGGACCTGGGCGACCGTCTTGGCGTCGGCGGCCGAGGCGGCATTGCCGAAGCTGGAGCGCACGTGGGTCACCAGGGCGGCGATCTCTTCGTCGGAGAACTTGGAGAAGTTCGGCATCTCGCCGTTGTACTGCGCGCCCTCGACCGTCAACGGGCCGTGGATGCCGTGCAGCAGGATGCGGATCATGACGCCCGGATCCGCCGCATCCACCCATTCGGACTTGGACAGCGGCGGGAACACCCCCGGCACGCCGGCGCCGCTGGCCTGGTGACAGGCCACGCAGTTGGCGGTGTAGAGCTGGCCGCCGTCGGCCGTCGCCGGCACGGCGAAGTCGGCCGCGACGCGGTCGTCCCCCACGGACGCGGGCATCGGATTGAAGCTGGTGTACAGATGGTAAACCGCCCACAGCAGCAGCAGGCCGATGACCGTCAGCACGATCTTGGGGACCGGACGGCTGCCCTCGTGCGGCTCGGGCTGCTCGCGGCGCTGCTGGTTGAATCGGGGATCGCTCATTGCTTGGCTCCTTCGGCGCCGGCCTGCTTGGGCAGTTCCGGCAGCTGCGCGCCGGGCTTGACCGGATAGGTGTGATCCAGGCCGATCAGGTAGGCCACCAGGTCCAGCGCCTCGGGCGAGGCCACGACGACCTTGCCGGCCGGCGCGAAGCTGGGCGGCAGATTGACGACCTTGTCGCCCGGCTCGGCCTTGTCCTTCAGGCGGAACAGGAAGGGGAAGGACGGCATGTTGCTGCCCGGCGTGTAGGCGCGCGGCTCGTACAGGTGGCCCAGGTTCCAGTCCACGCTGGGCTGGCGGGCGCCGATGTTGAACAGGTCCGGCCCGGTGCGCATGGTGCCCAGCAGGTGCGGATGGTCATAGTAGTAATCGCCCGCGACCGGCGCGCGGCCCCAGCCGCGCTGGAAGTCCGGCGCCTGGGACTGGCTGCGCGGCTGCTGCGAATGGCAGTAGACGCAGCCCATCTCGATGTAGACCTGGCGCCCGCGCAGCTGCTGTTCCGTGTAGGGCTTCAGGCCTTCGGAGGGCTGCACGTCGGACAGCTGCATGTAGGGCAGCACGACCAGGGTGGCGGTGGCCAGCGCGAGGGTCACCATCGCGCCGCTGAGGAGTTTGTATTCGCTTTCCATGATCAGGCACCTGCGATCGCCTGATGCTCAGGCAAGGATTTACGTTTGTGCAACAGGGCGGGACCCACGCGGCTCGTGCCGTAGCGCAGGGCCATCAGCACGAAGTGGACGGCGAACACCAGATGGCCCAGGGTCATCATGGCGCCGCCCAGCGTGCGGCCTTCGAGGTAGGGCATCGTGACCCGCACCGATTCCATGAAGGGCTTGGTCGCGTCCAGCATGGCCAGGCCCTGCAGCCAGCCACCGATGGACAGGCTGACGAAATAGATGCCGATCCCCAGGGTCACCAGCCAGAAGTGCACGATGATGAGCTTCGGATGCGGCCATTCCCAGGACATGACGCGCGGCATCACGAAGTAGATGGCGCCGAACATCACGATGGAGAAGAAGGCGTACAGGCCCAGGTGGGCGTGGGCCACCGTGAAGTGGGTGAAGTGCGCCACCGTGCTGACGCTGCGCAGGGCCTCGAAGGAGCCCTCGAAGGAGCTGAGGGTGTACATCATGGCGCCCAGCACGATGAAGCGCAGCGTGGGCGAGTAGTACATGGTCTTGAAGTGGCCGCGCATCGTCAGGTGCTGGTTCACCGAGAACGCCAGCACGGGGATGATCATCATCATGGACTGGACGATCGACAGCGTGATCAGCCAGTGCGGCACCGGGCCGCCCACCAGGTGGTGGCCGCCAACCTGGCCGTAGAAGAAGGCCAGCGCCCAGAAACCGATCAGCGACAGGTTGTAGGACTGGATCGGACGGCCGATGATCTTGGGCAGGAAGTAGTACACCGAGGCCAGCGCGATCGGGGTGTAGTACAGGCCCAGCACGTTGTGGCCGAACCACCAGTTCATGGTGGCCTGCTCCACGCCGAAGTGCACGCCGGGCACCTTGCCCACCAGGTACAGCACCGGGAACCAGAACAGCGCCGCGCCCATGTACCAGATCGACACGTACAGGTGCTCGACCTTGCGGTTGCGCAGGGTGAACACCAGCGGCAGCGCGATCAGGGCGCCGCCCAGCACCAGCAGGATGCTGATCTGCCAGGGGATTTCCAGCCACTCCAGGCCGTCGTTGATGCCCACGGCGATGCTGCCCAGGCCGGCGATCAGGCCGGCGTTCCACAGCATGCAGCCCAGCAGCGCGAAGCGCCCGCCGTACAGGCGCGTCTTCAGCAGGCGCGGCAGCATCCAGATCGCCACGCCGAAGGCGGCCATCGGACACCAGCCGTAGGCCACCATGTTCAGGTGCAGCGTGCGCGTGCGGCCGAAGGTCAGCCAGGCGTATTGCGTCAGGAATTCGGGGCTGTGCAGCTTGATGGAGCTGATCAGGCCGAAGGTCGAGGCCAGCACCAGCCAGACGATGGCACAGCACAGGAAGGTGAAGGTGACGTAGGCGGTCGACTGGTCGGCCTCCAGGCGGTCGACCAGCTCCTTTTTCAGCTTGCCGGCCAGGGACGGATCGACGACGGCCTTGCCGCCGTCCGTCACCACCTGCTGCAGGCCGGCCCGCTGCTCGGGCGTGGCGGAGGGATCCTCGACGTGGCCGATTTCGCCGGTCGAGAAGATCACCGAGGCGGCTTCGGGGTTGTCGTCGAACATGTTCCGCCTGAGCGACCAGATGAAAACACCCAGGCCTGTGACGGATAATATGAAGGTCAGGAGTAATACGGTGACGGTATCCACGGCGCTTCCGATGAGGGACAAAAGACGTGCAGGGCCTGGAAATCCGGCCCTGGCAGCCCGTTATTGTAGGCATAGAATTGATCTATGATAAATCCGCCGGGGAATTTCAAGCCTGAATTACCCTAATCACGATGCGGGCATAATGCCCGTCCACGCACCGGTTTTCCGGGGCCGCACACAGGAAACAGACTCACCATGGAATGCACCATCGACTGGCAGGGCCCCGAAGGCATGCTGTTCATTTCCCGCACCGGCAGCGGCCACGTCCTGGCCATGGACGGCGCCCCCGACGGGGGCGGGCGCAACCTGGCCCCCCGGCCGATGGAAACCGTGCTGGCCGGGGCCGGCGGCTGCGCCGCCTACGACGTGGTGCTGATCCTGAAGCGCGGCCGCCACGCCGTGACGGGCTGCCAGGTCGTCCTGCGGGCCGAGCGCGCCGACACCGAACCCAAGGTCTTCACGAAGATCCACTACGCGTTCCGGGTGACGGGCCGCGACCTGCCCGCCGCCGCCGTGGAACGCGCGGTGGAACTGTCGCACACGAAATACTGCTCGGCCATCGCCATGCTGGAAAAGACGGCCGAGATCACGCACTCGATCGAGATCGTCGAAGCCTGAGCCACCCCCGGCGTCAGGACGGCGCGCACCCCGTTTCGGGACTGTTCGAAGCCTGTTCCGAAACGGGGTGCGCGCTGGCCGAGGTCTGCGCGGGCAAGCCGCCTACACCGCCATCGGCGCCGTCAGCGGCGCATGGTGGCGGTAGTCTTCGAGCACGAAATCCCCGGGTTCCAGGCGTTCCAGCCATTCGGGTTCGTAGCGGCCGGTGTCCGCGTAGGCCGGAATGCGGTCCGACAGGCGCAGCCGGGGCGCCGGCAGCGGCTCGCGGGTCAGCTGTTCGCGCAGCATGTCCACGTGCGTCTCGTAGATGTGCGCGTCGCCGATGAAATACGTGAACCAGCGCGGCTCGTAGCCCGTCAGGCGCGCCACCAGGTGCGTCAGGGCCGCGCCTTCGGCCAGGTTGAACGGCGTGCCCAGCCCGACGTCGTTGCTGCGGATGTACAGGCACAACGACAGTTCGCGCGTCGCCGGATTCGCCAGGAACTGGTACAGCAGGTGGCAGGGCGGCAGGGCCATTTCATCGAGCTGGGCCCAGTTCCAGCCGTGGAACAGGATGCGCCGGCTGCCCGGGTCGCGGATCAGCGTGTCCAGGCAGGCGCGCAGCTGGTCCACCGCCTTGTAGAGCAGCACGCACGGCCGGCCCTGATCCTGGACCGGACCGACCACGCGGTAGCCCTGCGCCTGCGCGGCCTCGAGGCGCGCGGCGGCGTCGGCGGGCAGCAGCTTGTAGGCCGGCCACTGGCGCCACTGGACCCCGTAGACCGGCCCCAGATCGTCGGGGCCGTCGCGCCAGGGGCTGTCCAGCCAGGCGCGGTTTTCATTGGCGTTCTGGTCCCAGACCCGGCAGCCCAGCGCGCGGAAGTCCGCCGCGCTGTCGGCCGCCCGCAGGAAGCCGACCAGTTCGCCCATGGCCGCCTTGAAGGCCAGGCGCTTGGTGGTGACGGCGGGAAAGCCCTGGCGCAGGTCGAAGCGCAGGCAGGCGCCCGGCAGGCTGAGCGTGCGCACGCCGGTGCGGTTGTCCTGCCAGGCGCCCTGCTCGAAGATCGAGCGGACCAGGTCCAGATAGGCCTTCATGCGGATCGTTCCAGGATGCGCCGGGCGCGTTCGATCAGGGGCAGGTCGACCATGCGGCCGTCCAGGCGGAAGGCGTATTCGCCGGTCGAATCGGCATGGTCCACCACCCGGCGCGCCCAGTCGATTTCCTCGGCCTGGGGCTGGTAGAGGCGATGCGCCACGGGGACCTGCGCGGGATGGATGCACATCATGCCGCCGAACCCCATGTCCCGGGCCATCGCGCACGACCGTTCCAGCGCGTCCAGGTCGGTGAAGTCGGGATGGACGCAGTCCAGGGGATCGGCCAGCCCGTGCATGCGGCTGGCCTTCAGGATGTCGAAGCGGATCTGACCGAGCACGAACCGGGACGCCTCCGTCATCGGCCGCGTGCCCAGTTCGACCAGCAGGTCCAGGCTGCCGAAGGACAGCCGCGCCACGCCATGGGCCTCGGCGATCCGGTCCAGCGCCCGCAGCCCGGCGGCGGATTCGATCACCGGCATCAGGGGCTTGCCCGCCCCGGACACGATGTAGACGTGTTCCGCGGTCTGGGCCTTGGGCAGGACGATGCCGGCGACCGACGGCAGCGACCGGCACAGGGCCAGATCGTCCTCGAACCAGGGGGTGGTGCCGTCGTTGATGCGCACCCACAGGCGGTCCCCGGGATGCGCCGCCGCGTGGCGCGCCAGCGCGTCGCGCGCGCCGGCCTTGGCCTCGGGCGCGACGGAGTCCTCCAGGTCGACGATGACGGCGTCCGCGCCGCTGGCGACCGCCTTGGGTATGCGTTCCGGCCGGCTGGCCGGAACGAACAGCGCCGAGCGCATCGATGGTTCAGGCATGGAAATCCCCCTTCTTCAAATCGGCGTTCAGGCCAGCGCCGGCACGATGCGCGCGGCGATGCGCTCGCGCCATTCGCGCGGCCCGGTCTGGTGGACCGAGGTGCCCTGGGCGTCGACGGCCACCGTCACCGGCATGTCGCGCACCTCGAATTCGTAGATGGCTTCCATGCCCAGGTCCTCGAAACCCAGCACCCGCGCGGAGCGGATGGCCTTGGACACGAGATAGGCGGAGCCGCCCACGGCCATCAGGTAGGCCGAACCATGGCGCCGGATGGCCTCGATGGCCTCCGGACCGCGTTCCGCCTTGCCGATCATGGCCAGCAGACCTGTCTGTCCCAACATCATATCGGTAAACGCATCCATGCGCGTGGAGGTGGTGGGGCCCGCCGGGCCGACGACCTCGTCGCGCACCGGATCGACCGGGCCGACGTAGTAGATGACGCGTCCGCGGAAATCCACCGGCAGGGATTCGCCGCGCGCCAGCATGTCCTGGATGCGCTTGTGGGCGGCGTCGCGGCCGGTCAGGATGCGGCCCGACAGCAGCAGGCGCTCGCCCGGCCGCCAGGAGGCGACTTCCTCGCGGGTCAGCGTGTCCAGGTTCACCTGGCGCGAGGCCTTGTAGTCGGGCTTCCAGTGGACTTCCGGCCATTCGGACAGCGCGGGCGGCTGGAGCGCCGCCGGGCCGCTGCCGTCCAGCGTGAAATGCACGTGGCGCGTGGCGGCGCAGTTCGGGATCATGGCGACCGGCTTGGAGGCGGCGTGCGTCGGACAGGTGAGGATCTTGACGTCCAGCACCGTGGTCAGCCCGCCCAGGCCCTGGGCGCCGATGCCCAGCGCGTTGACCTTGCGGTACAGCTCGATGCGCAGTTCCTCCAGCTTGCTTTGCGGGCCGCGCTGCAGCAGCTCATGCATGTCGATGTCCTGCATCAGGGACTGCTTGGCCATGAGCATGGCCTTTTCCGCCGTGCCGCCCACGCCGATGCCCAGCATGCCGGGCGGACACCAGCCCGCGCCCATGAGGGGGACGGTCTTGAGCACCCAGTCCACCAGCGATTCGCTGGGGTTGAGCATGGCGAACTTGGTCTTGTTTTCCGAACCGCCGCCCTTGGCCGCGACCTGCACGTCCACCGTGTCCCCGGGGACCAGTTCGACGTGCAGCACACAGGGCGTGTTGTCGCGCGTGTTGCGGCGCGTGAACAGGGGGTCGTCCAGCACCGAGGCGCGCAGCGGATTGTCGGGATTGGTGTAGCCCCGGCGCACGCCCTCGTCGCACAGTTCCTGCAGGCTGCGGCGCGTGTCGAAGCGCACGTCCATGCCGACCTTCAGGAAAACGTTGACGATGCCGGTGTCCTGGCAGATCGGGCGGTGGCCCTCCGCGCACAGGCGCGAATTGGTCAGGATCTGGGCGATGGCGTCGCGCGCCGCCGGGCTTTCCTCGAGTTCGTAGGCGCGCGCCAGGTGCTGGATGTAGTCCAGCGGGTGATAGATGCTGATGAACTGGACGGCGTCCTGGATCGACTGGATCAGGTCGTCTTCGGTGATCGTGGTCATCATTTTCCTTTCCAGACCGGGGGGCGTTTCTCGGCGAACGCGGTCGCGCCCTCGCGGGCGTCCTCCGAGGTGAAGATGTGGGCGACCAGGGGCCGCTGGCGCTCGAACATCTCTTCCGGGCGCCAGTTGCGCGACTGCGCGACGATGGACTTGGCCGTGCGCACCGCCAGCGGGCCGTTGGCGGCGATGGTCCGCGCCATCGCCAGGGCCTCGTCCAGCGCCGCGCCGGGTTCGGCCAGGCGGTTGACCAGGCCCAGCTGGTGCAGGCGCTCGGCACCGAAGGCCTCGCCCGTCAGCACGGCTTCCATGGCTACGTGGTAGGGGATGCGCGACGGCAGGCGCAGCATGCCGCCCGATCCCGGCACCAGGCCGCGCCGGACCTCGGGCAGGCCGAAGCGGGCATCGCGCGCCGCCACGACCAGATCGCAGGCCAGCACCAGTTCGCACCCGCCGGCCAGGGCGTAGCCTTCGACGGCGGCGATCAGCGGCTTGGCGGGCGGCTGTTCGCACAGGCCGGCGAAGCCGCGCTTGCCCACGTAGGGGCGCTGGCCGGTCGCGGCGAAGGCCTTCAGGTCCATGCCCGAGCAGAAATTCCCCCCGGAGCCGGTCAGCACGCCCAGGCGCAGGTCCGGATCGCTGTCCAGGGTGTCCAGGGCCGCCGCCAGGGCCTGGGCGGTCTCCAGGTTGATCGCGTTGCGCGCCTGGGGCCGGTTGAGCTGCATGACCAGCACCCCGTCCAGGCGCTGCACGTCGAGGCAATCACTCATGTTTTCTCCGAAAAAAGAGAAGTGGATAAAATGGCCGTTCCGGACGCGGCCCAGGCCGTGTCCGCCGGACGACACGAAACCATCGCGGGCCTGGCCCGCCACGCCATGCTCACATTCCAACAACTGATTTTATCGCTCCAGCAATATTGGGATCGCCAGGGGTGCGCCCTGCTGCAGCCCTACGACATGGAAGTCGGGGCCGGCACCTCGCACACCGCCACGTTCCTGCGCGCCATCGGCCCGGAACCCTGGCGCGCCGCCTACGTGCAGCCCTCGCGCCGCCCCAAGGACGGGCGCTACGGCGAAAACCCCAACCGGCTGCAGCACTACTACCAGTTCCAGGTCGTGCTCAAGCCGGCGCCGCTCGACATCCTGGACCTGTACATCGGCTCCCTGCGCGCGCTGGGCATCGATCCGCAGCAGCACGACATCCGCTTCGTCGAGGACGACTGGGAAAACCCGACGCTGGGCGCCTGGGGCCTGGGCTGGGAAGTCTGGCTCAACGGCATGGAAGTCACCCAGTTCACCTACTTCCAGCAGGTCGGCGGGCTGGACTGCAACCCGACCATGGGCGAAATCACCTATGGCCTGGAACGCCTGGCCATGTACCTGCAGGGCGTGGAATCGGTCTACGACCTGGTCTGGACCCGGGGTCCGGACGGCACGCCCGTGTATTACCGCGACGTGTTCCACCAGAACGAGGTCGAGCAGTCCACCTACAACTTCGAATACGCCTCCACCACCATGCTGTTCGCCCACTTCAACGACTACGAGGCCGAGGCCAAACGCCTGATCGAAGTCCCGCTCGCCCTGCCCGCCTACGAGGCCACCCTCAAGGCCGCGCACACCTTCAACCTGCTGGACGCGCGCGGCGCCATCAGCGTCACCGAACGCGCCACCTACATCGGCCGCATCCGCGCCCTGTCCCGCGCCGTGGCGCAGGCCTACTACGACACGCGCGAACGCCTGGGCTTCCCCATGCTGCGGGAGGTCGCGTGATCATGAGCACGAACCCGAACGCGCGCCCGCTGGTCGTCGAACTGGTCACCGAGGAACTCCCCCCCAAGGCGCTGGACGCCCTGGGCCAGGCTTTCGCCGAAGGCATCCGCAAGACGCTCGACGCGCTCGGCCTGCTGGCCGGACCCGCCTGCGCCGCCTACGCCACGCCCCGGCGCCTGGCCGTGCGGCTGGACGCCGTCCTGGGCCAGGCGCCCGACCAGGCCTACGCCGAAAAGCTCATGCCCGCCGCCATCGGCCTGGACGACACGGGCGCGCCCACGCCCGCGCTGCTGAAGAAACTCCAGGCCAAGGGCCTGGGACACCTGGGCGCGGACGACCTGACCCGCAAGCACGACGGCAAGCAGGACGTGCTCTACGCCGAAGGCACCGCCCCCGGCGCGCGGCTGGCCGACGGCCTGCAGCAGGCCCTGGACTACGCGGTCACCCACCTGCCCATCCCCAAGGTCATGCAATACCAGCTGGCCGACGGCCGCAGCAACGTGAAATTCGTGCGTCCGGCCCAGCGGCTGCTGGCCCTGTGGGGCGCGGACGTCGTGCCCGTGCGCACACTGGGCCTGGAATCCGGCCGGACCACCCTGGGCCACCGCTTCCTGGAAAGCGGCCCGCTGTCCATCGAATCGGCCGACGCCTGGGCCGACCGCCTGGCCGCCGACGGCCGCGTCGTGCCGTCCTTCGCCGACCGGCGCACGCTCATCGCCCGGCAGCTGGCCGAATCCTCCGCCGCGCTGGGCGCGACCATCGGCCAGGACCCCGCGGTCGATGCGCTGCTCGACGAAGTCACCGCCCTGGTCGAATACCCGACGGTCTACGTCGGCGCCTTCGAGGAAGCCTTCCTGGCCGTGCCGCCGGAATGCCTGATCCTGACGATGCGGCTGAACCAGAAATACTTTCCCCTGTTCGACCCGGCCACGGGCGCGCTGACCCACCGCTTCCTGATCGTCAGCAACATGCGGCCCGCCGATCCGGTCCACATCATCCAGGGCAACCAGCGCGTGGTGCGCCCGCGCCTGGCCGACGCGCAGTTCTTCTACCAGACCGACCTGAAGACGCCCCTGGCCGACCGGGTGGCCGACCTGGCCAACAGCGTCTACCACAACAAGCTCGGCACCCAGCTGCAGCGCACCGAACGCGTGCGCGCGCTGGCCCGCTGGCTGGCGCCGCTGCTGGGCGGCCAGGCCGGATCCGCCGACCGCGCCGCCCTGCTGGCCCACGCCGACCTGGGCACCCAGATGGTGGGCGAATTCCCCGAACTGCAGGGCATCATGGGCGCCTACTACGCGGCCCACGACGGCGAACCCGCCGACGTGGTGCGCGCCCTGCGCGACCAGTACCGCATCCGCCTGGACGAACCCGTCGCCGACGGCACGCTCACGGCCGCCGTCCTGTTCATGGCGGAACGCGCCGAGACCCTGGTCGGGATCTGGGGCATCGGCCTGGCCCCCACGGGCGAACGCGACCCCTATGGCCTGCGCCGTGCGGCCCTGGGCCTGATCAGCGCCTACGAACAGTTCACGGCCGGCGGCCGGCTGCAGGCCAGCCAGGACTCCCCGGCGCGCCTGGCGGCCCTGCTGGCCCGGGCGGCGGCCGGCTTCGCTCCCGGCCAGCTGGCCGAGGGCACGGTCGACGCCGTGCTGGACTTCGTCTACGAACGCTACCGCAACCAGCTGGCGGCCGGCTTCGACCGTTCGGCCATCGACGCCGTGCTGGCCCTGCGCCCGCCGCTGCACCAGGTCGCGGCGCGCGTCCAGGCCTGCGAACGGTTCGCCACGCTGCCCGAAGCCGAGTCCCTGGCCGCCGCCAACAAGCGCGTCAGCAACCTGCTGAAAAAGGCCGACGACACGCAGCCCGGCTTCGACCCGGCGCTGCTGGCCGAACCGGCCGAGCGCCAGCTGGCCGACACGATCGCCCGCCTGGAGCCCCAGGCCACCGCCCAGCTGCGGGCCGGCGACTTCACCGCCAGCCTGGCCACCCTGGCCCAGGCCCGCGCCGCCGTCGATGCCTTCTTCACCGACGTCATGGTCATGGCGGACGATCCCCGCGTGCGGGCCAACCGCCTGGCCCTGCTGCGGTCCCTGCACGGCCTGATGAACCAGGTGGCCGACCTGTCGAGGCTCGCCCGGTGAAACTCGTCATCCTGGACCGCGACGGGGTCATCAACCACGACAGCGACGCGTTCATCAAGTCGCCGGACGAATGGGTGCCGATCCCCGGCAGCCCGGAAGCCATCGGCCGGCTCAGCCAGGCCGGCTGGCGCGTGGTGGTGGCCACCAACCAGTCCGGCGTCGCCCGTGGCCTGTTCACCATGGAGACCCTGGGCGCGATCCACGCCCGGATGCGCCAGGTGGTGGCCGACGCGGGCGGCCGCATCGACGCCATCTTCTGCTGCACCCACGGCCCGGACGACGGCTGCGCCTGCCGCAAGCCCCTGCCCGGCATGCTGCACGACATCGCCCAGCGCCTGGACGTGCGCCTGGACGGCGTCCCGCTGGTGGGCGACAGCCTGCGCGACCTGCGCGCCGCGGCCGCCGCCCGCTGCGCCCCCTGGCTGGTCCTGACCGGCAAGGGCCGCAAGACCTGGGAAACCTCGGGCACCAGCGGAGAACTCCCCGCCGGCACCCAGGTCCGCGACGACCTGGCCGCCGTGGCCGATACCCTGCTCAAGGCCGCACCATGACCTACCTGCGCTCCGCGCTCTACATGGCCTACCTGGTCGTGACGGTGATCCCCTACGCCCTGTGCTGCGTGCTGTGGGCGCCGCTGCCCCTGTCCTGGCGCTACCGTCTGACCCTGGGCTGGCCGCGCATGGCCCTGTGGGGCGCCCGCTGGATCCTGGGCATGCGCTACCAGGCGCAAGGCTGGGAACATCTGCCTGCCACGGGTCCGGCCATCATCCTGTCCAAGCACCAGTCCGCCTGGGAAACCCTGTATTTCGCGGTCAAGCTGCCGCGCGACGTGGTCTTCGTCTACAAGAAGGAACTGCACCGCGTGCCCTTCTTCGGCTGGAGCCTGGCGTTGCTCAGCATGATCCCGATCGACCGCACCAAGGGCAAGGAATCCTTCGACCAGGTCGTGAAGATCGGCAGCCGGCGCCTCGAAGAAGGCCGCTGGCCCGTGCTGTTTCCCGAGGGCACCCGCGTGGCGCCCGGCAAGATCGGCCGCTACAAGCAGGGGGGCGCGCTGCTGGCCTGCCGCACGGGGGTGCCGGTGATCCCGGTCGCCCACAACGCGGGCGAATGCTGGCCGCGCAACGCCTTCCTGAAGACCCCGGGGCTGGTGACCGTGTCCTTCGGCCCCGCCATCGATCCGGCGGGCCACACGCCGACTTCCCTGAACGACGCCGTGCGCGACTGGATCGAGGCCGAGATGCGGCGCCTCAATCCCGAGCGCTATGCGAAGCGCTGACGGCCGCCAGCTCGACCTGTTCGGGCCGGCCGACGTCCCCGCGGCCGATCCAGGCCCCATCGCCGGCCTGTCCGCGCCCCCGCCGGCGCACGAACCGCCGGCCCGCCGGGCCACCGCGCCCGGCCCGCGCCGGCCGGACGCCGCCACGCCCCCTCCCCCGCCACCCGACCTGCCGCCAGGCGCCCGCTGGCTGACCCTGGCGCTGGACGGCTGGACGCTGGGCTACGTGCTGCGCCGGGCGCGCCGCAAGACCATCGGGCTGCACATCCGCGACACCGGCCTGGCGATCCAGGCCCCCGCCTGGGCCACGCGCGCGCAGATCGAGGACGCCATCCGGCACAAGGCCGCCTGGATCCGGGACAAGCTCGACGAGCGCGACCGGCGGCTGGAACAGCTGGCCCTGCAGGCCGGCCAATGGCGCCCGGGCGGCCGCATCCCCTACCTGGGCATCGCCATCGAGCTGCGGCTGGACGGCGCCCGGCCGGCCCGCTACGAAGGCGACCCGGACACGCCGGCCGAGGGCGACCGCCTGTTCCTGCCCCTGCCCGACGCGGCCGACGCCGGCCGCATCCAGGAGCGCGCCCAGGCCTGGCTGCAGGCGCGCGCACGGATCGACTTCGAGGCGCGGCTGCGGCGCTGCCTGGACCGGGCGGGGCAATCCATCGCGGGCTGGGGACTTTCGTCCGCCCAGAGCCGCTGGGGCTCGTGCACCAGCCAGAAACGCATCCGCCTGAACTGGCGCCTGATCCACTTCGCCCCGGACCTGATCGACTACGTGGTCGCCCACGAAATCGCCCACCTGAAGGAAATGAACCACGGGCCGGCCTTCTGGCGCGAGGTCGAACGGCTGTGCCCCGATTTCCGGACGGCGCGCGACACGCTGCGCCGCCAGCCCCCGGATACGTTGCCGCTGATCTGAGTATGATGACGTATTGCTGCGCAACCGGAGGACTTCATCATGCGCCTGCTACACACCATGCTGCGCGTCGGCAACCTGGACCGTTCCCTGATGTTCTACACGGAGACCCTGGGCATGCGGCTGCTGCGCCGCAAGGACTATCCTGAAGGCCGCTTCACCCTGGCCTTCGTCGGCTACCAGGACGAGGCCGACGGCGCCGTCATCGAGCTGACCCACAACTGGGACACCGACCGCTACGAGATCGGCACCGGCTACGGCCATATCGCCATCGAGGTCGAGGACGCCTACGACACCTGCGCCACCATCAAGTCGCGCGGCGGCCTGGTCGTGCGTGAAGCCGGTCCCATGAAACACGGCACCACCGTGATCGCCTTCGTCGAGGACCCCGACGGCTACAGGATCGAACTGATCCAGCGTGCCGGCCGCGAAGACTGAGGGCGCTTTTCGCCTTGGGGCGGCCCGGCGGCGAAAAGGGGGTTCTCTCACGCGGTCGGGATCACACCGGCGGCGGACAGGGCGTCGGCCATGTCCATGAACTGCGCCACCGTCAATTCCTGGGGCCGTGCCGTCGGCGCCACCCCCAGGGCATCCCAGTCCAGCCATTCCGCCCAGGCGCCCAGGCTGCCCCGGATCATCTTGCGGCGCTGCTCGAAGACCCGCGCCACCAGCCGCTCGAACACCCGCGCGTCGCGGGGCTGGCGCAGCGTGTCGGGCGCCAGCGGACGCATGCGCACCACGGCCGACATCACCCGGGGCGGCGGATCGAAGGCCTCGGGCGGCACGTCGAACAGGTGCGTCATCCGGTAGCGCGCCTGCAGCATCACGGACAGGCGTCCGTACTGGCTGTCGCCGGGCCGGGCCACCATGCGGTCGATGACTTCGCGCTGCAGCATGAAATGCTGGTCGCGGACCCGGCCGGCCCAGCGCAGCAGGTGGAACAGCAGCGGACTGGAGATGTTGTAGGGCAGGTTGCCCACCACGCGCAGCCGGGCGGCATCGGCTTGGCCCGGTCCCGCTTCGGCGGCGGGCGCCAGCTCGCCGAAATCCACGGTCAGGGCGTCGGCCTCGACCACCCGCAGGCGGTCTTCGCCCCAGCGGCCGCGCAGCCGCCGGGCCAGGTCGCGGTCCAGTTCGACCACGGTCAGGCGGTCCAGCCGGTCCAGCAGCGGCGCCGTCAGCGCCGACAGGCCCGGGCCGATCTCGACCATGGCGTCGCCAGGCTGCGGATCGATGGCGCGCACGATGGCGTCCACCACCGATTCGTCGGCCAGGAAGTGCTGGCCGAAGCGTTTGCGTGCTGAATGCCCGCCCCCTGGGCGGGGCTGTGCCCCTCCGTCCCCCCGAGGGGGATCAGAAAACTTGGGGCGGCCCGGCGTTTTCTGGTGCCCTCCCATGTCAGCGCCCGCCGGTCGCCTTTTCCAGGCGGTTGTCGATGTAGGCCTGGCCGCGCAGCTGGTCGAGCCAATCCTCGTAGGCCGGTCCGATGCGGCGTTCCATCAGTTCGCGGCGCGCCTGCATGCGGCGGAATTCCTGCTCCATGTTCTTGGTCTGGCGGCCCTCGACCTGGATCAGGTGCCAGCCGAACGGCGACTTGACCGGTTCGCTGACCTGGCCGTCCTGCAAGGCGTTCATGGCCTGCTCGAAGGCCGGCACGGTCTCGCCGGGATTGAGCCAGCCCAGGTCGCCGCCCTGGGGCGCGGAGGCGTCCTCGGAATAGCGCTTGGCCAGCTCGGCGAAGGATTCGCCGTGCTCGATGCGGGCGCGCAGGCCCTCGAGGATGGCGCGTGCCTTGGCGTCGTCCACGACCTTGGAGGTCTTGATCAGGATGTGGCGGGCATGGGTCTGCGTGACCATCATGGGGCCCGAGGGCGCCGGCGCGCGGGGCGCGGCGGCGGCCTGGGCCTGGGCGGACCGGGCGGGCGCGGCCTGGGCGGACTTGGGCGCGGGACGCTGGGCATAGCCCCGGCGCAGGACCTTCAGGATGTGGAAGCCGCGGCCGCTCTGCACGATCCCGCTGATGCCGCCGGGCGGCGTATTCGCGATGGCCTGCGAGAACAGGTCGGGCCAGTCGTGCAGGGGCCGGATGCCCATGTTGCCGCCCTCCAGGGCCTGGGGACCGTTCGACGAGGCGGCGGCCACGCCGGCGAAATCGGCGCCGGACTTCAGCTTGCGCAGGATGGCCTCGGCCTGCTTGCGCTTTTCCTGGACGACGCTGTCGGCGGCGTAGTCGGGGACCTCGATCAGGATCTGCGCCAGTTCGACCAGTTCGGGGCCGGTCGGCGCCGGGGCCGGTTCGGGTTCCGGCGCGGGCGCGGGCGCGGCGGCGGACGGCGCGGCCATCGGCTGGCCTGCGTGCATGGACAGGAAGGCGTCGACGTCGCTGTCGCTGATGGTGATGCGGTCTTCGACGAAGCGCTGGCGCAGGATGTCGTCCTGGATCTGGGAACGCAGGTCGGCGCGGTAGTCGTTCCAGTCCATGCCGCTGTTGGCGATTTCACGCTGCAGCTGGTCGACCGTGATGCGGTTGCGCTGGGCGATGGTCTGCACCGCGCGGTCGACCTGGGCGTCGGACACCCGGATGCCGACGCGCTTGGCCTCGTGGTCCTGGAGGGCCGCGTTGATCATCTGCTGCAGCACCTGGCGCCGCAGCACGGACGCCTCGGGCACCGGGATGTGCTGCTGCTCCATCTGGCGGCGCACCTGGACCGCCTTGGCGTCGACCTGGGCCAGCGTGATGACTTCCTTGTCGACGATGGCGGCGATGCCGTCCACGAACTGCTCGGAAGCGGCCGCCGGAGCGGGCGCGGCCTGGGCGGGGGCCGGGCGGTGCGCCGGCTTGCCGGCCGCCAGGGCGGACGCCGACACCCAGGCGCCCAGCACGATGGCCAGCGACAGGGCGCGGGCGGGATGACGCAAGCCAGACATCATTCGTACCTCTCGAAAACGGTTTTTTCAGGCGTATGGGGAGTCACGGGCTGGTAGCCGATGACGCGATCGGTCAGCAGGGACATGGGATCGGTGCCCAGGGAACCCAGGCCGGTGAGTTCCAGCTGCAGGAACAGCGCCGTGTTGGTATTCTGGGCGGACACGGCGTAGCGCTGCATCACCACGCGCGCGGCCCAGCCGCCGTCGCCCCGGTACTCCAAGCCCACGATGGACTGCGTGTTGCGCTTTTCCGCCAGGGAATAATCATAGCGGCCCACCCCGTACCAGCGCCTGCTGAAGGGCCACTGGCCACTCAGGCTGACCTGTTCCCGGGTCGCGGGGACGGTGCCCGAGGGCAGCACCCCGTAGGGATCGACATAGCTGTTGACGTCGCGCTCGTAGCGGTAGGACAGCGACACCGTGGCCAGGCGCTTCGGGGTCCAGCGCACGCCACTGCTGAGCCGGTTGCGCTTCTGGGTCTCGTGGTCGA